>Ga0073934_10002871_pt1 | contig 33718 bp, 37 predicted proteins | sample LarsenN4metaG_FD_76834 | JGI IMG/M metagenome (GOLD analysis project Ga0073934, IMG submission 76834) | Hot spring sediment bacterial and archeal communities from British Columbia, Canada, to study Microbial Dark Matter (Phase II) - Larsen... ...
ATCCAGGCCCTACGGGGCGCAGCAGTCGCGAAAACTCCACAATGTGGGAAACCACGATGGGGGAACTCCCAGTGCGCGCACTTTGTGCGCGCTGTTCTTCTGCCTAAAAAGCAGGAGAAGGAAGGGCCGGGTAAGACGGGTGCCAGCCGCCGCGGTAATACCCGCGGCCCGAGTGGTGCTCATTATTATTGAGTCTAAAACGTCCGTCGCCGGTCGGGTAGATTCCTGGGTAAATCGAGCTGCTCAACGGTTCGAATTCCGGGGAGACCGCCCGACTAGGGACCGGGAGAGGCGCGAGGTACTCCTGGGGTAGGGGTAAAATCCTGTAATCCTGGGAGGACCACCAGTGGCGAAAGCGTCGCGCTAGAACGGATCCGACGGTCAGGGACGAAGGCCAGGGGCGCAAACGGGATTAGATACCCCGGTAGTCCTGGCTGTAAACGCTGCAGGCTTGGTGTTGGGGGTCCTACGGGGGCTCCCGGTGCCGGAGCGAAGGTGTTAAGCCTGCTACTTGGGGAGTACGGTCGCAAGACTGAAACTTAAAGGAATTGGCGGGGGAGCACCGCAACGGGAGGAGCGTCCGGTTCAATTGGATTCAACGCCGGAAAACTCACCGGGGGCGACCCTTACATGAAGGCCAGGCTGATGACCTTGCCTGATTTTGGGAGAGGTGGTGCATGGCCGTCGTCAGTTCGTACCGTGAGGCGTTCTGTCAAGTCAGATAACGAACGAGACCCTCGCCCTTAGTTGCCCGTCCGCCCTCCGGGGTGGGCGCACACTAGGGGGACCGCTGGCGCTAAGCCAGAGGAAGGGGAGGTCGACGGTAGGTCCGTATGCCCCGAATCCCCCGGGCTACACGGGCGCTACAAAGGTTGGGACAATGGGCTCCGACCCCGAGAGGGGAAGGCAATCCCGAAACCCAATCGTAGTTCGGACTGAGGGCTGTAACTCGCCCTCACGAAGATGGATTCCGTAGTAATCGCGTGTCAACATCACGCGGTGAATAGGCCCCTGCTCCTTGCACACACCGCCCGTCAAGCCACCCGAGTTGGGCCTGAGTGATGGTGCCGTTCTTGCGGCGCTAGAACTTAGGTCCAGCAAGGAGGGCTAAGTCGTAACAAGGTATCTGTAGGGGAACCTGCAGATGGATCACCTCCTAAGTCATCAAACGGAGGACTTGGCAAGGTAGCAAAGGACTCTCTGGACCGTCGAGCGTCTAATCCACCCATTTTTCATGAAGGAACTGACCGGAGGTCCTCTCCGCTACACCATCGCTGGGCATCCGGTCATCCTCCGCCAACAATGGGCACGAAGGCCACGCGGTCCCCGTCCCGGAGCGGAAGACGCTGAGTTGGGCCTTGGACCAAGATATCGTTCACGAGGACTCGCACCGCGGGCTCGATCGTTCCGGGCGCAGGTTGCAGTCGGCGGCCCGCCTCTGGGTACCGCTCGTGGATTGCGGCGAGCACGCCGCCAAGGTTCGGCGCTCGCACAGTCAGCGTGATGTCTCCGATGATCCCCGCGGCCCGCTTGTAGGGTCCCAGGAGGCGCACGGTTACTTGCACGCCGCATCGAACGCCAGGGCTCGATAAAAGGATGGCGGCCTCATGGAGAAAGCGGATAACCACGATGGGCTTATCCGGTCCCAGCGCGGGGTGGCCGTGTGAACCTGCGGATGCTTCACGTTGATCTGGACTCGGGCCAAGTCGACGCCGAGGAGCGGGGACCCGAATACTGGGAACGGTACATCGGAGGACGAGGCGTCGGTGCCAAGCTGCTCAGCGAGGAGGACTTCCGACTCGACCCCTACCATCCCCGGATGCCCGTGTTCTTCTGCACGTCGCCGTTCGAAGGCGCGATTGCCTCCTGCAACCGCACGTGGGTCGTGAGCGTCTCCCCTTTGACCGGCTACTATTCTTGCGCCGCCGCGGGCGGTTTCTGGGGGCCGATCTTGCGCAAGGCCGGCTTCGATGTCGTGCGCATCGTTGGCAAGTCCGGCACCCCGGTGTGGGTCGAGATCCGCAACGGGAGGGCGGCGATCCACGACGGCTCGAAGCTTTGGGGCCTGACGACGGAGAGGACGCGGGAGGCCCTCAAGTCCGCGGGCCGTGCGGCCACGATTGGTCCCGCGGGCGAGAACCTCGTCCGGGTCGCGGGCGTTGCCTTCGAGGATCGCATGGCCGCCCGAGGTGGCCTCGGGGCCGTCCTCGGCGCGAAGCGGCTCAAAGCGATTACCGTCTTCGGCACGAACAACATCCCTGGGGTGGGCGCGGAGCCGATTAAGGTCTTCCACCGGAAGACCCTCGCGAACAACGTGGAGCGGAGCGGATATTTCCATGAGATGGGCACCCTCGAGATCCCGCCGAAGGTGAACGAGGCGAACCTCTGGCCGACGCACAATTGGCAGGCGGTCCACTGGGGCGAGGGGGAGCGACTCTATTTCCCGAAGTGGAGGAACCTCCTCACGGGCTACACGACCTGTTTCGATTGCGCGATTCGTTGCACCCGGGAGAACGCCTCCCGCTACGGGGACTCAGGCCGCGGGCCCGAATACGAGACCTTGTGGGCGTTCGGGCCGCAGGTCCACAACGCCGATCCCGATGTCGTCGTGCATGCGAACAAGCTCTGCGACGCGTATGGCCTCGACACGATCTCCACGGGGAGCATCCTCGGCTGGTACCGGGAGGCCATCGAGCGGGGCGTCGTCAAGGACGCATGGGAATCGAACGAGAAGATATTCGAGCTCATCGAGCGGATGGCCCATCGGGAGGGCATCGGGGACATCCTCGCGGAGGGCACGATGCGCGCGAGCGAGACCCTCGACGGAGGTTCCGATCAGTTCGCGGTTCATCAATGTGGCATGGAGCTTCCTGCCTACGATCCGCGGGGATCTTGGGGCATGTTTCTCTGCTATGTCTTCGGACCTCGCCACGGCTGCCACAACAAGGCCTGGACCGTCTATATGGAACTCGGGATGAGCCTCGATGCCCGCACGGGCCCGCAGGGGAAAGCGAAGCTCGTATCGGACCTCCTTGACGAGACGGCGGTGATCGACTCGACGGGCGTCTGCACCCTCGTCACACCCATCGTCTTCACGGAAACCCCCGAAGCGTACCGCACGATCCTGGGTGCCGATGTATCGGAGGAGGAGATGCGGGAGATCGGCAAAGGGATCGTCGACCTCGAGCGAAAGCTCGACATGGAGCGGGGCCACACGAAGGAGAAGGATGTCCCGCCCCCGCGGCTCGTGGAGGAGCCCGTCGTCGTGAACGGGAAGCGGGTGCGTCTCGGATGGGAAACATGGGAACGCCTCCGGGACGAGTTCTATCGCGTCCGCGATTGGTCCCCCGCAGGGGTCCCCCGCCTCGACCCGCGCTGAGCGACCTGGCTTAACGTCATGCCTTCATAGGCGATCCAGTGAGCCAGCCTTTCCTCCAGAGCCAGTAGGCGATGAGGGCACTCGGCACGCCCATCAGGGCAATCGCGATGTAGAGTCCTTCCTCGTCCAGGTAACCCGGGAAAATCACGTTCATCCCGAAAAAGCTCGTGACGATTGCCAACGGGATCGTGATTGTGAAGAGGACCGTGAGGACTTTGATGATCTGGTTCAGCTGGTTCGAGGCGAGCATTGCCCCGAGTTCCATGAGGCTTGTGGCGATCTCGCGGTGGGTGTCCAGGATGTCGAGGACACGGATCATGTGATCCTGGACGTCTCGGAAGTAGTTCCGCATCTCGCGCCGGAAGATTGGCGTGTCCGCCCGGGCCAGGTTACCGAGGACGTCCCGTTGGGGGCGGAGCGCGTTACGGAGCCTTGTGAGATCGACCCGGAGGCCATGGACCCTGCTGAGGCCGGACCCCGAGGGCCGCGCGACAATCTCGTCCTCGAGCTGGTCCAGGATGTCTTCGAAACGATCGAGGTGTGGGAAGTATGAATCGACGAGTACATCGAGGATCATGTACGCGAGGTAGTCCGCGCCGCCGCGGAGGAGGCGCGGATTCTTCTTGCGCAACCGGATCCGGATGTCCTCGAGTTGCGGGAACACTTTGTCATGGAGGGTGACGACGAACTTCTTACCCAGGAAGAGGGACAGCTGGTCCGTCTCGATTTCTTCCGTCCAGACGATCGTGCGTGCGACGATGAAGGTCACGTCCTCGTAGATCTCGACCTTCGGCGCCAGATCCGGGCTGGTGGCGTCCTCGAGGGCCAGCGGGTGGAAACCAAACAGGATCTCGAGCTCCTCGAGGGTTCTCCCATCCGGGTCCACGATGTTGACCCAGGTCACGGAATATTTCTCCATGAGTTCGCGGCCGCGGCCGATGGTCACGTCGTGTTCCTCGATAAGATCCATCGGCGTAAATGCGATGACCTCGACCCGGGCCATCGGGCCGGGCACCCATCCTAAGACTTATAATGCTTGTGCGTCCGCGCGGCGAAGACGGAAACTCCAAATGGAAGACGCTCTTTGCCCGCAACGGTGGACCCATGAAGGTCGTGCACCGCTCGAAGGCGAAGGCATTGAAGGGCAACAGGAGCCGCTCCTTCCAGCTCGTCGGGCCGGACAGCACGGGAGCCCGGAAGTTCATGATCACGGTCGTCCATGTGCGCCCGGGGGGCAGCACTCCGCTCCACGAGCACAAGACCGTGGAATCGATGTACTACATCCTCGAGGGGCGCGCCGAGGTCTCCTCGGGGAAGGAGTAGCAGGTCTTTGGTTCCGAGACGGCTATCTACTTCCCCGCGGGGGGCTCCCATGGGATCCGAAACGTCGGGCGCGGGCTTTTACGGTATCTCTCGTGCCACGCGCCTCCCTATGAGATCGAGGAGCTCTACAAAAGCTGGGAGCGCGAAGGGAAGCTCGTGACGACGGGCGGTTAGCCGATCTCCCTCTTGCACCGCAATCGTCCCGGGGCAACCCTTTTGAGGACCGCCCGAATCGCAGGTCCATGCCCGCCGATCGGAGGCTAGCCGCCCTCGGGGTCCTCCTGGCCATCCCCATCTTCGGCATCGGCTTCGGCGAGGTGGTTCGGCCCGCGAACGCGACAGGTCATTTCACGCGAGAGGTGATCGCCTTCGGCCTCGACTGGCCCGTCAGCTTCGCCTTCGCGCCCGATGGCCGGATCTTCTTCAGTGAGCGATTCTCCGGCAGCATCCGAGTCATCGTCGACGGGCAGCTTTCCCTTGAAGCGGTAGGGAGCGTTCCGGTCGTAACGAACGGGGAGCAGGGACTCTTGGGCCTGGCCCTCGACCCCGATTTCAATACGTCTCCGTGGGTCTACGTATACCACACGTATTTCAGCGCCTCCTTGAATCGCGACGCGAACCGCGTCGTGCGCGTGTCCGCGGACCCCGGCTCCCCTCGGACGGAGGTCGTCCTCGATGCGATCCCGGCGGGGACCGTCCACAATGGCGGCATCCTCGGTTTCGCCGCGGATGGCACGCTCTTCATCACGACCGGGGATGCGCAGAATGTGTCGAACAGCCAGGACCCGACCAGTCTCGCGGGCAAGGTCCTCCGCGTGAACCGCGACGGCACGGTCCCGACGAACAACCCGTTCCCGGGCTCGCCCGTGTTCTCCCTCGGCCATCGCAACGTGTTCGGTCTCGCCTTCCACCCCCTCACCGGCTTGCCGTACATCAGTGAGAACGGTCCGAACCAGAACGATGAAGTCAACCGCATTGAGCCGGCGAGGAACTACGGCTGGCCCATCGTGACGGGCGACGCGGGCGATCCTCGGTTCGTCGACCCCGTCGCGACGTACGCGAGCGTGATTGCTCCCACGGGGCTCGCGTTTTACACAGGCGAGGCCAATGCGACGTTGCGAAACGACCTCTTCCTGGGAGATTGGAACCGCGGGATCCTGCAGCGGCTCGAGCTCGCCTCGCCCGACTTCGATCAAGTCATCGGGACCGAGGAGGTGGATCGGTTCGGTGCTGCCGGCATCCTCGATGTCGAGACGGGGCCGGACGGGTCGATCTATGTTTCGACCCCGGACGCGATTTACCGGATGAGTGCGACGGGCAATCCCCCGAATGGCCTCGGTGGAACGGGAAGCCTCGGTTTGACGTCGATTGCGATCATCGCCGGCGTCTTGGCCGTGGCCGTCGCGGTCCTCGGTGTGCGCCTTTTCCGGGGCGGGCGACGTCGCCGGTAACCACCCGGGCCGCGGACCGGGTGACCCTCGGGTTTTAAGAGCCCTGTCTGGTTATAGCGTGGCCAATTGTCTCACGGGAGCTCCACCCCGGGGGTAGCAAGGCCTTCGTGCGGCCGCCGACTTCGGTGGTCGGCGCGCTCGGCCTCGCCCGCCGTGGAACGAAACCGGAGGGGAAGGTTGTGAGCGTCCAGCTGGCAGAGCACCTAATCGCGCAAGCCGCGCGTACTTCCGTGGCCGAGGAAATCGAGAGCGACGACAACCACGTCCGAGCGTGGCAGGACGAACTGCAGGAGGCCCGGGAGAAGGGCGATCTGTACCGTTCGGATCCCGCGGTCGCAAGGGCGTTCCGCGCGGATGCAAAGCACACGGAAGCCGTCCTCGCCGAGCTCCCGGGAAGGATCTCGATGCGTCGCGCAGAGATCGCGTACGACGAATGGACCCGGGCCCACCTTTCCGCGTTCCCGGAGATCCCGGTCGTCTCAAAAGACCGGTCCTTCGCCTCGATCCCAAAAGGCCACCTTGAGATCCTTGCGCCCGAGCTCGCCCGGGCCATCCCGAAGAAGTCGGCTCTCTGGGCCGACTGGACCGTTTGGAACTTCAAGCGGCATCGTCTGCGGCGCGCGAAGGCGCTCCCTGCGGAAGCCGTGCAGCGGGCCCGCGGATCCCTCGAGCATTTCGAGCGCCTTGAGGTCTGGCAGGCCGTCGGTATGGCGGACCCGTGGCTTGTGGGCGTGATGCGTGCTCCGTCCGGTCGGGACCGATTCTACATGCTCTACGACTGGGGCATCGAGGCGACGCTCGACCGCGAGCTGTTACGATAGTCGGTCGGGGCGTGCCAGCTCCCCCTGCAGGCGGGTAGCGTCGCGCGCTCGATTGGGTGTGCCCCTCTCGCAAAGTACCCTGGCGGAGGTCTTCGCATCCTTGCGAATCGGGCCCTCCCCTTTAAGTAACGTCACTGGCGTCGTCCGGGCGAACCCGATGCCTCCTTCGAGCGCGAGGGCGAAGGTCGCCCTTCGAGTCGGCCTCATCGTCTTCTGGACCATCGTTTTCATCGCCGGGGTCACGGTTGCGGTTCTCCTCCTCGCGCCTGGTTTCGCACAGTCCGTCCAGTCGGCTTTGACGGCCACGCTGGCGTCGACGGGCTTTGCGGCCGCCCTCGCCGTCGGGATGGTGTTTGCAGGTCTCTGGGGAATCGCCGCGAGCCACCGCAATCTGAAGCACGCCGTCGAGCTCATCGCCGAAGTCGACCGGGCGCGTAAGGAGACCATCCAGCTCGACAGCATCCGCTACGTCGAAGAGCCCAAGTGAACTTGGTCTCTCTCCCAATGTTGTTCATCTAGGCTTCCGGCTGGCCGTCACAGCGGGGGTCTCAGGAGATCCGGCCGGTTTGTTGCGATCCCGTCGACCCCCAATGACGCCGCCCTGGCTGCAACCGCGGGGTCATCGATCGTCCAAGCGAGGACCCGCAAGCCCAGCGCCCTCGCGACCCGCACGAGTTCCTCCGTGAGGATCGTGTATCGGGGCATCATCCAGTTCGCTCCGAGGCGGACGCAGCGCGTGCCGAGGTGCTCGGCATGGTCTTCCATCCGAGCCACGAGGAGGCCACGGTCCGCCACCGGAAGCAGCTGCGCCGAGGACCGGACCGCGTCATCGAAGAAGGAGATGATTCGGACCCTCTCCTCCAATCCCTCCTCCTTGACGATCTCACTGACCGCGGCCACGGTGGGCGGCTCCTTGATTTCGATGAGGAGGGGCACGGCGCCGGCCACGGTCGTCAGGACCTCCTCGAGGAGCGGAATCCTCTCCCCCTGTCCCGCGTCGAGCTTCCGAAGCGCGGTGAGGTCATGGTCGCGTACATAGCCGGTCCCATTCGTCGTCCTTTCGAGCCGGTCATCATGGATTACCATGATCCGGCCGTCCTTCGAACGACGGACGTCGACTTCAATCGCGTCGGCCCCAAGTTCCAAGGCTTTCCGAACCGCCCGAAGGGTGTTCTCCGGCTCGTAGGCGGACGCGCCGCGATGGGCCACGATCTCGAAGCGGCTCATGGCTCCTCGGTAGGGACCCGGAGTACGCCTGACCCGGTTAAGAGACCTTTGGTAGACCCTCCGCGGGGGCTCCGCGGCCACGCTGCACGCCTGTCCAGGCGCGTGACCTTTATGCCCCGCCCGTATTCCGAGGCGCGTGATCGATGCCCATGTCCACTTCTGGACGCGCGACCTTGTCCGGAACTCCGCCTCGGCGCGGGAGGCGCTGGCCTACTTCCGCGCGTCGGAGGATCGCGTGCCGACGGACCTGAACGGCATCGTGGCGACCATGGAGGAGTGCGGGGTGACCCGGGCGTTCCTCCTTGCAATGAACTGCGAGGCGAGCCGTGATCCAGCCCTGCGAAACCTCACGGTCGCAAACGAGGCGGTCGCCTCGGCGGTGCGCGAACACCCCGATCTCTTCGTTGGCTTCGGGAGCGTCGACCCGAGGACGGGCGACCGTGCGCTCGCTACAGTCGAGGAGGTCGGACGCTTGGGCCTGACCGGGCTGAAGTTCCATGCCTCCGCGATCGAGACCTATCCGAACGACGAAGCCCGGATGTTCCCGTTGTACCGCAGGGCGCGGGAATTGGGCCTGAGGATCGTCCATCACACGGGCACGACCGCTCTCGGGCGGTGCTCGATCAAGTACGCCCGGCCCGTCTACCTCGATGACGTGGCCCAGGCCTTCCCCGACCTGCCGATTCTTGCGGCCCACTTCGGCTGGCCCTGGATCGAGGAGTGCTTCGCGGTCTTGATGCGAAACCCCAACGTCTTCATGGACCTCTCCGGGTGGGCGCCTCGGTACCTGCCGGAGGCCGTCCTCGCGATGGCGAACGGTCCCCTGAAAGACCGGATCCTCGTCGGGAGCGACTACCCGATGCTCTCCCCGGGCCCGTGGCGGGAGGAGTTCGAGCGGCTCGTTGCACCGAGGCTCAAGGAGGGCGTGGCCGCGAAGCTGCTGGAAGCGAACGCGGTCAGGTTCCTGGGAAGGTAGATCCGGAGGGGCCCGAGCTCAGCCGATGCAACCCTTTTCCGTGAACTTCACCTTCGCCACCGCGCCGTAGACGTTCACATGGTCTGCGCGGAATGCGCCGTCGCGGATCCACCATCGCTTCGTGTTCGTCGCGAGCGCCGTCTTGAACTCGATCCCGTGGGGCAGCGTGAAGGTCGGTCTGATGACGGTCCCGTCCGGATAGCTTAGGAGGTCGCACTCGGCCTCCATGAAGTCTCCGACCTTCGTCTCCGCCCGGCCGTCTTTGAGGTCAAAGTCGATACGCGTCACGATCGTAGGGTGCCACTTCGAGCACAGGTGGTGAAACAACTCGAAGACCCCGCCTCCCGCCGTACCGGTGGCGATCAACTCGATCGCCTGTCGCTGGTCCGGGGCCGCACGTTCATCGATGTAGGTGCGTCCCGCCCCATTCCCTTTCTCGATGAGGCCGGGGAACCAGTAGAACAACGCGAAATTCACTCCGTCGAGTTTCGTATCCCCGAATCGGCCTCTCCGGATCCCGTACACGCCGCCGCCGTGGCAATCCCCGTGCGTCGGCCGGGCGTTGAAGTTGCACGGACAGCCCCAGTCGCAGTTGCACCATGTAAAGTAGTCACCCTCGAACTCCCACTTCGTGGCCATCGAGACACCCGATGCCCCAGCTTGCTATAAAGCGCGCGTCCGCCAGCTTCCGAGGGGCCGGAGCAGGTGCGGCGTCGCTCGGCAGGTCTTGCCGGGGCGCCGCGGCCCATCGCTGCGCTGGCTTATAGAAATCCCAAAATCGTTATAGTGGTCCATCGCTCCTTGCGAACGGGATACCATGGCAGCTCTCGCGGGACCGGAGAAAGCGACGCGGAGCCTTCAAGCGATCAAGGGCGGCAGTTACACCGTAACGTTGCCGCGGTGGTGGCTGAAGAAGCAGAGTCTGAGGAAACACGCGCAGGTCGTGATGGTCGAGGACGGCCTCACGCTCCGACTCGCCTCTCAGGAGCTGCTGGAGCAGCGGAGCAAGGTCGTGATCGATGCCGATTCCCTCCGGGACCCCATGGCGCTCCGCTACGCGATCTGGACGTACTATATGCAGGGCGCCGACGAAGTCGCCGTCCGATCGCGGGCCGTCCTCCCAGCCTCCGCAAGAAAGCGTCTTCGCGAAGTCCGCCTCGACCTCGCGGGGGTTGAGGTCACCCACGAAGACGGCCACAGCGTCGTGTTCGCCTTCCCGCCGGGCCCGACCGGCCTCCGGCTCGACGCGATGCTCGCGAACATGCAGGCCTCGGCGAGTTCGACGTTGAACGATGCCCTGCGGTCCATCGCCGAGGACGACCTGGAGCTCGCATCGGGGGTCGCCGGTCGAGAGGCGGAGATTCTACGGATCTACCGCGGCATCATCCGCCAGGTCGTCCTGAGCAGTCGAAACCCGGAGGTGGCCTACGCTGGAGGACTGGGGGAGAGCCGGGACCTGATCATCGTCGCGTTGTTGGCTCGGGATCTCAGCCGGTCCGTCTACCACGCGATCTATGCCGCGAGGCACCTGCTCCGCTACGGGAAGCCCTTGGGAGACGGAGGGTATCGCAAGGCCCTCCGGAACCTGGGAGAGGCTGCATTGGCCATCCATCGCCTCTCGCTCCAGTCCTTCGGGGAGCGGGACTTCCGAAAGGTGGTCGAAGTCACGCGCCTCATGGGGGATGCGAAACGCCATGAGGAGGCCCTCAGCCGGAAGGTCCTGCGTGAAGCCAGGGACGTGGCCCACGCGGGCGCCCTTCTCCTGATTGCAAGGGAGTTGCGGCGGATCGCGGGATACGGCGTGGCCATCGCCGACATCGCGGCGAACCGGATGCTCACTCCTGGAGCCTCGCCCTGAGGCCGTCCTGGCGCGTCACCGGTCCTTCCATTCCGGCTTGCGTTTCTCCAGGAAAGCCTTCAACCCTTCGAGGGCATCCTGGGTTGCCATCAGATCCTTCAGGTAGAGTTCGGAAGAGTGCCGCAGCGCCTCCTCGGTTTTCAAGTCGAGGCCCTCGCGAATGCCTCGCTTCGCGAGTTCCACGACGATCCGGCTGTTCGCGGCGAGGGCCTTCCCGAGCTCAAGCACGTTCGGCTCGAGGTCGTCCTCGGCCACGACGCGGGTGACCAGTCCCATCCTCGCGGCCTCCTCCGCGGGGATGTTCCGACCCGTGAGGACGATGTCATGGGTGGCCCGCAGGCCGACGAGATGCGGAAGGAGCGCGAGGGCCACGGGGGGATAGACCCCGAGTTTCACCTCGGGCTGCCCGAAGACCGCTTCCGGGGTGGCCAGGACGAAGTCACACGCCATGGCGAGTTCCATCCCGCCCCCTAGGCACTTGCCTTGGACGACGCACAGCGTCGCCCTCGGATAGGTGAGGATCCGCCAGACGAGGGCCCCCATCGTCCGGATCAGTTCCTCCACCCGTTCCGGAAGGTGTTCTCGGACGTCGGCGCCCGCGCTAAAGACGCCATCGACGCCCGATCGGATGACCGCAACCCGGACGTTTCCGTCCTTCGCACACTCGTCGAGGGCCGCGGAGATCTCACGCATCATCTCAAGATTGAGGATGTTCAGGGGTGGCCGGGCGAATCGAATCGTCGCGACTTTCTCGTCGGTGGTCACGGCCACATGCTTCACGTCCCTGTCCTCCGTCAGAACACGACGAGCTGCCGCCCAATCGCCGCGCCCGCCTCGAGGGCCTGGAGAGCATCATTGACCTTCTCGAGGGGTACCCGCTCGGATACGACCGGCCCGAGGCGGACCCGCTGTTGCTGGACGAGCTCGATGACTCGAGGGAAGTCCGCGGCCCGGCATCCCAGCGACCCCAGGACCGCGATCTCCCGAAACATGACCCGGCCGACGTTCAGGTTCCAGTTCTCGCTGCTGTAACCGACGAGGACGAGACGCCCACCCGGCCGGACGGACTGAAAGGCCTGGTCCTGCACCGCAGGTTTGCCCACCGCCTCGAAGGCCGCATCCGCGCCTCCGTCTGTCACCTCGCGGATGGCCTTCGGGACGTTGTGTTCCTTCGAGTTGAAGGTCTTCACGGCGCCGAGTCGCTTCGCGAGGTCGAGCTTTCGGGGATCGACGTCCACGGCGATCACGGCCGCACCGACCGCGGCCGCGATCTGGACGGCGTTCAATCCGACCCCTCCGCAACCGAAGATGGCGGCCCACTCCCCCGGTCGCACGTTCCCTCGGTTGACAACCGCATGGAAGGGGGTCGAGACCGCGTCCGAGATGATCGCACTCTCCTGGAGAGGGAGGTCCGCCGGGAGTGGGACGAGCATGTGAGCGGGAACCTTGAGGTACTCGGCGAAACCTCCGTCGACATGGTTGCCAACCATCCGCATGCGCTCGCAGATATTGTCGCGGCCCTCGGAGCACCGGACGCAGGTGCCGCACGAGAGGACGGGAGGGACGAGGACTCGGTCCCCCGAAGTCCAAGGGGCGACGCCCGGTGCGACCTCCGCCACGATGCCGGAGATTTCATGCCCGAGGACGATCGGCGGCTTCTTGAACGTGGGAATCCCGTGGAGGTAGTGGAGGTCCGTCGCGCATACGCCGCACGCGGCGGTCCGAACGAGAGCCTCCCCGGCGCCGAGCGTCGGCACGTCGAGGTCCTCGAGGCTGAGCGGCTTCCGCTCCCCGTGGAAGACGGCAGCCCTCATCGAGGCACGGCTCCAAGCGCATGTCCACACTTCAAGCAGTGGGTGGAATGCAGCGGCAGGTATTCCGCTCCGCATCGCCCGCAGGTCCTTTCGTAGGGCCCATATGGGTAGTGGGGATCGAGCCCGCGGCCAATCGAGTCCCGGATCTTCTGCATTTTTCGCGGCCGCCGCTGCTGGAAGGCCGCGAGGCCCTCCGTGGGCTCGACGGACCCGATGTTCAGAGAGAAGAACTCCTTCGCGTGCTCCCAAGTCGTCCTCCAGACGATGTCCCGCCACCAGTTCATGTGGACTTTGAAGTAGTGGAGGCTCGTCGGCGAGAGGTCGAGCATTCCGTCCACGAGTTCCCGCACCTTCCCATCGAGGCCGGCGGCGGAGACGACCTCGTTGACGATCCCCCATTCCAGGGCTTTCGCAGCATCGATTTCCTTGCTGAGCATCACGAGTTCGGCCGTGCGTTTGAGGCCGATGTGGAGGGGCAGCCACTGAGAGAGGCCGCCGATCGACGTCATGCCCACACGAGGCCCGGGCGACACGAAGCGGGCATGGTCCGCGGCCACGGCGAGATCGGAGGCCGCGACGAACTCCAGGCCCCCGCCCGCGACGACGCCGTTGATCCGACAGATCACGGGTTTCCCGCAGTGCAGGATCGTATCGAGGAACCGTCCGTAGATCTCCCCGTACTTCCACCAGTCGGAGGGCTTCTTCCGATACACATCGCTGTATTCGTCCACGTTGCCGCCCGTGCAGAAGGCTTTGTCCCCGGCGCCTGTGAGGACGATGAACTGCACACCGTCGTCCCACATCGCACCTTGGAAGGCCGCGATGAGTTCCCTTAGGGTACCGAGCGTGTAGGAATTGTACTCCTGCGGGCGGTTGATCGTCACCAACGCCGTGTGTCGATGCCACTGGGGCGCGTACTCAACGTCGCGCGCCGAGGCTCCCGTCGCCATCATGTTTCGTGGCCTCCTCGCCACCGTAGCGGGACGTCTCCTAATTCCTTTTCCGCCCCCCTCCGCTCCCGAACGGGTTCGGGTGGCGGGAACCCGTTGCGATGTCCGTTATATAATGTGTTCATAGGTTATATAAACGTACCCGGCGATATCGGTCCCACGGCTCAAGCCCTCGAAGCCAAGGTGCCTAAGGCCGGATTCGACGAGGCCAAGCGTCTCCAAGGGACCCTCCTCAAACGGTACTTGGAGTCCTTGTGGGCGGGTGCTGCCGCTGGGAGGAAGTTCGCCTACACCTTCGTCATGGGCAACCCGATCGAGCTCCTCTCCGCCTTCGGGATCGTTCCAGTCTTCCCCGAGGTGACGTGCCTGAACATCAGTTACCGCGGCGGGGCGCCGGGGCTCATCGCTGCCTCGGAGGAAGAGGGGTACTCGACGGACGCCTGCGGCTATGTCAAGATGGGCGTGGGGGCTGCCCTCAAAGGCGGTCAGACGCCGATCGGCAACATCCCCCGGCCCGACATCCTGCTCCTCAACTACTCGGGCTGCCAAATCTACATCCACTGGTGGGAGCAGCTGCACTACCTCACGGGCGCGCCGATCTACACCGTGGATGTCCCCTATATCCGAGAGTACGATGGGCGTGTCCCTCCCCACGACATCGACTACGTCGTCGGCCAGCTCAAGGAGCTGATCCCCGACCTCGAGAAGGCGACGGGGAGCCCCTTCGATGAGGAGGCCCTGAGAGAAGCCATCGACCGGTCCCGCGAAGCCTGGGACCTCTGGCGACAATGTCTTGAGACAGGGACGCTGCGGCCGACGCCCTTCGACGCTTATTTCGAGTCGATCTACTACATGTCGCCCATCACGCTCCTCCGGGGCACCGCGGAGTGCGTCGACTTCTACCGGTTCCTCCTCGACGAATTGCACCGGCGGCACGAGGCTGGCGTCGGGCCCACGAAGGACGAGAAGTTCCGGATCATCTTCGAAGGCGTGCCGAACTACCCGTACTTCAAGAGCTTCTGGGACCTGTTCAAGAAGTGGGACGCACGCTGTGTGGCGTCCACCTACCCGAAGGTCGCGGGGATGGTCGACTCGGGCTCTTTCCGCCTCGACCCGGGACGGCCCCTCGAATCCCTCGCCGAGTACATGATTCACGCTTACTGCAACCTGAACATGATCGGACGGGTCGGCCTCCTCGAGCGATATGTGAAGGACTACCAGGCGGACGGGATGATCATCCACGCGATCAAGAGCTGCCGCTCATTCTCCATGGGGCACGGGGACATCCGGGAGCATTTCGCGAAGGAGCTGGACGTCCCGACCCTGCTCATCGAGTCCGATCACGTGGATCCGCGGTACTACAGCGAGGCCCAGATGCGGAACCGCGTGGACGCGTTCTTCGAGACCCTCGCGCTCCGAAAGAGGCGATAGCCACGCTCGTGGGTGCGTATTCCGTGGGCATCGACGCGGGGTCGACGTACACGAAGGGCGTCCTCCTCGACGCGCAGCGAACGATCGTGGGCACCGCGGTCCAGATGACGGGCGTCAACATCGTCGCCGCCGCGAACAACGTGTATCGCGCGGTGCTCCAGGAGGCGGGCGTCGCCGAGGGCGATGTGGGCTGCCTCGTCGGCACGGGGTATGGACGGTACAACATCAAGTTCGGTCACGTCCAGATCACCGAGATCAGCTGCCACGCGAAGGGCGCTTCCTTCCTCTTCCCCGCAACCCACACCGTCCTGGACATGGGTGGCCAGGATACGAAGGCGATCCGGACGAACGAGCGAGGAGAAGTCGTGGACTTCTGCATGAATGACAAGTGCGCGGCGGGCACCGGGAGGTTCATCGAAGGTTCCGCAAGGGCCCTCGGGCTGAGCCTCAAGGAGGTGGGGGACCTTTCCTTGCGGTCAAACCGCGCGGTTCAGGTATCGAGCACTTGCGCGGTCTTCGCGGAGTCCGAGACCCTCGAGCTCCTCGCGTGGGGGCACTCCCTGGAGGACATCCTGTACGGCGTGCACTCCTCGATTGCTACGAGGGCGATTGGCCTGCTGCAGCGGGTGGGCATCGAACCTGAACTGGCCTTTACGGGCGGCGTGTCCCTGAATCGGGGCATGGTCCGCTGCCTGGAGGAGCAGCTGGGGGTCAAACTCAACACGAGCGAGCGAACGATGTTCTGCGGGGCGATTGGCGCCGCGCTTTTCGGGCTCGAGCGGATGGAACAGGAAGTCGCCGCGCCTCCGGTGAGGGCATGATTACCGCAGGGATCGATATCGGCCAGCGCAACACGAAAGCGGCGCTCCTTGAGAATGGCGGGCGAATCGTCGCGAAGGTCAGCGCGCGCACGGGGTACGATTTCGAGAAGGCCGCCGCGGCTCTCTACGACGAGTGCCTGGCGCTCGCCGGGCTTGACTCGGACGACGTCTCCTACGTCGTCGCCACGGGCTTCGGGAGGTACCGGCTGCCGTTTCGGGATGCGAACGTTACTGACATCACGGCGAATTCGCGGGGCGCGAAGTTCCTTTTTCCGGGGACCGCCTGTTTCTTGGATGTGGGCGCGGGAAGTGCTCGCGCGGCGAAGATCGATGCGAACGGTCGGATCCTGAAGTTCAGGGCCACCGAGAAGTGCGCCGCCGGCGGTGGAGGGTTCCTCGAGAAGATTGCGTTCTACACGGGCGTCGACATCGCCGATCTCGGCCGGATTGCGCTGACGTCGACGCAACCCGTGAGCCTCTCGACCGTGTGTTCGGTCCTCGCCGAATCCGAGGTGATCAATTTCGTGACCCAGGAAGTGCCGATGGAGAACATCCTTCTCGGCGCCTGCAACTCGGTCGTCGGCCGGGTCTTGCTCACCCTTCGGCAGGTCGGCACGGACCCGGAGGTGACGCTCACCGGTGGGATGAATCTCAACGTGGCCATCCCGAAGATCCTCGAAGAGAAACTCAAGCTCAAGCCGAATGCCTCCGCCGACTTGTACTACGCGGGCGCGATTGGCGCCGCGGTCCTCGGATTCCGCCGGGTCTCGCGCACCCGTGGCTCGCCGGGGATGGGGGGATAGCCATGGTGTTTTCCGCCGCCGATGCCGGATCGCCGACCGAGCTGTTCGAAGCCGCCGTGGAGGATTCCTACACTCGGTTCGATTCCGTCGAGCGCTGGAAGGCGGCGACCGGCGGACGGGCGGTGGGGTACTTTCCGGTGTACTTCCCCGAGGAACTCGCCTACGCCCTGGGGTTCCTGCCCGTCCGCATCTTCGGGGCCTCTGGGAGGGTCCGTCTCGATCAGGCGACCTCCCACACGCAGTCCTTCATCTGCAGCATCGCGAGGAGCGCGTTCCAGCTCGCCTCCGAAGGCGCCCTGGACGTCTTCGATGTCTTGGTCTTCTCGAATATCTGCGATGTTGCCCGGAATCTTTCGGGGATCACGAAGCGGAACCTGCCCGCGAAGGGGATCGCGTACCTGCACTACCCGGTGAACAACACTTCGCCCCGGGCCCTCGAGTACCTGCGCGAGGAGTACGTGAGGCTCGCCCGTCATCTCGGCGAGTTGTCGGGGCACGATCTGGAGCTGGATCGGCTTCGCAAAGCAATCGCGCTGTACAACGAGAAGCGGGACCTCGTGCGCAAGCTCGCGATGCTGAAGCAGGAGAGACCGTGGCTCATCCCGTACACGGAGTTCTACGCCGCGACGAGGGCTGGCGGGATCCTGCCCGTGGAGGACTACATCGATGCCTTGGAGGACTATCTCCGGGCGGTGCAGGATCGAAAAGCGAAGCCGATGGACAAGATCCGGGTTGTTGTGCTCGGGAACTTCTGTGAGCAGGCGCCCCTCGGATTGATGAAGATGATCGAGGACGCGGGCTGCTACATCGTGGGAGACGAAGCCCTCATGGGCCTCTCCTGGCTTGGCCAGGTCCCCTTAGACGGGGACGACGCAGTCCGCTCCCTCGCGCGCACGTATGTGGACAACCCGACGGCCTTGACAGTCCGCTTCCACCCCGCGATCGACAAGCAGGCCTACATCGTGGACCAGATTCGAGAGGCCGGCGCCCAAGGCGCGATCTTCTGCACGCCCAAGTTCTGTGAGCCGGCTCTGTACGACTATGTTATCTACAAGTCTGCCCTGGACAAGGCGAAGATCCCATACATGCACGCCGAGTATGAGGAGTCCGGGTCGAGCTTCGAGAGCGTGCGGACGATGGTCGAGACCTTCGCGGAGTCGATTCTCTTTGACTAGGCCGCTAGTCAAGGCCGCCCGCTTCGCGGCCTCGCGGTGAATCTCACGGAGGTCTCCGCGACGACGGCGAGCCTTGTCCCCTGTCCGGCCCGACGCCGTGCTTCGTGTGGCTCTGCGCCGCCTCAATCGGGGTGCGCGTCGGCCTGGCCTTAGGAGGATTCCTGACGCACAATTAGCGGAGAGTGGACATTTCGAATAATTCTCGAGTGATTCGTCAGCATTCTGCCCATCGAACCATCGTTCCGAAATCCTTAAAGAACCCTCACGCTTCCGCTTTTGAGACGCTCACGGTGGGGACCTCCCCCACAGAGGGCGCATCCATGAACGATTGGGACCCAGACCATCGAATCGAGGTGCGGCGAAATGGAGCTCTGGCTCGTCTACGCCCTCGCCACGGTCGTGTTCTACGGCCTCGGAGAGGGCCTGTCCAAAGAGCCGACGGTCCGGCTCGGGTCAGGCCGCATGCTCGCCCTGTACTCCCTGGGTAGCGCCCCGATCTATCTCGGATGGTTCCTGATCGGCTACGGGTGGACAAGCCTTGCTCCCTGGGGCGCTGCGTTTGCGGCCCTCTCCGGCTTTTGTGGGACCCTCGGGACCGTGTCGTGGTTCCGCGCGATGGAGTCGGGCCACGCGTCCGTCGTGAGCGGCTTCACGGCCGCATATCCCGTGATTACGGTCGCGGCAGCGGTCCTCGTCCTGGGCGCGTCCCTCCTGCCCCTCCATGTCCTCGCGATCGCGTTCCTCCTCGTCGCCGCGGTCCTCCTCGGGACGTTCGACCACCCCGGAGCGCACGCGGTCGGCCGCGCGTGGATCCCGCCGATGGTCCTCGCGGTCGTGATGTGGGGCGCCTGGGGTGTTTTCGAGAAGCTGGCGATCGACGCCATCGGATTCGCCGCGAACGCGGGCGTGTACGTCGCCGTCTCGACCCCCATCTACCTGGTCGTCGCGTGGCGCGAGATCCGCCGGCCGAAGCCGTGGGACCGCGAGGCCCTTCCAACCCTCGTCCTCTTCGCGGTCGCTGGGATCACGATCATCCTCGCGGTCGGCATGGGCCCCCTCGCGATCGTCGTGCCCCTCACGACCGCGTATCCCGTCGTCGCGATCTTGTTCCGCCGCCTCTGGATGGAAGAGCGGATGTCGTGGCCGCAGAAGTTCGCGGTCGGCCTGGCGATGGCCGGCACGATCCTCGTAAGCCTGTGATCCGTCCCGTTGGGGATCAGACGCTCGTCTCGAGGTCCGACTAGTCCTCGAGGACCGCATGGGCTCCGTTGTACCCGGGCGCGCCGCTTAACCCGACGCCCGAGGCCGCCGTACGTGTATGCCTGCTGCTGGTTCCCGTTGAGCTTCGCGACCGTCAGGAGGTTCTCAAGGTTCCAATCGTAATCCCAGCCGCCGGTCTTCGTGTCCAGGCTACCGTTCGCATCGTACGTAGACGAGGTCGTGGCGCCGCCTTTCACGACGGACAGGAGCTCGTTCATGCCGCTCGGGCCGTCCGCGTACGTGTAGACGGTCGAGTCCCCCAGGGCCACGGTCACGTAGACCTGCGTGACGGACACGCCGAGGTCCGTGCGGGACTTCTCCACGCCGGCCTGGAGGGCGTTCACGTCCGCCTCCGTCCAAGCTTGTCCGGTGGCGGGGTTCGTCGTCCACGTGTAGGACTCCGTCTCCCACGACTGCCCGACGCTCTTCTCGGGACTCGAGTAGCCGTTCGCGCCGACCTTCACGCGGAGCTTCAGATAGCCGACGCAGTTCGGGTTGCACAACTCGTCGAAGTTCGCCGCGGCGACGGCGGAGACCGTGACGGACGCGATGCTGCCCGACATCGGCAGGTCCTGCAGGGCATACACGTCGACGTTCCCCGAGGTGTCGGCGAAGAGGTACGTCGTGTACCCGTCCGGCGTGGCCTCGTCCACGCACTGCCAGTTCGCCGTGCACCCGGTCGGGGTCCATTGCGAGGAGGACCCCGGCCCGTTCGGCCGCAGCGGGCGCGCTCTCCACGAAGGCCCGACCTCAGACCACAGCTTCGGGCGTCCTGGGATTGGCACTCCGCTTGCGGTGAGGCGATGGCCCCAGATGCCCGGTCCGCGGACTGGCTTTGTGAAGCGCCCATGACACCACCATGCGCGGAGGGGTGGAGCAATCCGGTTTGCGTCCTGTCCCCCCATCCGCCCTCGATGGATTCGGCTCGGCCCGAGAGGAATGACGCGACACGCCTCGCACCTTCCGTCGCCGTTCCAAACGTGAATGGCGCAGGCCTCCCGAGTGGGTCCACTCCGTATTTGCCATACCCCGCGCTAGCGCACGGGACGGATGGCCTTCGATGGGTCTCCCTCGAGGAGCTCGCGAAGGTCGTATGCCAGCGGAGGTCTCGGCGGCTGGCCCTCCGTCCCGGGGGCCGGATTACGCTCCAGGTATTCGATCGGGATGACATCCGATGCGAAGACCCCGTGCAGGGAGAGGGGGCCCGCGCCGACGTTCCGGGACCCGTGCGGAGTGTCCGCGGGGATGAAGACGACCGCGCCGGGCCCGACGAGGCGGGCCTCCGATCCGACGCGGACCTCGGCGGTGCCCTCGTCGATCACGATCCCCTCATCGATCGTGTGGCGGTGCAGAGGGATGCGATCTCCCCGCGCGACGTGCTCGAAGAGGAACGCGAGGTTCTTCACGAACCGGCCATCCGGCCGGGACGGGTCGACCGCGAGCGCGATCTCGGAGTGCGGTCGGTAGTCGTCGGGATCGTTCGGGTCCGTCAGGGGCACGTATCGCGGCCGTTCCATGATGGCCATCGTCGTCCTCCTCGATGCCGTCCCCGATGGCTTGAGGGGACTTGAGCGCTTCGGGGACCATCCCAACCGTTCCCTGGGGAAACCGCGCGCGCTGCTGTCACGTTCCGTGGCCTTTCGGCTCGCCGCGTGACCTCAACGAAATTCCCTATTTGCAGTCGGCTCCTCCATGGGAATGGGTCCGTCCGGATTTGAACCGGAGTCTAGTGGTCCCGAACCACCAAGGATAGACCAAGCTACCCCACGGACCCGACGGCATGCGCGATAGCGGACACTTGGGTATATAGGTGTCTGGCCCCGGGTCCTCGGAGGGGCCTGCGAGCCGCGGAGCCCTGCGTGTTTTCGGTATTCGCACGCAGTCCGCTCATACGACTGGGACCTTGTCTGAGTCCGAAGTCTTAGGTCGACTGGTCATCCTGTCCCGCGGGTCTCGATCTCTCGGACGCGCCGGTCTTTTGGCCGTCTCACCGCAAGCTGAGCGGGCCGTGGCAGGAGGGGCACCGCTCGGCCCCGAAGGCGACCTTTCCGTGGCAGGAAGGACAGCGCCACCGCGCATCCTGCTCCCGCAGCCAAGCGTACCAACCCACGTCTCGGATGCGGGTCCCATTAGCGAGAATCGTGGAGCCATGCGGCGCACGCTCCATGACTCGTTCGATGCGGGGGCACGGGAACTCCGCGCATTCCGCGCAGAAGGCAACCCCCTTGGCCTCGGCGCACTCCTTGACCTCGCACTCGCCACCGAAGCAGAAGGCAGCGGGCGTCCGACAGCCCGTGCAAAGGAGCCGCTCCCGACTCACCCCGAGGGTCCCGGCGATCGCATCCAAGCGCGGGAGATCCTGCTCGGTCCAGGCGCGGTAGACGGGGCAGATGCCGCAATAGAGCCCGCACACGGCGCAGAGCTGAGGATCGATTTCCCGTTCGTCGAAGACGATCCGGAGGGCCATCAGGAGCCGAAGCCAACAGGAGGTTAATGGAGACTGGCTAAAGACTGTCATTAGGCTCTCGGAGGGGGGCACCTCCGTGCCCGCCTGTCGCGCTCAATCGCTTGCCGGAATCCGGACCACGAGGACCGTGAGGTTGTCGTGGGTCCGCCGGACCCGAAGGGCCTCATGGGCGAGCCTCGACGCCGCCTCTTGGGCGGTCTCCGCGCCCAGGATCAGCGTGGGCAGCTCGTCGATGCCCACGACGTCCCACAGGCCGTCGCACGCGGCGACGAGGAAACCGGGGAGAAGCGGGTACGCCGCGACCGCGGGCTCCGCGAGGACGCCCACTTTGCGGAAAGCATGATCGCCCAGGGTCCGTGTGGGCATGATCCCGGTCCCGTCCTCGAGGCAGACGTAGGGCCCCCAGATCTGCGCGCCGGCCGAGACGACTCGTTCGCGCTCCCTCTCGTTCGTGAGTCGGTGGTCTTCTGTAAGCTGTATCGCGCTCCCCGGCGACACGGAGACGACATGGGCGTCGCCCACGTTCGCCACGACGACCCCTTGCGCATCCAAGTAGAACGTCGCCGCGACGGCCCCTCCGGGGAGACCTTCCGCCTCGTGATGGATCGACGCATACGCAAAGCGGAACGCCTCCGCCGCGCCACGCGGGAGCGCGGATCGAAAGAGGTCGGGCAAGCGATCCCTCGCGAGCTTCGCGATCCGATCCGTGCCGTGGCCATCGAAGATCGCGCCAAGGACGCGAAGGGGTCGAGTCGAGAGGACATCCAGGATGTGCGTATCCTCCATCTCCTCGCGGCCGCCGATTTCGGCGATGGCGTAGGCGATGCGCGGATCCGGCTCGGGCACGGAAGGGGAATGGCAGGTCGGGGACTTGGCGGCTTCGGCACCAAGTCCGGACGCCCGGCGGGGCTTCGTCGCTCGTCGATGGTCACTTCGACATCCTTATATAGCGTTTGGTTTTACGCCCGCGGGCATGGAGTTCCCGCTCCGGGAGAGAATCGCCGGGGAGATCGTCCTCTCTGAGCATCCGGGGAAGACGATGCGCAAGTGGCGGGAGGAGCTCCACGTCACGCAGACTGAACTCGCGCGACTCATGCGAGTCTCGCCCAGCGTCATCAGCGACTACGAGGCCGGGCGGCGGTCTTCGCCGGGAATCCGTACCGTCCGGCGCCTCGTGGACGCGCTCGTCGAAGTCGACCTGCGCTCCGGCCGCCGCCTCTCGAAGCGGTTCGAGGCCTTCTCGGACGTCATCCCGTCGATGCGAGACTGGCCCTTGGGCATGCGCGCCGCGGACTTCCTTCGCAAGATCGAAGGGAAACTCCTCACGCAGAAGCTGAACGTTCGGCGCCCCATCAACGGCTACACGGTGATCGACTCGATCAAGGCCATCACGACGCTCGACGCGAGCGACTACCTGCGGATCTACGGGGCGACGAGCGAGCGGGCCCTCCTCTTCACGGGCGTGAAGTACGGGCGGTCCCCGATGATCGCTGTGAAGGCCCATCCCCTCAAGCCCGCGATGGTCGTCTACGTCCAGCCCGAGAACATCGACCCGCTGGCGGTGAAGCTCGCCGAATTGGATAACATCCTCTTGGCGCGGACGGACCTGGATCAAGGAGAACTCATCGAACGATTGGAGAGGTTGGCATGAAATCGGGCATTGTGAGCTATGGCGCGTACGTGCCGCGGTATCGCATACGACCGAAGGACATCGGGGCCGTGTGGGGGGCCGACGGCGAGGCGATGGGACGCGGCCTGAACATCCGGTCGAAGAGCGTCCCGGGCCCCGACGAGGACGTCATCACGATCTCCGTCGAAGCCGCGCGGTCGTGCATGGCGAAGGTCGATGTCGAACCCACGGATGTCGGGGCGATCTACGTCGGCTCCGAGAGCCATCCCTATGCCGTGAAGCCGACGGCCACGATCGTCGCGGAGGCGATCGGCGCCGCGCCCGTCATGACCGCGGCGGATTACGAGTTCGCGTGCAAGGCCGGCACCGCGGCGATTCAGACCTGCATGGGCCTCACCCTGTCAGGGATGTGCAAGTATGGGATGGCGATCGGGTCCGACACCTCGCAAGGAGCGCCGGGGGACGCCCTCGAGTACAGCGCGTCCGCGGGCGGGGCCGCGTTCCTCGTCGGGACCGATGGCGTGATCGCGACGCTCGACCACACGGTCTCCTACACGACCGACACCCCGGATTTCTGGCGCCGGGAGGGCCAACGCTATCCGAGCCACGGCGGGCGGTTCACGGGGGAACCCGCGTACTTCCGGCACGTCGTGGGCTGCGCGCAACTCCTCTTCAAGCGGACGGGGACGACCGCGGAGGACTACGACTACGCGGTCTTTCACCAGCCGAACGGGAAATTCCCCGTCCGGGCGGGCAAGCAGCTCGGCTTCAAGGAGGCGCAGATGGACACGGGCCTGCTCGTCCGGGACATCGGGAACACGTACAGCGGCGCCATCCTCGTGGGGCTCTGCGCGATCCTCGATGAGGCCGAGCCCGGAGACCGGATCTTTGCCGTGGGGTACGGGAGCGGCGCGGGCTCGGATGCCTTCGACCTCACCGTGACGGATGGGATCCAGAAGCTCCGGCGCGACGGCCGGTCGATGAAGGCGATGATCGAGGACGCGAAGTTCATCGACTACGCGACGTACGCGAAGTACCGGGGCAAGATTCTCCTTCGGGAGGGCAGCGCATGAGGGACGTCGCCGTCATCGGGGTCGGGGAGACCGCCTTCGGCGAGCTATGGGACCGTTCCTTCCGGGACCTCGGGATCGAGGCGGGCCTCCGGGCGATCCAGGACGCGAAAGTGACCGCGGACGAGATCGATGCCCTCTATGTGGGGAACATGAGCGCGGGGAAGTTTGTCGATCAAGAGCACGTGTCCGCGCTCGTCGCCGACTACTCCGGGCTCGCGGATCAGCACCTGCCGACCGTGCGCGTCGAGGGCGGCGGCGCCTGCGGGGCCATCGCGCTCCTCCAGGCCCGCCTCGCAATCGCATCGGGCATGCACGACATCGTCGTCGTCGGAGGCGCGGAGAAGATGACGGACGTCGGAGACGTCCAGGCTGCGCAGATCCTCGCGGGGACCGCAGACCAGGAGTGGGAGACCGTCTTCGGGGCCACCTTCGCGGGGCTGTACGCGATGATGGCCCGGCGGCACATGTATGAGTTCGGGACGACGCGGGAGCAGCTCGCGGCCGTCGCCGTGAAGAACCATCGCAACGGCGCCCTGAACCCGAACGCCCAATTCCAGCGGGAGATCACCTTGGAGACGGTCCTCCAGGCCCCGTGGGTCGCAGAACCCCTCGGGCTCTTCGACTGCGCCCCGCTGAGTGACGGTGCGGTGGCCCTCGTCCTCTGCGGGATGGACCGAGCCCGCAAGTACACGGACCGGCCGGTTCGCATCGCCGGCTCGGGTCAGGCGAGCGACTTCGTGGCTCTCCATGACCGGCGCGACCTCACGACGATGGATGCCACCGTCATCGCGGGCAAGCGGGCGATGCAAGAGGCGAGTTTCGAACCCAAGGACATCCAGGTGGCCGAGGTCCACGACAACTTCACGATTACCGAGATCCTGGCGATCGAGGACCTTCGCTTCGTTCCCAAAGGGAAGGGCGGCCCCGCAACGGAAGAGGGCTTCACGGCCCTCAACGGCAAGATCACGGTAAACCCGTCCGGCGGATTGAAGGCCCGAGGGCAGCCCGTGGGCGCGACGGGCGTCGCCCAGGCCGTGGAGATCGTGCGCCAGTTACGCGGGGAGGCCGGCAAGCGGCAGGTCACGGGAGCCGAGCGCGGGCTCACCCACACCCTCGGAGGGACCGGCGCGACGGCCGTGGTCCACCTCTTCGAGCGAGGCGACTGAACATGGCCATCCCCCGGTTCTGGCGAGAGATCCCGAGCCGGTACAACCTCATCGGGACGAAGTGCGGCTCCTGCGGCAAGGTGGACTTCCCGCCCCGGGCGATCTGCCCCGTATGCGGCCGAAAGAGCCTCGGGAAGATGGAGCGGTTCCGGCTCGGCGGCGTGGGGAAGGTCGTCACGTACACGGTCATCCACGAAGCGCCGGCCCAGTTCGAGATGCAGAAGCCGTACGTCGTGGCCATCGTGGAGATGGACGAGGGGGTCCGCATCACGTCCCAGATCATCGATGCCGATCCCTCGGAAGTGAAGATTGGCATGCGGGTCCAGACGACCTTCCGCAAACTCGGCGAGGAAGGCGAGGCGGGGATCATCCACTACGGATACAAGTTCCGCCCCGTGTCCTGAGAGCATCGGCGCGGCTAGGCGAGCTGGCCTGCCTTCACCCGGTCGGGTTCGGGGAACTTCTTGAGGGTCTCCGCGAGGGCCAAAGCGTCGGCTCGCATCTCGGCGATCTGCGGCTCCAACTCCCCCTTCCACCGGCGCACGGCGTCTTGGCCGGTGCGGCCGTAGAGGCGTGCGGCTGCCTGGAGGGTTTCAAACCGGCCGGAGGAAAGGAGGCTTGCGAAGGCCTCGGCGCGGGCTTTCGCCTCGTGGTCCGGGGCGATCTTCCCGAGGAAGCCCGCGAGGGCCGGCATCCGTGTCCGGAGGAGGGCGGCGTCGTCCGACCACTCGATGCGGAGAGACCGTCGCTCCATGTCACGGACGGCCCTCAGCCAGGGCCAGGCCGCATCGAGGGCGCCCCGGATGGCGCGGGCGTCGCCCATCAAATGCGTGAGCTTCGCGTCGGAGTATCCGGGCAATTCGAGGAGTCCATAGAACGAACGCATTCGGAGGGCCTCATGCGCGGGGTCGGTGCTGGAGAGGAGGGAGAGGAGGGGCTCGGGGTCCGAGCCCCGGGGCGGCGCGGGGATCCCGACCCCGCTGCGCTCCGCCGCTTCGAGCAGGATCGGGAGGGCTCGGTACCCCGGCGCGCGCGAAAGGAAATCGAGGTAGGCGTTCTCTGCCGCGGCATTGTAGGCGTCGATATCGGCATCGAACGCGTGGGCTTCCTCTGGCGAGGCGGGCGGCATCGGCACGGCCGCGAGTCGCTCGGAGTCCGAGCGCAGCATGCGGACGTGGGAATCCACCTCGCGGTATGCCTCGCGGTAGGCGTCGTTGAGCCGACGGACCTCGGCGGCCTGGGCGGCCACGTCGTCGAGCTTGTGCCACTGCTTGCGAGCGCCGTAGAAGTCGCGTTTCTTCGCCTTTCGGAGGGCCGCGTCCAGGACCAGCACGTGCTTGGGGGCCAACCGCTTCTCCTTCGCCACCTTCGCGAGGTCGGCGGCGATCGTATCGAGGTCCCGTTGGAAGATCCGGATTTGTCGGTACGTATCGACCTCGCTTTCCCGCAACAGGCGATCGATCCGATCGCGGAACCGGTCGAGGGTCCCGTCGAGGACCCCGGGGAGCCCCTCGACCTTGCGCCGGGCGCGCGCGATTGCGTCGAGGAGGCCCCTCGCCTCGGCCTCAAACTCCGGCGGCGTCACTCGCTCTTCGGCTCCCATCTCGGACAAGAAGGCCGTGGCCGTATTTAGACCTCCAGCCTCGTCTCATCGGACGAGCCTTAGCGCGATATGACTTCTAGCGCGGCCGCAAAAGCTTAAGTGGCGCGTCGCGGTGGGCCGCGGCGTGCAGCTCCGACTCCTCGAGCGTCAGAAGAATTCGGTCCGGATCGAAATCTTGAATCCGGACGATTCGGTCATCTATCCCCTGATCACGGCGCTCCTCAAGCACGACGATGTCGCGGACGCGCGCTACTTCACGGGCCACCCGCAGCTCGACAAGCCCGTCCTGACGATCATCACGAAAAAGGAGCGACCCGAGGTCGTCCTGCACGAGGTCGCGGAGAACCTCGCCTCTGATTACGGGAATGCGAAGCAGCTCCTGGAGGAGGAGCTGAAGTAGGCCCATGGAGACGGACCTGGGGATCCAAGGCTACGCGACCTCGACCCCGGGCGTGGGCGGGGTCCTCAAGGTGACCGCCGATGATTTCGTCGTCGAGGAGATCTCCGCGCCCCCTCCGGCGTCCGAAGCCGGCGGCTACACGATCGCGAGAATCCAGGCCCGGGACTGGGAAACGAATCGGCTCGTGCGCCAGCTCGCGCGGTCCCTTCGGATCAGTCGTCGTCGCATCGGCTTCGCGGGCACGAAGGACAAGCGCGCGGTGACGAGCCGGCTGTTCTCGTTCCAAGGCGTGACGCCGGATCAGCTGCGCGCCCTTGGGCTAAGGGACATCAAGGTCCTGGACGCCTACACCTCCGTGAAACCGCTGGAGATCGGGGATCTCCTCGGAAACCGGTTCCGCATCGTCGTGCGGGACCTTGCGGTGCCCGCGGAAGAGGCGGCCGTGACCGTCGACGAGACCTCCCGCCAGCTCCGGGTTCTCGGCGGGTTCCCCAACTTCTTCGGCGTACAGCGGTTCGGATCCGTCCGGCCCATCACCCATCTTGTGGGACGCCACATCGTCCGCGGCGAATTCCAGCGCGCGGTCGAGACGTACGTCGCGAACCCCATCGAGGGCGAGGACCCGGAGTCCTATGACGTCCGTGAGGCCTTCGCCGAGGGAGGCGACGTCCGTGAGGCGCTGCGGTCCTACCCGAGGCCGTACACGTTCGAGCGGGCGATCCTGAACCACCTGAATACCCGTCCGGGCGACTACGTCGGCGCATTGCGGCAGCTTCCTCCGAACCTGCTCATGATGTTCGTCCACGCGTACCAGTCGTACTTGTTCAACCGGATCCTGAGCGAGCGGCTCCGGCGTGGACTGCCGCTCGCCGAGCCCGTGGCGGGGGATCTCGTGCTCCCCGCGGACCGGCACGGCCTTCCGGACCGAGATCGGTGGGTCGACGTCACCTGCGACAACCTGGAGAAGGTCCGGCGACGATGCACCTCCGGGAAGGCATGGGTGAGCGCGATCCTGTTCGGGTCGGAGCCAGAGTTCGCGGGCGGGGAGCCCGGGCAGATCGAGCGCGAGGTCGTCGCGGCCGAGGGCCTTCAGCCCCAGGACTTCGTGATCCCGGAGATCCCGCGGATTTCCTCAAAGGGAACCCGGCGGGAGGTCTTGGCTCCGTTGCGGTCCCTCGAGACGACGCTCGTCGGGCGATCGCTGAGTCTCGGTTTCGAGCTCACCCGCGGATCTTATGCGACCTCGCTGCTCCGCGAATTCATGAAAGGTGGATGAGAGCCCGCCCCGGGACCGTCGGGGTCGGCGGTCCACGCATTCAGGCCTGGACCCGCATCCGGTTCTCCACGAAACGGTCCACGACCTCGTCCTGAAAACTACGTCGGTTCTCGACGAGGAGCTTCGAGACCTCGTCCAAGTCACGGATGACGAAGACGCTCTCGCGTCCCCGCCGGGATCGGACGAGGATTCCCCGCTGGAGCAGTTTCTTGAGATGATAGGAAAGCGTGGACTTCGAGACGCCCATCGCCGCATGGAGCTCCGCGAAGCTCCGTTGTCCATGGAGGAGAATGTCCAGGACGATTCGGCGAGGCACGCGCTCCCGGAGCACCGCGAGGATATGCCGCTGGGCGTCCGCGAACGCCCGCGCGATGAAATACCGCTTCCGGTGGCTCTGCTGCTCGACCTTCAGGAGGCCGCGCCTCTCGAGGACATCGAGGTGGTAGGACAGCATCCCTGTCGACATGCCGAGTTCCTGTCCGATGCCCCTCAGATGGATGCCGGGGTTTGCATAGAGGAACTCGTAGATGCGGCGCCGACTCGCAAGCTCGAGTTCATCCAAACGCGTTCACCCTTCCCGCCGTGACCGGCCGTCCCTTCGCTCCGTCCCTGCGGGGACCGCCCACACCCGCCGCGGCGCATACCGAGCTTCAGACTAAAAAGCCTTCTTGGACGGCTTTCGACCTGGGCCGGCGTCCGGAACTCCGGTGAACTCGATCCGGGCTGCGGCGCATCTACTTATAGCCGCCTCGGTTTCGCCGAGGCCGATGGCGGCCAAGGAGATCTGCGCGGTGGTGGGATGCGGCCTCGAGGCCGCGCGCTCCCTTCCAACGGTCAAGGTCAAGGCCGCCCTGCCCGAGCACCAGCTCACCTCGGAGGGCCGAAGGACCCACCTCTGCCGGAACCACTACCGGCAGTTCCGGAAGAAGACGAAGCAGGAGCGGGAACTCGAGCGCCTCGGCTGGTGAGCCTCACCTTTATGGCTCGCTCGCAGGTTGCGCGGCCGTGCGGCCGCGGACGATCGGGTTCCTGACGAACGCAGCCTCCTCGGCCTCGGCCCTTTTCATCCCTGTTCTGGCGAAGCAGCTCCAGGCGGCTCCGGAGCAGATCGGCCTGATCGTCGCGGGTTTCAACGCCTTCGCCCTCTTCTCGTCCTTCCTCTTCGGTCGGGCCGCCGACGTCCGAGGCGCGCGAAAGATCCTTCGAGCGGGCCTGGGGCTGTCCGCCGCGGCCGCCCTGACCCAGCCCCTCGCCTTCGATCCCTGGAGCCTCCTCGCGAGCCGCGCCTTCCTGGGCTTCGCGGTCGGGATGTACCCCGCGGCCCTCCTCGCCTACGCCAAGACGGCGGACCGGCTCATGGGCAAGTTCGCCTCGTTCGGTGCCCTCGGCTGGGCCCTCGGGAGCGTTGTGGCGGGGGCCGTCGCCCAGGTCCTCCCCGGGACCTTCTGGCAGGTCTTCGCGATTTCCTCGGGCCTCTGGTTCGTCGCATTCCTCGGGGCCGCCGCGCGGCTGCCGGAGGAAGAAGGCGGCATGCGGGTCCCCTTCTTCCCCGTCGCGATCATCCGCCGGAACCTGTCCGTCTACACGACAATGTTCATCCGCCACAGCGGGGCGAACATGGTCTGGGTTGTGTTCCCTCTGTACCTGAAGGAAGCCTTGGGTTTCAGCGATCTCCAGATCGGCGCGATCTACGCGTTCAACCCCGTCGTCCAGTTCGCGGTGATGCAGGGCATCGACCGCGTCGGTAGCGTCCGACTCATCGTCGCCGGGCTCGCCGGGTCCGCCGCGACGTTCCTCCTGATCGCGGTCGTGCGGGACTTCGCTGCGATGATGGCGACCCAGATCGTCCTCGGGTTCAGCTTTGCGACCCTGTACGTCGGATGCCTGAAATTCTTGACGGAGACGAACCCGGAGACGGCCACGGCGGGGGGCATCTTCAACAGTGTGATGAGCTTCTCCTCGATCCTGGGCCCCGTCCTCGGGGGGTTCCTCGCGATCTCGAGCTACACGACCCCGATGTACGGGGCCGCGGCCGCCTCGGCGATTGCCCTCGGCGTCTATCTGCTGTCCCTCTCGAGGCTCAGGGCGGCAGGACGAGTTCCCTCAGGCCCGTCGTCGGGTTGAGGACGCGCGTCAACCGGATGGCCTCGAACTTCGCGAGGCAGATTTCGTTCACGACGCATGCCTTTGCCCGGAAGAGATGGCCGCCCACGACCGCGTAGTCGGGACCTCCGGCCGCGACGTGGAGATGCAGCCTCGGCTCCGCCTGCAGGGAGATGCTCCCATGGAGTGCGAGCAGCTCGTGCCGGTCGCGGAAGGTGCGCCGCTCGTACTGCGGGCCGACGAAGAACCCGAGCTCGAAGTCCCGGATCATGCCGATGCCCCAGAGGACCGCGCCGCTCTCGATCCCATGCCGCCGGGCCGCGCCCTCGAGGTTTGCGAACAGGTCGTCTCCGTCCGCGAGCTTGACCATCACGAGGGAGCCTTCCTGGGAACTCTCCATGGGCTCACCGCCTGTGGAGGGGCTCCGCCGGGATGCGCAGCGTGCGCTCGACCGCCTTCGCGAGGTCCGGCGCATACGTGAAGACAGGGTACACACGCCTCGGACGGCATGCCTGGATGAACTCCATGAGGTCGTCGAAATCCGCGTGGTCGCTCAGGGGAAACTGGGCATCGAGGCCATGGCGGCGGGTGAAATCGAAGAAGGCCGCCCATCCGGACACGTAGGCGGTCCGCAGGCCGACGGTCCCGAGCCAGGAGACGCTCTCCTCGAGGGGAGGCCGCATCCATCCCGAGGGGAGGACGTACACTCGAGGGTCCCGCCGTTCCGACTCCGCGAGTTCGGAGATGCGGCGGTAGTGGAGGCGGACGCCGTGCCGCACGCACACGTCCGCGAGGTCCGCGATGCGGTCGGTCACGGCGACCTCGACCCCAAGCCGGTTCACGAGGGCGATCAGCTCCTGGGACTTGCCGAACTCGTATCCTCCGAGGGCCACGGGACCTCTCGCGAGCTCCATCTCGAGCCACGTGAGCAGGTCCGCCTCGATTTCTCGCTTCGGCGCGAACTTGAGGTTCGGCTTGCCATACGTCGCGTCGATGATGAGGGTGCGAGCTTCCTCGGGGACCGCCCGGCCACAGGTCGCGCCGCCCTCGGGATTGAAATCCCCCGTGTACAAGACATCGTCAACGCGCACCATCGCCGAGCCGAACACGTGGCCTGCATCTCGTAGGGACACCGGCAAACCGTTGACAGCCCTCTCCTGACCGTAGGAGAGCGCGACGCCGTCCCCGGACCCCCTCCGGGTTCGGAGGATGTCGAGGGTCTCGGGGGTCATGATTCCGCCCGAGGTCAGGTGATCCAGATGGCCGTGACTCACGACGGAGTCGGGCGTCTTTCGCTCGGGGTCGAGGATGACGGTCCGCAATCCGTCCATCAGGCGGATGCCGCCTTCATAGAAGACCCGCATCAGCCCCGCCTCGTGAAGATGTACCGCGTGGGCACGCGCTTCTTGAGCCCGGTCCAGTAGCCGCAGCGGCTGCAGCGGTACCCCAAGGTGACCGTGCCTCCGAAGACGGTCATGTTCCGGACCCTCGTGAGGCGCTGCCCGCAGACCGGGCACTTCACCATGCTCTTCTTCTCGTCCGTCTCGCGGCAGTGGATTTCAAGGCCTAACCGACCCGAATCGATCGCGATCTGCCGCAGCCGCGGGCCGCCGACGCGGTACACCTCCTCCCCCCGAAGGTCCTTCTCGACCAACCGTTTGAGGGCCCGCTGGGAGGTCACTTCATGGCGCGTGCTGAAGACCCGCCTCAAGGACGCCTTCACTCGCTCTTCGTCCGGGATTCGGTACCGGACCATCGCGTGCGGGAAATCCGGGCAGGCTCCTAAGGTTTCCGGGGTGCGCCGAGAAGTCTTATCCGCCCGCGGCGAGTCCGCCCTATTCGTGGCCTCGGACCGGCTTCGCGTCCTTGAGGAGGCCGTCGTCGCGTGTCGACGGTGCCCCCGCCTCGTGCGATACCGCGAGGCCGTCGCCCGCACGAAGCGAGCGTCCTTCCGAGATTGGGAGTACTGGGGGAGGCCCGTCCCGGGGTTCGGGGATCCCGCAGCCCGCCTTCTGGTCGTTGGCCTCGCCCCCGCCGCCCACGGTGGCAACCGGACCGGGAGGATCTTCACGGGCGACCGAAGCGGGGACTGGCTCTATCGGGCCCTTCACCGTGCCGGCTTCGCGAACCAGGGGTCCTCCATGTCCCGTTTCGATGGGCTCAAGCTCCACGATTGCTACGTGACCGCGGCCGTGCGTTGCGCTCCACCCGAGAACCGTCCGACGCGGTCCGAGTTCGCCCGTTGCCAGCCGTACTTGGAACAGGAGGTGCGCATCCTGCGGAACGCGACGGTCGTCGTCGCTCTCGGGGCTCTCGCCTGGGAGGCCTTCTTGCGTGCGTGGAGCGCGACGGACCACGAAGTGCCGGCGCGTCGTCCGAGGTTTCGCCATGGCGCCTTTGTCGAACTCGCGCCAACCATCCTCCTCGGGTCATACCACCCGAGTCAGCGCAATACCTCCACGGGGCTGCTGACGGAAGCGATGTTCGACGCGATCTTCCAACAGGCGCGGTCCTGGCTCGAGGAGCCATCGCCTCGGGAGGCAGGCAGCGGGGGCTCCTTCCGTAGGGAGTCCTCAGGGTAGATTCTAGGCGCAAAAAGGATATTACGCGCCCGGCTCTGCGGGGCTGGATGGCGGAGCCAAGACGGGTCATCATCCTCGGGGCTGCGGGCCGGGACTTCCACAACTTCAACGTGTACTTTCGCGACCGGC
>Ga0073934_10002872_pt1 | contig 33718 bp, 29 predicted proteins | sample LarsenN4metaG_FD_76834 | JGI IMG/M metagenome (GOLD analysis project Ga0073934, IMG submission 76834) | Hot spring sediment bacterial and archeal communities from British Columbia, Canada, to study Microbial Dark Matter (Phase II) - Larsen... ...
ACCAGCACGTTGACCTCGACGCTGTAGAACGGCGGCTCCAGGCGGAACTTGGTCACCTTCTCCCAGCCGAGATCGAAGATGCCGGTAATCGGCCAGCCGTAGCCGTCCACCACGCCGCGTTCGAGCGCGGTATAGACCTCGCCGGGCGGGGTCGTGACCGTGGTGCCGCCCAAAGCCTCCACCACGTCCTTGTACACCGGGGTGACGCGGATCTTGAGCCCGGTAAAGTCGAGTTTGTCGATCTTCTTGTTGAGATAGATGTGGAACGGCACGTTGTGGAACTGGCGCGCCAAGTAGTAGGCGTTGAGCTTCTGGTTGTGCAATTCGTTCACATAGGCCCAGGTTCCGTTCCTGCGCTGCTCGCTCATCGGTTTGCCGAGCAGTTTGAAGGCGTCGGCCTCTGGCATCAGGTTCGTATAGAAGGCGCCAGTCACGTTGGCGATGTCCACCACCTTGGTCCGCACCGCATTGCCGACCTCGAACGGCGGCATGGCGCGCGGCCCTCCGATGTAGTTGATCTTGACGAGCCCCTTGCCGTCGGCATTCACCTTGTCGATGAAACGCTCGAAGTTCCTGGAGAACTGGGTCTTCTCGGCAAAGGAGGACACCGCGCGCAGCGTCAGCTCCTGGGCGCCGGCGGCGGGTGCGGCCACAAGCGCGGCCACGAGCGCGACAAACAGCGATGGACGCATCGTCTCTTTCCCCCTCTGTTGCGCGCAAACCGCGAGAATGGCTGCGCTTTTCGTGGAAGTCCTGATCGAATATAATCCTCGCGAGGATCGGGCGAGTCAAACGCCCGCAGGCATCGAGGCTTTTTCCGCCGTCATCGCCGGACTGCTCCGGCGGTTGCCAGCAGGCGGGCGTGGCCTTGCCACTCAAGACGGAACCAGGAGGTCGCGCCGCCGCGCGCCACCCCGGCAATGACAGCGGAGACTTCAGAGCCATGGCGGAACGCTCGTTCAAGCAGGAGGTGGAGAAGCTCAAGCTCGGCGATGGCGCCGAGTTTCGCGGCGAGGGCATCCTTGCCGTCACCAAGGCGCTGCTGCAAGCGGGCGTGTCCTACGTCGCCGGTTACCAGGGCGCGCCCATCTCCCACCTGATGGACGTGATGGCGGATGCCAACGAAATCCTCGCGGAGCTCGGCGTCCATTTCGAAAATTCGGCGAGCGAGGCGACGGCGGCGGCGACGCTTGCGGCTTCCGTCAACTACCCGCTGCGCGGCGCGGTCACCTTCAAGTCCACCGTCGGCACCAACGTCGCCTCCGACGCGCTTGCCAATCTCGCCTCCGGCGGCGTGACCGGCGGCGCGCTCGTCATCATCGGCGAGGACTACGGCGAAGGCTCCTCGATCATGCAGGAGCGCGTGCACGCCTTCGCCATGAAGTCGCAGATCTGGCTGCTCGACCCGCGGCCGAACCTGCCGTCGATCGTGCGCGCGGTGGAGACCGGATTCGAGCTGTCGGAAGCCTCCAACACGCCGGTGATGCTGATGCTGCGCATCCGCGCCTGCCATGTCTACGGCAGCTTCACCGCCAAGGACAACAAGCGCCCGTCCTTCGGACTTGCCGATGCGCTCGAGCGCCCGCAGCGCGATCTCTCCCGTATCGCCATGCCGCCGATGACCTACGTGCACGAGAAGGACAAGTGGGAGCGCCGCTGGCCCGCCGCGGTCAAGTTCGTCGAGCAGCACAAGCTCAACGAATTCTTCGACGGCGAGGCGAACGACATCGGCATTGTTCTGCAGGGTGGCCTCTACAACACCACGCTGCGCGCGCTCGCGCTGCTCGGCCTCGCCGACACCTTCGGTGACAGCAAGGTGCCGCTCTATGTGCTCAATGTCACCTACCCCTTGTCGGATGCCGAGTTTGTCCGCTTCTGCACCGGCAAGAAGGCGATCCTCATCGTCGAGGAGGGTCAGCCCGACTACATCGAGCAGGCGGTCAACACCATGCTGCGGCGCGCCGACATTCAGACCCGCGTGCACGGCAAGGACGTGCTGCCGATGGCGGGCGAGTACACCGGCGGCGTGGTCAAGGAGGGTCTGCGCAAGTTCATCGAGAAGACGCGGCCCGACCTGCTGGCACCGCCCGCGCCCGCCTCCGAGCTCGCCCCGGTCAAGCAGCGGCAGGCGGCGGCGCTGGCGCGCGTCGAGGACAAGGTCCACGGCCGCCCGCCGGCGTTCTGCACCGGCTGTCCGGAACGGCCGATCTTTGCCGCCATCAAGCTTGTCGAGCGTGAGCTCGGACCGCATCATGTGAGCGCCGACATCGGCTGTCACCTGTTCTCCATCTTTCCGCCGTTCGGCATCGGCAACACGACCATGGGCTACGGGCTCGGTGCCGCCGGCGCCGCGGCGCTGAACGTAAAAGCAGGCAAGCGCGCCATTGCCATGATGGGCGACGGCGGTTTCTGGCATAACGGACTTGCGAGCGGCGTCGGCAATGCCGTGTTCAACAAGAGCGACAATGTCCTCGTCATCGTCGACAACGGCTATTCGGCGGCGACCGGCGGCCAGGACATCCCCTCCTCCGGAGCCGAAAACCCGATCCGCTCCACCAAGCATCCGATCGAACGTGCGGTGCGCGGCGTCGGCGTCGAATGGGTGCGCACGCTGACCCGCACCTATGACGTGGCCAAGATGCGTGACACCTTGAAGGAAGCGCTGACCACGGCGGCCACGGGTCCCAAGGTGATCGTCGCCCAGTCCGAATGCATGCTTAACAAGCAACGCCGTATCCGTCCGCTCCTGCGCAAGGCCGCGCAGGCCGGGGAACGGGTGGTGCGCGAGCGCTTCGGCGTCGATCCCGACACCTGCACCGGCGACCATTCCTGCATCCGGCTATCCGGCTGCCCGTCGCTGACGATCGCCCCCAATCCCGATCCGCTGCGGCGAGAACCGGTCACCAGGGTGATCAATTCCTGCGTCGGCTGCGGCCTGTGCGGGGAGGTGAGCCACGCCGCCGTGCTGTGTCCCTCGTTCTACCGCGCGTCACTGATCACCAACCCGACGCCGTGGGACCGCTTCAAGGCGGCGGTCCGCGCGGCGATCATCGGCTTCTTCCAGAGCCGCCTTGAGCGTAAATTGGCGGCGGCGTGATGATCGAGACCGGCAGGATGAACGTGTCAACCAAACGCAGGCACTCGTTGCCGCGCGCTCTCGTTCAAGCGTCGAGAATGCAAGTTCCACGCCCCCTGCTCAAGGCGGCATCGCAGCGCCGCGGTGACCGCGAGATCGCATGATGACCGCTGCAACTCCACGCCCGATCACCCTTGCCATCCTCGCCATGGGCGGCGAGGGCGGCGGTGTGCTTGCCGAATGGATCGTCGATCTCGGCGAGCACGGCGGCTACATCGCGCAGATGACCTCGGTGCCGGGCGTTGCGCAGCGCACCGGCGCGACCAACTACTACGTCGAACTGTTTCCGCGCAGTGCCGCGATCGCGGCGGGTCGCGCGCCGGTGCTGGCGCTGACGCCGGTCCCGGGCGACGTCGATATCGTCATCGCCTCCGAACTGATGGAGGCCGGGCGCGCCGTTCAGCGCGGCATCGTTACTCCTGACCGCACCACCTTCATCGTCTCCACCAACCGCGTCTATGCGATGACGGAGAAGATCGCGCTCGCCGACGGCCGCGTCGATTCGGAGGCCCTTCTGGAGGGCTGCCGGCTCGCCGCCAAGCGGCTGATTGCGGCTGATTTCGCGCAGCTTGCGGAGGCCACCGGCAGCGTGATCAGCGCGGTCCTGTTCGGCGCGCTCGCTGGCTCGGGCGCGCTGCCGTTGCAGCGAACCGCTTTCGAGGCGGCGATCCGGCGCGGCGGCGTGGGCGTCAAAGAAAGCCTTGCCGCATTTTCCGCGGGCTTCGCCGCGGCCGAAGGCGGACCGGGCGTGGTTGCCGCAGCGGGCGCGCCTGCGGCTGTGCCGCCGCCTGCGCCCGCGCTTGTGCCGCTTCTCGCCGAAGCCGATGTCCATGCCGAGCCCGCGCGCGGCCTGATCCGCGCCGGCATCGAGCGGCTCGCCGACTATCAGGACCCCGACTATGCGCGCGAATATCTCGCGCTCCTCGCCCCGATCGCCGAGGCCGAGAGGCGTCATGGTGCCGGCAGCGGCCGGCTGCTTGCGGAGACCGCGCGCGAACTTGCCCTCGGCATGGCCTACGAGGACACCGTGCGGGTGGCGGAGCTGAAGATCCGTCCGAGCCGCTTTGCGCGGGTGCGCGCCGAGGTGCAGGCGGCCGAGGGGCAGATCCTCGAAATCGCCGAGTTCCTGCATCCGCGCGTGCAGGAAATCGCCGATACGCTGCCGGCGAATTGGGGACGCTGGCTGCTCGACACGCTCTGGGCGCGCCGCCTGATCGAGCGCTTCACGCGCAAGGGCCGCGTGGTAAAGACCTCGACCCTGCGCGGTTTTCTGCTGCTGTATTTCGTCGCCTCGCTGAAACGTCTGCGCCGCCGCTCGCTGCGGTTTCAAAACGAACATCGCTTGCTGCAGGAATGGCTGCGCACGATCGAGCGCGTCGCCGCCGCGAGCTACCCGCTGGCCGTCGAGATCGCGATGACGCGCACGCTGGTGAAGGGCTACAGCGACACGCACGAGCGCGGCCGGCAACGCTACGATACGCTGATGCAGATGCTGCCGCAGATCATGGAGACGGCGGACCCCGCGGCCACGCTCGCCCGGCTGCGCAAGGCCGCGCTCGCCGACGACACGGGGGCGGCACTTTCGGCCGCCATCAAGGAACTGCGTCCGCTGCCTCAGGCCGCCGAGTAGCACGCCGGCAAGCGCCGGGCACGGCGCCGCTATGGCACGACGGCGGTCGCTTCGATCTCCAGCCGGGCCTCGGGCTCGAACAGGCGGCCGACCTCGATCAGCGCCATGGCCGGATAATGAGCCCCCATCACCGCGCGGTAGACGAGGCCGAGGTCCCGGCGCGCACCGAGATACTCGTCCATGTCGAGAACATACCACATCAGGCGCACGATATGCTCCGGCTTTGCGCGGCCTTCGCGCAAAACGGCGACGATGTTCTCCAGCGCCTGCCTGGCCTGCGGCACGAAGCCGGCTGGAAAGCGACCGGTCTCGTCCCAGCCCACCTGCCCGCCGACGAAGACGAAGGTGCCGCGCGCCTTGATGCCGTTGGCATAACCCTTCGGCTTGGGCCAGCCCTTGGGTTGCAGAACCGCATGGCGCGCGGGGCGCGGCTTGCGTCTTGCCGGTGTCGACATGGGGTGTCCCTATGACGCGAGCTTGTGCGCGGCCTCGTCGACAGCGCGCCGGCGCAGCTCGAAACGCTGCAGTTTCCCGGTCTGGGTCTTGGGCAGTTCGGAAACGTAGGCGATGGCCCGCGGGTATTTGTAGGGTGCGATCGCCGCCTTAACGTGGTCCTGCAACTGCCGTGTCAACGCGGCATCGCCGCTGATGCCCGGCCGCAGCACCACATAGGCCTTGACGATCTGGCCGCGCTCCTCGTCGGGGGCGCCGACCACGCCGCACTCGGCGACCGCGGGATGCGTCAGCAGCGCGGCCTCCACTTCGGGTCCGGCGATGTTGTAGCCGGCGGAGATGATCATGTCGTCGGAGCGCGCCTGGTACCAGAAATAGCCGTCGGCATCCATCAGATAGGTGTCACCGGTGACGTTCCAGCCGTCCTGCACATAGTTTCGCTGGCGCTCGTCGGCGAGATAGCGGCAGCCGGTCGGCCCGCGCACGGCAAGCCGCCCGATCGTGCCGGGCGGGGCGACATTGCCGGCGGCATCGAGAATGCGGGCCTCGTAGCCCGGCACCGGCTTGCCGGTCGAGCCCGCGCGGCATTCCTCCTCGGGCGAGCCGATGAAGATGTGTAGCATCTCGGTCGAGCCGATGCCGTCGAGGATCTGGATGCCGGTCGCCGCCCGCCAAGCCTCGAACGTGGCTTTGGGCAGGGTCTCGCCCGCCGACACGCATTTTCGCAGGCTCGAGAGGTCGTGCTCGGCTAGCTTGCCCAGCATGGCGCGATAGGCCGTCGGCGCGGTGAAGACCACCGACACGCGGTATTTGCCGATGGCCGCGAGCAGATCGTCGGGCGTGGTCCTCTCCAGCAGCACGGTCGAGGCGCCGATGCGCAGCGGAAACAGCACGAGCCCGCCGAGTCCGAAGGTGAAGGCAAGCGGAGGCGAACCGGTGAAGCGGTCGGACGGATCGGCGCGCAACACGTGCCGGCCATAGGAATCGCAGATCGCAAGCACGTCGCGGTGAAAGTGCATGGTGCCCTTCGGCACGCCGGTGGTGCCGGAGGTAAACGCGATCAGGCAGACATCGTCGATGGCGGTGTCGCAGGCGGCAAAATTTTCATAGCCCGGCTTTTGCATCATGGCTTCGAGCGAATCGGGCGCACCATGGCCCCAATAGACGATGCGTTGCAGCGTGGGTGATTGGACCTTGGCCTTCTCCAACTCCTCGTTGAGCCGCGCGTCGCAAAGCGCAAGAGCGATCTTCGCCTTGTCGAGCGGATAACACAGCTCCGTTGCGCGCAGGAGCGGCATTGTCGCCACCACCACGCCGCCAGCCTTGGCCACCGCGAGCCAGGCCGCGACCATCATCGGATTGTTCGGTCCGCGCAGCAGTACACGGTTGCCGGGTACGAGACCAAGATCGCGGACCAGCACGTTGGCGATGCGGTTCACGCGCTCGAACAGCTCGGCATAGGTCAACGACTCCGCAGGCGAGATCAGGCAGGGGCGTGTCCCCTCCCCGGCCGCGACCCAGCGATCAAGCAGTTCATTGACGCAGTTGCAGCGCTCGGGATAATTGAGTTCCGGCAGGTCGAACCGAAACTGCGGCCAGAGCGTGCGCGGAGGAAGATTGTCGCGCGCGAAGGTGTCGACATGACCGCTCGTTGCCATCATCGCCTCCTACTCCGCTGCCAATGACCGCTTTTCAGCGTGCGCTTTCAGCGCCTCGCGCGCAATCACGATCTTCTGCACCTCGGTTGCTCCCTCGTAGATGCGCAGCGCGCGGATTTCCCGGTAAAGCTCCTCCACCTTGACGCCCTTGCGCACGCCGGCTCCGCCGTGCAGTTGCACCGCACGGTCGATCACGCGCTGGGCGGCTTCGGTCGCAAACATCTTCGCCATCGCCGCCTCGCGCGTGACGCGTGCGGCACCGCGATCCTTGACCCAGGCGGCGCGATAGACGAGAAGCGCCGCCGCATCGACGTCGGTTGCGCTGTCGGCGATGGCGGCCTGGGTTAGTTGCAGGTCGGCGAGCGGCGCGCCGAACAGATGGCGCGTTGCGGCCCGCTCGATGCTCTCCGCCAAGGCGCGGCGGGCGAATCCCAGCGCCGCCGCTCCGACGGTCGCGCGGAAGATGTCGAGCGTTGCCATCGCCACCTTGAACCCCTCGCCCGGCCGGCCAAGGCGGTTGGTCATGGGCACGCGCACGCCCTCGAACGACAGTCGCGCCAAGGGATGCGGCGCGATCACGTCAATACGTTCGGCGACCTTGAGCCCGGGCGCATCGGCATCGACCACGAAGGCCGACAGGCCCTTGGCGCCGGGCCCTTCGCCCGAGCGCGCAAAGACGACGTAATGGTCGGCGATTCCGCCGTTGGAAATCCAGGTCTTTTCGCCGTCGAGGCGGATCTCGGCGCCGTCTGAGGTAGCCCGCATCGCGAGCGCGGCCACGTCCGAGCCGGCCTCCGGCTCCGACAGCGCGAAGGCGGCGATCGCCCGCCCCTCGCGCACCGCCGGCAGATAGCGGCGCTTGAGCGCCTCGGACCCGAACAGCGAGATCGGACCCGTGCCGAGCCCCTGCATCGCAAAAGCGAAGTCGGCCAGCCCGTCGCGAAAGCCCAAGATTTCGCGGGCAAGGCAGAGCGTGCGCACGTCGAGGCGCGGATGGAGGCCGCCGTGCTCGCCCGGCACCACCGCCTTGAGGAACCCCGCCTCCCCGAGCGCCCGCACACGAGCCCGGCAGGCGGCATCAACGTCATCGTTTGGCAGCGCCGCAAGCCGGGCGTCGGCCCAGCGTCCAAGCGCGTCGGCGAAGCTGCGGTGCGCCTCTTCGAAGAACGGCAGCGCCAGTGAGTCCGGTGTCGTCATGGCCCGGCCTCGGCCCGTGCTCGCTGCCTATATGAGGATTGGATCGGGGACGGAGGGCTCATCGACGATCGCGATGCCCGCTCGCCCGACCGCCGGCGGCGTGCAAGACGCCCCGACACGCGGATCGAGGTGAAGGCTCCGGCAAGGTGTGCAGCCCGAGCCATCTCAATTGCCCTCGAACACCGGCTTGCGCCTTTCCGCAAAGGCGCGGAAGGCGCGCTTGAAGTCCTCAGTCTGCATGCACAACGCCTGCGCCACCGCTTCCGCCTCGACGGCTGCCTCGATCGACATCGCCCATTCCGTATCGAGCATGCGCTTGGTCATGGCGTTGGCGAAGGTCGGGCCGTTTGCCAGCTCGCGCGCCAGCTGCGTCGCCTCCGCCAGCAACGCCTCGGCAGCGACCAGGCGATTGAAGAAGCCCATGCGTTCGGCCTCCTCGGCGCCGATGCTGCGGCCGGTGAACAGGAGCTCGGCGGCCCGGCCTTGCCCAACGATTCGCGGCAGGATGGCGCAGGCGCCCATATCGCAGCCGGCAAGCCCGACACGGTTGAAAAGAAACGCCACGCGCGCGGTCGGCGTTCCAAGCCGCACGTCTGCAGCCATGGCAATGATGGCGCCGGCGCCGGCACAAACCCCGTCGACCGCCGCCACGATCGGCTGCGGAGCCGCACGCATGGCCTTGACAACCTCGCCGGTCATCTTGGTGAAGTCGAGCAATTCGGCGGTGCCCATGCGCGTCAACGGCTCGATGATCTCGAACACGTCGCCGCCCGAGCAGAAGTTGCCGCCTGCCCCCGTCACCACGACCGCCTTCACGTCCCTGTCTTTGGCTGCAGCGCGAAACAGATCGACCGCCTCGGCGTAGCTCTCGAACGTCAGCGGGTTCTTCTTTTCCGGCCGGTCGAGCGTGAGCGTGGCAACCTTGCCGTCCACGGAAAAGCGCACATGCCGGGCGCGATAGCCCGACAGCGGCAGCGTGACGGGATTGGCCGCATTCATGGCGAGGTGCTCCCCTCGGCCATGGCCCGCCGCACCGAGGCCTTGGTCTTGGCAAGCAATGTCATCAGCGTCTCGATGTCCCGCCCGCTCAGGTCGGCGAACAACTCGCCCACCCAGTCTGCGTTCACGCGCGCCATGGTGCGGAACAGACGACGGCCCTCGCCGGTGAGGCTGACGATCTGCACGCGGCGGTCCTTGGGCGACGGCCGCCGCCGGACCAGTCCCTGGTCAGCCAGGCGTCCGACGAGGCCGGTAATATTGCCGTTCGTCACCATCATGCGCCGTGACAGCTCGCCGAGCGTCATGCCGTTCGGTGCACGGTCGAGCTGCGCGAGCAGGTCGAACCGCGGCAGCGTCGTATCGAAGCTGTCGCGCAAGCGGCGCCGCACCTCGTTTTCAATCAACGTGGTGCAGGTGAGCATACGCAGCCACAACCGCAGCTCGGCCTTGTGATCGGAAGGACGCTCGGCGACCTTGGTCTCGGCATCGAGCGGAACGATTGAACGCTCGTCCATCACTGTGTCTCCCCACCCCGTGCATTATCCTCCCGCCCGCGGAAGGCTGCGCGGCATCTTCGCTTGTCGCCCGCGTTCACACCTCGCCGCCCGCGATCGCGAGCGTCGTACCGGTCACGGCGGCCGCATCAGGCGAACAAAGATAAAGCACGGCCGCCGCCACTTCCTTGGGCTGCACCAGCCGGCCCATGGGATTGCTCTTGAGCAGTCCGGACAGCGCCTGTTCGGAGCTGCGGCCGGTCTTGTCGACGATGCGGGCGACGCTTTCGCGGACGATGTCGGTGTCGGTGTAGCCGGGGCAGATTGCATTCACGGTCACCCCCGAGGTCGCGATCTCGACGGCGAGCGAGCGCACGAGCCCCACCACCGCGTGCTTGGCCGTGCAATAGGCGGTCACGTAGCCGTATCCCTTCAGCCCCGCCGTCGAGGCGATGGCGACGATGCGCCCGTTGCGGCGCGCGAGCATTCCGTCGAGCACGCTGCGGATCGAATGCACGACGCCCATCACGTTCAGCTCGAACATGTCGCGGAACTGCTCGGCCGTGGTCTTGGCGAAGGGCCCGCTCTCGGCGCCGCCGGCATTGGCGACGAGAATGTCGACCGGGCCGGCTTGCTCGGCGATGCGCGCAAAGGCTGCGGCGATGCCGCGCTCGTCGGTCACGTCGGCCACGGCATAGCTTTTCAGCACGCCGCCCTGCAGCAATTCACAGAGCGCGGCCTCACTGCGGCCGAGTGCGCTCACCGTGACGCCGCTACCCGCCAGCGCCTCGGCAACGGCGCGACCGATGCCGCGCCCGCCGCCCGTGACCACCGCATGCCGCCCTGCCAGCGAGACCATCGCGCACTCCCGGCACCCTCTTGCCAATTTAATATTTTAGGCTTAAAAGTTTTAGACTTCAAGCATCATGCAGAGGGTGCGGCCATGCCGCGTGGATCGCTTCGGGCGCGAGCACCCGCACCGCCGACAGGGCGGCGGCGCCCGGCCGGCGCAGGCGGGCGGAGGCGCGCATGAAGATTCACATCATCGGCGGCGGGCCGGCCGGGCTTTACTTCGCCATCCTGATGAAGAAGGCCTGGCCGCAGACGCGCATCACCGTGTTCGAGCGCAACCGGCCCGACGACACTTTCGGCTTCGGCGTGGTGTTTTCCGACCAGACGCTCGAGGCATTCGAGGCCTACGACCGCGAGACCTATCGCGCGATCGTCGGCCATTTCGCCTATTGGGACGACATCGAGATTCACTTTCGCGGCAGCGTGCACCGCATCGGCGGCAACGGCTTCTGCGGCACGGCGCGTTCCACGCTGCTGAAGATCCTCGGCCGCCGCGCGCGCGCGCTCGGCATCGAGCTCAAGTACGGCGTCGAGGCCGACCCGGCCAAGCCGACCGTGCGCGGCGCCGATCTCGTGGTCGCCGCCGACGGTATCAACTCGCGCGTGCGCGAACTTTACGCCGCGGCGTTCAAGCCAACCATCGAACTGCGCCCCAACCACTTTGCCTGGATGGGGTCGACGCGGCCCATGGATGCTTTCAATTTCTTCTTCCGCGAGACCGAGCACGGCATTTTCATCGCCCACTGCTACCAGTACCAACAGGGTCGCTCGACCTGGGTGATGGAGACCGACCCGAAAACCTTTCGCCGTGCCGGTCTCGAACGCCTCGACGAGCAGGGCTCCGCGCGCTTTCTCGAAAGCGTGTTCGCCGAGGAGCTTGCCGGACACAGGCTGATCACCAACCGCTCGATCTGGCGCAACTTCCCGACCGTGCGCTGCGAACGTTGGACGCACGGAAACATCGTTCTGCTCGGCGATGCCAAGGCGTCCGCGCATTTCTCCATCGGCTCGGGCACCAAGCTCGCCATGGAGGATGCGATTGCGCTTTATGAGGCGTTTCGCGCAACCGGCGGGCGTGACGTGGCGGCGGCACTGGCGCGCTTCGAGTCGCAGCGTCGCGACGAGGTGGAGAAGACACAGCATTCGGCCGACGTCTCGCTGGTCTGGTTCGAGCATGTGCGGCGCTTCTGGAACATGGATCCGACGCGCTTCGCGTTCGGACTGATGACCCGCTCGAAGGCGATCACCTACGACAACCTTGCGCTGCGTGCGCCGGATTTCGTCAAGCTTGTGGACCGGGCGGTGGCACGCGAGGTGCGTATGCAGGGCTTTGACGTCGACACCGTCAATCCGGCACCGCCGATGTTCCAGCCGTTCCGGCTGCGCGGCATGACGTTGGCCAATCGCGTGGTGCTGTCGCCGATGTGCCAGTATTGCGCCGTCGACGGCCTGCCCGGCGATTGGCATCTGATGCACTACGGCGCGCGTGCGGTCGGCGGCGCGGGGCTTCTGTTCACGGAGATGACCTGCGTCTCGGCCGATGCGCGCATCACCCGCGGCTGCGCCGGCCTCTACAACGACGCGCAGGAGGCCGCCTGGAAGCGCATCGTCGACTTCGTCCATGCCAACTCGCAGGCGAAGTTCTGCCTGCAGCTCGGGCACGCCGGACGCAAGGGCGCGACCAGGCTGATGTGGGAAGGCATGGATGAGCCGCTGGCGGAGGGCGGCTGGCCGATCCTGTCCGCCTCGCCGCTGCCCTATTTCCCGCACAGCCCGGTGCCGCGGGAAATGACGCGCGCCGATATGGAGCGCGTCATCGCCGATTTCGTGCAGGCGACCCTGCGCGGCCGGCGGGCGGGCTTCGACATGCTGGAACTGCACGCCGCGCACGGCTATCTGCTCGCAAGCTTCATCTCCCCGTTGACCAATCGGCGCAGCGACGAATACGGCGGCCCGCTGGAAAACCGGCTGCACTTCCCGCTGGAGGTGTTCCGCGCCATGCGAAGCGCCTGGCCGGACGAGAAGCCGATGTCGGTGCGCATCTCCGCCACCGACTGGGTCGAAGGCGGCCTCAGCGGCGAGGAGGCCACGCGCGTGGCGCAAGCCTTCGCCGAGGCCGGCTGCGACCTGATCGACGTCTCGACCGGCCAGACCGTGCCGCACGCGCGGCCGGTCTACGGTCGCATGTACCAGACCCCGTTCTCCGACCAGATTCGCAATGACGCGGGACTCGCCACCATGTGCGTCGGCGCCATCACCAGCGCCGACCAGGTCAACACGATCATCGCCGCCGGGCGGGCGGACCTCGTGGCGCTCGCGCGTCCGCACCTGATCGACCCCGCCTTCACGCTCAGGGCCGCGGCCTGGTACGGCGCCGAGGCCGTGCACGGCCCGCCGCAGTACCGTGCCGGCCGCGACCAGCTTTTCCGCAACAGCGCGCGCGAGCGAGCGGAATGGACCGAACTGCGGTTGAAGGCAAGGCCCAAGACCCACGCCACGACCTTCAAACAGGCGGCGGAATAGGACCACGGGCGCCGCCAGCAGGCGGGGGATCGTTGGCATCGGCACGCGTGCGCGCGATCGGCGCCGTAGACCGGCCCCGTAACCTGCCCGCTTTTTTCGGAGCCGGCTCGCTTGAGACAGCGCCGCCCCGCGGCATCAACAGCCGGGTGGACCGCAGGAAGTCTTGGCCCTATATAGGACCTGCATCCGCGCCCTGCGGGCCATCTGCCCCGGGCCGGATCGCCGCCGCGGCGGGAACGAGATGCCCGTTGCGGTCCCGCGGCCACCGCCCGCCGCCGCGGCGGAGCGGCGCGTTGGGGGATAGTTCAATGGTAGAACAGCGGACTCTGACTCCGTTAATCTAGGTTCGAATCCTAGTCCCCCAGCCAAATCCCGGTTTTGGCCGTTTTCGCCGCCTTGCCGGCACAGCCCGCGCCGCGCTCACGGCGGCTTCCGCCACCAGGTCAAAGGGTTGGGGGAAGGTGGCAACCACCTTGCCGTCCTCCCAGGTGCAGATCCGGCCGCTGCCCAGTATGGGCGACGGGGCATTCAACGCTGCGATGGCACGACGATCGGCATGCGATAGACGTTGGCGTTCATCGCATTGCCGTTGACGGCGAGCAGCGCAAAGAGGGTGTAGCGGCCCGGCACAAGACGATCGCTGATGTCGACAGAAAAGCGCATATCGGGCCCCAGTGCGGTTGTGCCGGCCAATGCGACGGTTCCCGAGGCGTCGACCACGCGGTAGCGGATTTCCGGTTCGGCGCGCTTGAGGAAGGGTGCCGGAACGGAGGTGACGGACGTGCGCACCAGCCGATAGCTGCGTTGGAATTTTTCGACCACCTCGATGTCGCCGGAAAACGTCAATCGCGTTCCGTCGAAATCAACCTTGGTGACGAAGCCCCGGCGCGGCACGGCGTAGGCGTCGTACGAGCCGACCCCGAGCGGATAGGTGAGATCGCGGAACGCCTCCAGAGTCATGCTCTGCGGCGTCCAGGCCTTGAGCCGATAGGGGCCGTTGGTCACGAGGAAATGGCCGTTGGCCTTGTGGAAGGCCGTCAGCGCCCGCCAACGGCGGCGCGCCTCCTCCTCGCTGACCATCGCGCGCAACGCCGTCGGTCGGAACGCCTCGCGCTCGAATTGCGCCACGAGCCCCGCCAGCGTGCTCGTCAACGCGCGCGAGCGAACGAGATCAAGCCAGGGCACGCCGCGGCGCTCAGCCTCCGTTAGCGAGAACGCCGCGACGCCGCGGGCGACCACCTCCTCCATCAACGCCAGGACCGTCCACGGCAGCGTGCTCCAGGGCGGCGCCAGCACCGCGCTCCACTCCGGATCCTCGGGCGCACCCGCGAGATAGACCTCGACGGTCAACACCTCGCGCACGAACTCGACGTCGCCAACGCGAAAGGACCTCGATCCCGCATCGACACCGATCACGCGCACGCCGAGGAGCAGTCGGCGCAGATCGGCGGTGGCATCATCGACATAGGGATCGTAGCGTCCGTCCTTGCCGTTTCCCTGCGCGCCCCAGCGCCAGGCAAAAGCATAAGCGTAGAGCAGATCGGCCGGGCCGGTCTTGCTGCCGTCGTGAAACGACGAACCCAGCACCTTATAGGTGAGTTTGGTCCGCGCGCTTTTTCCGGGCCCAACCGGCAGCAGGTTTCCGCTCGGCCCGTCAGGCAAGAGCGCGTCCGCCGGGATCGGAACATTTTCCGCGGCGACGGCGGCCGGTTCCGCTGCTGGGCGGCTCTCGATAATCGGCTCGGCCGCGATCGACAGGCCGACGAGGGTATAGACCACCATGAGCGCCGTCAGCGGCGCTTGGCTCCGGAGCGCGACGCGCGAGGATTCGAACACCGCAAGAGCGCGCACGTGGGCCAGGTAGATCGCGACTATGTGACCTGCAACAATCGCGACCACCGTCGCGTACCATGCAAAGCGAGCGTCGGCGAACGCGATATCGACACGGTAGGCGGCCGTGCCGAACAGGTTCCAGCCGTAGCCGAACGGGTCGGACAGGAGCGGAACGATGTATTGCCCCTGCACCAGCAGGAAGACGAGATAGTGCGCCACGTGATAGCCGATGGCGATCGGAACCAGCGTCAGCGCAAAGTCGCGCGCCAGATCAGAGGGCGACGGCCGGCCGGACGCAATCAGGCTCATGACCGCGCAAATGCCGAAATAGGCGCCGAGAAAGAGCAGCCAGAGCGCGATAAGCCCGATGCTCTTGATGGCAAGGCCGTCGAGGCCGACCATGCGCTTGCGCAGCGCGCCCTCGAACAGGGCCCATTCGCCGGTACCGATCAGCCCGTCGTAGAGCACCGTGGCGAGCAACAGCAGCACGAACGCGACCATCGATGCGGTGGCCTTCGGGCTCTCGGTCAGGCCTGCGCCAAACGGACGAAGCACCAGCCGACCCTCCTGCCAGCCGCAAGGTGCGAAGCGGCCGAGCGTGCGAAACACGAGCGAGAACACCTCGCCGTTCTGCAGCCAAGCATCGCGGCCGAACAGCACCATCCCGCACCAGGTCAACGCCGAGTAACCGAGCGCCAGGACCGAAATGTGCACGGGCGAGGCGGCGTGCGGATAGACGAGCTCGATCCAGGAGAAGGCGAGCAGCAGAATGCAGGCCGGCCAGACGCCGAGTGATCCGGGGTACGCAAGGCGCGGCCGCAGCGCCCCTTCGCGGCCAAGCCGCCGCGCCGCCCATTGCGCGACGTCAAACAACGTCCGCCACGGGTTGATCAGCGCCCACAGATCGCCAACGAAGGCGGCGACGAAAGCCATTCCCACCCACCAGACGATCCAGATCAACGTGGGCGCGATGTTGCGGTAAGGATTCTGGTCGCCGATCAAGCCCGCCACGATGGCGACGACGAACAGCGCGAGCACAGAAAACCGCAGCGTCACGGTGACGGCGGGGTGAGCAACGAGGCGCCCGACCGGGCTCGCCAGCAGATCGAGGCGCGAACACACGGGAACGGCAGACGCGCGCGGCACAAACAGGCTAAAGACGAGGAACGACAGCGCGACCACCGCCGCAGCGGCGAAGAGATACAACCCGAGCGGCAGCGGCAGCTCGTAGCGCTGACCGAAACCGTGCGCGCCGGCCGGCGCGCTCGCGGCCGTCGCCAGTGCAAGCGCGAGGAAGGCGGCCAGCCGCCCCGTCGCGGCCCTAGCGCGGACGGACTTCAATGCGGACAAGCGGCGCCTCGCCATGGTGACCGCCGCGCGCGTTCGGCCTGTGCTCCTCGATCGGGAAGCGACCGGTCGCACGTGCGGTAAAGCGCATTTCGGAGACCGCGGCGCAGGCCGTCGCGTCATCGCCGGCGAGGGGCGAGTTGCGATTGAGCCGGACGATCACAAGAGCGCCGAGAGACTCCGCGGCCTGAATGTCGCGCGACGACGCCGGCACGGAATCGGTAGCGGGACCCGCGTAGGCGTGCAGCGCGCCTGTGCGCAACAGGTCGGGCGCCGCTTCCGGAGCAATGGTTTTGATCTCGATCTCGTGCGGCAGTACGAGGCGTAGACCGGCACCTCGTGGCTCCCATGGGCAACCGGGACGATCAGCAGGGCGGCGGCCGCAAGAACACTGGCAGGAAGCGCCTTCATCGCCGGCTCCTGTTCAATCGCGCGCGAAATTCTCTACCCGCGCAGTGGCGCACGGCGAGCCGCCCACCAATCCCGAGGAGCACGCATTTGCCGTATTTCCCGAGGTGAAGAACCTGCTGGCGCGCCAAGGCATGCATCTGAGCGGCGGACGGATGCCACGAAGGTCGGCCCCGACCGAAAAACGACGCCGCGCGCATTCCCGCTAACGGCTCGCCGCGCGCCGCTGCACGTTCACCTGAATGATGCGGTTGGTGCTGCTCTGATGGATGAGCAGGCTCTGCCCGTCGCGCGTCGCGCGCATGTGGCGGATGATGCCGGCATGGATGCCGCCAGAGGGAATGGCCCAGCTCTGGAACGTCTGCGTCTTCGGATCGAAGCGCACCAGCGCGTCCGGCCGCACGCCCGACTCGTTGTACCAGACCGCGCCGTCAAGAACGAGAATAGCATAGGGATGCGACTTCGGCCCGCTCGGCGACGGCCATTCCTTGATCTCACCGCTCTTGGGATCGTAGCGGCCGAGCTTGCCCTGCCCGGAATTCACGAACCAGATGATGCCGTCCTCGGCAATGTCAAGGCGCCGCACGGTGGTGCCCGGCGTCGGTAGCTTGACCTCGGTCAACTCCATGGTCGCGGGATCGACCTTGGCCAGGCACGGCGCGCCGTTGCAGGCGATCCAGAGATTGCCACTGGCGTCCTCCTTGATGCCGTAAGGCTTGGCATTCGGCGTCTTCATGGTGACGAGCCTGATGGCGCCCGTCGCTGGGTCGAGGCGGCCCACCATGTTGCTGTTCTGCAACGTGAACCAGGCGATCCCCTTGCGGTCGAAGATCAGCGTGTGCGGATCCGTTGCCGCCGGATCCGGCATCTTGTACTCGGTGACCCTGCCGGTTTTCGGATCGAGATAGCCGACGGTCGCATTCTTGTTGCCGGTGTACCAGACATGGCCGTGCCGATCGATCTCCACGGTGTGCGGCATCGCGTTCGCCGGCAGCGGATACTCCGTCATCGCGCCGGTCTTCGGATCGATGCTGCCGATCACATTGCCCCACTGCCCCGCCCACCAGATCAGACCATCGGCGGCCTGCACCGGATCGCGCGAGCGTTGGCCGAGCTTGGGCGTCTGCCATTCCTTGAACGATATTTGCAGCGGCCCGGGCACGAGCTTGGCCGCGCGCCTTGTGTTGGGCGGAAAGTGCGTGGCGAGATACTGGAGGATGGCGGCGCGATCCTCCGGAACGCTGGAGAGGTCGATCATCGTGCTTGCGAGCTCGGCCCAGCCTTCGCGCGTGTATCCGGCGCTTGCGGTAATCATGTTGGTCTGATGGCAGCCGGTGCAAAGACTTTCCACCTGCGACCTTCCGGCGCCGTCGGGCAGCGCGGGCGCCCTGTCTTGCGCCTGTACCGCGAGCGGGACGAGGACGACGAGGCTGAGCGACCCTAGCGATGAACGGATCGATCCGAGCATTGCGCGTTCTCCCCAAGCCCATTGCTCTCGCAATGAGGCAATGCTCCTCCCGCGCGGACGGCCCCGTCAAGCCCCGCACAGTCGGGCGCAGGGCGATGGCGGTAGGAACCGGTCGCGCGGCGGCGGGCTAGCGTGGCGGCGGCGACGGCTGATAGTCCTTCACCGGCGTGTTGGCGAGCTTCAGCAGATTCGCCGCGTGCACGCGGTCCTGCTTGACGAAGGCGACGAATTCCTCGGCGGTGGTCGGCGCGGGCACCACCGCCTGCTTTTCCAGGAACGCGACGAATTTCGGGTCGCTGAACAGCCGCACGAATTCGCCGTTGAGCCGTTCGACAACCGCGTTCGGCGTCCCCTTCGGCGTGGCAAGTCCCCACCAGCCGCGCTGCGGATAGCCGCCGAGCCCGGCCTCGGCAAAGGTCATCACATCGGGGACGAGGGGCGAGCGGTTGGGCGCCGAGACCGCGATCACCTTTACGCGGCCGCCTTCCGCAAGACCCAGGAAATTGCCGAGACCGACGCCCGCGACCTGAACCTCGTTTGCCGCCAGCGCCTGCGCCATCGGCCCGCCGCCGCGATAGGGAATGCCGACGATCTCGGTCCCCCACTGGTTGTTGATCCATTTCAGGAACAGCTCCGGTGCCGAGCCCGCCCCGAGCGTGCCCCAGTTGAGCGCCCGTTTCTTCCCCTGCGCCAACGCTTTCAGCTCCGCGACCGTTGCCACATCGAGCGAAGGATGCACCGCGATCGACTCGATCAGAAAGAACAGGCGCGTCACCAGCACCAGATCCCGATCGGCGTCGTAGGGCAGATTGTTGAACATCACCGGGTTGAACGAGAGCTGGTTGTGGAAGACGATGCACAATGTATGGCCATCGCCCTGCGACTGCGCGCAGGCCTGCGCGCCCGGAATGCCGGCGGCGCCGCCGCGATTCTCGATCACGACCGGCTGGCCGAGCCGAGGGCTCAGTTCGTTGGCGGCGGCGCGCATGATGACGTCGGTGAGACTGCCGGCGGCAATCGAGACGATCATCCGGATCGGCTTCTGCGGATAAGTCTGCGCGCCAACCGGCACGGCCGAGAGCATGGCAACAGCGATCGCCGCAACCCCGCGACCAAGAAATGACAATGTCATGGACGCCTCCCGATGGCTCGATGCGCAAAGTCTAGCGACAGCCGTGCGTGCGCGCCAAAGCTTTCCGCCTTGACCGTCCCGCATCTCGGTACAGATGCATGCGCCCGGGGCGCCCGCATCGCGATACACTTGGCAGCGCTTGTGCCAACGCTTGACGCGGCGCGACGGAGATTGCCTGCTTCGCCGGCTGCGAAACCGCGGAGGAGATGATGCTTGAGCTCTATCATAGCGGATTGACCACCTGCTCCAAGCAGGTGCGCCATTGCCTGCGCGAGAAGGGGCTGCCGTACAGGAGTCGCTACGTCGAATTGTGGCGCTACGAAAACCTGAGCCCGGCCTACCTCAAGCTCAATCCGAACGGGGTCGTGCCGACGCTCGTGCACGACGGCATGCCCATCATCAATTCCTTCTGCATCAACGAATACATCGAGGACGCCTTCCCCGCGCCGCCGCTGCGGCCGGAGAATCCGGTCGAGCGCGCGCGCATGCGCTACTGGGCCTGGACCGCCGATGAGATCCACCTGCAGCTTGCCAGGCTCACGCATGCACGCCTGCTGCAGGCGAGCGTCAATGAGCTGTCCCCGGCCGACCAGGAGATCATGCTCAGGCACACGCCGGTGCCGGAGAAGCGCGAGCGCTGGCGCATTCTCACCAAGGGCGGCTACGGGCAGGAGCAGCTCGACGCCGCGTTGGAGAACGTCCTGTTCGTGTTCGGGCGGATGGAGGAGGAGCTGTCCGCGCGCGGCCCCTGGCTTGCGGGAGCGACGTATTCGCTCGGCGACATCAGCATGCTCGCCATCGTCCACCGCATCGTCCAGCTCTATCCTGAACGGCTCGACCGCAACACCCTTCCACACCTCAACGACTGGTGGGAGCGCAGCATGGCCCGACCGGCAGCCAAATACGTGTACGCCGACGGCACCGAGGAGACGCCGAAGCGGCCGGCGCGCAAATCGATCGCCGGCATCACGGAATTCCGCATCTGACACTCGTCTTCAACCCGTGCTTGATCCGGCAACCGGTATGGGCAATCCTGCCGCTGCCAGTGCCGCAAGGGGGCGCAGCAGGAGCCATGATCGGGAGCCGGCAGCTCGTTGCGTTCGCGTGCGTCTGCGCGACCGTTGCCGCCGGCGCCGCCACCGCGCAGCCGGCGCCACAGCAGACCACGGCCACCTACGAAGATTGGGTCGTGCGCTGCGAAACAAGCGCGGGGCCGCCGCCGCAGAAGAACTGCGAGATGGTGCAGTTCACCCGCGTTCAAGGCCAGGGCGCCGTGCTCACCCAGATCGCCATCGGCCGTCCGGTCAAGGGCCAGCCGATCAAGCTCGTGATCCAGGTCCCGATCGGCGTCTGGCTGCCCAGCGGTGTCAGGCTTACCGCCGGCAGCAAGGACCCCGGCATCGCCGCAAGCTACAAGCGATGCCTGCCCGGCGCCTGCTTCGCCGACGCCGAGGTCCGCGACGATGTGATCAAACGCTTTCGCGCGGCAACCGAGAACGGGGCCCTGCAATTCAAGGACGGCAGCCAGAAGGACGTCTCGCTGCCGGTGTCGTTCAAGGGGTTCAGCGCCGCCTTCGATGCCCTCGCCAGGGAGTAACGTCCGTCAGCGCAGGGCAAAGCGGATCGGCAGCGTGAGTTGCACCGATGCCTGCGGCATGGCGGGCGGGAACGGCGGCAGCGGCTGCGCGCGCATGACCATGGCCAGGGCCTCCTGGTCGAGCGCCGCATATCCCGAACTGCGCAAGAGGCTGTGTCCCAGCACTTGGCCGCTGCGGGAGACCGAGAACCGCACCGTCGCTACGCCCTGGCCGTCGCTGCCGCTCGGATAGCGCTTGACGCTTTGCAGACGCGCGATCACGCGGTCGCGCCAATTGGCCACGGCGGCGCTGGCGGCGGCGCTGCCGGGACTGGGTGCGCGCGTGATCGGCGCTGCAGGATACGGCACCCGTTGCGGGGCGCTGGTACGCGGCGCGGGCGGCTCGTGCCTGAGGCGCTGCGCCTTGTCCCTGTGGGTCTCGATCTCGGACCTGGCTTCCTCCGGATTGGCGGGTTTGCTCCGGGACTCGGGCGACAACGGCTCGAGCATGGCCTTCGTCTCGACGCTCGGCCGCGGCTCGGCCGCACGCGGCTGCGGTCCAGGCGATGACAGGTCCGACGGCCGCGCGGCGTGCCGCTCCACCAGACGTGGGCCCGGCGCAAGGTCGAGCGGCGAGACCGGCGCCGCGGGCAGCGGCGCAAGCTCCACGATCACCGTCGGAGCAAGAGTGGCCCCCTCGGCTTGCGGCGCAGGAGCAAGACGAAAGGCCAACGCCAATGCGCCGTGCGCAGCGGTGGCGATGATTACGGCAAGTCCCCACCGCTGCAGCGCAACGGCTTTGCCGCGATCCGACAGGGCAAGCGCGAGCGGCGTCATGGCGCCGGCCGATTCTCCAGCCCGACCAGGGCAATCTTCAGGTAGCCTGCCGCGCGCAGCACATTCATCAGCGCCACCACATCGCCGTAGCTCACCGCCCGGTCGGCGCGCAGGAAGACACGCTCCTCGCGATTGCCCCTGGTCCGAGCCTCAAGCGCCGCGGCAAGCGTATCGCGTGCGACCGTCTCCTCGCCCAGCGCGAGCGAGCCGTCCGCCTTGAGCGTCAGGAAAACCGGTTTGTCGGGCCGCGGCTGCCGTTCGGCGGTGGAGGCGGGCAGATCGACCGCCATGTCCACGGTCGCCAGCGGCGCCGCAATCATGAAGATGATCAACAGCACGAGGATCACGTCGATGAACGGCGTGACATTGATCTCGTGCGTCTCCGCAGGCTCATCGTCGTCGTGCGCAAGCCGCAGCGCCATGACGCTACTCCGCCGCGCGCGCAAGAGGCAGCGCGCCGCGCTCGCAATCGCGGCTCACGAGCCGCATGACCAGCGCCACCGCGTCGGCGACCTGTGCACGATAGCTCGCGATCGCGCGCGCAAACGCGTTGTAGATCACGACGGCAGGGATGGCCGCAAACAGTCCAAGGGCGGTCGCAAGCAGCGCTTCGGCAATCCCCGGCGCCACCACGGCAAGATTGGTGGTGTGCGCATTGGAAATGCCGATGAAGCTGTTCATGATGCCCCACACCGTGCCGAACAGGCCGACGAATGGGGCGGTGGCGCCGACCGTGGCGATGAGGCCGAGCCCGCGGCCGATGCGGCGACCGGCCGCGGCCTCGACGCGCTGCAGGAGCCAGGCGATTCGTTCCTTCAAATGCTCGGCATCGCTGTCCGCCGACGCCTGCATCTCGTCGAGGGCGGTGCGTACGAGCGCAGCCATCGGCTCGCCGTCCTCACCGAGTTGCGCGTGCGCCTCCGCGAGCGTTCGCACGCGTCCAAGCACGGCCAATCCCGCGAGTGCCGCGCGCCGAGCGGCGCCGAGTTCGAGAAACTTGGCCAACCACACGGTCCAGGTCGCAAGCGAAGCGAACAGAAGCCCGACCATGACCGCCTGCACGACGATATCGGCATTGCGGAACATGCCCCAGGGCGACAGGTCGCGCGGCAGCGTCGCCACGTCCAGCGCAGACACGGACGCAACCGCGGGCACCACGTTTTGCGTCCCGTCTTGCGCCCAGGCCTCTACCGCCACCGGCGCGAGGAGGGCGAGCAGCACCACCGCCCGCTGCGCTGACTTTGGAATGCCTGCCAGAGCTTTGCGTCCCATCCGACTATTCCAGTTCCTCCGGTGACCCCGCGATGCCCCTCGGGATACCGCCGACCCAACGTAACATTGCCGCCCTGCCGCAACCATCACCCGCCCGCGCACCCGCAGCCGGGCCCCCGCCCGACCTTTGAAGCTGGATCCGGCGAGCCGGGTCCCTGTGATCGGTTTGCCCAAGTCTGCCCGCCGGCCACCCATCCAAGGCGCGAGCAAGGTCCGAGCAAGGTCCAAGCAGAGGGCAGCCACACCGTCGCTGTCCTGGCGCTGCCATTGCCTGAATTGATCGACGCGATGATAAGGGCTTGCCCCTTGGACTGCATTGACACAAATAGGCGTGCAATTCTGCGGAGGACGGAAATGGACGTGATCATCGTGGGCGCCGGCATCGGCGGGCTCACGCTCGGGCTCAAGCTGCACGCCGCGGGCATCCCCTGCCGCATCTACGAGGCGGCACCCGAGATCAAACCGCTTGGCGTCGGCATCAACCTCCTGCCGCATGCGAGCAAGGAATTGTGTGCGCTCGGGCTCGAACCGGCGCTGACCAAGGTGGCCATCGTCACCAGCGCGATCGCCTATTACAATCGCTTCGGCCAGCTCATCTACAACGACCCCTGCGGGCGCCATGCCGGCTACCGCTGGCCGCAATTCTCGATCCATCGCGGCAACCTGCAGCAGGTGCTGCTGGAGGCATTCATCGCGCGCGCCGGCGCCGAACGTGTCGTCACCGCTCACCGCTGCATCGGCGTCGAGCAGGATACGGACGGCGCAACCGCGCATTTCGCTCGCAGCGGCACGGGCGAGCGACTGCCCTCGCAGCGCGGCACCGTGGTCGTGGCCTGCGACGGCATTCACTCGGTCGTGCGCAAGCAGTTCTTTCCCGACGAGGGTCCGCCGCGCTACTCTGGCCTCAACATGTGGCGCGGCGTCACGCGCTGGAAACCGTTCCTCGACGGCAAGACCTTCGTCCGCATCGGCTGGCACAAGCCGGCGAAGGTTCTGGTCTATCCGATCCGCGACCACATCGACGCCGATGGCCGCCAGCTCATCAACTGGGTCTGCGACATCGAGCAGGACACGCCGATCGCGCAGCGCGACTGGAACCGGCAGGGCCGTCTCGAGGATTTCATCGACGCGATCGCGGACTGGCACTTCCCATGGCTCGACGTGCCGGCCATGTGCCGGGCCGCCGACCAGATCCTGGAATATCCGATGGTCGATCAGGACCCGCTTCCGCGCTGGAGCCACGGCCGCGTGACCTTGCTCGGCGATGCCGCGCATCCGATGCTGCCGCGTGGCGCCAACGGCGGGGCGCAGGCGATCCTCGACTGCGCTGCGCTCGCCGATTGTCTTGCGCGCATCGCCGATCCGGTCGCCGCGCTTGCGGCTTACGAGGAGCGGCGGCGGCCGCCAACGACACAGGTCGTGCTCGCCAACCGCAGCGAGCCGCCCGACATCATCCTGCAGGAAGTCTACCGGCGCAGCGGCGACAAGCCGTTCCGCCACATCGACGACATCATCAGCCAGGCGGAGCTTGCGCAACTGCTGAAGAAGTACCAGCGCGTCGCCGGCTTCGACAGGGAGCGGCTGGAGGCTGCGGTGGGCTAAAGCGGTGCGAATTGCCGGCGTCGCTCGCCGCGCGCCGCCGTAAAGGCCGCCAATCCGACCGGATTCGGATCTTCCGCGGTCGGTCGCGTCAGCGACTCGATGAAGCGGTTGCCCCAGTGCTTGATGTCGTTTTCCGTGAGCACCTTGATCAACTGGGTGTGGCGCGCGCGGCGCTCTTCGATCGGCATGGAGAGCGCCTTGTCGATCGTGGCCGCCACCGCCTCGGGATCGTAGGGGTTGACGAGCAGTGCCGCGTCGCATTCGACGGCCGCGCCGGCAAAGCGCGACAGAATCAGCATGCCCGGATCCTCGGCGTCCTGGGCGGCCACGAATTCCTTGGCGACGAGGTTCATGCCGTCGCGCAGCGGCGTCACCAGCGCCGCCCGCGAGGAGCGATAGAGACCGGCCAGCGCCGAGCGGCTGTAGGGCCGGTTGACGTAGCGGATCGGGGTCCATGACGCCTCGCCGTAGCGGCCGTTGACGCGTCCCACGGTCTCGCCGATGCGCCGCTCCATCTCCGCGTATTCCCTGATTTCGGAGCGGCTGCGCGGGGTGATCTGCAAATAGGTCACCGCCCCGCGCCAACGCGGGAAGTCGGCGAGGAAACGTTCGAACGCCTGCATGCGCAGGCCGATGCCCTTGGAATAATCGAGCCGATCCACCCCGATGATCATGGCGCGATCCGACAAGCTGGTCAGCACTTCGCGCACGAAGGCGGAGCGCGCCGTGCGGCGGGCGAGCCGCTCGAACTCGGCGGTTTCGACGCCGACGGGGAAGACGCCGATGCGCATGGTCCGCGCTCCCGCCGTGAACGTCCAGGGCGCACGGCTCGGCACACCGCATTCGCCGGTCAGGTAGCGCGCGAAATTCTCGGCGTGACCTGCGGTCTGAAACCCGACGAGATCATAGTGGCACAGGCTCAGGATCACGCGCTCGTGCCGCGGCAGCGCCGTCAGCAATTCAGGCGGCGGAAACGGAATATGCAGATAGAAGCCGACCTTGTTGGCGTGGCCGCGGTCGCGCAGCGCCTTGGCAAGCGGCAGCAGGTGATAGTCGTGCACCCAGATCACGTCGTCGGGCTGGATCAATTTGTGCAGATGCGCCGCGAACAGCTCGTTGACCCGCATGTAGCCGGAAAGATCGCGGCTGGAGAATTCGGCGAGGTCGAGCCGATAGTGCAGGATCGGCCACAGCATCCCGTTGGCGAAGCCGTTGTAATATTCCTGATAGTCGGCCCGCGTCAGGTCGATCGTCACATAGGTGACGCCTCCCTGTTCGACCGACCGCAGCGTCTCCTCGCCCTTGGACACCACGCGGCCGCTCCAGCCGAACCAGAGTCCGCGATTGCGCTTGAGAAAGGCGCGCAGCGCCACCTCGAGCCCGCCCGCGCGGGCGGCGCCGTCCCCGCTCGGAACGGCGACACGGTTGGATACCACCACTATCCGCGCCAATACCGGTCCTCCCAGCTGCGCGACAACCGCATGGCCGTCAATATCAGACCCGCCATCGAATAGGTCTGCGGGAAATTGCCCCACAGCTCGCCGGTCTGCGGATGGATGTCCTCCGACAGCAGGCCGTACCGATTGCGGTGCCGCAACGAATCAACAAACAGGTCGCGCGCCTCCTCTCGCCGCCCGATCGACCACCAGGCGTCGATCAGCCAATACCGGCAGATCAGGAATGCCGTTTCCGGCAGGCCGAAATCATCGGTATTGGCGTAGCGCATAACGTGCTTGGCGCGCAGAAGTTCACGTTCGACCGCGGCGACGGTGGAGACGAATCGGGGATCGGACGCCTCGACCAGGCCGAGGTCAGCCAGGAGTAGCACGCTGGCGTCGATGTCGTCGCTGCCGATCACGGCGCTGAACGCCTTGAGCCTGGGGTTCCAGGCCTGCTCCAGCAGGGCTGCCTGCAGCTTGTCGGCGATGGCGTTCCAATGGGCAGCACGGTCGGCGAAATCGAGCTGGCGGGCGATGGCGGCGAGCCGGCTGACGCCCGCCCAGCACATGGTTGCCGAATGGGTGTGGACCTGGCGGCGCCCGCGAAATTCCCAGATGCCGGAGTCCGGCGTGAGCGCTACGGCGGCGGCCTTCTCGCCCAGGCCTTCGAGCATGCGAAACAGCGCCTCGTCCCCCGGACGCGGCAGCCGGCGATCAAAAAACATCGGCATGGCGGCAAGGATGATGCTGCCGTAGGTGTCGTTCTGCACCTGCTCGGCTGCCGCATTGCCGATCCGCACCGGCCCATCCCCGCGGTAGCCCTTGAGACGAGGCGCCACGTGCTCGTCCATCGGATCGGTCGGCACAACGCGATAGACCGGGCGCAGCGCGTCGGCGTTATTGGCGGCAATGCTGAGGATGAACGAGATGAAGTCCTCCATCGTCTGGGTCGCACCGATCCGGTTGAGCGCCTTGACGACGAAATAGGCGTCGCGCAGCCAGCAGTAGCGGTAGTCCCACGTGCGACCCGAGCCGGGCGCTTCCGGAATGGAGGTGGTGTGCGCAGCGATGATCCCGCCTGTCTCCTCGAAATTGGACAGCTTGAGGGTGATTGCGGCGCGGATGATCGGATCCTGCCAGTCGTAGGCAATCGACAGCCGGCGCACCCAGGTCAACCAGTAGTCGCGCGTGCGGTCGCAGAATTCGCGGCAGAGAATGGCAAGGTCGCCGGGAACCGGCTCATCGGGGCCGAGCACCATGTGCACCGGACGGTTGAGAACGAACGGCGCTTCGCGGTCGATGTAAGAGAGCGGTGCGTCGGTGGTCAGGCGGATGACGACGTCGCCGCCAGAGAAGCGCATGTGATTGCTGCCGGAGGAACGCTGCACGATCGGCTCGCCGTAACTGTGGGTCGGGCGGTACCGCAGCGTGATGCGCGGCAGCCCGGACAGCGGCTCGATCATGCGGATGAGCTGCGGCGGGCGATACATGCGCTCATAATTGCGAAAGCGCGGCGCGAAATCGGTCACCCGCACGGCACCGCCGCGTGCATCGCGCAGCACCGTGCTCACGATCGCGGTGTTGCGCAGATACTCGGATTGGCATGACACCATGCCGTCGAGAACGACGTCGGCGAAGCCCTTCTCCTCGTCTCCGGCAAGCAGCCGGCAGAACACCGGGTCGCCGTCGAAGCGCGGATGACACCACCACACCAGGCGCCCGCTCGGCTCCAGCAGCGCGGCGGTGCGCCCATTGCCGATCACCGCAAGGTCGAGGCCGTAGTCGGTCATGGCGTCACGGCGGGTTCGAAGGCGAGGCGATCGAGCCACTGCCGCACCTCGGCCGGCGAAGCGAATGAACATTGGACCTGGGCGAGCCTGCGTCCGACCGAGGCGGCGACACCGCCGAAGTCAGGCACCACCGCGAATGCATCCTCGTCGGTCCGGTCGTCGCCGACAAACACCGGGATACGACCGGAGAACGGTGCATGCCGCATCAGCTCGCGCACCGCCATGCCCTTGTTGAAGCCCCGGCTCTTGACCTCGATGACTGCCTTGCCGCTCAGCAACTCGATCGATGGATCGTTCCAGTTGGCACAGAGGTGACGCAATTCGTGGCCGAGTGCCAGTCCTTCGCGCGGCGCAAGCCGGTAGTGCAGCGCAACCGAGTACCCCTTGTCCTCGACCGTGATGCCGGCATGGCGCGCGGCGGCAGCCCTCACCGCCTCGCGCAGACGCTGATCGAGCGGTGCGGCGTGGCGGGCAATCGGGGTGCCTCCGACGGCAAGCCGCATCTCGGCGCCGTGGCCGCCGATCGCCGGCAGCCGCAACGGCGAGAACAGGCGATCGAGATCGGCGAGGGGCCGGCCGCTCACCAGTGCAAGCGCGCCGTCGACACGATCGCTCAGCACCGCAAGTGTGCGCCGCAGCGAGGGCGGGACCACGACGTCCTGCGGACGCGGTGCGATGTCGAGCAAGGTGCCGTCGACGTCGAGCAGGATGGCGTAACGCCGCAAGTCAAGGAAAGCGATGCGTGAATGCACGTCGGAGCGGCTCCTGTGCGTCCCTGGATGGGAACATTGGCCCGGCCAATGCGCGGGAGACATCAAAAAATGGTGTCTTTGAATCCGACGTGTAGGGGCCGAAACGGGTGGCAATGCGGCAGATGAATGCAGGCGTAACGAAGTTCCGCCTTGCAGCCGCGTCATGCCAGGATGGGAACGGCAGCGCGCCCCTCTGCGTTTTTCTGGATTTTTTGCGAAGGCCCGCCGGCTGCGGCGCATACGGCCGCCGATGCGCCGGCGACGCCTGGTTGAGCAGATGCCACAAGGCGGCCCTGACCGCAGTCGCGACATCGCGCCCGATGGTCCGACCCGCATGCGCGGTCTTCGCTACGACGGCGGCCCGCGCTCGCTCGCCGGCACCCGGGAACGATCGCGGCAGCCGCACGTTTTCAGGTGGGCGCGGCTGCATTACGGTCGTGCCGGCGCCGGATGGCCTTCCCCCCTCCCCCCGACAGAAGCCGTCCGGCGCATTCATTTATCGGATCGAACGGAGCGCCCGCATCCGTGCGGAGCGCCGCGGCCGCACGCGGAATGGTGTCCTCGTGCGCACCGTCGCAGACCCATGCGTCCTTCGCAAACCATTCGTGCTCGCTCTGGCACGTCGAACAAAAGGCGCGCGCAAAGAACACCGGCAATTGCTCGAACTCGCGGCGACTCATGCGGATGCCCGTCGAAATCTCGCGTCCGGTGCGGGGGCAGCGAATCATGATCAGGCCCATCGAATTCTCCTCTCACGAGCAGCTGTTCGCGTCGCCGCGGTGCTAGCGACCGGGTGCGAAATTTGTTTGACAGCGGCAAGACGATCGCAAGGCAGACGGAGCGGGCGCTCCGCCGGCCCGCGTGCAAGGAAATCGCAGCCGTTCCCGAGGGCGCGACGCATGCGACGCGCGAAATTTGGGCCAACCGCGCGGCCGACGCTCAGGCGGTTCGTCGCTGCGGTCGCCGCGCCTTGCGTTCGAAGAACAGCACTTGGCTGATGACGGCCGACACCGTCGCCGGCTGAAACGGTTTGGCGATCAGGAACGCAGGCTCCGGCCGCTCGCCGGTCAGAAATCGCTCCGGATAGGCCGTGATGAAGATCACCGGCACTTCGAACGTGTTCAACAGTTCGTTGACGGCGTCGAGTCCCGAACTGCCGTCGGCGAGCTGGATGTCGGCGAGGATGAGGCCCGGTCGTTTCGGCTTTGCGATCGCGACCGCCGCCGCATGCGTGCGCGCCACGCCGAGAACACGATGGCCGAGCTTTTCCACCAGGCCCTCCAGGTCCATGGCGATGAATGTCTCGTCCTCGATGATAAGCACGTCGGTCGCGATCTCGGCGGCGAGTTCGCGCCCGGACTCTTCCACCAGTTCGCGCAATCCGGGCACATCGAGATCGAGGACGGCGGCGGCGTCCTCTTCGGAAAAGCCCTCGAGCGCAACGAGCAGAAAAGCCTGCCGCGGCAGCGGCGTAATATTGGCGATGCGGCGCTCGACCGGCTGAGCGATATCGGCGGTGCGGCCGGTTTCGTTTGCTGGCACCGAATTCCACATGCGCGTGAACAGCCGGTAAAGCGCGACCCGCGGCGAGACCGTCTGTTCGAGCACCGACGGATCGGCAATCAGCGCCTCGAGGGTGGCGGCCACATGGGCGTCGCCCGAACTCTGGCTTCCGGTCAGCGCCCGGGCATAGCGGCGCAGGAAAGGCAGATGCTGGGCAACGGCGTGCGAATTGGACATTGGAAACCCTCCCGCTACGGCCAGATGGCCCCATGTCTGGCATCAACCCCAGGCCCGCAAAAAAGTTCCCCGCCCTGGAACCAGCGCCCCGTTGCCGGGTTAGAAGGTGTTGTGGCGGCGTCTCTTTTCGCCGGACGCGCGGCGGATGCGCGCCGGCAGGCGGGGCCCAAGGCTTGAACGGATATGGGCGTGGGGCAGAGCGAATGAAAGATCGAAAGTCGCCGGAGCAGGACACCACTGGAACAATGGACGTCCGCCCGACCAGCAAGAGGGGAAAAAGGGGCCAAGCGGCACTCGGCCGCGAAATCCAGGCCAAGATCGGCCAGCAGTTGCGTGCGTACTACGACAACCTGATCGAGCCGACCCCGGAGCGATTCACCGAACTCTTGCGCCGGCTCGACACGCCAGGAGGCAAGGAAAGTTCCGAATGAGCTTGGATCCACAACTCCGCGAATCCATCCTCGCGGCGGTTCCCAGCCTTCGCGCTTTCGCCATTTCGCTGTGCGGCAATGTCGATCGCGCCGACGACCTCGTGCAGGAGACGCTCCTGCGCGCGATCGCCAGCATCGACTCCTTCGAGCCTGGCACCAACATGCCGGCTTGGTTGTTCACCATCCTGCGCAACCTGTTCCGGTCCGAGTACCGCAAGCGCCGACGTGAAGTGGAGGATCCGGACGGCGGCTATGCCGCAACGCTGAAGGCGCAGCCGGAGCAGACGAGCCACGTGGAGTTCGTCGAGTTCCAAAACGCGCTCGCCAAGCTCCCGGACGATCAGCGCGAGGCGCTGATTCTGGTCGGGGCATCCGGATTCTCCTACGAAGAGGCTGCGCACATCTGCGGCTGCGCCGTCGGCACGATCAAGAGCCGCGTCAATCGTGCGCGCAACCGACTTGCCCAGTTGCTCGGATTGGAAAGCCCGAGCGATTTCGGTCCCGATCTGACCACCCGCGCCGTCCTGACCGGCAATGACCAGAGCTGAGCGGCAGCGGGGCGCGCAGGCGCCTTGCGATGTCGTTCGCACGCATTTGCGACTCGCCGAATTCTCTGCCATCCATTCCGGCCATGGTGCCGGCGCCGACCATTGTGGTGTTCGATTCCGGCCTTGGCGGCCTGACCGTCTACCGCGAGGCCGTCAAGGCGCGGCCCGACGCTCAATTCATCTATGTCGCCGACGACGCCTTTTTTCCCTACGGCCGGCACACGGAGCCCGATCTCGTCCGCCGCGTGCTTGCGGTGATGGAACGGCTGATCGAGGTGCATCGGCCGGACCTTGTGGTCATTGCCTGCAACACCGCCTCGACGCTGGTCCTGCCGCAGCTGCGAGCGCGCTTTGCCGTCCCCTTTGTCGGCACGGTACCGGCGATCAAGCCCGCCTGCGCCGCCTCGATGAGTCGGCTCGTGTCCGTGCTCGGGACCGAGGCGACGGTGCGCAGAGAATACACGCGGGCGCTGATCCGCGATTTCGGCGAAGGTTGCGCCGTCACGCTCGTCGGTTCTCCGCGGCTGGCTGAACTCGCTGAAGCCGAGCTGCGCGGGGAGACGCTCGCCGAGGCCGAGGTTGCCGCCGAAATTGCGCCCTGCTTCGTGACGGCCGACGGCCGGCGCACCGACACCGTGGTGCTGGCCTGCACCCATTTCCCGCTCCTGCTGCCCCACTTGAGGCGGCTTGCGCCGTGGCCGGTGAACTTTCTCGATCCGGCGCCGGCCATTGCGCGTCGCGTGGTGGCACTGCTCGGCCCCCCGCCCCCTGATACCGGAGGCGGCCACCCCGCCCGCCTCGTCTTCACCTCGGGCCGCGCCCCCCCGCCGCCGCTGCGCGCCGCTCTCGCCGGCTATGGTCTGGCCGAGAGCGTGCTCCCGCCGCCGTTTGACACCCCCGCCCTTTCACCCTAAATAGCCGCGGTCCGGCGGGCCGAGCGGCCCGCTTGACGTTTCGCGACCCGCGGTCCTGCCCGGCGCTTCGGTGCAGGACCTGTCGGCCTCCGGATTTCCGGGGGCAAAGGAGGGCGCGATCCTCAACCCGAGCCATCATGCTCACACCGACCGACTGAGGACGCGATGACCAAGCGCCACGAGGCGAAGTACAAGATCGACCGCCGCATGGGCCAGAATGTCTGGGGCCGCCCGAAGAGCCCCGTCAACAAGCGCGAATACGGCCCCGGCCAGCACGGCCAGCGCCGCAAGGCCAAGCTTTCCGACTACGGCGTCCAACTCAAGGCCAAGCAGAAGCTGCGCGGCTACTACGGAAACATTTCCGAGCGCCAGTTCCGCGGCATCTATCAGGAGGCGCGGCGGCTGAAGGGAGACACCGGCGCCCACATGGTGGGCCTCCTGGAGCGGCGTCTCGACTCGGTCGTGTATCGCGCCAAGTTCGTGCCGACCGTCTTTGCAGCGCGCCAGTTCATCAACCACGGCCACGTCAAGGTGAACGGGCGGCGCGTCAACATCCCGAGCTATCAGCTCAAGGTCGGCGACGTGGTCGAGGTCAAGGATTCATCCAAGCAGCTTGCGCTCGTGCTTGAATCACGTGCGCTCGCCGAGCGCGACGTGCCCGACTACCTCGAAGTCAACGACAGCAAGATGACGGCCAAGCTGCTGCGTATCCCGACGCTCGGCGAGGTGCCCTATCCGGTGATGATGGAGCCGCATCTCGTGGTCGAATTCTACTCGCGCTGATGGATGCGCGAGACGCATGTGAGGCCGCCCTTGACGGGCGGCCTTTCGTTTGACCGAAGGCGGGGCGAATCATGCCCCCCGCGCGCCGTATGCGGCACCTGTTGCGGACCGTGGAAACGGCCGAACACAGGGGCATAAGCCCCTGGAATGACCCGATATTGTGTATGTCCTTGAAAATGCTTCCTATATTTAGTAGACCCCGCGACGCGATTTGTACACCTGCGCGTAAAACCCATTGCGATCGCGAAAGGGGAAATCGCCCATGAATGCCATTCAAACACTGAAATCGTGGATTGGCGCGCTGACCGAGCTCGGCCTGATGCTTCTGGCCCTGGGTATTGTTTGCGCCCTCTTGGTCGGCGGGCAGAACATTCCGTTCTTCGGCAACGTCGCCGGCAACATCATGGCGTTCGTCAAGGAGCTCGGGGCAAACGGCCTGGTTGGATTGATCGCGCTCGGCCTGATCCTGTGGCTGTTCTCGAATCGCAGCCTGTCCTGAGGTCGGCGCAAAAAAGTTCCGTCCGCTCCGTCGGCCCAGGCCGGCGGCTGAGCCAACTCGGGATGGGGAGCCTGGGGCTCCCCATCCCCCATGCGGGGGCAAGCGATGATGGATGTTCTGGAAAAGACCCGCCGGTTCCTGTGGCTCTTTGTCGAGCTCGGCTTTCTCGCGGTGCTTTCGCTGATCCTGATCTACCTGATCCTCGGCGAGAATTCCGGCGCCTTCGTCAAATCGGTCGCCAGCAACGTGACGACTTTCGCAGGCAGCGTGCCGACACCGAGCCTGATCGGCATCGGCGTCATCCTCGCCATCGTCTACCTGGTGATGCAGCGCATCCGCTGAGCTCAGGGCTCAGGCCGTCGCCTGGTCGCGCACCGGCACGCCCTTTTCCTTGAGCAGGGCCTG
>Ga0073934_10002873_pt1 | contig 33711 bp, 29 predicted proteins | sample LarsenN4metaG_FD_76834 | JGI IMG/M metagenome (GOLD analysis project Ga0073934, IMG submission 76834) | Hot spring sediment bacterial and archeal communities from British Columbia, Canada, to study Microbial Dark Matter (Phase II) - Larsen... ...
CGCCGGGTCAAGCCAGCCTGTACTACCAGACCCGCACAGGGCGTCTCTATCAGCGCTGGGCGAAAGGGGTCTATGCGGCTGGCACGGCTTCGCAGTTCATTCTGGCCTGGCGTTCGGGTTGGGGACCAGGCAGCGATGCGGCTTGCCTGCCCGGCTTGCGGCGAGATTCTCGTCGCTAAGGACACTATCAGGGCCAGCGTAAAGCCTGGGTGATGATGGCCGATGCGGGCTTCGATGGCCAATCCGTTCGAGATGATGATCTGGTTCCTCCTGTCCGGCGGGGTGGCAACCTGCTCCACCCCGACGAAAAGTGCGCTGTTTGTGGCGGCGAATTGATCGAGAAAGAAGTGGAGAAATTACTCAAGTGCGGAGTGCATATTGCAGTGATAGAGGTTACCTAAAAAACATGCCCCACCCCCTCACCCCCGCCCCCCTCGACTGGCTGCTCGAGGCAGACCCCGACAACCCCAGCGTGCGCTATTTTGCCCTGCGCGACCTGCTGGACCTGCCCGAGTCGGATTCCCGGGTGCGCGCCGCCCGCGCGGCCCTGATGCGCAGCGGCCCAATCCCGGCCATCCTGGCCGCCCAGGCGCCCTTCGGCGGCTGGGTCAAGCCCGGCAGCGGCTACTCGCCCAAGTACCGGGCCACCGTGTGGTGTCTGTTGCTCCTGGCCGAGCTCGGCGCCGACCCGGACGAGCCGCGCATCCGCCGGGGAGGCGCCTACCTGCTCGAGCATGCCCTGGCAAGCAATGGAGCCTTCTCGGCCAACCGCAAGCCCGTCCCCAGCGGAGCCGTCCTGTGCCTGAACGGCAACCTGCTCTTCGCCCTGCGCCGCCTGGGATTTGGCGACCACCCGACCGTGCACACGGTCACCGGATGGCTGGCGCGGGCGATCGTGGGCGAGCAGCCCATCCAATACCATGCTTCCGGGACTTCCGGCCCGGATTTCGCCTGCGGGGTCAACCTGGGCCAGCCCTGCGCCTGGGGAGCCAACAAGGCCCTGCGCGGGCTGCTGGAAACGCCCGCCGAAGCGCGCACGCCAACCATCCAGCGCGCCTTGCAGGCCGGGGCGCGCTTCTTGCTCAGCCGCGATCCCGCCGTTGCCGATTACCCCTACACCGGCCGGGTGAGCTCGACCTGGTTCAGGCTGGGCTTCCCGCTGAGCTACTGGAGCGATGTGCTGGAGACGCTGGAGAACCTGGTTGCGCTGGGCCATGCGGCCGATCCCAGGCTTAAGCCCGCCCTCGAGTGGCTGCTGGGCAAACAGGACCGCGCCGGACGCTGGAAGCTGGAGAACAGCCTGAACGGCAAGCTGTGGGCGGACATCGAAGCCAGGGGCCGGCCCAGCAAGTGGGTCACGCTGCGTGCGCTGCGCCTGCTGAAGCTCGTCGGCCTGTACGCGCCCGCCGGAGGATGACTCCCATTCCTTAGCGGAGCGTTTACCCATCTCAACGCGCGGCGGAGACGACTGCGCCCATTACGGTTCTCCGCCGAAGCAATCTCCCGGAACGTGTGGGGGTTGCTTCGCCCCTTTGGGGCTCGCAACGACGCTATTCAATAGGCTCCTGACTGATACAATATTCGCGCAATTCGCCTTATAGGCGACGTTCGCGCTGCATCGTTGCGCACGGTCCTACGCGCACACCCAATTTTTTTGCCTGGGAACCGGCCTACTCGTAGCGCAGGGCCTCGGCCGGCCTGACCTGCGAGGCCCGCACAGCGGGCAGCCAGGTCGTCAGCAGGGTCATGGCGTACGCCAGCCCAGACACGAAGACGATTTCCGTCCACGGCGCCTGGAAGGTCAGGCCGGGTATCTCGGCAGCCATGTCCGTGATCATCTGGGAGGCCGGGATCAACGCCAGGGTGACCCCCAGGCCGATGCCCAGCAGGGCCACGAAGGATGACTCGATCAGGAAAACCCAGCTCACCATCTCGCGCTGGAATCCCAGGGCGCGCAGCATGCCGATCTGCTGGCGCCGCTCTACCACGGCGCGTGTGCTGGTCACGCCCAGCGCGGCCACGCCCACCACCAGCCCAACCGTCAGGAAGCCCAGCAGAAGCTGCTGGAACACGAGCTGCGTCGCCAGCGCGTCGCGCAGCTCCTGGATCAGATCCACGCTTTCCAAGCCATTCTTCAGGAACACGCTCTCCAGGGCTGCGCTGGTCGCTGCTGGATCGACGCCCTCTGCCAGGCGGACGAAATACGTCGGTTCCGGCAGCGCGATGTTCAGCTCCTTCTCCAGCGTCTCCTGCGAGGTGATCAGGCCGTAGCCCGTGATCGCCGACTGCTCGAGGACGCCGATGACGGTCACCTCGAAGGTCGCTTCGCTGTTCGGCTCGCGCACCTCCAGCCGGATCGGCTTCATCGTCTCGTCCTCCAGGTAGACGCCCTGCAGGCTGAACTCCGGCCCGCCGATCATGATGTTGGTGGTCGTGCGGGAGGGCACCGCCAGGCGATCCACTACCGCAAGGCCGGGCTTCTCGCGCACCGCCTCCCAGATCTCGGCTGCCGTCGCGTAGCCCTCCGCCTTGACGCCAATGCCGTAGTCGACATTCTCCAGGTAAGCGTCGTCTGCGGCCTGGATTGGGTAACCAGCCCATCGCCCGGACTGGCCCTGCCTGACCTCCACCGGCAGAGTGACCAGGGAGGCGATCGCCGCGTAGTCTGCCCGGCGCAAGCCCGGCTTCGTGGCCATGGCGCGTGGCAGGTCATCCACCGGGTTATTGCTGCTGTAGTTCACCCGCAGATCGAAGCCGCCTGTGAACTGTTCCGTGTCGGTCAGGACGATTTCATTCACCTTGAAAAGCGTCGCCATGAAAATCACGCTGAACATGACCACGGCAAAGATGGCGATCGTCATTCCGGTTCGGAAGCGGTTGGCCAGCGGATAAGCGATCGCCATGCGCAGCACCGGCGCAAAGCGCGCTGCACGGCCCAGGATCAGCAGTATCAGGCGCAGCAGCAGATCGGTGTTGAACATAATCACCAGCACGGCGCCGGCGACGAGCAGGATGCCTGAGATGAAGAGCATCTCCGGGCCGCTGCTCAGATCGGGCACCCTGAATACATCTTGCAGGTAGCGCGAGGGCAGCGACCAAAAGACTGTCAGCGTCAGCCCCATCAGGGTATACGCCATCCGGTCCAGCAGGTCAGCCGGGTTCCAGGCCCGGCCGCGGGCAAGCCGCCGGAACAGCGGGCTCAACGATCCGCGCAGCACGAGTGCGCCGCCGATGATGACGAAGGAGACGCCCGTGCTGAACGCCGCGGCGTTGGCGTAGCGGATGCCCACCGGTGTCAGCAGCAGCCCCAGCAGCAGCGTGAATGGCCCGCCCGCAAAACCCAGCCACGCCAGCCGCAGAAGGCTGCCCAGCAGGCCGATCAGCCAGAGGCGCAGGGCGCGGAAGAGGCGCAGGCGAAAGAGCGCCCGGAAGCCCTCGGCAGCGGCTCGAAACGGCGCCAGCAGGCGGTCTCTCAGGTAGCTCGGCGGCCGCGGCGGCTCCGGCAGGTCGCGGATGGCAGACACGATGTTCAGATGGCTGACGCGGTTGGCGGAGAAGAGCACGGTGGCGAAGGTCACCAGCATGCCGAGCGAGTAAGACACCAGCAGGCTGCGCACGCTGACGCTCGGGCGAATGGCGAGACCCGTGCCCGCGAACGCCTGCCCCAGCGTCAGCGCGATGATCAACCCGGTCGCAACGCCCAATGCCACGCCCACGGCTGCTGACGCCAGGTCATAGGCTGTCCCCTCGAAAACGAACATTTCCACCAGGTGGCCGCGCTGCGCGCCCACCGCGCGCGCCATGCCCATCTCAGACTTGCGCTCGGCGGCCAGCATTACGAAGATCAGGAAGATCAGCACCAGCCCCGCGGTGATGCCGAACAGGCCGGCCACGATGAAGATGGTGGTGAAGGCACTGGCAGCCAGCTCGCCCATGTCCAAGGTATCGCGCTTGCGGTCTTCCACAACCAGCTCGGAAAGATCTGCGAACAATCTCGAAAGTCGGTCGCGCAGCGGCTCGCTGCCCCAACCGGCGTCGGCCAGGATGGATTGCACGCGCTCGGCCAGGCCTTCGTCGGCCAGCAGGCTGCGCGTCGCCGGCGATAATCCGTCGGCTTGCAGGCCATCGGCCAGGGCCAACAGGTCTGCGCGGGTGTTGCCCTGCTCACGTTCGGCCGCCTTCCGCAGCGCCTCGGCCGCCGTGGGATCGCGCCCCAGCAGGGCGTACAGCCGCGCCGCCGCCCTGGGATCGCTCAACAGGCCGCGCAGGTGAGCGGTGACCGCCTGGCTGTGCGCCGCGCCGCCCAGCGCATCGCCCAGGTTGGAGACGACGATCATGTTGATCTTGTCGTGCTGGTTGAACAGCCTCTGCGCCTGGCGCAGGCTGACGAGCAGCCGCGGCTCCTGGCCCTGCCCGGCGATATCGCGCACGGTGAAGTCTTTGGGGTGGGAGCCGGCGTATAACTCCAGCGTGTCGCCGGGCGCCGCGCCCAGGGCTTCGGCTGCCGCAGCGTTGAGATAGACTTCGTTCGCCTGCAGGGCCTCCAGGGGAAGCGGCCGGCCGGCCGAGTCCGTGACCTCCCCCGGTGGAAGCACCCAGATGTCCTTCGGGTGCAGCCCCGTGATTCCGATGCTGCGCAGGCTGCTGCGGCGGGTGACGTTCACCGCCGGCGCCGACTCTCCGATGGCTGGCAGGAGGCCGTCCACCAGCGGGTAGCCGGCCAGCTCAGCCGCCAGCGACTCGAAGCGCTCCATTTTGAAATAAGATAAATCCCTGCTCTCGGCGCTGACCTGGACCACCTCGTCGATCTCCCCCATGCCCTCGATGGCCACCGAGCGGATGGAGTGCGAGAGGGTGTCGCCGGTGACGAATGCCGCAGTGATGATCAGCGTCGCCAGCATCAGGCCGAGCACGATCAACGCGGACTGCGCCCGGCGGCGCGGGATCGGGCGCAGGCCCAGCTTGAAGAACACCGGGCGGCGCCAGGCCAGCAGCGCCAGGCCGGCCATCACCACGGCGAGCATAATGCTCAGGGCGACGGCTATCGTCGCCATCTCCAGGCCGAAGAGTTTTTCCATCGCTAGGATTCCGGCGCGCCGGCTCTCTGGCGCGCTGGCTCTCTGGCGCGCAGGCTTTCCGGCGCGCTCCCAGGCTGTTCACCTTCCACCAGGCCGTCTCGCATCCGCACGATGCGCCCGCAGCGGGCGCCGACGCCCCGATCGTGCGTCACCAGGATAAAGGTCAGCCGCTGCTCACGGTTCAACTCCACCAGCATGTCCATGATCTCGTTGGCGGTCTCCGAGTCGAGATCGCCTGTCGGCTCATCGGCCCACACCAGCGCCGGCCGGTTCACCAGTGCGCGGGCGATCGTCGTCCGCTGCCGCTCCCCGCCGGAGAGCTCCGCCGGGCGGTGGTGGGCGCGCTGCGCCAGCCCGACTTGCTCCAGCGCCTCCAGCGCCCGTTTGCGCGCCTCTCCCAGCCGTACCCCGGAGACCAGCAGCGGCAGTTCTACGTTCTCCACCGCGCTCAGCACCGGCAGCAGGTTGTAGAACTGGAATACGAAACCCATGCGCAGGGCGCGGTAGGCGGTGCGCTGGCGATCCGACATCTCGGAGAGGGAAACGCCCTCGATGGCGATCTGGCCCCGGTCGGCGGTGTCCAGGCCCGATAGGCAGTTGAGCAGCGTGGTCTTGCCGCTGCCCGATGGACCCATGATGGCCACCATCTCGCCGCGCCAGACATTCAAGTCCACCCCGCGCAGCGCTGGCACGCTCACCTGGCCAATGTGATAAACCTTGTGTACCCCCATCGCCTGTACGATCAGGTTATCGTCCAGACTCGTTCCCGAGGCGGTTTTTTCCGCTGCTTGGAAGCTGCTGAGGTCCATAGAAACCACTCCTGGCGAGGCCTGGTAGATGTTCCTGTTCGAGTCAGGCCATGTCCCTTTTCAGTGCTGGCAACCTGCACACCCGTGTCGTCGCCCAAACTAAATAAACCAGATCAGGAAAGCTGCCCGCCCGGTGTGCAAGGGAAGATCACACTACCGATTCGCAACACTGTTGCGATGCGTTGTCCAGGCGCCAACCCCGGCGCCCGCTCAGATTCTAGCACAGGTTATTCTCATCCAGAGCGTATCCGCTGGCCGGGCAAACGGCGCTGCATACATGCCGGCCCAGGGACCGGCTTGCGGTCGCAATAAGTTTCAATGCGAATTACCCGAATTAGGCGAATGACGCGAATTTCTCCTACCCTCTCCGCCCCCGACTCCTGCGCTCTGCGCAGCAGCCTTGGTTGCTACACTCCGCGCCTCCTGGTTGTTACGCGGAGCTTAGCAACCAGCCTGTAGGGCGGTATTCCAATGCTGCCGCCTGGCTGCGTAGCATGGGCGGCTGGGAGCAGCCTGCCTCTCCCCGAAAACCCGCCGCATGGCATGCGTGCTGTGGATCGGATTTATTGACGCACACGATACACTTGTGCTACTATAATGCAGGAGGGGAAATGCTTGGCCGTCGAAGGGATCAGGTAACGTTCTCTCACAAACCAGGTTGGGGCGGCGCGCCGCCGGGAGGGTGAAGATGAAACCGAAAGCAGCCAGCGCAGCGCTGTTCGTGGTCCTTGGGCTCGCATCGATCGCCTGCGGCCCATCCGAGGCGGAGCTCGATGCAACGTCGACCGCCATCGCCTCCAGCATTTTTGCCACCCAGACCGCCCAGGCGCCTACCGCCACGCCGATTCCGACCGATACACCTCAACCCACGCCCACGCCCACAACCACGTCCACGCTCACCCCCACGCCGACGAAAACGCGTCCGCCCACACCCATCCCGACCGACACCCCAGTATATCCCATACCGGCAGGCTGGCGTGATCACGCCACCGAAAGATTTTCACTTGCGCTGCCCGAAGGATGGGAGACCATCGATGTCGACAAAGAGGGCATCGCATCGATCCTTAATATCCTGAAGGGCCTCCAATCTGATTGGGCCCAGAATGTCGTCCAAATGTTATCCACCGAAGCCATTCAAGAGTCCATCAAGTTCTGGGCCATGGATACCAGGCCGGCCGGGGTGGGCTATGCCAATGTAAACGTGATTTTTCAATCGATGCCTGTCGTAGTGAGCAGCGCTGATCTATGCGTTCAGTTGCCCTCTGCCTATAAACAGATGGGCATCAAATTGCTCGAGACCAAATGCGGCCTGGAAATCAACCGGTTGCAGTCCGATCGATTTACGCTGAGCCTGCGTGCCGGCCCATTCACCATCCGGCAATACTCGTACGTCTACGTGCAAGGGCGCAACATGTGGACCCTCAGCCTGGGTGTGGATGAGTCCCAGTGGTCTAAATATCAACCAGTCTTTGTTGCGATCGCAGAATCGTTCAGGTTAAATCAATAGGAGGTTTTCGGGGTTAGCACGATTTCGGAGAATGTTGCCCAAGCTGCTTTTCCACCTGAAGATTTCGCTTCGTTGCGCCGCTCGGCTTACGTCCGCTAGACGCCTGCTCCATTTTGTCCGCTCCGCTCCGCCGCCGGCCTGTACGTATTCATCAGGCCCAAATCGCCCAAGCGATGGGACCTGCTGCGCGACGGCCGCTATGCGCTGCGGTCCTTTCCGAAGGCGCGCCCCGACTCGGATGAGTTCTACCTGAGTGGCAGAGCACGACCGGTCGAAAACCCCGAAATCTATGAAGCGGTATTCAATGAAAAATCAACCAAAAGCTTTACCTGACCATCCTGGCTCTGGCGGCGATTTCTATTATGGCATCCACCGTGAATATCGCTTCGAAGCAGCGATGATCACGATCGGTTTTCTAACGCTGGTCATCGCCGGCGCGCTGCTGAGCGCTTTCTTCCGGCGGGCTGCGCAGGGAAAATCTGTGTAATGCCATGCCGCACGCGATCATCGCCCTCCCCCTCCCCTTTGGCCTGGGCAGCGTCAACTGCTACCTGCTCCGAGCCGCTCAAGGCTTTGTCTTGATCGACAGCGGCCCTCCCGCCACGCGCCGCATGCTGCTCGGGGAGCTGGACCGCCTGGGCTGCCAGCCGGGATCGCTCAGCCTGGTCGTCCTGACCCACGGCGACTTCGACCACACCGGCAACGCCGCCCACCTGCGAGCCGCCTTCGCCAGCCGCATCGCCATGCACCCTGACGACGCCCGCATGGCCCAGGCCGGGGATATGTTCGCCAATCGGAAGAAGTCCAACCCCGTTCTCAGGCTGCTCGTCCCGCTGCTGATCGGCTTCGGCCAGGCCGAGCGCTTCGCGCCCGACGTCCTGCTGGAGGACGGCTCAGAGCTCACCGAGTTCGGCCTCGAAGCCAGGGTGGTCTGCATCCCGGGCCATTCGGCAGGCTCGATCGGCGTCCTGGCTGCCGATGGCCCCTTCTTCTGCGGCGACCTGTTCGACAATACCCGGACGCCGGCCCTGAATTCGATCATCGACGACCGAGAGGCCGCACTGCGGAGTGCGGCGCGTCTCAGGACACTGCCGATCGGGACGATCTACCCGGGACACGGCCGGCCCTTCTCGCCGGATGAGCTACCCGAGGCTATCCTATGAGTTGGCCAAGCCTGAACTCCGACCCGCTCCCCTGGCTGCTGGATCCCGAAAACCCCTCCGTGCGCTATTGGGCGCTGGTCGACCTGCTCGGCCGGCCTGCCGGCGATCCGGAAGTGCAGTCCGCCCAGGCTGCGATTGCCCAGCAGTCGCTTGTGCAGGAGCTGTTTGCCCTGCAGCAGCCTGAGGGCCATTGGGGCGACGACAAGACCAAGCCCTATACCGCCCAGGGCGCCGTGGCCGCCCTCACCCTGCTGCACATGCTAGGCGTCTCTCCCGATGGGCGCACCGCCGCAGGCTGCGATTCCTTCCTGAGATTCTGCCAGCACGAGAGCGGCGGCTTTTCGATGGCCGGGAAGCTGCGCAGCGGCATCTTCCCCTGCACCACCGGCCAGCACCTGCCCTTCCTGGTCTACTTCGGGCTGGGAGACGATGCGCGCGTGCGGACGGCCTGCGCCTTTCTCATCATCAGCATGGAGGCCGAGGATGCGCTGGACTGCGGGCGCTATCAGCACCGCCCCTGCCTGTGGGGCGCCATCGCGGCCCTCAATGGCCTGGCCGTGCTCCCGGCCGGCATGCGCTCGGCCCGGTCCGGGCGAGTCGTGCAGCGCCTGGCCGAGGCGCTGCTGGAGGCAGCGTATGATTTCGAGGGCGAGCACAAACGCTGGCTGACCTTCGGGGTGCCGCGGGCGTGGGACCTGCTCAGCGCGCTGAAGGCGCTTGCCGTTCATGGCTACGCCCACGACGCACGCTTTGCGCCTCTGCTGGAGTTGCTGCTCAGCCGGCAGGACGGGCAGGGACGTTGGCTGTGCGGCTCGGTCTCGCGCACCTGGCCCATCGAGAGACGTAACCAGCCCAGCAAGTGGATCACCCTCGACGCACTGCGAGTGCTCGATCTGGCATTCGCCACTGGTGCGTAGCCCACAGACCATGTTCACCTATCTTGGGCGTGGACTCAGTCATCCACCAGCCGGGAAATTCCAATCCTCGGGAGCGTCGGGTGGGCCTGCGTATGGATTGGGATGGTGAGCGTGTTTGGAGCGATGGCCTGGCTTGGATTGCCCCGCTCGTTTGGGCAGGACGGGAGCACATTGGTGTCTACTGGCCCGTATCGTGTGAGCCGCAACCCTCAGATTACGGCAGGCGCGCTGCTCATCGTTGGCTATGTCTTGCTTTGGCCATCCTGGTATGCTTGCGGCTGGCTGGTCCTGTTTGCGCTGTTATCCCATTGGATGATCCTTGCGGAAGAAGAGCACCTGCGCCGTGTCCATGGGGAGGAAAATGAAAGATACTTCCGGCAGACCCCGCGCTATCTTGGATTGCCGAAGAAGTAGGGCGGTTTTTTTAGCCGCCGCCAGCGAGGCTGGACACAACAAATCTGGTGATAAACGATATAATAAGTACAATTTATCTCGCCTAGCATGAGTTGCCTGCGCAGATTATTTCACGCCAAAAGATGGAGACCAAGAATGGCAAAAGTAATTTTAGGAGCGACGATGTCCCTGGATGGGTATATCAACGACTGGATGGGCAGCGTGGAAGCGCTGTATCGCGATCTCGATACCTGGCGTTATTCTGATCCGGGACGGGAATCGATCCGCAACACCGGGGCGGTGGTGATGGGGCGCAATTCGTTCGCGATGGCGGAAGACCCGGACACCCTCGCGGAAAATTACGAGTACCAGGTGCCGATCTTCGTGCTCACCCACGCGGCTCCTGAACGGCGCCCCAGGGAAAACGAGCGCTTGACCTTTACCTTCGTGACCGATGGCATCGAAAGCGCAGTTTATCAGGCCAAAGCGGCGGCGGGGAACAAAGACGTGACCATCATCGGGGCCGCCAGCACCGCCCGGCAATGCCTCCAGGCAGGGCTTGCCGATGAGCTGCACATAGACATCATCCCGGTATTGCTGGGCGGGGGCCTGCGGTTATTCGAGCATCTGGACGGGGAATCGATTCGACTGGAAAGAATGAAGGTGGCGGAACTGCCCGGGGGGAGAACGCACATGCGCTTCCGCATCGTCAAATGAGGTTGCTATGAACCATGGACAAGGACAACTATGCAGACCGATCAAGCCGCACCCACGATAATCGATGAATACATCGCCGGCTTTCCCCCAGGCGTCCGGGAGATCCTGCAAAAGATCCGCCTGACGATCAGGGAAGCCGCGCCGGACGCCCAGGAGACCATCAAGTATCGCATGCCGACCTTCACCCTTAAGGGCAACCTGGTCCATTTTGCCGCCTTCAAAAATCACATCGGGTTCTACCCTGTGCCGAGCGGAATCGAGGCCTTCAAGGATGAATTGTCGGGTTACGTGGGAGGCAAGGGCTCGGTAAGATTTCCCCTGGATCGACCCATTCCTTACGACCTGATCGATAAAATCGTGCGGTTCAGGGTGCAGGAAAACATGGAAAGAGCAGCCAAACGGTCATGACCGCCACCTTCCAGCTCGATGGACGGGAGTTCACGGCGCTGAACGGCGGGCCGGTGTTCACACCCGACACAGCCTGTCGCTACGCCCTGGCCCTCTCCCTACCCCGCCGCGTGGGATCGCCGGGCGAGCAGGTCGCCCTGCAGCACGTTGCCGCCCTGCTGGAACGCTTCGGTTTCGCCGTCGAGCGGCAGGCCTTCCGCTTTGCGGACACGCTGGCCGTGCTGCTCCCGCTGGAGATCTTGCTGGGCCAGGCGCTGGTCCTGGCCACGCTGTGGGTCCGGGCCGGGCATCCCTGGGCCAGCCTGGCGCTGGCCGGGCTGCTCGTCCTGTTACTGGCCCTCTCCAGCCCGCTCAACGCCAAGGCCCGCTCTTGCTCCATCGATCCCGGCCCGGACGAGCCTGCAGCGGCCTGGTCGGGGCTGTTCCGGCGCTTGGGACCTCGCCGCAGCGCGGCGAACCTGGTGGCCCGGCTGCCCGGCTCATCAGCCCGCCAGGACCTCCCCCAGCTCGTGCTAGCGGCCCATTACGACAGCAAGAGCCAACGCCTGCCGCTGGCCGTGCGCATGGCGCTGTTCGCGCTGGCTATCGGCGGGAGCGCCGTTTTCGCCGCCCTGACCGGGCTCAGCCTGGCGGCGCCGGCGCTCGCCGCCGGCCTGCCCATCTTAGCAGGCATCGTGATAGCCTCCGGCGCCCTGTTGCTCGCCCTGGGATCGGGGAACGCCTCGCCGGGGGCGATCGACAACGCCTCCGGCGTGGGGGTGGCGCTGCACCTGGCGGAGCGCCTGGCTGCCGAGCGCGCGCTGAGCAGCAAATTGAGTATTACCATCCTGGTCACCGGCGCGGAAGAATTGGGCGCCATCGGGGCGCTGGCCTACCTGCGCCGCCATGGAGAGCATCTCCGCCGCCGGGCGCACGCCGCCGGCCTGTATATCCTGAATTTCGACGGGCCGGGCGTCGAGGGCCGGTTATGCCTGGTGGGGAGGGGCAGCCTGGCCGGGCTGGTGCGGGAGGCCTGTAGAGAGCTTGGTTACCCGCTGGTGGGAGGCCGGCTGCCCGGCGCATTGCTAGACCATGAGCCTTTTACCGCGCAGGGCTTCCAGGCCGTGTCGCTGATCGGGATTGGGCGCGCTTCTCTTGCGGTCCACACCCCGGGCGATACACCCTCAAGGCTGGGCCTGGGCGGATTTCGACAGGCAGGCGAGGTGGGATTGAGGTCGATCGAGAAGATAGCCCAGATCGAATGAGATCGGCGGTTTTACCCAACTGTCATATCCAAGAAATGACATTTGACATTATCCGGATCAATTCCGCCATCACTATAATTTGATCATATTATCCTCGTATTATCATACAATATGATCACTCCCCAGCTTCCCCATAACACACCCTTGTACGAGCAAGTTTGTGAATTGATCGAAACGCGCATCATCGAAGGCGACCTGCGCGTGGGGGATAAACTGCCGACCGAGAAGGAAATGGCGGAGATATACCAGGTCAGCCGGACGGTAATCCGGGAAGCCATGAAGGCGTTGAAGGAAAAGGGCTGGATCGATACACGCGTGGCCAAAGGCACATTTGTCGTAGACAATGTCGACAAAAGGGTGCGAGCTTCGTTTGACGCTGTCTTGCGCATGGATGAAGCCCACGGCTTCAGCAACCTGATTGAAGTGCGTGAGATCCTGGAGCCCGAAGTTGCTGCTCTGGTTGCCACCCGAGCTAACAACACTCAAAGGGACAAATTGCAGCAGGCAATCAACCAGATGGATCGCGCCCTGGAACACCAGGTAAATATCGAAGCATTCTTGAATGGTGATTTTACCTTTCACGTGTTGTTAGCAGAGTCAACCGGCAATCCCCTGATACCCATGATCATCAGCCCGCTCTTCAAGCTGATGCGCCATCAGCAGGCCTATTATTCTTCAATCGTGAAAGAAGCCCCGCAGAGATCCCAGGTCAATCATAAGCTGATCATGGGCGCAATTGTCAACTTCGATCCCGCAGCCGCTCGCCGGGCTATGCAAGAGCACATCCGCCAGGTGCGGACAGAAGTCGAGGCCTACGGCTTAGCAACCAGCGAGCGCAGCCAGCCCAACTCTTCCCCGGACGAGATAACGGGATGAGCGCATGGATTATAAATTTGTCATCCTGATTCTGAACGGGTTGACGCAGGCGGCCATCTTGTTCGTTCTCGGAAGCGGCCTGACCCTGGCTTTTGGATTGATGCGCGTGGTCAATCTGAGCCATGGTGCGTTTTACATGCTGGGGGGTTACATTGGCTATTCGGTGGTCATTGCCACCGGAAACTGGCCGCTGGCATTATTGGCCGGCGGCCTCTCTATTGCCCTCCTGGGATTCGTGTTCGAGCGCACCATGCTGTCGCGGGTCAGGGGAGGCGACCTGCCCGAGACGCTGCTGACGGTCGCCCTATCCATGATCATCGCCGATCAGGCGCTGGTATATTGGGCGAGAAACCCGGTGACCTTGAATGTCCCGACCTATCTAAGCCCGCCGATCAAGCTGCTAGGCTTTACCTATCCAGGATTTCGTTTCGTGATGATGGGTGTGAGCATTATCATCGCCCTTTCTCTGTGGTTACTCTTATATAGAACAAAGTTGGGAGCAGCCGTGCGAGCCGGGGTGGATGACCGGGAAACGGTCAGCGCGTTGGGCGTGAACATCCCGGTGATCTACACTGCAGTTTTCGTGCTCTCGGCTTTTTTAGGGGGAATTGCAGGAGTGCTTGGCGGTTCCTATCTTCAACTCAGCCCTGGAGGCGACGCAATCATCCTGATTTATTCGTTGGTGGTCATCATCCTGGGCGGTATGGGTAGTCTGGGCGGCGCGGTTATCAGCTCGTTAATCCTTGGGCAGGTCATATCCTTCGGCCTGGCCTATGCCCCACAATATTCCTATTTTCTCATCTTTATTCCGATGGCGATCGTCTTGTCAATTCGGCCACAGGGGTTATTTGGAAGGAAGCTATGATGACTGTGAGGGGTAAATTTTGGAAGTATCTCCTCAGTCTAGCCATCCTTATGGCTTTGATCCTGCTTCCGCTCTATGCCAGCCAGTATACAATCACGACATTCATCCGGATCATTTACTTTGGTTTCCTGGCGGTTTCAACCGGTTTTTTGATTGGTCAAGGAGGCATGGTCAGCCTCACTCAGGCAGCTTTTTTTGGAATCGCTGGATATGGAATTGGTTTGCTCGGATACGAACGCGGCGTGCCGTTTCCGCTGGCAGACATATTGTCGATTGGGATCGTCATGATCTTTGCCAGCATTTTTGGCCTGATCGCCAACCGGACACAAAAGATCGTATTCCTGATGATCACGCTGGCATTTGGACAGGTGGTCTTTGCGTTTGCTCTGCAGAACACAACGCTGTTGCACGGCTGGGCAGGCATCCGTGGGATCAGACCCTTTGTAATCATGGGGATTGATTTCAATCAGACGGGCAATTTTTATTGGGCTGCGCTGACCCTGTTCGCTCTCGGGCAATTTTTTCTCTGGCGGATCGTCAATTCACCTTTTGGGCTGATGCTCAACGGAACGCGGGAAAACTCCCAGCGGATGGCTGCATTGGGCTATCCAGTTTATTGGATTCGCGTGGCTGCCTTCCTGATCTCTGCTGTTTATGCCAGCCTGGGAGGCATCCTGGCGACTTACAACACAGGTGTGATCACACCTACAACCATGCAGCTCAGCCGCACAATTTGGGTATTGCTGATGGTCATTCTCGGTGGGGCAAGTTATTTCTGGGGTCCTATCGTTGGAACCGTGGTGGCAGTTTGGCTCGATGTGCTCGTGAGCCAGGTTACAGAACGCTACAACACTGTGATTGGGGTCATCTTTGTGTTGACGGTGTTATTCTCGCCAACCGGCATCCTGGGGATCTTGGAAACTGTCCGTAAGGGGGGCGGGCTTCCATTTCTCCATAAAATCCTTAATCGCAAGACTGCGCCCCAGTAAAGGGAAAGGAGGTTCGCCAAGGAAAACAATTGCTTTCGCCTTTTAAAAGAATACCCGTACTAATAACCCAAAAAGGAGAAGAAAATGTCAAAGACAGTTTTCGCTGTTGTCTCAACGCTGATCGCCGTATCCATGCTGATCGCCGCTTGTGCGCCGCCAGCAACGCCAGCGCCTGCAACCGAAGCCCCAACTACCACCGAGGCTCCGGCGCAACCGGCTGGTGAAATCAAGATCGGCTTCATCAGCGCGTTCACGGGCGTGTTTTCATCTTTCGGCACCATGCAGAAAGAAGGCGCTGTCCTGGCCTTGGAAGAGTTCAACTACGAGGTCGCCGGGAAGAAAATCAACGTGATCTATGAAGACGATCAACTGGATAACGAACAGGCGGTGACGAAGGCCAAGAAACTGGTTGAACAGGATCAAGTCGACATCCTGACCGGCCTGGTGTCTGGTGATGAGGGCCTGACGGTTGGTGACTATATGAAAGACAAGAACATCCCTGTCATTCCGATGTATTCGGCCTCGGAAGACATGACGATGCGGGCGTTCTACCCGATGTTGGTCCGCGCCACCTGGACGGGAGCTCAAAGCCAGGACGTATTCGGCTACTGGCTGGCGACAGAAAAGGGATTCAAGAAGATTTACCAGATCGGTGAAGACTATTCCTTTCCGTGGAACGAAGGCGGCGGCTTCGTGCGCGGCTTTTGTCGCGGCGGCGGCGAGGAGGTCACCAGCGTCTGGTTCCCGCCCGGCTCAACTTCCGACTTCTCATCGATGATCGCTTCCATTCCGCTCGATCAGGGCTACGATGCGGTCTACTACAATGGCGCCGGCGGCGATGCGGTCAACTTTGTCAAGCAATTTGTGGAGCTCGGAATGCTGGATAAGATCACGCTTGTCGGGCAGTCGAACACTTTTGAGAAGCCCGACCTGGGTTCGATGCCGAAGGAAATCGTCGGATCCCTGTCCGCTCACCACACCACGGATGATTTGTCGACGCCTGAATGGATTGCATTCCGGGACGCGTTCAGCAATCGCTGGGGCCACCCTCCGTCTGCAGCTTCAGAATTCGCATATTCATCCATGCGCATGATCCTGCTCGCTCTCGAAGCTGTCAACGGGGATGTCTCCGACAAGACGGCGCTGGTAGATGCGATGCTGAAAGTGGATATGACCAAGGATCCGCGCGGCCCGGTCACCCTGGACCCGAAATACCATTCCGCCATCGAGAACGTCTATATCCGTGAAGTCGCGCTGGATGACAGCGGCGAGCTCTACAACAAGGGGATTTTGACGGTCCAAAATGTCAGCCAGTTTGGTCCCTACGATCCCGAGCTGTACATCGCCCAGCCACCTGATGGAAACACATACCCAACTGGAAAGTGCTCCGAGCTTCCAGCGGAAATGCTGCAAGGCGGCGGGTACGAATACCTGCCCTTTGGCCAGTAGTCTTTCGAACAAGAACTCTCTGGAGTAGATTTTTGGATATGCCCGATCAGAAGCACGCCCTTACCGTAACATCGGTTTCTAAGAGCTTTGGCGGCGTACACGCGGTGCGATCGACAAACCTCGTCGTGCCTGTTGGGGAACGGCGTGCTCTGATCGGGCCGAACGGCGCTGGAAAAACGACCCTGTTCAATCTGATCGCTGGTGAATTACCAGTGGATGAGGGGAAAATCGAATTATTCGGTACAGATATCACCAAAAAATCCATTCAAGAACGCGCTAAACTCGGGCTTGGCCGCACCTACCAGATTTCACAATTATTTCTGGAGCTGACAGTTGAAGAAAATCTGTTCTTGGCGGGAGGGGCCAACAATAAATTAGAATTTCATTTCTTGAAGTTATGGCGAAATTACGATGAAGAACGCCGCTGGGCGCGACAGGTGGCCGACCAGGTTGGGCTTGCGGATCATCTCGACCAAAAGGTTTCAGAGATCTCGCACGGCTTGCAGCGCCAACTCGAGCTGGGGATGGCGATCTCCATGCGGCCCAGTTTGATCATGTTGGATGAACCGGCTGCCGGCCTGTCGCCCTCCGAGCGTCTTATCCTTACAAGACTGATTAAAAATCTGCCGCGTCAGGTAACGTTAATATTGATCGAGCATGATATGGAAATCGTGCTGGACCTGGCCGATAACATCACCGTGTTGCATCGTGGAGCGGTCATCGCCGAGGGAACGCCGGCTGAGATTAAATCGAACCAGGAAGTCCAAAATGTATATTTGGGAAGTTCCCATGCCTGAGCCGACAATCGCCAACCAGGCCAGCCTTGAGGTCACGAATTTGCATTCGTACTATGGCGAGAGTCATGTGCTACAAGGTTGCTCCATTACAGTTGGGCAGGAATGTGTTGCGCTCCTGGGACGAAATGGCATGGGGAAAACCACCCTGCTGCGCTCGATCATAGGCCTGACCCCACCCAAGATTGGCAGCGTGCGTTGGAAAGGCAACGAAATTACAGGGAAGAAACCCTATACGATCGCCAGACTGGGAATCGGATATGTGCCGCAGGGGCGCAGATTGTTCCCATCTTTGTCTGTAGATGAGCATTTGACTTTGATGTACCACAAGTCAGGCTCACCCAATTCCTGGACGCCGGAGCGAGTATATGCACTCTTCCCCGAGCTGGCCGACCGGCGCAAGCTGAGCGGGGCGCGCTTGAGCGGTGGCGAGCAGCAAATGCTGGCCATTGGCCGCGCCCTGGTGACCAATCCTTCCCTCATTCTCCTGGACGAGCCTTCGGAGGGGCTGGCTCCGGTGGCTGTTGACCGGGTAATTGAGACTTGCCATGATCTGCGTCGTGAAAAAATTACCATCCTCCTGGTCGAGCAGAACATCCATGTAGCCGAAGCTCTTGCTGACCGAGTCTATATCCTGCTCAGCGGCGTAATCGCCTATGAATCGACTGCCACCGAGTTCTTGGAAAACCGAGGGTTACGTCAAAAATATCTGGGTGTTTAGGAGGATTATCAAATGGCGAAAACCATTGCAATTGTAGGGGCGTTGGATACCAAAGGGCAAGAGTTCGCCTTTTTAAAAGCAGAAATCGAGAAACGCGGCTGCCGGACACTCGTGATCGATATCGGCGTGTTGGGAGAGGCAGCCTTCCCACCTGATGTCAGCCGGGAACAAGTGGCTAAAGCAGGGGGCGCCGAGCTTAGCGACCTGGTAGCGAGGAAAGACCGGGGCGAGGCGGTGGCAGTCATGACGCGTGGCGTCGCCGAAGTCGCCAGAGGGTTGCATGCCGCCGGCAGGATCGACGGGATGATCTCGATGGGCGGTGGGGGCGGCACAGTCATGGGCACCAGCGCCATGCGTGCTCTGCCGGTGGGCTTCCCCAAATTGATGGTTTCAACCGTGGCCTCGGGTGATACCAGCGCCTATGTAGGCACCTCCGATATCACCATGATGCCTTCGATTGTCGATGTATCCGGTTTGAACCGCATTAGCCGCACCATTTTCACCAACGCAGCCGGCGCCATCTGCGGCATGGTCACCGGTGAGGTCGCTCCCACCCCCCAGGAGAAACCGCTGATCGCTGCCACCATGTTTGGCAACACCACTCGCGCCGTCGACAATGCCCGCAAGATCATGGAACACCATGGCTACGAAGTCCTGGTCTTCCATGCCACTGGAACAGGCGGGCGGACGATGGAAGCATTGATCGAAAGCGGCTTTTTTGTGGGCGTGCTTGACATTACCACCACTGAATGGGCCGATGAAGTTTGCGGCGGCGTGCTCAGCGCCGGCTCTCACCGCCTGGAAGCCGCCGCTAAAGCGGGAGTGCCCCAGGTGGTTACTCCAGCCTGTATCGATATGTGCAACTTCTGGGCGCCAGAGACCGTCCCGGCAAAATATCAGAACCGGTTGTTTTATACATGGAATCCAAACGTTACCCTGATGCGCACAAATATCGAGGAAAACCAGCGCATGGGCGAGCTCTTCGCCGAAAAATTAAACATGGCCAAGGGCCCCGTCAAAGTATTCATCCCGATGGGCGGATTCTCGGAAATCGATTACCCGGATAAGCCCTTCTGGTGGCCCGAGGCGAACCAGGCGTTTGTGGATGCTTTAAAAAAGCGCTTGCGCCCGGATATTCCGATCGAAATCAGCCCGAAAGACGTAAACGATCCGGAGTTCTCCGGCAAAGTCGCCGAGCAGCTTCTGGAATTCCTGAAGGACAGAAAAGGAGATTAAAATGGCTATCTCACGCAGTGAAATCCTGAAAATACTATATTCGAAGGCCGAAGCGGGAATCCCCATCATTGGCGGTGGCGCCGGCACCGGCATTTCCGCCAAGTGTGAAGAGGCCGGCGGCATCGATCTGATCGTCATCTACAACACCGGGCGCTACCGCATGGCAGGCCGGGTCTCGATCACTGGCTTGTTCGCCTACGGCGACGCCAATGCCATAGTAATGGAAATGGCCGGCGAGGTGCTGCCGGTTGTCAGGCATACACCTGTGCTGGCAGGTGTGAATGCGACTGATCCCTTCCGTCTGATGCCGCTCTTTCTCAAGCAGGTCAAAGAAGCCGGTTTCTCCGGCGTGCAGAACTTCCCTACGGTGGGATTATTCGATGGCGTAATGCGCGCCAACATGGAAGCCACTGGTCTGGGCTATGACAAAGAAGTGGAGATGATCCACCTGGCGCACGAATTAGATCTGCTGACCACGCCCTACTGCTTCACAGAGGATGAAGCCCAGGCCATGGTAAAGGCTGGCGCAGATATGATCGTCGCCCACGTTGGCTTGACCACTGGAGGCACGATCGGCGCCGCGGTGGCAACCGGGATGGATCAGGCCATCGACATCACCCTGCGCATCGCCGAAGCTTCCCGAAAAATCCGCAAGGATATCCTTGTGATCTGTCACGGCGGGCCATTCGACGAGCCTGAAAATGTGGCTGAGGCCATGCAGCGTATGCCCGGCATCAACGGCTTTTACGGCGCAACCAGCATGGAACGTCTGCCTGTCGAACGCGCCATAAAAGCCCAGGTTGAAAAATTCACCCAGATGAAAATCGCTCCATGGAATAGATAAGGTTCATCTTTCCGCCTCCATTCCAATGGCTCCAGGGCAAATGGAAATAGAGTCAACTACTCGCGACCGAGTGCTGGCAGTCCTGGAAGGCCGTAAGCCAGACCGGATCCCATTTATCGGCCGGATGGATTTCTGGTACCGGGGCATGAGTTACCAGGGCAAGATTCCTGAGCGGTTCCGAGAAATGAGTCTGTCAGAGATCCATCGGGCGATTGGCTTCGGCCAGGAAGATTGGCTGAGTCCCTGCGCTTATAAGTACCACAACCTGGAACTGGTTTCGCGAATCGATGGGTGTGAAGTCCTGCACGAGTACGAGCCAGAAATCAGTTTCTTCCCGGATCTATGGGGGAAGATCCCGGTCGACAGGGCCGGGGAAACGACCACCGAGCTGATCACACCGGTCGGGAAGCTGCGCTACAAACACACCCTGCTGGAGGAGAGCATCCGCTCTGGCACCTCGCGGCCGCAATTGACCGTAAGGCCGGTCCGCGAGCCTGAGGATTACCGCATCTACGAATACATCATCGAGCATTCGGAATTCGCGCCCCGCTTCGAGGCTTTCTACGCAAGGGAAGCGGGGCTGGAAGGTTTCGGTTACCTGGTGCCCATGCTCAACCGGGTGCCGTTCCAATCTCTTCTGATCGACGTAATTGGCGAAGTGCCGTTCTTCTATGCTTTATACGACCATCCCAAGCTGGTGGACCGGTTATTGCAGGTGGTCGACCAACAGATCGTAGATCTGCTGGAGAGGCTTTCTGGGTTCCAGGTTCCTTATATTGAATTCTGCGATAATCTAGATGGCTCGATGACCAACCCGCGCCTGTTCCAGAAATATGTGGCGCCCAGCTACCAGCGCTACAGCCAGATCTTGCATGCCCAAGGCAAAACTCTGGGCAGCCATACCGACGGCAACCTGAAAAACTTGATTCCCCTGCTCCCTGAGAGTGGACTGGCTGTATGCGAATCCTTAACTCCGGCGCCTATCACGGATTGCACTTTCGAGGAGGCCTGGGCCGCCTGGGAAAATGGGCCTTTGATCTGGGGAGGCATCCCCTCTTCTTATTTGGAAGCGCGCCTGCCGGAGTCGGAATTTCAAGATCGTATCGCAACCATCCTTTCGCTCGTCCGTGACCGACCCATTATTCTCGGGATCGGAGATGCGGTCATGTGCGATAATGACATCGAACGCATACGTTGGATCGCCAACAGAATAAGCCACCCAGCCCATCATCTATTCCTGAACTATTTTCACTGATGCTGTTCTCAGCAGGAGAATTTTGGTCATCACGACCGCCAGTGTGTCGTTGCTGATCCCGGCTTCGGTTAGTTCGGCAGCTTGAATTTTACCGCTCTGGCGATCCACAGCTAGATCGAGTTTCCGCAAGGTTCGTCGCTTCGATTTGCCATGCGCTCGCCCTTTCCATCCACCTTCACTGTAGATCTTCGGACATGATCTCAATTCCTTGGGCGTTGTAATCGAACTGACTACCTCGCTGCATGGAACCGTTGTAAAACCATGTCTTATCAAAACCTTCTGCTATCCAGACTATTAATGAACCGCGTTGCACGAGTGCACAATGGTATTCCGGCCCGTTCCGAATACGATGTTGACTGCATGCATGGGTTGGGCGCGGACAGTGCTTGACCGCCCCTAATTGGACATGACCTAAGCAATAGCATTCTCCCTCCGAGAGTAGAAATATTTCTTGGTCAACTCAGTGGCCAGGACGTAGAGCATCGTCAGCCCAAGCATTGTCAGCATGAGCGGTGCGGGCAAAGGAATAAAACCAAACACCGAGATGAACGGCAGGTACGGCAGTATGAGAGTAATTGCGATGAAGATCAATGTACTCACCAGCAAAAGTATGCCCGGGCGGCTGCGGAAGAAATGATGGCGCGTTCGCACAACCAGAGCGATGACCAACTCTGTTATCAGGGACTCGATGAACCAACCAGTGCGGAACTCCTCCGGTGAAGCGTGGAACACAAGCAGCAAGGTCCCGAAAGCCAGGAAGTCGAAGATCGAACTAACCAGACCGAAGAGCATCATGTAGTTGCGGATGAACTTGGTGTTCCAGCGGTGCGGCTTCTCCACCATTTCCGGGTCCACATTGTCGCTGGCGATGGTTATAGCAGGAATGTCGGAAAGGAAATTATTGAGCAGGATTTGCGGGGCGAGCAGCGGCAGAAACGGTATGAGCAATGATGCCCCGGCCATACTAAACATATTGCCGAAGTTGGCGCTGATGGTCGTGAGGATGTACTTGAGCGTATTGGCGAACGTCACGCGGCCTTCGTCAATGCCCTGCCGCAGGATGGCTAAATCCTTATTAAGCAGCACAAAATCAGCGGCGTCTTTGGCCACATCCGTTTTATCTGCTCCAGTTGCTCGGCCATCCGCCGGGGCACGCGCCGCATCCAGGTCAATAGCCTGCCCTGGGATGGCAGCGGCGAGGCGGCCTTTGGCAGCCGCTTCAGAATCATACCCAGGATATCGTGATAGATGATGGCAACGCCCAGGGCATCGCCCAGGTTCTGGTCCAGCACCAGCCAGGCGTGCGCGCGGCAGAACCCCAGGCTCTTCCGCAGATCGCTGCGCACCCAGCCGTCGTTGACACGTTCGTAGAACAATCCACTCAGGTAGCGCTGGACCGAACGGTGTACGACCCTGCACACCGGACAGCAGGGCTGCCGGCAGGCGTCCAACAGGGCGAAATAGGTGGGGTTATTGGCCATGCAGGTGGCATGTATCGTTGAGCGATACCAGGGTGAAGTCGCCGTGTTCTGCTTCGAACACGTTGATGGCGCAGGTGTCCTGCTTGATGCGCCAGAAGCGCTCGTTGCCCAATCCCAAGACGCCGAGCAGGATGACGCGGTTGATCACCGTGTGGCCCACCAGGACGATCGCATCTCCCTGGTGGCAGCCAACCAGATCGTTTACCGATTGCATGGCGCGAGCGCGCAACCCGGCCAGGGTCTCTCCGCCGGGAATGTGCGCCTGGTGGGGGCGGTTGAACCAGGCGTCGATCTCATCCGGCCAGCGTCGGCGGGCTTCTTCCGGCGCCAGGCCCTGCCACTCCCCGTAATCGATATCTACCAGGCCGGGATGGACCTGGACCTGCAGGCCGAAATGCCCGGCGATGGCCTGCGCGGTTTTGACCGCCCGAGAGAGCGGGCTGGAATAAACGGCGCCTAGCCCAGGCGGATGGCCCCACTCTGCCGCCACCCGCCGGCCGGCGGCTTCTGCCTGGGCCAGGCCGGTATCGTTCAGCGGCACGTCTGCCCGGCCGCGAAAGCGCTCGACGCGGTTCCATTCGGTCTGCCCGTGGCGGATCAGGATGACGCGGGTCATAACCTCCCTCCAATCTGGTCAATCTCACGAATTTGCCGGTGGACGAAGTAGAAGATCGGGATTGAAGCTAGCTGGGTTGTCATTGCAAAGATGACCAACGCCGGTATGGAAACATCGTAGAGAATCCCGATCAGCACGCTGCCCAGGAACCAGAAGATGCCATACGCAGTGTTGAACACACCGTATGCCAGGCTGCGCCGCTCGGGCGCCACCATGCCCGCCACGGCGGCGCGCATGATCGATTCTTGAGCGCCGATCCCCACCCCCCACAGGGCCATGCCGATGAGCGCTGTGTAAAGGCCGCCAAAGAACACCAGCGGGGCGAACAAGGCTGACAGGCCGGCGACGATCATCAGCGTCGCCAGGCCCAGGCGATCGAACAGGCGCCCAAAAACCAGGGCAGCCAATGCGTCGACGCCCATGGCCACGGCATATAGAATTGGGATCATGGCCGGGGAGGCGATGGCCGCCTTTTGAAAATGGTAGGCGATCAGGGGAAAATCGGCGAAGCCGGCGGCCACCAGGGCCGCGGCTGCCAGGTACACCCAGAAGCTGCGCCCGAAGCCCTGCACCTGGAGCTTCGCCTGGCTGATCTCCAGGTCCTGGGGGCGTGGATACAGGTAACGTGCAGTTGCCAACACGCCTAAGGCCAGCAAGGCCGGAATGAGCAGCAGGCCATAGCCGGCCTGGTATCCGCCACGGAGATAGAGCACCGCGGATATGATCAACGGTCCGAGAATGGCGCCAAGCTGGTCCAGGGCTTCGTGCAGGCCAAACCCCCAGCCCCGGCCCATGTGCTGGGTGGCGTACGACAGCATGGCGTCGCGCGGCGGCACGCGGATGCCCTTGCCGATCCTCTCAGCCACCATGAGCAGGGCGGCGACTTCCCAGTCGCCGGCCAGGGCCAGCAGCGGCACGGCAATCAGATTCACGCAGTAGCCCAGAAATGTGATCGCCCAGTAACTCTTTGTCTTGTCGCTGAGATACCCGGAAACCAGTCGCAGTGAGTAGCCGATCAACTCGCCCAGCCCCGAGATGGCTCCAACGATCGCCCCGCTTGCCCCTAGAACGGCGAGGAAAGGGCCATTGATGCTGCGAGCGCCCTCGTAGGTCATATCCGCCAGCAGGCTCACGATGCCTATCAGCACGACGAACCGCAGGGCCGTTCCTGCTGAGATGTCATCTCTCGTTATCGCGGTCATGTTTCTCCATTGCGGTTCCCCGCCATTTCTTAAGGTCTTCTTGGATGATCGCCCCTCGATTGGCCCTGAGCCGCAGCGCAACCATCCAGTAATTAACTGCCAGGATGCCAGGTTCTGCCGCCTAGTGTCCGCTTGCGGTCATCGGCAGGCGGGTTTCCTCTGGAACTTTCCGAGAATCGAAGGAACCAGCAGGAACAACAACCACCAGGAAGGCCTGCGTCTCTGGCCAGGCATGGGCAACCTCGTCAGCCTTAGCGCCTCAGCTTGTTGGAACGTGAATCGATCAACTCGCTCCAGTTTAAGCTCGGATCCCCGCGCAGGCTCTGAGACAGATCTTGTTTCTCAGCCATCAGGTCAAAAGCCCGGGCTGCTTCGGCAATTCCTTGGCCAACTGCGTAAGTCCATTAAGATATAGATTTGTTTTACCATCATGCATAGATGGAACCCACCCGTGATCCTGTATCCTGGTAAATTAAAACCTCTACCTGGACATTGGTAGAGGCTATCAGCCGGGCAATTGGCAGTCCATTGTTCGAGAGCGAGCCTCATCGCTCGCCGCCGATTCTACTTTCGTTGACTGGCAATGTCAAGACAGGGTCTGCGAGACATCCCCTACGCCCGTTGGCGAGGCTACGCCCTAGAGAACGCCAGGCTTCAGAATGATATGCGCGCGGGGTGCGCCTGTCACCGACCGACCCAGGCGCGAGCCTGTATGATTTTAAGCGTGACGGGCGCTCGATAACTGCGTCCGCCACTTTTTCCGGCTGCGATAGGCCTGGTTTCCGGGCAGGCAAGCGACGGGCGCGGCGCACCAAGCTTCACCCTCAGTCGTACGGGCCGCGCTCGAATTGCAGGCCGAGCCGGGTGAGCGTCTCCTTGGCCTGGCGGTAGCAGTCCTGCCATGCCTTCCTTGGGGTGATGGTGTGCAGGTCGTACAGCTCGGGAAAGGGCTGGCCCAGCTTCGGGTTCTGGAAGGTCTCCTGGTACAGCGGCAGCAGCTCCAGCGCAATCTGGTTGGCTTTTTGGCGGGTGATCCCGCTGCGGGTGGCGGCGATGCCCACCTCGCCCTGGAAGCCGGCCTCCAGGCCGCTGTGGTGGTCGACCACGTTGCCGCCCGTGCTGCCCACGCCGTGCTGGTGGTAGCCGCATACCGAGCCGATGATGGCGTGCCCGGCTACCTCGTACAGGTTTTCCAGCGTGCCGGCCCCGTTCACGCAGAAGGGGTCGTCCGTCCAGACGATGTGGGAGTTGCGCGCCATGGCCTGGCCGGCCATCGCCAGCACGTACATGCCCCATGGGTCGGAGTTGTTCTGCCACTTGATGTGGGTGATGCTCAGGTAGTGGTAGGTGGCGAAGTAGCACACCACCCCCAGCAGGGTCTCAGCCACCGAGACCACCGCCACCCCGGCCGGTCCGCCGCCCACGCCCCCGGTGAGCGGGGTCATCAGGTTGATGATGTGCGAGCCGTAGTTCAGCAGGTGGGGCACGCGCACGAGCTGGTCGTCGTTGGTCTTCAGCTCGCACATCTGGGCCACCAGGCGGCCGTCGCAGGGCCGCAGGCCGTTCAGCGGGTCGCTGGCGGCCAGCTTGCCGATGGCCGTCATGCCGGTGGCGCAGTCGCCGATGTGCATGCCCGGCTTGCCCACCCGGCGCACCGCCTCGCGCGCCGAGGCGGCGTCGCGCTGCACCGCCTTGACCTCCAGCAGGGTGCCGGCCACGATGTCGTAGCCATTGTAGGTCAGGGTGGCGCCGGATTCGATGGCGTGCACGTAGGGCTCCTGGGCGTAGCTGATCAGCAGCTTCAGGTAGTGCTCCTCGCTGCACGGCTGGCCGGCCGGCCCGGTCAGGTTGAGCGGGGGCGTGGGGTCCTCCACGCCGCGATGGCGGGCGATCACCTGGTCGCGGCCCTCGCCCAGGTAGAGGGTATCGGGCGCCTGGCGCAGGGCGTCCAGCACCTCGTCCTGGCTGAAGCGGATCACGCGCTGGGTGTCCAGGTGGTAGGCGCCCACGTCGCAGAACAGTTGCAGGCCGGCCTGGAAGACCCGGTCGGCCAGGGCGTCGTCGTCCGGGCAGACCTGCTGCGGATCGTAAGTGATGTCGAATTCCTGCACCAGCTCCTTGGCGCGCCGTGCGAGCAGCAGGTCGAACTCGACTTCTTTCATGAAGGCGCCGGAGCGGGAGCGCTGGAAGATCTCCACGAGGCGTTCGTTGGCATACATGGCTAGGCTCCTGCGGTTTCTCTGCGGGCGAGCAAGGATTTGACCAGCTCCACGGCGCCGCCGGCCGTCTCGGCGAAGCCATCGGCGCCGATCTCGTCGGCGTAGTCCTGGGTGATCGAGCCGCCGCCGACGATGAACAGGTAGCGCGACCTCAGGCCCAGCTCCCGCAGCAGATCGGCCACGTCCCGGCAGCCGGCGCGGGTGATGCTCATCAGGGCCGAGGAGGCAATCACGTCGGCCCGGTTGGCCTCGGCGGCCTGGATGAAGGCGGCGGCCGGCACGTCCTTGCCCAGGTCGATGGCCTTGAAGCCGTGCGCCTTGAGCAGGCTGGCGACGATGTTCTTGCCGATGTCGTGGATGTCGCCCTTGACCGTGCCGATCACCACCACGCCGCGCGACTTCATCTGGCTGCCGCTCTGCAGGATGGCTTCTTCGATCAGGCCGGTGCAGGCGTTGCCGGCCTCGCCGGCGGCCATCAGCTCCGGCAGGAAGATATCCAGGGCTTCGAAGCGGGCGCCGACCTCCGTCAGGCTGGGGACGATGACCTCCTGCACCAGCTCCAGCGGGTCTGCCCCGGCCTGCAGGGCCTGCCGGGTGGCTTCGAGCGCGCCGTCCTTGTCCCCCTGGACCAGCGCATTTTTCAATTTTTCGGCTATTTCGAGTGGAACAGAGGCTGTGACCATTGTGGACCTCCTTGTGGAAGGGTGCGCGAATAAGTTGTGTTGGTTGTTCGGATTATTAGGTGGCGAACAGCGTAAGCCGCTCGCCACCTAAAAATCCATTAACAACCATTGAGTGCTCCCTCGAGGACGCCATATTGACAAGCGGTCGATTTTATTATACCATTATCTTGTCAGTTGGCAGACGTCTGACAATTGCTTTACTGTCTCGTCCGTTGCTCAGTGCAGCCATGGACCAAGCCGCCCCCATCCGCTTTTCCTCCCTGTCCTCCCAGGTCCTGGAGCTCCTGATCGAGAAGATCCGAGACGGCGCCTATCCGCCCGGCAGCCCTCTGCCGCCCGAGAACCAGATGGCGCGCGAGTACCAGGTCAGCCGGGCCACCATTCGCAGCGCCTTTGACCGCCTGGAAGCCCTCGGCATGATCTATCGCAAACAGGGCGTGGGCACGTTCGTCCGGCGGGCCTCCAATATCTCCAACCCGCTCAACCAGTTCATCGATTTCTTTACCCTCATCCGGGATAATGGCTGCGAACCCGGGGTAAAACAGCTCGGCGCCGCGCTGGTTCATCCGTCGGATCAGGTTGCCAATAACCTGCAATTGGAGCCAGGACAACGCGTCCTGGAAGTGCGCAAGGTTTTTTTTGCCGATAAAACTCCCATCATTTTCTGCGTCAATAACATCCCCGAGTGGGTTTTCGCCGGCCGCTTTACGGAGAAAGAGCTGGTGAAGCCGGACCTGATCGAGCCGCATTTTATCAGGTTCTTTGCGGTGGAGTGCCGCCAGCCGTTTAAATATTTCATCTCCAACGTCCAGGCCGATGTGGCGCGGAACGTGCCCCTGCCAGGCGCGTTTGCCAAGATCAACCCGCTCACGCCCACCCTGGTCATCGAGGAGGTTGGCTATAATGAAAGCGATCAGCCCATTGTCCAGTCCATCGAATACCATCCAGGCAACTGGATGAAGTTCAAGCTGATCCGCTCGCCCTGGCCTTAGGGCGCCGCCAACGCCGGGCGGACTGCCAATCGCCGCGAGAGATTCAATTCCACACATCGGAGAAAGGAGGCTGAATGAGAGTATTCGCCCCGGGAATCGCACCAACTTCCCAAACCTGCACATAATAACCCGAACCTGACCAATGTAATAATAATAAGGAAGGTCCATCATGTCCGCAACACGGTTCTACAAGCTCGGGGCGCTGATTCTCCTTGTGGCCCTCCTGGCTTCCTGCACCCCGGCTGCCACTCCTACCCCTGAAGCCACCCAGCCGCCGGCTACCACCGAAGCGCCGGTCGAGGAACCCATCCTGATCGCTTTTGCCTATGTCGGGCCGGTCTCTGACATGGGCTGGACCTGGACCCACGACAACGCCAGGAAAGCGGTGGAGGCGGCCTTCCCCGGAAAGGTCAAAACCGCATACATTGAGAACATGCCCTATTCGGATGAAGCCAGCCGGGCCTTGGAGCAATTCATCGCCGATGGAGCCAGGATGATCTTCATCAACTCCGAGTATGCCGATTTTGTCACCAAAGTGGCTGAGAAACATCCAGATGTGTATTTCTTAGAGTGCGACGGTCACCGCATCGCCAATAATGAGATTTGGTACTACGTGGCGCACTGGAATCCGACTTACCTGATCGGCATGGCTGCCGGGCTGATGACCAAGACCAACAAGCTTGGCTACATCGGATCATACCCGGTCCAGTCGGTATATTCCAGCGTAAACTCCTTCCACCTGGGCGCCCGCTCGGTGAACCCGGACGTCGAGACCAAGGTGGTCTTGATCAACTCCTGGTTCGATCCGGCCAAGGCCAACCAGGCCGCCAACGCCCTGATCGACGATGGCGCTGACTTCATCATGGACATCATGGATGAGACCGCGGCTTTGCAGGTGGAGGAGAAGCGCGGCGTGTGGGGCGCGACCTGGAACACCGACCAGCGCGCCGCTGCGCCGACCAAGTACGTCAGCTCCGTCTACCTGGATTGGAACAATTTCTACGTGTCCGAAGTAGAAGCCCTGCTCAACGGCGCCTGGGTGGGCAACCGGGAGGTCATCCTGGCGCTGGGCGCCGGGGTGGACCGGGACCAATGGGGCCCGAACGTGCCCCTGGAGGTCCAGCAGCAGGTTGACGCCATCCGAGAGAAGATGCTCAACGAAGGCTTCAACCCGTTCGTCGGCCCGATCACGGACACCGCCGGCGCCGTTCGGGTAGCCGAAGGCCAGGCCCTCACAGAGATGGAACTGTATCTGTGGGACTGGGCAGTAGAAGGAGTCAGCGGAATGCCATAACGTTCGGCAGGAGACGCCGCATGTGGCCTCTCTACGGGTTGTCTCAAAAGCATGGGCAATTCGAAAGAGAAATTTGCTTTTGGGGCAACCCGTTCGCAGGCGTAAAATAAATCGACATTTCCATGGCTTCAGCTAATAGAGCAACCGACCAATTGACGCCCGCGCCGGGGACGGTCTGTGTCGAGATGCGCGGCATCTGGAAGCACTTTCCGGGCGTCGTTGCCAACCATGACATCGACCTGGACCTGCGCCATGGCGAGGTGCACGCCCTGCTGGGTGAGAATGGCGCCGGCAAGTCGACTTTGATGAACATCCTCTCCGGGATCTACCAGCCCGACGCCGGTTACATCCGCCTGAATGGGCAGATCGTCCACTTTCGCTCACCAGCTCAGGCCATCGCCTGCGGGATCGGCATGGTCCACCAGCACTTCCGCCTGGTAGAGATGCTGACCGCGGCCGAAAATATCCACCTGGGATGGAACGATACCCCCTGGCGGATCACGGCCCAGGCCCTGGCAAGGCGAACCCTGGATTACTGCGCGGAATTTGGCCTGCACGTCGATCCAAACGCCAGGATCTGGCAACTCTCTACCGGGGAACAACAGCGGGTGGAGATCCTGCGCGTTCTGGCGCGCGGAGCCCGCGTCCTGATCCTGGACGAGCCCACTTCGGTCCTGACCCCCAATGAAGCCGAGGAGTTATTCCGGGTCATCCAGGGCTTGGCTGCCAGCGGACGCAGCGTAGTGCTGATCACCCACAAGCTGGATGAGGTGCTGGCAGCTTCGGACTGCGTCACCGTGCTGCGCAATGGGCGCGTGGTGGCGCACTCCAGGACGTCCGCATGCGACCAGCGCTCCCTGGCGAACCAGTTGATCGGCCAGGAGTTCGTCTCCCGGCTGCACCGCAGGGAGCAGGCCCCCGGCGAGCTGGTCTTGGACATGCGCCAGGTTTGCGCGCTCAATGACCGCGGCCTGCCAGCTTTGAGAAACCTGAGCCTTCACTTGCGAGAAGGCGAGATTCTGGGCATAGCCGGAGTGGCCGGGAACGGGCAGAGTGAACTGGCAGAAGTGCTGAGCGGGTTGCGGCGCATCGATAAGGGCTCGATCAAGGTCGACGGCGCCGACCTGACGCGCAGCACGCCGGTCGGATTCGTGAACGCAGGAGTGGGCCACATTCCCGAAGACCGGCTGGGAATGGGCCTGGTGTCGGTATTCACGATCACGGATAACGCCATCTTGCGCAAATACAAGTTTCCCCCCATTGCCCGCGGCCTGAGGATCGATGGCCGCGCCGCCTCTAGCTACTCGCAGAATATCGTGGCGCGCTCGGACGTCAAGACGCCGAGCTTAAAGACGCTGGTGCGCCAGCTCTCGGGTGGGAATCAGCAGCGCCTGTTGGCCGGCCGGGAGATGCAGGTAGCCTCCCGGCTGCTGATCGCAGTCCATCCCACCCAGGGGCTGGACGTGGGCGCCACCGAAGAAGTGCGCCGGGTCTTGATGGAGCACCGCAACAATGGAAGCGCAGTCTTGTTAATTTCCGAGGACCTGGACGAGATCTTGATCATGTCCGACCGCATTGCGGTCATCTACAACGGAGAGATCGCCGGTGAATTCGACGCGGCCCAGGCCAAGCGGGCCGAAATCGGCTTGCTGATGGGCGGAGCCAGGCCCTCGAGGGAGGCCGCGTGAACGCCTCGCCCCGCAGCGGACTGTTCAGCGCCTGGCAATTGAGGCGCAGGGCCGACGTGCCCGTCTGGCTGGACCTGCTGGCTCGCCTGGCCGCCATCGCCCTGGCGCTGCTGCTGGTTGGCATCGTGCTCAAATTGAGCGGCCTGGATCCCCTGGCCCTGGGCAGGAAGGCCCTGGCGCAGACGCTGGGGTCGGCTTATGGCCTGCAGCAGGCCTTGATCCTGGCCACGCCCCTGGCGATGACCGGCCTGGCCGTGGCCCTGGGAATGCGCATGCGCCTGTGGAACATCGGCGCCGAAGGCCAACTGTACCTGGGCGCCTTTTTTGCCACAGCCCTGGCGTTGTTCGTCGAAGGCCCGCCTGGGGTGATGCTGGTATTGATGTTCTTTGCCGGCGCATTGGGCGGGGCGGTATGGGTGCTGGTGCCGGCCCTGCTGCGCGCCTATTGGAACATCAACGAAATCATCACCACCCTGCTGCTCAATTTCGTCTCGATGCTGTTGGTCACGCATTTCGCCATCGGGCCATGGCGCGATACAGGGGCCTCGATCCTTTCCGCCACCCGCAGGCTGCCCTATGAAATCCCCGTCCTGGGTAACTCCTACCTGACGGCCGGCGTCTTCATCCCGGTCATCCTGGCCCTGCTGCTCAACCTGATCCTGCAGAACACCAGATGGGGCTACGAAGTGCGCGTGATCGGCGGCAGCCGCGGAGTGGCAGAGTTTGCCGGCATCCCGGTGCTGCGCCACATCCTGCTGGTGATGCTGTTCTCCGGCGCCCTGGCCGGCCTGGCTGGAATGATCGAAGTGTCCGCCACTGCCCATCGCCTCTCGGGAACGATCTCCAACAATTATGGCTACATGGGCATCATCGTCGCTGCGCTGGCCAATGGTTCGCCTGTGGGGGTGTTGATCGCCGCTTTCTGGCTGGCGGTATTGTTGAACGCCGGCATCGTGCTGCAGACCTCCGGGCTTTCGGTGAGCGCCATGCTGGCCATCAATGGCGTGATCCTGATCTTTGCCGCGGTCGGCGAGGTGGCCTCTCAATACCGGCTGGTCCGGCGGGACATGGCCGCAGCCAGCGAGCCGGCCACATCTGGGGCTGGCAGGGAGGCGGAGCCGGTCCTGGTGAGCAGCCAGGACATGGAGCCAATCCCCCCTGCGGAGAAGTCGCCGCGATGAACGTGCTTTCCGGGCTGCTGGCTGCAGCCATCGCCTCCGGCACCGTAATCGCCCTGGCGGCGCTGGGCGAGCTGCTTGCGGAACGCAGCGGCGTGCAAAACCTCGGCCTGGAAGGGGTGATGGCGATGGGCGCGCTGACGGCCATCGCCAGCGAGCTGCTCGTCCCCAACCCGGCTCTCGGCGTGTTGGCTGCCATCGGGATCGGCCTGCTGCTGGGGCTGATCTACGCCACGGCCACGGTGGCCTTCAGGGCCAACCAGGTGTTGTGCGGTTTAGGCCTGGCCTTCCTGGGCACCGGGTTATCAGGACGCCTGGGCGCTCCGCTCTCTGGCTTACGGGCGCCGGTCCCATTGCAGCCGGTGCGCATCCCCTGGCTGGCGGACATCCCCCTGATCGGTAATGCGCTCTTCAACCAGCCTCTGCTGGGCTATTTTGCCTATTTCATCCTGCCAGCGGCGATCACTTTCGTGCTGATGCACACACGCCACGGCCTCAACCTGCGCGCGGTGGGCGAGAACCCCTCGGCCGCCGACGCTTGCGGCGTTCCGGTGGTCCGCCTGCGCTTCGTGTATACCTGCATCGGCTGCATCCTGGCGGCGCTGGGCGGCGCATTCATCACCCTTTCTTTCACCCCGAGCTGGATCGAGGGCATCACCGCCGGCCGCGGCTGGATCGCCATTGCCCTGGTGATCTTCGGCACCTGGAGACCGCTGCCGGTAGTGCTGGGGGCCTTGCTCTTCGGGGCGATCACCTCGCTGGGTTTTGTGGCCCAGATCCAGGGCTGGGGCATCCCGGCCAGTTTCCTGGGGATGCTGCCTTACCTGGCGACCATCCTGCTGATGGCTATCCCGTATGCGATGAAATCCAGGGCCTTCCGGCGCCTGGGCACCAGCCCGGCTGCACTGGGCGTCCCCTATGTCCGGGAGGGCGAATGAGCTCGCTGATCTCGTCGCCCGGTTCATCCTCGGGGCAGCGCTACGTCGGAGCATCGGTGCCGCGCGCCGACGCCTACGCCAAGGTGACCGGCCAGGCGCTGTCTCCCGGACACATATCCCGGCCGGGCACGCTGCACCTGCAGCTCCCGCTCGCG
>Ga0073934_10002874_pt1 | contig 33702 bp, 25 predicted proteins | sample LarsenN4metaG_FD_76834 | JGI IMG/M metagenome (GOLD analysis project Ga0073934, IMG submission 76834) | Hot spring sediment bacterial and archeal communities from British Columbia, Canada, to study Microbial Dark Matter (Phase II) - Larsen... ...
AGGCTCCGGCGTCGGCACTGTCCGGATTGATCATCGCCCTGGCGGTGGCGATCTTCGGATTCGGCATGCCCGCCGGTGCGGCGTTCGCATCGGCGGGTTACGGCGCCGGCTTTGGTCTCGTGCCGATCGGTTGGATCGTTGTGGCGGCGGTGTTCCTGTTTCACCTGACCGTCAGGAGCGGCCAGTTTGAGATCGTGAAGCGTTCCGTGGCCGCGTTGTCGCCCGACCGTCGCGTGCAGGCGCTTCTCATCGCGTTCTGCTTTGGTTCGTTCATTGAAGGCGCGGCAGGGTTTGGCACACCGGTCGCGATTTGCGCCGCCCTGATGATCGGCCTGGGATTTTCGCCGAAGTATGCCGCGGGGTTGGCGCTGCTCGCCAACACGTCGCCCGTGGCGTTTGGAGCACTGGGGACGCCGATCATCACGCTGGCGAAGGTGTCGGGGCTGGACGAGCTTTCGCTCTGTCAGATGGCCGGGCGGCAGTTGCCGTTCTTCTCATTGATTGTGCCGGCGTGGCTGGTGGCGGTGATGTCGGGTTGGCGCGGCGTGCGCGGCTGCTGGCCGGCGATCGCCGTTTGCGGGGGCACGTTCGCCTCGCTGCAGTTCGTGATGGCGAACTTTCACGGGCCGGCACTCGTGGATGTCGTTGGCGGTTTGGGATCGCTGTTTTCGCTGGCGGTGATGCTGCGATTCTGGAGGCCGCGGGAGATTTGGCGTTTCCCCGACGAACCCCCCGCCGCTGCCGCGCACGTCGACACGCCGTTGACTCGACAACAGATCGTTTACGCGTGGATGCCGTGGGTCTTCCTGTCGGTGCTGGTCTTGATGTGGGGCTGGCCGGTGCTCAAGGTCGCGCTCAACGGCGGTCCACCCGAACGACCGAACGCGCTGGCCGGCTACACAAAGTTCTCGTTCCCTGTCGCCGGACTGCACCACCGCATCTACCGCACGGCTCCGGTTGCCCCGGTCGCGGAAGGCGCCGACCGCGCGGCCGAGCCCGAACAGGCCATCCTGGAGATCCCCTGGTTGGCGACGACCGGCACAGGCATTTTCCTGGCTGCCGTGCTGACGGCGCTGTGGTTGCACATTTCTCTTGCCGAGTTCGCCGCCCAGTTTGTTCGGACCATTTGGGCCATGCGCTGGGCCTTGTTCACCATCGCCGCGATGCTTGCGTTGGCCTTTACGACCAAGTATGGCGGCAGCGATGCCACGTTGGGTCTGGCCTTCACGCGCACGGGGCCGTTGTATCCCTTCTTTGCGCCGCTGTTGGGATGGCTGGGTGTCGCGCTGACGGGAAGCGATACGTCATCCAACGCGCTGTTCGGCAGCCTGCAGCGAATTACGGCCGAGCAGTTGGGGCTGAATCCGACGTTGATCGTGGCGTCGAACAGCACCGGCGGCGTGATGGGCAAAATGATCGACGCCCAAAGCATCGTGGTTGCCGCTGTCGCGACCGGGCAAAAAGGGGGCGAAGGCCAAATCCTGCGATTCGTGTTTCTGCACAGCGTGGTACTGGCCGCGCTTGTGGGGGCGCTGACTCTGGCGCAAGCCTATGGGCTGACGTGGATGATCCCGAGGACATGATTTAACACGGCATCGCGCGACGGGTATCTGGTCCCTTCGCCCCCGTCTTCGGGAGAGAGGGTCAGACAGAGGGGGTGAAGCGGGCAACGCGCTCGATTCATCGATCACGGCAAGACCAACACCCTCTCTCTAACTCTCTCCCCCGCGGACAGAAGGGAGAGAGGACAGGATTTCCGATCATGCGCCGTCGTGGAATGAGCTAACGAGCCGTTGGAAATGAACCGGGGCGTCCGCCGGGAAGCCAGCGGCCAACGCGGCGACAATAGTCGTCGTAATCGGTGCCAAATCTCCGACGCAAACAGGGTTCTTCGTACATCACGACCACCAGATGAAAGCTCATCGCCACGACCAGCGCGTACAGCATCAGAACACCGGATTCAAAGATCACCGACCAGACCAGAATGACGGTCAGCACACCGACGTACATCGGATTCCGGCAGAACTGGTATGGGCCCCATACGACGAGCGACTTCGGCGCATCCACCGGCGCCGGTGTGCCGCGCCCGCGCACGGCGAAACCAAACACACACCAGCCATACAGCACCGCCCCGGCGGTAAGCACAGCGCTGCCAAGCACGAAGGGTAGCCCGGCGGGAGTTGGTCGGTCCCTTGCGATCCATAGCGGTACGTACACCGCAACCGTACCCGGTACCAGCAAGGTGAACAGCAGGTTTTCGAAAAATAGCACCATCCGCAGCCCGTGCGACGTCGTCACCAGTTCCACCGACATTCAGCGCAAAGGCACGGCGCTGTCCCTCGGCGAACAACTTGCCGATCACTTCCTCTTCGCCGCGCGCGACAGCCGAGCTTGTGTGCTGCCATTGTTGCAGTACCGCCGTGCCCGTCTCACCACGCCAGCGACACGGTCGAGAGTTGTCCTCTCAATTGATCGAGATCCAAGAGTTGGAATGCAGGCTGATCGGGATCCGGGACGGCGATCTGAGTGCTGTCGGGTGTAAAAGCCAGGTGCCGCAGCGAGAACGGCAATTCGTTTGGGCCGGTGGTGACGCGCCAATCGAAGAGCTCCTGCTTCGCATCCACGTCCCAGAAGCGAATCGTCTGGTTGCGCAGGCTGATCGCCAGGTAGCGGCCATCGGGGCTGAAGGCGATGTATTCGGCCGAGGAAGGAGCAGAGATTTGGAATTGCCGCTCACCGGTGTCGGCGTTCCACACGTCGGCGGTCCAGGCCTGATCGGGCGTGATGATGTTCGCAACGCTGCCGCCGAACGTGTAGCGAACTGGATTGGGTGGCACAAACGTGCCGGCCGAGACCTGTGCGTCGATCGCCTGTCGTGCCTCCGGCATTCCTCGCGGAAATGATTTGGTGATCCCGTTTCCATAGTGCATTGCGAGAATCCAGCGGCTGTCCGGGCTGATTTCCACGAGCGATTGATAGGCCATGCCCTGTGGCGCCGGCAACTGGAATTTCATCTTGGCGGCTTCGAGGTCCCATACGGGAATGGCCAAATCTCCTTCGACAGCGAAGGCGCGATAGCTCAGCCCGAATCTGCCGTTGGGACTGACGGCCGCAACGGCCGGTTGATTCGACTCCGGCGTCCAGAGGGCGTTGCCCGTCGTCACGTCACGAATGCTGGCCCGGGCGCCTTTCATGCCCCCTGCCAGCAGACCCCCATCGGCCTTGAAGCCGATCGTCAGAGTTGTGCTCAAGCCGACGTCGCCGGAAGTCATTCGCATGGTTTCTTCACCGCTGCTTGCATCCCAGACGACAACGCCGTTCATGCCGAAGCGGACAAGTTGCTTACTGTCCGGACTGAATCGGATGTCGAAGACCGTTTCAAAGCCGGCTCCGTCGCGGCACGAGCGCAATTGTTTTCCGGAAGTGCGATCGAAGAGATCGACCTTTCCGCCGTGCGACGGTGCCGCAGCCAGCATGCGACCATCCGGGCTAAACGCAATCCGACTGAATGTTGCTGACGTTTTTTCCTCGGCGTGCAACCGTTGCCGGACGACGACGTCAGGCGATGCGAGCTCCCACTGCTTCAATCCGGAGAGGCCGCCGGTCACCAAGTGGCCGCTGGCCGTCCAGGCCAGCAGTTGCGGAAACGCGCCGTGATCGATGCGGAGTGGCGGTCGCTCGCCATACTGAGGTGATGGCGGCACATCGACGATGAGCGTTTCGCCGCTGGCTCCGGCCATCGCGACACGATCGCCGTCCGGCGTGAAACAGATCGGAGAGACCGTCGCCAGCATGTTGACATCCACGCGTGCCGTTTCGCGATTCTGCTCGATGTCCCACAACACGAGTCGCGACTTCGATTCCGGCTCGGGACAAAAGATGGCCAGCGTGTTGCCACCCGGTTGAAAGCCCACGGCGCACGGAGTTCTCGTCGGTAACTCGATTTCGGTGGCAGCGCGGTTTTCGGCGATATCCCAGATGATCACTTTCTTGATGTCGGCGGCGAATGCCAGGCGGCGGCTGTCGGGGCTGAACGCTGTGGCCGTGATCGGTAAGCCGCGGGCCTCCGCCAGCACGCGTCCCGTGTCGGACTCTTCCGGCCTCCACAGCACGACGGCCACCTCCGCTGTGTCACGTGTGGCGACGGCGGCCAGCGAGTGTCCGTCCGGACTGAACGCCAGTTGTCGCACGTTACGGATCGCGCCCGCTGGCGGCGCTGGCTGCTGGTTCTGTCGAGCGTACTCTTCGGCTCCCTTCCGGATCAGTTCGGCGATGACGGCATCGGCGAACTTCCGATCGGCGCCGGCCGGCTGCACCCTGGGCGAAGTCACGTTGGCAAGGGGCAATGTCTGCAGCAGCTTCCGGTCGCTCAATTGCCAGATCTTGACATCCTTCATGTTGGCCGACAGCACTGCCAGCCGATCGGCATTCGGACCGAGCGCGATTGTGACGCCGACCATCGGTTCGGCTTCTTTGCCCTTCCATTCACGCGCCGTCTTACCTGTGACCAGGTCGGTGATCGTCACGCTCATGCCTTTGAAATTACGGTCGATGACCAAGCTGGCGGCGAACTTGCCGTCGGGGCTGACGGAATGAACGTATCCGGGCAATTGTACGGCGAGCCGGCCATCGCCGGTGAGCAGGGCCGACAGCGCCTCGGTGCGCAGCTCTGCCAGCGAGGGAAGATCCGACGGTGCGACGGATTCGGCGGCGCCGTCCGTTCGCGTGCGGCTGCGGATTGCTGCGGACTGCTTGAGCAAGTTCAGCGCGGCCCACCGCCAGCCCGGCTGACCGGAGAGTCGTATCGCGCGGGCCTGTTCGAACTGGCTGCGGGCCAGAGCAATTTGTGTTTGTTCGTGTGCCGCGGACGCACGAGCTCGCTCCTCCACGGCTTGCCGCAAGGCAGGCTCGAGAGCGGCAATGGCGGCCACGGCTTTGTCGCGCTCCGCCTGCGCCTGCTTTTCCGCGCTAATGGCCCGGTCGCGCTGTTCGGAAGCGTGTCGTTCGGCGATGACCGCACGATCGCGCTCTTCTTCGGCTTGCTGCTCCGCGCCTTCGGCTCGTTGTTGTTGTTGTCGTGATTTCTCGAGATTGTCCAGCGCCTCCGCCTCCGCCGCGCGGGCCCGATTCGATTCTTCCCAGGCAAGCGCACGCGCCTTTTTCAGTGCGAAGTAGCTCGCGAGGTGATTGGCCGCCACGACCGCCAGAAACACTGTTAGCAACGAGCCGGCGATCACCGATCGCCGATGCCGCCGCAGCACCTTGCTCATTCGATACGCGAAACTCGGCGGGCAGGCCTCGACCGGTTCGTCGTGCAGGTAGCGTTCGATGTCCCGCGCCAATCCATTCGCGGTCTCATACCGCCGTGTCCGGTCCTTTTCCAGTGCTTTCATCACCAGCCAATCCAGTTCCCCTTTCAAGAGCGCGCCCAGTTTGGCCGGCTCCGTGCGTCTTTGTGCGGAAATCGTGGCTAGCGTGGCATGCGAATGACTCAACCGCAGACTGGGACGCTCCGGCTCGGCTTCGCGAATCAACCGCAGCATCTCGGTGAAGCCGGCCTGGCGCAGTTGCTCTTTGGTGATCGGCGTGGTGCCGGTGAGCAGTTCGTAGAGCAGCACGCCCAGCGAATAGATGTCGCTGCGAGTGTCGATATCGAGCTGGCTCAGTTCTGCCTGCTCGGGGCTCATGTATTCCAGCGTGCCGATGACCTGGCCGTGCCGGGTGAACATTGTTTTCTCAGTCAGCCGCTGCTCGATAGCCTTGGCGACGCCGAAATCGATGACCTTCGGCACCGGCTTGCCGTCGTACAAGCACGCCAGGACGTTGGAGGGCTTGATGTCGCGGTGGATGATCCCCTTCTGATGCGCGTGCTGAATGGCGTGGCACACCGGCACAAACAGCTCCAGCCGTTCGCGCGGTGTGAGCTTGTTGGTGTTGCAGTACTCGGTGATGGGGACGCCCTTGACGAGTTCCATCACGAAGTAGGGCCGGCCGGTGTCGGTGGCGCCTGCATCGAGCACACGGGCAATGTTCTGGTGGTCCATCATGGCGAGCGCCTGCCGTTCGGCCTCGAATCGTGCGATGACTTCCCGCGTGTCCATCCCCGGCTTAATGATCTTCAGCGCGACCATGCGGCGAACCGGGCGCTCCTGCTCAGCCATGTAAACCACGCCGAAGCCCCCCTCTCCAATCTGCTGCAGCAGCTTATAGGGCCCGATGACCGATCCCGCGCGCTCGGCAATGGATGGCGACAGCACGGTCGGCGTGAACATGTTCGGATCGGCCGCCGGCTTGTTGAGAAAGCTCCCAGCCTGATCCGCCGCAGCCAGCAATTCTTCGACTTCGCCGCGCAGCGCCGTGTCGCCGGCACAGGCCTCGTTAAGATACAAGGACCGCTCCTCGGTGGAGCGACATTCCAGCGCGCGTCCAAAGATGGATTTCACATCGGACATGGTGGCCTCGCATTCGGGGAACAAACGCTCTATCCCATCGTGCGATTTTCCAGCGCAGCAACTGCCAAAAATCTTTCGGCAAGCGGAGCGCGCCGGTCTCTGGCGCCTCGCGTTCATTAACGTAAGTTGTGACGCGACAGCGATTTACAATCCAGACCCGCCGAGACGCCGGTACATCCACGCCCGGGCATAGCTCCAGTTGCGAAACGCCGTGCGGGTCGGGATTCCCAGGCATTCCGCGGCTTCTTCGAGCGTCAGCCCGGCGAAGAAATGCAGTTTCACCAGCTCCGCGACCGGTGGATCCGTGCGCGCCAATTCTTCGAGGACTTCATCGACTACCAGCACATCGTCGTCGCACGAAGGGCTGGCGGCCAAATTTTCAGGAAACTGCACACGGCGCCGGTCACCGCCGTGTTTGATGCCGCGCCGTCTGCGGGCGCGCTCGACCAGAATCCGACGCATCGCCTCGGAAGCGGCTGCAAAGAAGTGGCGGCGGCCATTCCAAGTCTGCGGCCGATCGACGTCGATCAGCCGCAGGTAGGCTTCATGCACCAACGCTGTGGCATCCAGCGTCTGCCCTGGCTGCTCGTGAGCCAACTTCTGCCTGGCGAGCCTGCGCAATTCATCATAAACAAGCGGCAACAACTGTGCGGCGGCGCTTGGATCGCCCTGCTCGATGGCCGAAAGGAGCCGATGGCATCGGACATGGCTGCCTTTTGTGACAGATTCTTTTGTGAGTTCCCCGTCCAAGTATAACCGCTCGGACTGGTAAACGGCGGGCAGCAATTCGCCAGTGTGTTTGTTACGTCGTTTCGCCGCTTCCTGCCCACATCCGCCGCTGCGATCCCCTACTATCCTCCACCGCAATCGGCTGTGCCGTGTCCATTACCATGACGTCCCCATTCAGGAACAGGATCGTTTTCTGGATGTCCGGGGCGGCGAAGGTCAGGTTCAGAATCGGAGTTATCCATGGCAGCATCGGAAGGAGCGTCGGAGCCAGCCGCGCGCGCTATGCCTTCGGTTCCATCATGCGTCCGATGAACAGCACTGCGCCGGTCCGGTTGTCCCGGATGACGAACAAAAACGGGTGGTCGGCCCGGAACACGATCGGCTTGGACGGCTCTTTGGGTCGGATCGGCGCCGCCACGGGAACAATGACCACCGCTGTGGCAGCCGCCGCTTCCGTTCCTTTCTCGTCGACGTCCACAGAGGCCTGATGTAATGACCTCCCTGATCTTGAGGGCCTCCCTGTTGGACATCGCCGAGAAATCGGCGTCGTCGCTGAAGGCGAGCGACATCCCCATCGATTTCAGCGCCCCCGACAGCAGGAACTGCGACCGCAGCCTGAACCGGGGCAGGTGCACCTCCACACGATGATCGAGTCGCAGCCGGTTGGTCCAGCCTGCAAACTGTTCGTAGCTGAGCTTCGCCTCCAGTTCAGCGAGGCCGTCCCGTTGTCGGGGCAGCACGATCACCATCGACAGCTCGTGACCTCGATAGGGGAGCGAGAGGACTTGGACGTCGGCGTCTTCGGCATAGGGAAACTCCTGCGTTTGCTGCATGGTCGGGACGGCACCGGTGAATCTTTCCGTCATCGCCACACGAATTCTACTGGCTCTGCCAATGTCTCGAGGTAAGCCCTCGCCCCATCATGGTTCCTCTGCTGCCGATCCGGGTGCCTTGTAGACCGCGCCCTCCTTCATCACAAACACCACGTGGCGGAGGGCGCTGATGTTTTTCAGCGGATCGCCATCCACGGCGATGATGTCCGCGATCTTGCCGGTTTCAATCGTCCCCAGGCGATCGTCGATCCGCAGCAGCTGCGCGGCGACGAGCGTGGCGGACTGGATGGCCTGCATTGGTGGCATCCCTCCTTCGACCATCAGCTCGAACTCACGGGCGTTGTCGCCATGCGGCGAAACCCCCGAGTCGGTGCCGAAGGCAATCTTCAGGCCGGCGGCATACCCCTTGGCAAAGGTCTCGCGCATCTGCGGGCCGATGGCCGCGGCCTTGGGACGCACGATCTCCGGAAAGTACTCCGGCTCGTCGGCTTTCTTCGCCACCCACTCACCGGCCATGTTCGTCGGCACCCAGTAGGTCCCCTTGTCCTTCATGAGGGCGATCACTTCGTCGGTGATGAACGTGCCGTGTTCGATCGAGGTGACTCCGGCAAGAACTGCGCGCTTAATGCCTTCCGTGCCGTGAGCATGCACGGCGACGATCATGTCGTAATCGCGCGCAGTCTCGACGACGGCCCGCAGCTCTTCGTCGGTGAACTGGGGGTTTTGCCCGTTCGCCGCCAGGCTGAGCACGCCGCCGGTGGCGGTCAGTTTGATGAGGTCGGCCCCTTCCTTGTAGCGCTGCCGGACCGCCTTGCGGGCGTCGTCGGGGCTGTTGATAACCCCTTCCGTTGGACCGCCATCGCGTCGAAAGTCGCCTCGAAGCGCGTTGGTGGGATCGGCGTGGCCGCCGGTGGTGGCCAACGATTTGCCCGCCGTGAAGATTCGCGGACCCACAACCCAGCCCTTGTCGATGGCCTTCCGCAGCGCGATGGAATTGACGCCGTTGTCGCCCAAGTCGCGAACAGTTGTGAAACCGGCCATCAGCGTCGCGCGGGCATACACTGTCGAACGCAGCGCATAGTCCGCCTGGTCCATAAAGAACCGCTCGGTGTAGGAATCCTTCGAGTGCTGTGACATCAGATGCGTATGCATGTCCATCAGGCCAGGCAGCACGGTGTGCTCGGACAGCCGTATGAGCTTCTCGCCGTTCTGCGGCTCGACGTGCCCGTCCACGACGCGGGCGATTCGCCCGTCCTCAACGACGATCGACACGTTGGGCCGCGGCTTGGGGCTGGTGCCGTCGATCAACCGGCCGGCATGAATGATCGTGGCGGCGCTCACAGAGAGCGTGGGCGTCAATCCCATCACGGCAACCAGCAACTCTCGCATGGCGGAAGTTCTCCACGGTGGCTTCGAGACCTAATTCACGGCCATTCGGCCGTGCGGAACGGTGATGCCGGCAAGCCTGCTGCGTTGAATAAGCTGGCTTCAGGATTGGCGGCCCAGGCATAGCGCACGGCGACCGGCCGCGTGACGTCGGGGGTGGTGACAATCACGGTGTTGCCCTGGATGCGCGCCGATGCAGGCTTCCATTGGCGGTCTTCGCTCGCGATCTCAAATCCACGCAAGAAATCCGTAGATGCTTTCAGTCCCCCGGTGGCGTGGTCGAATGTCAACACGACCTCCGACCCTTGCACGCGCTGGTTTGCCAACAGCGGACCGCTCGTGGCGCGTACGTCGCGACGGTAGACCGTACCGAGCGCCCACAACGCCAGACGGCGGCCGACTTCCTGTTTGTTCCTGGGATGAATGTCGCGCGGCTCGCCGATGTCAAGCGTGATCGCCATCCCGGTCTGAGGCAGTTGCAACGACTTCAGCATCGCCTCCCGGACGAGCATCCAGCCATCGCCCGTGCGCTCGAAGTTCGGGAGTTGCACCCAGGCGAACGGCAGTTCCTCGCCCCAGCGTGCCCGCCAGTCCTGGACGAGCAACGGCAACTGGTGCTGATACAACTCCCCTTTGCCCGGCTGCGCGTTGGCTTCACCCTGGTACCACAGCAGGCCCCGCAAGGCAAACGGAATCAGCGGATGAATCTTGCCGTTAAAGAGGTCGCCAAGACCGCCGCGGCGTGCGCGCTGTTCGACGGGATCTCTCGGCCGCCGCGGCGGCGGGCCGCCGGCTGCTTTGGCGCGGGCCACCTGCTGTTGCCATCGATCGAGGGCTTTCGCGTAATCGGCCTTTGCCCGGGCTTCATCAAATTCCGCGTCGCCTTTGTGGGCAGCGGCGACCGCGGCTTGCAGCTCCGGCACACTTGCCTGCACATCCTCCGCGATCCAGGACTCGATCGGTGTGCCCCCGACGGACGAGTTGATGAGACCGACCGGCACGCCGAGCTCGCGGTTCACCTCGCGGCCAAAGAAAAACAGCGTGGCCGAAAACGTCCCCACCGTGTCCGGCGAGCAGACGGTCCACTTGCCGGCGGCGTCCGGGTTCAGTGTCGGAGTTGCGCCGGACTCTTCGCGGAACATGCGGATCAAAGGCAGGTTTGCGGCGGCCTGCTCCGTGTCGAAGTTCTGGGCGCGATTGACAGCCATCGCCATGTTCGACTGACCGGATCCCAGCCAGACTTCGCCGACGAGAACATCGGTCACCTCGCGCCGGCGGCCGCTCTGCGAATTGGACTGAATGGTCAACGTCTGCGGAGCGGCGCTCGCCATGAGGGGATCGAGATGCACTTGCCACTTGCCGTCCGGCGTGGTGGTGGCCGTCTTTGTCTGCCCGGCAAAATGCACGGTGACTACTTCTCCCGGATCACCCCGGCCCCAAATGGGAACCGGCTTCTCACGCTGCAGGACCATGTGGTCGGAGAACACCGTCGCCGGCTTCAACTCGCGCGCCTCCAGCGCCGGTGACATCCACAACAGGACCACGCAACAGGAGACAAGGATTCTCATTCTGATTCCTTCACTCGGGCACAGTTTGTCAGCTGGTCCTGACTATCGCCTATGCCAGCAGTTCCGGTCGCACCTGGCCGTCACCGGCGATGGGATACGGCCGCCCCTGGCGATCGTGCACCACAGCCTGGGGATCGAGGCCCAGCAGGTGGAACGTCGTGGCCTGGATGTCTTTGGGGGAGATGGGGGTGTCGGCCACCGTCCCTCCGATTCGGTCGCTGCGGCCAACGACAGCTCCGCGCCGCGTACCCCCGCCGGCCAGCGCCATCGAGTACACCTGCGACCAGTGATGACGGGCGGCCCCCACCGGCTTGGAGTCAATCTGCGGCGTGCGGCCGTGCTCGCTGAAACACAACACCAGGGTGTCATCCAGCAGGCCGCGCTGCTCCAGGTCGAGAATGAGCGCCGAGAACGCCACATCGAAGCCGGGGAGCAGATACTGCTTCAACCGGGGATAGTGGTTCTGATGTGTGTCCCAGGCGCCGCTGAAGTAGGTGCCATAGGCATCCCAGAACACGCTGACAAACCGGCCGCCGGCTTCGATGAGCCGCCGCGCCGCCAGACACGACTGGCCAAACAGCGTGTGGCCATACCGCTCTCGTACTGTGTCTCGTTCGCGGGTGACGTCCAGGGCATCCCGGACCTGTGGCGACGTCAGCAGCGACAGCGCCCGCGCGTGGTTCGCATCGTAAGATTGCACCGAGGCGGACGCATCGGCGTCGCGCCGCGCCGCATCAATCTGCTCCAGCAGCACCCGCCGCAGGTTGAACCGATCAATCGCCAACGGCTCCACTCCGGCTCCGTCGAACACAAATCGGCCGGCCGGGTCAATCGCCGCATACGGATCGGTGTATTCCTTAGGCTGCTCGTGGCGGCACTTCGGCGCGACCTTCAGCGCCCGGCCCTCAAACTGCGTCCACACGGGATCGTACTGTTGACCAAGAAACGCCCCGTAGGGCCCTGCCAGCAATCCGAGATCGTCGACTTGTGAGTTGAACGGCCAAGGCAGGCCGATGTGCCGCGGCATCGCTGGTGCCGCCGATTTTTCGGCCGTGCGCGACCAGAAGTAATCGGCAATCGAACCGACATACGGCCATTGGGCGGGATCACGGGGCTTGGCCTCCAGGTCGGTAGTGTAGCCCGGCATGCCGGTTAATACATAGGCCGTGCAGTGCAGCGGAAAGGGATGCGTCATCGAGCGGACGACGGTCAACCGGTCGGCCACGCGGGCGATCTGCGGCAGCCCTTCGCAGAATGAGACACCGGGCAGCGACGTGGCAGTTTCGCGCAGCTCGCCCTGCACTTCCACCGGCGCCTCGGGCTTGGGATCAAACGTTTCATGCTGCGGCGCGGCGCCGAATAGATACAGCAGGATGCAGGACTTGGCCCGACCGAATCCGGGCAGCGCGCCCTCCGACGCAGCACCGACCGTCGCAAGATCTTCCGCTTGCGCGAGCGTGAGACCATAGAATCCCAGCCCCCCGACGTGCAACAGGTCGCGCCGCGACACACCGTCGCACAACCGGCGTCGCGAACCCCGGATCCGCAGCATGGCTCACTCCCCAAGAGCAACCAGACCGCCGCGATTGTGTACCATCCTCACCGGGAGGTCCAGACCCGGCAGGTTTGCCTCGGCACTTCCGGCTGTGGTTCTTTGGTGCGAAGCGGATTTCTCGCAATGATCTTGCACGTCGACATGGATGCGATCCAGGTCACGGTCGATCAGCGTGCGAGCGAAGAACTCGCACGTGCGAGTTCCTGCGGAGCAGCTGCCGTAGATCTATGGTAATTGCCGGGGTCAGACGGGCCATCAGTACCGCCGGAAATGCGCAAGCGAATCCCGAATTGGTTACAGGCTAGCCAGCCGATCGAGAGATCGCCGCCCGGCTGTCCTGCCTGCCGCGGTTGCGGCCTATCGCGCACCTGCGGCTTCGGTGGCCGCCTCTCGCAGCAGAGCCAGTGCGGTCTCTACCAGCAGTTCGCCTGAGCCTGGCTGCAATGCCGAATTGGTCACTTCGTAGCCGCCGCCGGCGTAGGCGGCTCGGTGGGGAACGTAGATCGTTTCCACGCAGTTCGACAGTTCGATGATCAGCGTCGTAGGGAACGGCGAAGCTTGCTTGATCGCCAGCCCCAGCTCGACAAAGACCTCGCCCGGCAGACAGACGATGGCCACGTCGCGGCCGAGCGCCAGCACCGTCACGTCCGTCGGCAACGTCTCGCCAATGCCCGCCAGCGAACGGCTGAGGCCCCAGGTGATCAGCTCCGCGGCATTTCCATACGGCTCGCGGTGACGCAACCGGTCGAGCATCAGTTTCTTGTAGGCCGTGACGTGCTCGAAGAAGTCGACCTTCTCCTTGCGTTGGACCGATTCCAGGATCTGTGTCGCGCTCACGACCTCGTCCCGACTGGCGTCCTGCAGCGGCAAGGGCACGACGCGTGACTTCACCACGAGATCCGGTGACTGCACTGTCTGAAGATGCGGCAACTGCCGCTGGATTGATTCGCCGAGCGACGTGCCGATGAACTCCGGCTTGTTCCGTTCGCGGCCGCGAGGATCCACATGATTGATGTCGCCGCAACAACCGGTCGCAAACACCGACAAGACCTCTGCACCGATGGTCTGCTGCAGTGACTTTTCGATGAAGCCGGGATAGTCCGCGCTCCATTTCTGTCCGCCGACCGTATCCAGATGCAGGGCAAAATTGCTGAGAATGCCCCGCGTCGATTGGGACTCATCGTGGATGAGCACCAACCCGATCTCCGGGTCGATGGGTCCGGCGGCGCGGACGACGTCCGGATGGTCGAGGCGCATCCAGGTCCGCACGCTGCCATCGCGCATCACGAAGCGTCGATTGAACGAGACGGGCATCTCCTGCCGGGCAATCCCGTGTTTCATCCGAGCAGGAACTGCGGTCGAATGAGCCTTCACGATCGCATCAACGGGGCCGCCAATGAGCTTCGCCATGTAGGCGCCGCGGGACGGATCCTGCCGCTCGCCACCGAGCTTCAGGTACAGTTCCTTCATGTAGTCGGGTGCAGTGTGCGAGTGGGTCGCCGCGATCACGATGTTGGTTGCCGGAATGCCCGTCTGCTCTGCGGCCCGCTGCCGCACGGTTCGCGACAGGTCGGTCGCAATGCCGATCAGATCACACACCACCAGCGCGGCTTCGGTCCGAGCGCCGCGAAACACGAGGGCCTTGGCCTTGAGCGGATCGAGGGTCCCTTCCGCCAGCCGTTCATGATAGTAGCCGGCCATCGGGAAGCCGACGGGCGGAGTGATGTCGGCTTCCGCCACACCGATGCGCAGCGCCTCGTCCGCGTCCGCCATTCCCGGCCAGTTCAGGAATAGCGCCAACAGGACGGCTCCAATGGGGTGCATCAACCGTTGCATGTCAGTGTTTCCTGCTGCTGGTAAATTCACTCGACGCCACAAAGTCTGCCCCGGGACTTTATCGATGCCCGCGTCAAACCGTCCGACATCACGGCGCGACAGGAGTGCGTGCAATTCGGATCGTAAGAAAGAATTCGCTCACAGGGGAGTGCGTGTACTGCTCCACGTTCTCGCGGAGGTGCCACTCACGATTGTGGTCGTCGAACCACTCGTGGCCTTCCGGCGTCCCGTACACTCCCAGGTAGATGGTGCGACCGACGATGACCGTGCGAGCCTGCCCGCTCGCGTTACGGAGATACTTCGGTTCAGCGCGTTTCCTCGGCATTGCGGCGCCCTTTCCCCACCGGATCGGTGGTCGAAGTGTGGTAGTCAACCACGTTTTCACGCCGCCTTGCCGCAAGGCAGGTAATCGCAACTTTCGATTCGGCAAGTGCATGAACCAATGGGCGATACAGGACTCGAACCTGTGACATCCACCTTGTAAGGATGGCGCTCTAACCAACTGAGCTAATCGCCCGATGTCAGGACTGGACGGCTCGCGGTCCGCGGCTGGCGGACGAATAAAATGCGATGCGCCTGCAGATTCTACCGCGTGGCGGAGTCCGCAAACAGTTGGCAGAGCGAGGCCGGAAGAGTCTTCCTGGTCACGCCGTCGGCCAGAGTGATGGAAGCGAAATGTGTCCTGAGGTGTGGCAGGGATTCACCAGGGTTCTTCGTCGATCAGCGGAATGTGTCGTTGTACCCTCTGTGGACAAGTCGGTCGCGATCGAACTGCGTGAGGGCGCAACCATCAAGCTTGCGCCGAATGCGACGCAAGTTGATCGTGAGGGCGAAATCACGACAGATCAGGATGCCAGCAAGAAACGGAGTGACCCGGAGATCGACGGACGGTTCAATCTCAGTCGTCCAGCCGCGTACGGCCCGGAGGCCTACGGCAACACTCTTTACAAGATCGCGATCGATCGGCGCGGGTCAGGACGGTCAAGCCGATATTCTGCCTGTTTTGCCTCGGTCGGCGGGGACTGCGCGAACGCGGAACAGCCACCCATGTGTGGCTGGCGGCAAAACACATTGCCTTATAATGGGTTATAGCATTGCAGGCAATGTCCATGGGGGCGTCTCAGTAACCTGTTGCAACAGTGGTGGTTACGCGACACAATGTCGCTGTCTAGGCACGCCTGCAGAATCGGCTCCTGCGATGATGTTCTGTCTTGACTTTTCGTCATTCCGAAGCGTTAATGTTGTGGATTTTTACGGCCGATAGGATTGCCTGTCATTTATCTGCCTGACAAATAAATCGCTCATGAGCCAAGTGAACCTCCGGGACATCGAGTTGTTCTGCGAAGTCGCAAGCCAACGCAGCTTTTCCAAAGCCGCTAAATCACTGGGGGTGTCGCAACCCGTCGCCAGCGAAACGGTGAAGTCGCTGGAGGAGCGCCTCGGCACCGACCTGATCAATCGCAGCCAGCGACCGCTGGAACTCACGCCTGCCGGTCAAGTGTACTTCGAGGGGTGCCGCGAGCTATTGGACTCGTTCCGCCGTTTGGAGGATCGGCTGCAGCAGTTGCGCGACAAAGTGGTGGGTCCGGTGCGCATTGCCGCCATCTATTCCGTTGGTCTGCTGCAGATGGACAGCTATGTGAAGCATTTTCAGCGGCAGTATCCCGAGGCGGAGCTGGAGTTGCGGTATGTTCATCCTGACGAAGTCCTCCGCCGCGTGCTCGATGACGAGGCCGACTTGGGTTTGCTGTCGTTCCCGCCGAAGCGGGCGGAACTGGTGCACATTCCGTGGCAGGAGCAGGCGATTGCGGTGGTCGTTCCGCCGCAACATCGGCTAGCCGCACGGAAGGCGATTCATGCGTCCGAGTTGAACGGCGAATCGATCGTGGCTTTCACGGCGGGCCTGCAGATCCGCACGGAGATGGACCGCTGGCTGCGTCAGGCGAAAGTGCACGTTTCGATCGTTCACGAGTTCGACAACATCGAGAACATCAAGCGCGCGGTGGAGGTGGGTTCCGGGATTGCCCTGCTGCCCGTTCCCACGGTTCGCCGCGAGTTGGAGATCGGCTCGCTGAAAGCGGTTGCACTGGACGACGTCCACTGGGTGCGTCCGTTGGGGATCGTTCATCGCAAGCACAAGGTGCTCACGACGGCGGTCAAGCGGTTTCTCGAACTGCTGCAGCAGCCTCCCGAATCCTTTCTCCGCGGCGACGGCGCCGCAACATCCAAACGCACGTCGGCACGGTAAGACTGCGTCCAGCCGCGACGCGAGATCCTCGGAGCGGAGCGCTCCACCTCGAGGGCTCCGGATCGCATCTAACCGCCGAGCATTGCGAGATAGACCCATGAACCAACCGCTTTTCGCCCGCCGCCCCGAGTTGTTCCACTCCGATGGCACGCCCAGGGCGCAGGGTCTCTATGACCCCGCCTACGAGCACGACAACTGCGGCGTAGGGTTCGTCGCGCACATCAAGGGACAGCGCTCGCATCAGATCATCGTGGATGCGCTGCGGATGCTGCGGCACATGTTCCACCGCGGCGCGTGCGGCTGCGAACCGAACACCGGGGACGGCGCGGGCATCCTCACCGCGATGCCGCACGAGTTTCTGAAGGCTGCCGTGCAACACGATCTGGGAATCGCGCTGCCGGAACCGGGACGGTACGGTGCAGGGCTGGTGTTTCTGCCGACCGATCCGGAGCAGCGCGCCTTCTGCAAGGACGAAGTGGGCCGACTGATCGCGGAGCAGGGACAGACGCTGCTCGGTTGGCGCAAGGTGCCCGTCGAGCCGGACCTTGCCGACATTGGCCCTTCTGCCCGTGCTGCGATGCCGCGGTTCGAGCAACTGCTCGTTGCCGCGAGCGAAGGACTCGACCAGGCCGCGTTCGACCGGCAATTGTTCATCATCCGCAAGCGGGCCAGCCACAGCATCCGCGAAGGCAAGCTGCCGCAGGCGCTGATGTTCTACGTCTGCTCGCTCAATAGCCGTGTGCTGATTTACAAGGGGATGCTGACGTCGCTGCAGGTGGAGAAGTTCTATCCCGACCTGCAGGACGAAACGTACGACAGCCACCTGGCGATGGTGCACTCGCGGTTCTCCACAAACACGTTCCCCAGCTGGGACCGCGCCCACCCGCAGCGGTTCATGTCGCACAATGGCGAGATCAACACGCTCAGCGGCAATGCCAACTGGATGTTCGCCCGGCAGGGGATGATGAAAAGCGAGCTGTTTGGAGACGATTTGCAGAAACTGTTCCCCATCATTGAGCCGCACTGCAGCGATTCGGGCAACTTCGACAACGCGCTCGAACTGCTGATCATGTCGGGCCGCACGTTACCCGAGGCGATGATGATGATGGTGCCCGAGGCGTGGCAGAACCACGAGACCATGCCCGAGGACAAGCGGGCGTTCTACGAGTACTACTCTGCGCTGCAGGAACCGTGGGACGGTCCGGCGTCGATCTCGTTCACCGACGGCAAGTACATTGGCGCCACGCTCGATCGCAACGGTCTGCGACCCAGCCGGTACTACGTCACGCATGACGACCGCGTGATCATGGCCAGCGAAGTCGGCGTGCTCGACGTCGCGCCGGAGAACGTGAAGATCAAGGGGCGGCTGCAGCCGGGCAAGATGTTCCTGGTGGACTTCGAGCAGGGCCGGCTCATTCCCGATGAGGAATTGAAGCACAATTTTGCCAAACAGCGGCCGTACGCCCAGTGGCTCAAGAACCAGCGGTTGCAGCTCAGCGAATTGCCCGCGGCCGATCCGCCGGTGCGGATGGACGCCGACGACCTGCTCCAGCACATGCAGGCGTTCGGTTTCACCACGGAAACGCTGCAGTTCATGCTGGTGCCAATGATCTGCACCAAGAAAGACCCCATCGGCTCGATGGGAGACGACGCGGCCCTGGCGTGCATGAGCGACCAGCCGCGGCTGTTGTACGACTACTTCAAACAGCTCTTCGCACAGGTAACGAACCCAGCCATCGACTCCACGCGGGAAGAAGTCATCATGTCGCTGGAGTGCCTCATTGGCCCCGAGGGCAACCTGCTGGAGACGACAGAGGCCCAGTGCCACCGGTTGTCGGTGCCGCATCCGATTCTCACGGTCGAAGAGCTGGCGGCGATCAAGCACCTCGATTACCGCGGCTGGCGCACGAAGACCATCGACATCACTTATCCCAAGTCCCAGGGGCCGGAGGGACTCAAGCCGGCACTGTTGCGGATCTGCCGGGAAGCGCGGCAGGCCATTGCCGACGGTTACGCGCTCGTCGTGCTGTCGGATCGCGCCACGGGTCTGGATCGGCTGCCGATCAGCGCTCTGCTCGCCACCGGGGCCGTGCATCATCATCTGGTGCGTCACGAGGAGCGCACGCGAATCGGCATCGTGGTCGAAACCGGCGAGGCCCGCGAGGTGCACCACTTCTGTTGCCTCGTCGGCTACGGGGCCGATGCCATTAATCCGTATCTGGCATTCGAATCGCTATGGCAGGCCCAAGACGACGGCGAGTTGCCCGGCGACTGGACCCACGAGCAGATCACCGCCGCGTACCGCAAGGCCACCAAGCAGGGCATCCTGAAGGTGATGGCCAAGATGGGCATCTCGACGCTCCAAAGCTACAAGGGAGCGCAGATCTTCGAGGCGGTCGGCCTCAGCGACGAAGTGATCGACCTCTGTTTCCGCGGCACCGCCAGCCGCATCAGCGGCGTGAGCTTCGACATTCTCGGTGAAGAAGCGCTGCGTCGCCACGAGCTGGGTTATCCGACCCGGCCTGACACCCGCCTGCCCGTGCTGCCGAACATGGGCCTCATGCACTGGCGCGCCAGCGGCGAGAAGCACGCGTGGAACCCTCTGACGATCGCCCACATTCAGAAGGCTGCGCGGCAGGGGGACAAGAACGCCTACAAAGAGTTCGCCAGGCTGGTGAACGAGCAGGTCTCGCGCGAGTGCCATCTGCGCGGTCTCTTGCGGTTCAAGCCGACAAAGCCGGTTCCCGTTGAAGAAGTTGAGCCGGCATCGGAGATCGTGAAGCGTTTCTGCACGGGGGCAATGAGCTACGGCTCCATTTCTGCCGAGGCACACGAGACGCTTGCAATCGCCATGAACCGCATCGGCGGAAAGAGCAACACCGGCGAAGGGGGCGAGGATTACGCGCGATTCCAGACATTACCGAACGGCGATTCGAAACGGTCCGCCATCAAGCAGGTGGCGTCGGGCCGGTTCGGCGTCACCAGTTGGTACCTCACCAATGCCGACGAACTTCAGATCAAAATCTCACAAGGCGCCAAGCCCGGCGAAGGAGGCGAGTTGCCCGGTCACAAGGTGGACAAGATCATCGCAGCGACCCGGCATTCGACTCCGGGCGTGGGTCTCATCAGCCCGCCGCCGCATCACGACATCTATTCCATCGAGGACCTGGCGCAGCTCATCTTCGACCTGAAGAACAGCAATCCCGGCGCGCGGATCAGCGTGAAGCTGGTGTCGGAAGTGGGCGTGGGCACCATCGCCGCAGGCGTGGCGAAGGGGCACGCCGACAACATCCTCATTTCTGGCGATTCCGGCGGCACAGGGGCGTCGCCCATCACCAGCATCAAGCACGCCGGCCTGCCGTGGGAACTGGGCATCGCCGAGACGCATCAGACGCTGGTGCTCAACGACTTGCGCAGTCGGGTGCGGTTGCAGACCGATGGACAGCTCAAGACTGGCCGCGACGTGGTGATTGGCTGTCTTCTGGGCGCCGAAGAATTCGGCTTTGCCACGGCCCCACTGATCACGCTGGGCTGCATCATGATGCGCAAATGCCACCTCAACACCTGTCCCGTGGGAATCGCCACGCAGGATCCGGAGCTGCGCAAGAAGTTCGAGGGCCAGCCGGAACATGTCATCAACTACTTCTTCATGGTCGCTGAAGACGTGCGCGAGATGATGGCACAACTCGGCTTCCGCACCATCAACGAAATGGTGGGACGCTCCGACGTGCTGGAACTCGATCCGGAAATTGCGCACTGGAAGACCCGGCACATCGACCTTTCGCGCGTCCTGACGCCAGCCACCAAGCCGCACCCCGACGTCGGCACCTACTGCCAGATCGCGCAGCAGCACGGCATGGAGTATCAGCTCGACAACGACCTGATCCGCGAATGCCAGCCGGCCATTCAGGACGGACAACGCGTAGAGCTGGCCATCGAGGTGCAGAACATCGACCGCGCGCTCGGCACCATGCTCAGCCACGAGGTCTCCAAGAAATGGGGGCCGAAGGGGTTGCCCGACGACACCATCCACATCCGTTGCCGCGGCTCGGCGGGGCAGAGCCTCGGTGCCTGGCTCGCGCACGGCGTGACACTGGAAGTGGAAGGGGACGCGAACGATTACGTCGGCAAGGGACTGTCGGGCGGGCGGATCGTTGTCTACCCGCCGGAGAATTCGTCGTTCGTGCCCGAAGACAACATCCTGATCGGAAACGTGGTGCTGTACGGTGCAATTCACGGCGAGGCATTCTTCCGCGGCCGCGCGGCGGAACGGTTCTGCGTGCGGAACTCCGGCGCGTGGACTGTGGTGGAAGGGGTCGGCGACCACGGCTGCGAATACATGACCGGCGGCCGCGCCGTGATCCTCGGCCCCACCGGCCGAAACTTTGCGGCAGGGATGTCCGGCGGGATTGCCTATGTGTGGGACCCGCACGGCAAGCTGCTGGAAAACATTAACCTGGAGATGGTCGAGCTGGAACCACTCTCCGATGAAGACGCCGCGGAACTGCGCGATCTCATCGCCAGGCACCAAAAGCACACGCGGTCAACGGTGGCTGCCGAGCTCCTGGAAAACTGGGACCGCGAGCTGCCGCGGTTCAAGAAGGTTATGCCCACCGACTACAAGCGCGCGCTGGCGGAACAGATGAAAGAAGCACCACAGGAAGTTCTGGCGGAGTCGTTCGGCAGTCCTGTGATGGCAGGGGCAGCGGGCCAACTTTGACATTAGTGAACGCCCGCAAACTAGAGATAACACCAATAGGACTTCCACCGAGGAGGACGCAGCGTATCATTGCCGCAGCTCGGGTTTCACCATTCCCTGTCCGCGAGGTGCAACCATGCGACGCGCTTTCACGCTGATCGAACCTTCTTTCGTGCTTTTTCGTGTGTTCCGTGGTTCGCATTTGAGTCGCATCTGATGGGCAAGCCGACCGGTTTCAAAGAATTCTCTCGCCAGGTGCCGCTGGATCGCGATCCTGCGCTGCGCGTTCTTGACTGGAACGAGTTCCACGAGCACATGCCCGAGGCCGAGCTCAAGCAGCAAGGCGCGCGCTGCATGGACTGCGGCGTGCCGTTCTGTCACACCGGAATGGTGCTGAACGGGATGGCCGCCGGCTGTCCCATCAACAATCTCATTCCGGAGTGGAACGATCTGGTCTACCGCGGCCACTGGCGGGAAGCGCTCGATCGGTTGCACAAGACCAACAACTTCCCGGAGTTCACCGGCCGCGTGTGTCCTGCGCCGTGCGAAGGCTCGTGCGTGCTGGGGATCACCGATCCCGCAGTGACCATCAAGAACATCGAATGCTCGATCATCGACAAGGGCTTCGAGGAAGGCTGGGTCGTTCCGAATCCGCCGAAGGTCCGCACCGGTAAGACGGTCGCCGTGATCGGCTCCGGTCCTGCAGGGCTCGCCGCCGCCGCGCAGCTCAACAGCGTGGGGCACACCGTTACCGTCTTCGAGCGTTCCGACCGCATCGGCGGACTGCTGATGTACGGCATTCCCAACATGAAGCTCGACAAGCACGCCGTCGTGCAGCGCCGCGTGAATTTGATGATTGCTGAAGGCGTGCTGTTCAAAACGGGCGTGGAGATCGGCAAAGATCTCCCCGCGCAGGGACTGCTGGAGCACTTCGATGCCGTTGTGCTGTGCACCGGCGCCACGGCGCCGAACGATTTCTTCGTACACACGCCGGGCCGCAACCTGCAGGGCATCCACTTCGCGATGGAGTTCCTGCACAAGAACACCAAGAGCATGCTCGACTCGAACCATCTCGATGAGCAGTACATCAGCGCCCGAGACAAGGACGTGATCGTCATCGGCGGCGGCGACACCGGCACCGACTGCGTGGGGACATCGATGCGGCACGGCTGCCGTTCGCTGGTCAACTTCGAGGTCGTCCCGCAGCCGCCGCTGCAGCGCGCCGCGAACAATCCCTGGCCGCAATGGCCCCGCGTGTACAAGCTCGACTATGGCCACGAAGAAGCGGCAGCGCGGTTCGATTACGCTCGCATGCCGGGCAAAAAGCTCGCCGGCGATCCGCGCGAGTATGCCATCCAGACCATCGAGTTCCTCGGCGACGGCGAAGGCCGTTTGCGGGCCTTGAAGACCGTGCGGCTCGATTGGACGAAGCCCGATTCCGAGAAGAAGACGCCGTTTTCGGTCATCCCCAATACCGAGCAGGAATGGCCGGCCCAGTTGTGTTTCCTCGCACTGGGTTTCAAGGGGCCGGAATCGGCGGTCGCATTGCAGCTCGGCGTCGAGTTCGACCCGCGCACGAATTACAAAGCCGAATATGGCCAGTACCGCACCAACGTGGAACGCGTGTATGCCGCCGGCGATTGTCGCCGCGGTCAGAGCCTCGTGGTGTGGGCCATCAACGAAGGCCGCGGGGTAGCGCGCGAGGTGGACCGCGATTTGATGGGATCGACGGATTTGCCATAATGGGATCACAACCATGAACATCGCCCTCGGTTGTGATCACGGCGGCTTTCCGCTCAAGGACCGCATTCGACGAGCGATCGAGGCGGCGGGGTGCGGCGTCGTCGATTGTGGCACCGATTCCGACTGCTCCGTCGATTATCCCGACTACGCACTCAAAGTCGGCCAGGCCATCCTGGCGAAACAAGCCGAGCGCGGCGTGCTCCTGTGCGGCAGCGGCGTGGGCATTGCTGTCGCGGCGAACAAGATCCCAGGCATCCGAGCCGGTGTTTGTCACGACACGTATTCCGCCCATCAGGGTGTCGAACACGACGATGTGAACGTGCTGTGTCTTGGGGCCCGCATCGTCGGCGAAGAGCTCGCGGCAGAGATCGTGCAGGCGTTCGTCGCCGCACAGTTCACGCACGAAGAGCGCCACGTGCGGAGGCTCAACAAGGTGCTCGACATCGAGCGCGCCGCGCTGGCTGGGCAATTCTCGCGCCCGCCGGAAGCCCAGGGATAGCCATCCCGGGGCTTCCCCGGTGCAGCGCTTGACAGCCATGCCTCGACCGTCTATGCTCACATACCTAGACGGTCAATGCAAAGGCGCGCCGCATGAATTCGCAATTGCTCTGGGGCGCCGTGGAGATGCTCATCCTGGAAGTCGTCTCCCACGGACCCACCTATGGCTACGAGATCGCACAAACCGTCGCCGACCAGTCGCGGGGGTATTTCGACCTCAAGGAAGGCAGCCTGTATCCGGCCCTGCACCGGCTGGAGCAGCAGAAGCTGTTGACGTCGTTCTGGGACGAAGTCGACGGCCGCCGCCGCAAGTATTACCGACTCACCTCCGCGGGTCGCAAGTCGCTCGAATCGAAGAAAACCGCCTGGCGCTCGTTTGCGCAAGGCGTCGAAGGCGTCCTGGGAGGACAATTCGCGAAATAACGGAATCTGCATCGCATCCGCTTGCGGTTAGCGGATACGCGGCAAACGACGATCCGCTAACCGCGAGCGAACATTGTGAATCGCGCCCGAATGAACGAAGACATCCTCGCCGATCTGCCGCCGCCTTTGGACGACGAACCCGCGTCGCTGCGGCGGGACATCGCCGACGAACTGGGGGACCACCTCGCGTCCGCTTTCCATCGCGAGCTGGTCAAATCGGCGGATGAAGACGTGGCAAAGGAACGCGTGCTCGAACGCTTCGGCGATCCACGGCGGATCGCCCGGCAACTGTGGTGGCAAGCCATGTGGAGTCGCATCATGCTCCAGAAGATTTCCATCGGGTTACAGTCGGTGCTGGTGGTGGCGCTCATCGCGCTCGTGGTCGTGCTGGTCCAGATGCAGGCGCACCAGCAACAGTTGGCGGCGGACGCCGCGCTGCTTCGTCAGCACACGTTCAACAACGAGACAATGCTCGCGCGGCTCGTGGAGCAACTGCGCGACGTCGATCTGCCGAGGCGCACGCCGCGCGAGCAGGCTGCCGGCGCAATGGGGGCGGAGGCAGGTCTCGGCGCAATGGGCAGCCCCGCGATGGGAATGGAAGGGGCGGGCGGCAGTATGCCGGGCCTGTTGCCCGGCGAAGGAGGCCAGTCGATTGCGGCGCTGGAGGGCGCAGCGTCGCTGTCGCTGGTGTTGACGATGGAAACGGAAGACGGTCCGCCGGCCCACGGTTGCCAGATGCTGATCGTTGACGACGCCGACAACCCGCTGACGCTGTCCTATGGTACGGACGAATCGGGTTGGAGCGCACAGACCCGCGGGGGTTTAGCGGCTCCCGGGTCGTCCGGCGGCGGCCTGTGGGTCGCCCTGCCGATGCGTGCCGAGGATCAGGGCCGCGTGATGGCCGGCAGCGTCGAACCTGGCCGCTATGTCGCATTGATTACATTCCCCAACGGCTGGGCCACGCGGCACAGGATCGTCGTCAGGCCGGGCGAACAGCACGTCGAAAAGATCGTGTGTCCCAAACCACTCGAGAAGGCGTTTGTCACGATTGTCGCGCCGGCCGTGCCGGACGATTTACGCGAGGCCGGCGCGCACGTCATGTTGCAGGCGACGCCGGCGACGCTCAAGATCGGCACCGTGACATGGCAGTCGAGCACCGCCCGCCACATTGATGCGGTGTTCGACGCGGTCACCGGCCAGGCGGAGTTGGTCTCGGAAATGCCGTTCGGCGAAACGCCGGACGAGTCAGGCGGACTTCAATCCTTCGGTTCGGGTATGAGAGCCAATCAGCCAAAGATTCGGAATTTCCGGGGCGATGCGGCCGAGGATCGCTTCCTGGTGCTGTCGACAGGGGAGTACGACGTCATTCTGACGCTGTACCAGTTCGACGTAAAAGAGCCATACCTGCACGGTCAGTTCCATAAGTTGCTGCCACCGAACTTCGATCCAGACAGCCCCCCGCACCGCTTGGCCGCGCTGCCGGACTTCGAAGCCGACCAGTCAGCTCGTCCATTAAAGTTCGCACTGAAACCGGGGCAGAACACGTGGACGCTGGACCGTGCTGCGGAGCTGTTCGAGCCGGGGCGGAAACAGCTGGAGGAGTCGGCGCCGTAGTCACTCCTGGCGGGCTTACGCCGCGCCGCTCGCCTCCCGATAATAGCGGGATGCCTCCGTTCGCTCCGCCGCGTTCCGTTTACGTGCACGTGCCCTTCTGCCGGCATCGATGCGGGTATTGCGACTTCACGCTGATCGCCGGGCGAGATGATCTGCGGGACGCGTATCTCGACGCACTGGAGCGGGAGATTGAAAATGCAGGATGGGACGAATCCGCGAGTCCCACCAGCGAGCGCCGTGGTAGGACTTGCGGACTCGTCCCACTCTACGAGCTCGACACGCTGTTCTTTGGCGGGGGCACGCCGTCGCATCTCACCGGGCTGCAGTTAGCGCGACTTTTCGCGATCGTGCGGCGGCGGTTTACCTTCAGCCGCGAAAAGAAGGAACCCGCCGGCTTACGCCGGGCGGCTCGCCAGCACGCGGAAGTCTCACTCGAAGCTAACCCGCTCGATCTCACCGACGAGATGCTGGCGCAGTTGGCGGAGTTGGGCATGAATCGATTGTCGATCGGCGTGCAGTCGTTCAATGCCGATACGCTGCGACTGTTGGAGCGAGATCATTCGCCCGAGGACGTCAGGTTACTCATTCCGCGGGCGAAGCGATGGTTCGACAATCTCTCTGTCGACCTCATCTTCGGCGTGCCGGGGCAGTCGCTGCGATCGTGGCATGAGACGATCCAGGAAGCCATCGATCTCGGCGTCACGCACGTTTCGACTTACGGCCTCACGTTCGAGCCGGGGACGGCGTTCACCACGCGCCGCAATCGCGGGGAACTGCAACCGGTCAACGAGGAACTGGAACGCGCCCAGTATGCCGCGGCGATGGACGACCTGGCCGCTGCGGGGTTCGAGCAGTATGAGATCTCGAACTTCGCGCGGCCCGGATTCGCGTGTCGGCACAATCTGAACTACTGGCGCGGCGGTTCCTACTTCGGTTTCGGTCCCGGAGCGGCGCGGCACATCAACGGTCGGCGGGAGACGAACATTCGGAGCACGTTGGGCTATCTGGCGCGGCTGTCGCGAGGAGTTTCGCCAACGTTTGAGGTGGATGCGCTCGATGCGAAGGGTCGTGCGCGCGAGCGGATCTTTCTGGCGCTGCGGATGAACGCGGGCCTGTCGCGAGCGGAGTTCCGGCTGCAGACAGGGTTCGATCTCGACGAACTCGGGGGCAGCGCAATCAAAAAACATCGCGCCAGCGGCTGGCTGGAAGACGATGGCGAGCGGATCCGCCTGTCGCGCGCGGGTCGGTTCTTGGCCGACCGCGTGGTGGCGGATTTTTTGTGACGGAAGCGAGGCCGTTATCCGCGCGAAACGCGAAGCCGCAAGCGATCGACGCTGGCGGTTTCGCAATTCGATGAACTACTCCCAATACAAGAGCGTCGTGGCGGAGAACGGCAGCGCGTCTTCCTCAAACTGCACTTCGCCGTAGACCGCCACGTGCCCCGTCTTGGGCCGGCTCGCGCGGCCGATGTACTTGCCGTCCGCTGCTTCGAGCGAAGTGGCGCTCCACGGGGCTTCGCGCAGGTCGGTCGTCGGGGCCTGGGCCGACCACAGCCGCACGGCGTTCGGCGAATCTTTCGAGGTGATCGCCAGCTCCAGATGTTCCGGCGATGACTTCTTGTCCCACGTAATCTGCGGGAACGTGCGGCCGGTGACCGTGCGGCGGAAGAACACACCCAGCGTGGTCAGCGCCTGCTCGCGGCCGCCTTTCAGGTTGTGACCGGCATTGGCCACGCGCAGCACGTGCTTGGGACCAATGAGGTCGTCCCAGTACAGGTTCATCGCGTCGTGCACCCAGTAGCGGTCGTTCGCGCCCACGATCATCAGCTTCGGCAGCGCGAGCTGGTAGCGATAGGTGAACGGGTCCATCATTCGCCACAAATCGCTTTCGCGGGTCCCTTCGGGGATGCCGTTTTCACGAACGAGGCCCTTGCGCGTGTAATCGTCGATCTGCTCGCTGTAGAAGCCCCACACCTGCTTCTGGTGCTGCATCTGCTTGGGAAAATTGAGGACGTCGATCACCATCGGCGCGGTGCCGACGATGCGGCGGTCGGACGCGGCGGTGAGCCAGCTCGTCCAGCCGCGCTTCGAGCCCCCAGTGACCACGAACCCGCGGATGGGCTGTTGAAACTGGTTGCCGCAGAATTGCTGGAGCGCGTCCATCGCCTTGGCAGCGCTTTTCACCATGGGGAAGAGCAGCGGCCAGGTGTCGTCTCCCGTGTCGAGGTAGCGCAGCCAGGTTTCCGTGATGAGATCGTCTTCCACGCGGCCGTCGAACAGGGGCTGGTTGGGCACGTGATGCAACGTGGCCACGCGAGCGCCGCACAGCCGCGCCAACGCCGCCCCCATCGCCTGCTCTTCCTGTCCCGGGAGCTTGCCCGTGCTGCCGCCCGTGACGTACAGCAGCATGTGCTCGGGGTACTTGATCTCCGCCGGTTCATAGACGTAAAGCGGATGCTCCCAGGTGATGTTCTGCCAGGTTTGCGAGGTGAGCCGCAACCGATACACTGCGCCGGCGGCCGACTTCTGCGAGTCCTCGACGGTCCAGCGGAACGCCGGCTCTTCGCGGGCCAGGTAGCGGAATAGGGCCGAAGGGATGGCGTCGTCGGACTTCGTGGACCGTTCGGCAGAGAGGAGCGGAACCGCGGAAAGGGCACACCACACCGCCGCGGATAGGAATGTCAATCGCATCGTCACCGTTCCATTGAGAATGCAGAAGGAAATCGCCCGGCCGCAAGCGGACGTCACTTGGTCGTGAGCTTGATCTCGCCGAGATCGACCGGCTTGTCTTTCACGGTGAACTTGAAATCGGACTTCTTGGGATCGCTGTAACGGCCGTTAAACTTGTCTGGACCATAATCGCGAGACATCACGTTGAACTCGCGGCTGGTGAATACCAGCACGTAATCGCCGGGGGGCACGCCGTCCTTCTGTTCGTAGGTGGCGACTTCAAAGGTACCGTCGGTTTTGGTCTCCGTCCGCGAGAACGTGGGCATCTTCTCGTCCATGCCGGCCACGTTGTGACATTCAACCTGCACTGTGGAGGGGGGTGCGGCACCGTCCACCGTCACTTTTCCCGAGACTGGAAAGGTTTGCTTGCGAGGCGGCCCCTTGGTTCCACACCCTGCCACTTGCACGGCGCACAACGCAACACCAAGCAACGCAATCCAACGCATGGAGGCTCCTTTTGCATTGGGACGACCCGGTCTCGCATTCGCTGCCAGACTGTTCCCGCTGTTTGTGGTAGTAAGAATTGGCGGCTATTCGAGACTGGCAACTTCGCCCTTCCTCCGCGTGATCGATGCGGCGAATACGCTCGCTGCGATGTTCTCGCTGACGAACTTCACGGCGCCGTCCCCCATTGCGAAGTGCGCGCCGCCGGTATGGAAGCAGTGAAAGCCGTTGCCGCGGATGTTTGTGCAGTTGATGGCACAAGGACCGCCAAAACCGGTGCCATCGTAAAGCGCCCCTTGCAGCCAATGCTCGAAGATCAGCGCATCAGACCAAGCGCCGCCGTTGGTGCCCTGCAAGGCTGCGAAGGTCGCAGCGGGGACGCCAAGCGATGCCGCAGACGCCACCTGCGCCTTTTGGTAGAGCGTGGTGCTGCCGGTACGTTCTCCCACCAAGAACGTGTTCGATGTGCCGTCGACGAGATCTCGCATGCGCGACATTCCGCCCGATGAACCGGGATTGGGGCCGGCAGCAACAATGGCCCCCTCACGGTCACCGCCTTGATTGTTGTTATACGCAATATTCCCGAACGTCCCTCGAACGCCGGTTGTCCCCGAGTAGTCGCAGCGTGCTGCCGTAAAGGTGTTGTTTTGTGGGGGAACACCTGGGCCAAATCCGTTTGCCGGATAGGTGTACGCACTCTGTGGGGGCGCGGTGGAAGACGGGCACACGAACGCGGGGATAATCGTCCGCCCTAGCGCCTCATTCGCCGTGAGCGCCGCCGCTGGATAGACGGTCGGCCCAATGAACATCGGACAGCTTTGGTTGATTTGATTGTACAACGGGGCCTGGTCGATGTAGGGCAACAAGTGGACATAGGCGCTCTTGGTATTCTGATCCGGTGGTGCAATGAAGTATCCAGGGGGAAAGATGTTGTTTGAGTCGTGGTAGTTGTGGAACGCGAGTCCAATCTGCTTCAGGTTATTTCGGCACTGCGTCCGCCGTGCCGCTTCGCGGGCCTGCTGCACGGCGGGCAGCAAGAGCGCGATCAGGATCGCGATAATCGCAATCACGACCAACAGTTCGATCAGGGTGAACCCTTTCGAAAGACGAAGCCAAGCCCGATGGCGCATCATGACGGCTTCCTTTAATGAAGGATCGCGGAAGAGAACGAATGTGGGGCGAACGCCCGTCAGACGCCGCCAAAATACCGCGCGTTCCCAGCGTTGTAAATGGGGTGCTGAAAGAATGATGTTTCCGGTGGCGATCACGGCAAGAAGTTGACGCTTCCCCTGTCACGTGCGTTAGAGGCAGCAAACTCCGCCAAGCGGCAAGCCTTTGTGACGTCTTGACGTTTTTCACATGGCCGATTGTGTTTGGCCCGTTTGACGGCCTTGGTCGCCCACTTCTAAAATCATGGCTTCCCATTTTCGGAGCCTGTTAACTTGTCCAGCCTGCCGCAACTCGACGACGCCATCCACAAGGCGGACGTCCTGCTGGAAGCGCTGCACTGGATCCGCCAGTTCCGCGGCCGGCACGTCGTGATCAAGCTGGGCGGCAGCGCCATGGAAGAGACCGACGCCGTCCGGGCCTTCCTCACCGATGTGATCTTCATGGAAACCGTGGGGATGCGGCCGATTCTGGTGCACGGCGGCGGCAAAGCCATTAACGCGGCGATGGCCAAGGCAGGGATCCAGCCCAAGTTCGTGCAGGGGCGGCGTTACACCGACGATGCCACGCTGGACATCGTCGCTCAGGTGCTGGCGGGTGAGATTTGCCAATCGCTGGTGGACGAAATTAATCGTCAGGACGGCGACGCGGTCGGCTTGAGCTTTTTGACGGTGAACTGCCTCAAGGGCCAGCGGCTCACGTTGCCGGGGCCTCACGGGGAGCAGATCGATCTCGGCCGCGTGGGGGAAGTGACCGACATCGACCGCGACCTGCTGCTGACGACGTGTCGCGGCGGCCGCATCCCGGTGCTGCCGTCGATCGCCCTCGACGAGCAGGGCGGAAAGCTGAACGTGAACGCCGACACCGCGGCGGCAGCAGTGGCGCGGATCATCCAGGCGGAGAAGCTGGTGTTCCTGAGCGACGTGCCGGGGATCTTCCTCGACCGTCACGACCCTACCACGCTGCAGACGCATTTGACGTCGGCAAAGTGCCGAGAGCTGATTGCCCAAGGAATTATCGACGCGGGGATGGTGCCCAAAGTGGAAGCCGCGTTGGAGGCGCTCGCTGCGGGAGTGAAGAAGGTGCACATCATCGACGCGCGCATTCCACATTCGGTGCTGTTGGAGGTGTATTCCAACCGCGGGATTGGGACAGAGATTGTGTTGTGACCAGAAGCCCAGGGATAGCCATCCCTGGGTCTCTTGCGTGTCCCAGTCGCTTCCGAGAGACCGGGACACTTTTTCGGTGAACCAAAAGGTGTTCGGGACACTCAGAAGTGTCCCGGACACACGTGTGACTCAGGGATGGCATCCCTGGGCTTCCAACGTCAACAAAGGAACGTTCATGTCGGCAACGGCGACGGTGTCCAGCCAGGACGTCATCCAACAGTTCGAGCGGTACGTGATCCCCAACTACCGCCGCTACCCGGTGTGCATTGTCCGGGGAGAAGGAACTGCGGTGTGGGACGCCGAGGGGAAGCGGTATCTCGACCTGTTTCCCGGTTGGGGCTGCAACATCCTGGGTCACTGTCCGGAGCCGGTGGTGCGGGCCATTCAGGAGCAGGTGGCCTCGCTGATTCACGTTCCGAACACGTGGTACACCGAGGCCCAGGGGAACTTCGCCGAAGCGCTGTGCTCGCGCAGTTTCGGCAAGGCGTTTTTCGCCAACAGCGGGGCGGAAGCCAACGAGGCCGCCATCAAGCTGGCCCGGCTGCACGGCAGCCCGTCCAAGTACAAGATCATCACGTTCGAGAACGGCTTCCACGGCCGCACGTACGGAGGGCTATCGGCCACGGCCCAACCGAAGTATCACGAAGGGGTCGGCCCGCTGCTGCCGGGATTCCGCTATGCTCCGTACAACGACTTGAACGCCGTCCGCGAGCTTGTCGATGACGAAACCTGTGCGATTATGCTCGAACCGGTGCAGGGCGAAGGGGGAGTCAACGTTCCCGATGAGAGCTTCCTGAAAGGCGTTCGCGCGTTGTGCGACGAGCGCGGCATGTTGCTGATCTTCGACGAAGTGCAGACCTGCATGGGCCGCACCGGCGAATGGTTTGGGTACCAGTCGTTTGGCGTCGAGCCGGACGTGATGACGCTCGCGAAGGGCGTAGCGGCCGGCGTGGCATGCGGCGTGATGATCTGCCAAGACGCGGTTGCCCCCAGCCTGCGACCGGGCATGCACGCCAGCACGTTCGGCGGCAACCCGCTGGCGATGGCAGCGGGCATCGCGACGATCCAGATGATCGAGGACGAGCGGCTGCTGGAAAACTGCCGGCGCATGTCCGACCGTTTCCGCAAGCACTTCACGGCGCTCAAGGACGAGCTGCCGATCATCAAGGAAGTGCGGATTCGAGGGATGATGATCGGCGTGGACCTGGCAGTGCCGGCAGTGCCCGCGGTCGCCAAATGCATGGAGCGTGGAGTGCTGATCAACGCCACGCACGACACGGTGGTGCGGCTGTTGCCGCCGATCAACATTTCGGCCGAGGAGGTGGATGAAGGATTCTCCGTGGTGGCGGAGGTGTTGCGGCAATTAGCGAAAACCGCGTGAAGGCGGGCGTTGCGTCGGTCAGAATGAGAGTATTATTTGCAAACGACGCTTGCGATTAGCGGATCCCGGGACGCGATCTTTGGACGTCTTTGGACGCGCTAGCCGCAAGCGTGCGATGTTTTATCGACGGTGAATTCGGGGTGCACGGAGGTCGTCGATGACGAGACTTCCCGGATGTTGGCCATGCGTCATTTGAACTCGCTTCTGGAACTGTCCCGGTCGGACGTCGACCGGATCTTCGCACTCGCGGAATCGCTGAAAGGGCGGTCGCGGCGCGGCGAGCGCCCGCCGCTGCTGGCCGGACGCGTCCTGACTCAAGTGTTCGAGAAGCCTTCGCTTCGCACGCGATTGAGCTTCGACGCCGCCATGCTGCAATTGGGCGGCGGCAGCGTGTTCCTGAGCGCGAAAGAGGCCGGCATCGGCGGCCGCGAATGCGTCAAAGATGTCGCCCGCGTCATTGGCGGATATAGCGACGTCATCGCGCTGCGCACGTTTTCGCAGCAACTCATCGATGATTTCATCCGCTATTCGGGCGTGCCGGTCATTAACGGCCTCTCCGACGTGCGGCATCCGTGCCAGGCGCTCACCGACCTGTTCACCATGCGCGAAGTGCTCGGCGACGTGCGCGGACGGAAGTTCGTTTTCGTGGGGGACGGCAACAACGTGGCAACATCGCTGGCTTCGGCGTGCGCGCTGCTCGACGTGCCGCTGACGGTGTGTGCGCCCGCCGACTACCGCATGCCGGCCGAGTTCCTGGCGGAACTCAAGCGGCAGTTTCCACAATCGCAGGTGGAACAGACATCCGATTTTCGCGGGGCGCTCGCCGATGCCGACATCATCTACACCGACGTGTGGACCAGCATGGGGCAGGAAGCCGAGGATGCCACGCGCCGGAAAGTGTTCGGCCCTTACCAGGTGAATGCCAACCTGATGAAGCTGGCTCCGCCAACCGCCCGGTTCATGCACTGCCTGCCCGCCAAGCGCGGTCAGGAAGTGACCGACGACGTCATCGATGGCCCGCAAAGTATTGTCTTCGAGCAGGCCGACAACCGCATGCACCTGGCGAAGGGGCTGTTATGCTGGGTGTTGGAGGTGGAGTAAGTGGTAAGGGACCGGGCAAAAATAACTTGGCTACTTTACTTTGTGGGGGCGGATGGTGTAGTTCCAGTCGCCGTGGAATTCGTGAGGTTGAAGGCGAACTTGGGCAAGTTGCTGGTTGCTGACCTCG
>Ga0073934_10002875_pt1 | contig 33695 bp, 35 predicted proteins | sample LarsenN4metaG_FD_76834 | JGI IMG/M metagenome (GOLD analysis project Ga0073934, IMG submission 76834) | Hot spring sediment bacterial and archeal communities from British Columbia, Canada, to study Microbial Dark Matter (Phase II) - Larsen... ...
AATCGCAATTGCGACGCTGGGCCGCGAGCTTCTGTCGCCGCTGGGGCTTCGGGGCACCCCGGATGGTGGAGAAATTCCAAGCCGAACTCCACCGCGTGGTGGCCTACTTGCGCTGGCCACCGCGCTGGCGGCATCGCTTGCGCACTACCAACCTCGCGGAGGGCTTCTTCTACCATCTGCGCCGCTACCTCGGCCGCTTCCCCGGCTGCGTCGACCCGGCGCATAGCGAACAGATCCTCGGTTGTTTTATCTTGGCTTGTGAACAGGCTCATGCCTGAGGAGTTCAACGTGATCCGGAGCACCCTCAACCCGACTTTCAACAGAATTGCTGGACAGTGCCTTTCTTGACCACGCCCTTGCCTTGCGAGACGCAATCGAGTAGCATGAAGAGGTTCTCCGAGCCCGGGGTGCTAAAGGCGTTGCGAGAGGCCCATGCCCTGCGGGCCGATAGGGTGTTCCGAGAAATGGGAACGCCTCCCGTGTTTGGAAAGGAGAACCGGGCCGACTCCAAACGCGGGTCGGCGTTCTTGTTTTTGCAGAACCTTCAGGCCCGCAGGGGCTTTCGTAGCGGCGGGCGGAACTTATTCCGACTGGGTCGGCAGCCCGCCCCGCAGCCGAGAGTGGTGATCTGAAATTCACCGCTACGCCCCAACAGCGGTTCGGCGGTCACAGACCGCCACGACAGCCAATGCTGCAAGACAAATTTGGTCGCGCCATTCACGACCTGCGCATTTCGGTGACGGACCGCTGCAACTTCAGTTGCGTGTACTGCAAGTCCGCCGACCCAAGGAACTACTTCCCGCACCGCGACCTGCTGACCTGGGAAGAATTCCTGCGCGTGGCGCGGGTGCTCGCCGGCCTGGGCATCCGCAAGGTGCGCGTCACGGGCGGCGAGCCGTTGTTGCGCGACGGCATCGTCGCGTTCATCCGGGCCCTCTATCAAATACGCGGACTCGAAGACGTCGCCATAACCACTAATGGCTATCTGCTCCCCGAGATGGCGAAGGATTTGGCGGCCGCAGGTTCGCCGCGCGTCACGGTGAGCCTGGACTCGACTGACCCCGCCAAATTCGCGCGCATCACGCGCACGCCGCGCTCGTTTGAGAACGTGATGGCCGGCGTGGACGCGGCCCTCGTCGCAGGCCTGAAGCCCGTAAAGGTGAACATCGTTTTGGTGCGCGGGTTCAACGACGATGAGATCTTAGAATTTGCGCGCCTGGGTCGCCAGCGCGACATCATCGTGCGCTTCATCGAATTTATGCCCCTCGACGCCGACCACGCGTGGAACCGCGACCTGGTGGTGACAGCCAAAGAAATCGTGGAGGCGATCAACCCGGTTTACCGGCTGGAGGAGATTCCGCGCGCCTCGCCCAGCGAAACCGCCCTGCGCTACCGCTTCGCGGACGGCCAAGGCGAAATCGGGATCATCGCCCCGGTTTCGATTCCGTTCTGCGGCCAGTGCAGCCGGCTCCGCCTGACCGCGGACGGGAAAATCCGTACGTGCCTCTTTTCGCTCCGCGAGCATGACGTGCGCCACCTCGTTCGCAACGGCGCGACCGATGCCGACATGGAACAATTCTTTGTGAAGATGGTTCGGCAGAAGGAACCCGGGCATCGCATTAACGAGCCGGATTTCGTGCAGCCGAAACGGACCATGGTTTATATCGGGGGGTAAGGGACGCCTTCGGGCTCCGGCAAGAGCGGGGAGGGCCCCGCTCCAACATGGCGGGCGGGAGTAAAGCCTGCAAAGCCGGCTGAGTTGTTCTAGACTAGAGTATAGGGCGAGATGGCGACCGCGGTTCTCAACCCGCTTCCTGAAACCTACGTTGAGCTCTCTGAGCTGGAACTGGACGCGCGCATCGCCCGCGCCAAGGCGGCACTCGGTACGAAGCTCGTCATCCTGGGGCACCACTACCAGCGCGACGAGGTTATCAAGTTCGCCGACTATCGGGGCGATTCGCTCAAACTCTCCCAGCAGGCCGCCAGCCGCAAGGAGGCGGAGTACATTGTCTTCTGCGGCGTGCACTTCATGGCCGAAAGCGCGGACATCTTGAGTGGCGATCACCAGACCGTGATTCTGCCTGACATGAACGCGGGGTGCTCGATGGCCGACATGGCCGACCTCGAGCAGGTGGAAGTTTGCTGGGAGGAGATGGCGAGGGTCACGGATGCAACGATTGTTCCCGTCACCTACATCAATTCGACCGCGGCGATCAAGGGATTTGTCGGCGCGCACGGCGGCGCCGTGTGCACCTCCTCGAACGCCCGGAAGGTGATGGAGTGGGCGCTGGCGCGCGGCGAAAAAGGTCTGTTTCTCCCCGATGAACACCTGGGCCGCAACACCGGCTATCGCATGGGGATTCCGCTCGAACAGATGGTGGTGTGGGACCCGCACGAAGAACTGGGCGGGCTGAGCGAGGATCAAATCCGCAACGCGCGAATCGTTTTGTGGAAGGGCCACTGCTCGGTTCACCAACGCTTCCTGCCGGAACATGTGGCGAAAGTGCGCGCGCAATATCCGGGAATACGCGTGATTGCGCATCCCGAATGCCGCTGGGAGGTTTGCCAGTTGGCGGACGAGATCGGCTCGACGGAAACGATCATCAAACGCGTCACAGAATCTCCGGCCGGCAGCCAGTGGGCGGTAGGCACGGAGATCCATCTGGTGTGCCGCCTCGCCAAAGAGCTCCCGGACCGGAAGGTGGTTTCACTGGAAGACTGCGGCTGCCTGTGCAGCACGATGTTTCGCATTTCGCCGCAGCACCTGTGCTGGACGCTGGAGAGCCTGGTGGACGGCCACGTCGTCAACCGCGTGAGCGTTGACCCGCAGACCAAGCATTGGGCGCGCGTGGCGCTGGACCGCATGCTGGAACTGCGGTAGAGAAGTCCCCCGTCGAGAGCCGAGAGTGGAGAAACGAGGGCGAAATAGATTCCGGGTTTTTTCTTCTAATGTTGACTGTCGACTGTGCACTGTTTTTCATGGCTGACAAGTATTTCAATCGCCGCGAAGCAGAAGAGCTCCTGCCCTTGATCGAGCAAAGCCTGCGCAAGGCTCGCGAGAGCAAGAGGAAGGTGGAGAAACTGGACCGCGAGCTGTCGCGCGCCACGACTAAGATCATGGTTTTGGGCGGGTCACTTCCGCCCTACGCGCGGCTGGCGGTGAATCGCTCCGAGCGCGAGAAGATGGCGGCGCAGTTGCACGAGGCGCTCAATCGCATTCACGAGACCGGATGCCTGGTGAAAGATCTCGACGAGGGTCTAGTGGACTTCCCGACGCTCCGCGAAGGAAAAGAAGTTTATCCTTGTTGGAAGCTCGGGGAAGAGCGCATCGGCTACTGGCACGGCATCGAGGAAGGATTCAAAGGACGCAAACCCCTCGATGCGAGTACGTCTGAGGAACCACCTGCTGGCCGCTCGCGCATGCAGTAAACAGATTCCTTCCCTCAGGGGTAACACGACAAACTGATGCCCGATGCCAAGCCTGCCAACGCGCTGGCGCATTCCCGAAGCGCCTATCTGAGAAGCGCCGCGCACCAGCCCGTCGGGTGGCGGGAGTGGAACGACGCGGCCTTCGACGAGGCGCGCCGCGCGGACAAGCCGATCCTGCTTGATATCGGCGCGGTGTGGTGCCACTGGTGTCACGTCATCGACCGCGAGAGTTATGAGAACGCGGAAATCGCCGCGATCATCAATGCGCACTATGTTCCGATCAAGGTGGATCGGGACGAGCGGCCGGACATCGACGCTCGCTACCAGACCGCCATCAGCGCACTGACCGGCCAGGGCGGCTGGCCGCTCACCGCCTTCCTCACGCCTGAGGGCATGCCGTTCTACGGCGGCACTTATTTTCCCCCCGACGACCGCTTCGGCCGGCCCGGTATGAAGCGTCTGCTCGAAGCCGTCGCGTACAACTATCGAACCCATCGCGCCGAGATTCACGCGAGCGCAGAAAAAATCTCCGACGCGCTGGCCGAGATCGAACAGATTCCGGCAGGCGGCCAGGCCAGTCGACAGGTGCTGGAGACGATGCTCGCCGGCATGGGCCGCATGTACGACCCGACCCACGGCGGCTTTGGCACGGCGCCAAAATTTCCCCATCCCTCGGCCATCGACTTGCTGCTCGAAACTTACCTCGAAACCCGTCAAAACTGGCTCCTGCTGGCGGTCACCACCACGCTCGAGAAGATGGGCCATGGCGGGGTGTACGATCAGATCGCCGGAGGCTTCCACCGCTACTCGGTCGACGAGCGCTGGATCGTGCCGCACTTCGAGAAGATGTCGTACGACAACGCGCTCCTGCTTTTGAACTACCTGCGAGCCTACCAGGTTACGGGCAATGAATTCTTTCGGGAAATTGCGGAAGGCATTCTCGCTTTCGTCCAGGAGGTGCTATCCCGCCCGGATGGCGGCTTCTACGCCAGCCAGGACGCCGATTACAGCCTGGAGGACGATGGCGATTACTTCACCTGGACTCTCGACGAGCTGAAAGCGGCGCTCGATCCTCTCGAATCGCAGGCCGCGGCGCTGTACTATCACGTCGAGCTGCACGGGGAGATGCACCACAATCCGGCCAAGAACGTCCTTTTCGTCGATCAGCCCATCGAGGCGATTGCAGCCCGGCTCAGTCTCCAGCCGGAAGAGGTTCGCCTGATTCTGGCCCACGCTAGGGACAAGCTGCTGCGGGCGCGCCAGAAACGTCCCACGCCCGTTGTGGATAGGACCATCTACGCTTCCTGGAACGGCATGATGATTTCGGCGCTCCTCGAAGCATACAAGGTTCTGAGCGTCGATGGCGCGCGCGACCGCGCGCTCGTGACGCTCGACCTCTTGCTCGAAAAAAGTTACGACCCGCAGAAAGGCATGTACCACAGCTTGGTCGATGGCAGGGCGGAGATCGAGGGACTGCTGGACGACCAGGTTTTTGTGGCCGCGGCACTGCTCGACGCCTTTGAAGTGACGGGAAACCCTGAGTACTTCCAGACGGCGCTCGAATTGATGGAGACCACAATTCGCCGCTTCTGGGACGAGCAAGGAGGCGGGTTCTTCGACACGGCCCAGGACCTCAACGCGCGCCAGGGCGCACTCGGGATGAAGCGCAAGCCGTTCCAAGATTCGCCCACGCCCGCCGGCAATTCTGTCGGCGCACTGGTGCTCGACCGGCTGGCGCGGCTGGCCGATCGGCCCGATTTCCACGAGAAAGCGGAAACCATTCTCAACCTTTTCGCGGCCAGGGCCGCCGACAATGGCCTGTTCGCGGCCGCCTACGGGTTGGCGCTCGCTCATCACCTACGCCCGCCAGTCGAAGTGGTTGTGGTGGGCGACGGCGCGGACCAACGTACCCATGCGCTTCTGCGCGCCGCCTATGGAACGCCCCGCGCCGGGAAGTCGGTGCTCCACTACGAGCCGCAAGCGTTGAAGACGACTTCGCTCCCGCCAGGTCTGGCCTCCACGCTGCCGAATCTGCCCCTGGAGGGCGAGCCGGTGGCGCTGGTCTGTATTGGCAAAGCGTGCCAGCCGCCCGTGGAAACGCCCGAGGCGCTGGCCGAGGCGCTCAGGCAGCGGTGACCCTCGACTTGAACAATGCGAAGATCTCTGAAATCGCCCCTTTAGTCAACTCGGCTGACCTCTTTGCCACACTTTGGGCATTTCAGAGTGTTTGTCCAAATTGACTTGACGACGCAATCCCAGCAGAGGTACCAATCATGGTAGGAGCAATAGTACACGTTTCTTGAGATGAAGGTTCCGTGTAAGGCACAACGGTATCCCATGGCATCCACCCCTTTCATTCGCGGTGTTGCTTGAACAGATAGAAGTTTCGCCCCCGAAGTCAAGCGCCAGACCAGGAAGCCTATTTCCGCTTTGCGATGAAATACCAAATGGCAACTGGCCAGATAAGAATCAACAGAATGATAAAGGTCCCCCAGCTCCCCCGGGACCGCTTCTTGTAGTTCCGCATGGCATTCGCTTCTCGCAACGCGGGGACGCTAAGTTCGCCATCGGGGTCCAAGTCGAGGCACTTCTCGAAATGGGCCTGGGCTTCCTTCGGTTTGTACTCAGATTCGTAGAGCAGCCCCAACATGTAGTGGACCTCGGGAGTTTCAACAATCTGCAACGCATTTGAGAAATGCTCTTTTGCTTTCTTGGAGGTCCCCCAGATCATTTCGATCTGACCATTCAGGAAGTGGGTTGTCGCCCCCAAGTGCGGGATCACCGCTTCCCCCGAATCGATCTGTATCTTGGCGTTAGCGTCCAACCCCGTCGCGCGCAATGTCCGAGCAACGTTGGGTGATGGCGGGACGGCGCCCTGGGCTTGCGGAAGGCCGATGGGGGTTGTATAGTGTTTGTAATGGGGTTGCTCCGGAAAAGGGATTGATTGGGGGAAGGAGAAGAAGATGTTGTCTCCAATTCGCGCCGAGTGGGTTCGCAAGCGCACGGGCCCTATCGTGACGCAGATGCACTACGCCCGGCAGGGGATCATCACGGAAGAGATGCAGTATGTGGCAAAACGGGAGAACCTTTCGCCGGAGACGGTCCGGGATGAAGTGGCGCGTGGGCGGATGATCATTCCGGCCAACATTCGTCACGTTGAACTCGAGCCGATGGCCATCGGCATCGCATCAAGATGCAAGATCAACGCCAACATCGGCAATTCCGCCACGGCTTCGAACATCGAGCAGGAACTCGAAAAACTGCACACAGCGCTTCGTTACGGCGCCGATACGGTCATGGATCTTTCGACGGGCGGCGACATCCACCAAATCCGAGAGGCGATCCTGCGCGCGAGCCCCGTGCCGGTCGGCACCGTGCCGATCTACGAGGCCCTGACACGCGTCCCGCGCGTGCGCGACCTGACGCCGGAATTGATGCTCGAGGTCATCGAAGAGCAGGCGGCCCAGGGCGTGGACTATATGACCATCCACGCCGGCGTGCTGCGTGAATATATTCCGCTGACGCGGCGGCGCATCACCGGCATCGTCAGCCGGGGGGGCGCCATCCTGGCCCAGTGGAGCGTCGAGAACAACCAGGAGAACTTCCTCTACACGCATTTTGAGGATATCTGCAAGATCTTTCAGAAATACGACGTGTCGTTCTCGCTCGGCGACGGGCTGCGGCCGGGCTGTATTGCCGACGCGAGCGATGAGGCGCAATTCGCCGAACTCAAGACGCTGGGCGAGTTGACCAAGAAGGCCTGGGAGTACGACGTGCAGGTCATGATCGAAGGCCCCGGCCACATCCCGATGGACCAGATCAAGCTCCAGGTGGACAAAGAAATCGAGATGTGCCACGAGGCGCCGTTCTATACGCTCGGGCCGCTCGTCACCGACGTCGCACCCGGCTACGACCACATCACCTCGGCCATTGGCGCGGCCATGATCGGCTGGCACGGCGCGTCCATGCTCTGCTACGTCACTCCCAAGGAGCATCTGGGTCTGCCCAACAAGGACGACGTCCGGCAGGGCATCATCGCTTACAAGATCGCCGCGCACGCCGCCGACCTCGCGCGGCACCGCCCCGGCGCCCGCGACCGCGACGACGCGCTCAGCTACGCGCGCTTCCTCTTCGACTGGAACAAGCAGTTCGAGCTCTCGCTCGATCCCGAGACCGCGCGCGCGATGCACGACGAAACGCTTCAGGACGAGTACTACAAGGAAGCGGCGTTCTGCTCGATGTGCGGGCCGAAGTTTTGCTCCATGAACACGACTCAGACGCTCGAGAAACACCTTGGCCTCGATCAGAACGAGCGCGAGCAGAAGTTCGTACAATTGCTGAGTAAAGTCCAAGTCTGATTACTGTTGCTTGACCCCCCCGACGCGGACGCACACGACTTTTTCAGGGCTTGGTTGAAAAACTGATCTGATTGTGGGCGTGCACACGTTTCACGGGAGAATCTTCTCGAGAAGGCGGCCCGCCTCGCCGGCTGCGGAGCGCGAGAGGCCCGCGGAGCGCTCAAACCTTCGTCCACTTATCCGGGTTGTTCTCGGCATACTCGCCCCACCGAAATTCATTCGAAGAGGAAAACCATGGGGACAACGGCAGGGCCGATGCAAGCCGATAAGCGCAAGTCGCAAGAAGGGGGCGATAGAGTCCCTTCCACGGCTCAACCGAATCCGATGCGAATCTTTCAAACCATCAATGCGTTTCAGCAGACGGCCGCAATGAAAGCCGCGATTGAGCTCGAGATTTTCACGGCGATCGGAGAAGGCCAGACGACGGCCGCCGAGATCGCGTAGCGCGCCAGCGCTGCCGAGCGCGGGATTCGCATCCTCTTTCCCTGCCAATTCTTTTCCACCGCTATTTTTGGATTGAGCGTAAAGGACCATCCTTCGGAAACACAAAGCTCTCACCAGTGGTGTGCGCGCTGAGTCATCCCACGCAACTTCCCTGGGCCGACGAATGGGCCGTGATCTTCCGCGGCGCGGGATTCGTGAAGGTTACGCGTCGCCGAATCTCCCGAACCCTCTCCCCCATCCGAGGTAAACGAGGGCCGATGCTTCCGGGACGCGGAGTAGATGAATCCCTTCGAGCAGGAAGCCGCCTTGCTCATCCCTGGCACCAAGCCGGCCCCTGACCCGCCCTGCGGCCCCAGGAGAATTGGCCGGCCAAGCCCTGCGCCGTATAATCCTTTCGAGAAGTTTAGATTTGCGGGACGACGTGACGTGCCGTCCCCACGGCCGGCGCACCAAGGAGGGCGGGCTTGCTCAACCGGTGGGAAGAATGGCTCCTGGAAAACCCGCGTCGCGCGGCGGCGGCCCTGTTTCTTTTCACGTTCGTCCTCTATTCAGGTTCGCTTGCCAACGGTTTCGTCTACGACGATGAGTATCAGGTCCTGCAAAACCCGTTTGTCATCAATCCGCGCCTTTGGTCGAAGATCTTCGCCGGTTCAGTGTGGTCGTTCCAGTCGGTGGCCTTCCCCACCAATTACTACCGGCCGCTGCACATCTTCACACACTGGCTGATCTACCGCCTCGCAGGGCCGAATCCAGCGGCATTTCACCTGTTCCAGGTTCTCATGTACGCGGCCACGACGGTTCTGGTCTGGCAGATCGCGCGCACGCTGCTGCGCAAGGAGAGCGCGGCATTGGCCAGCGCGCTGCTCTGGGCGGTGCACCCGTTGCATGTGGAAGCCGTTGCCTGGATCGCCGCCGTGCCCGACACCGGCTATGGCTTTTTCTACCTTCTCGGGTTTCTTCTTTTTCTCCGCGCTGAGAACACAGGCGGCGGAAAAGCGGTGGCCCACACCTTGCCGGCGTTGGCTTTCTTCCTCGCACTCTTCTTCAAGGAGATGGCGCTGAGTTTCCCCTTGCTGATTCTCGCCTATTGGTATTTCCATCCACGACCTGCGGGGATCGCGGGCTGGGGGGACAGGATTATCGGTTTTGCCTGCTACGGGGGCGCGATCGTGGCTTATCTATTTATTCGGGTGGCGGCGCTCGGGTACGTGACCCAGGCAGGAAGTCTCTGGAGAATCCCGCGGCGCGTGATCGAGGCGGGCTTGGGGTTGCTCTTGCAGCATACCAAGCTCTTATTCTGGCCCTCGCACCTGAACGTCTTCCGCACCTTCGACATTGAATCCAGCCTGCGCACTCCCTGGCCCTGGATGCTGCTTGCCGTCCTGTTCCTGGCGCTGGGCTTGCGCCGGCGCGAACCGGTGCTGGGGTTCCTGATATTCTGGTGGCCCCTCGGCCTTCTGCCTGCTCTCGACATTCGCCAGCTCAGCTTTCCGCTGCTTGCCGAGCGTTTTTCCTATGTACCTTCTGTAGGCGTCTGCTTGGCTGCGTGCCTCGTTCTGCTTGTGTTCTTGCCGCGCCGATTGCCTGCGGCCAAGTTCGCGCGCCTCCCGGGGGCCGCACTGAGTCTGGCGATCATTCTGTTTGGCGTTCAGACCGTCCGCGCCATTCCCAACTGGCGCGATAACCAAACGCTGGCCGCTTACTCGATGAGGCAGTCGCCCAAGGCGGCGCCGCTCCACCTGATTCAAGCGCTGGTCCTTCATTATCAGCACGGGGATCTGGAGGGCGCGCGCCTCGAGTATGAAACGGCCATGCGATTGAACGCGGCAAGCGTCAAGCCGTTGACGAAGGTTACGTACGACTGCTACCTCGGTTTGGGGATGATTGCCTACCAGCAGGGTGGGCTGGACACCGCCCTGCAGTACTTCGAGAAAGCCCTTCGCGTTTCGCCCCACGACAGCCCCGCCTACGATGCCCTGGGCTCGATCTATTTCCCGCGCGGAGAATATGCGCGCGCGGCGGATTATTTTGCGCAGGCGGTGCGCGCGAATCCGAACGACCTCAGCGGGCGCTTCTACCTGGGAACCTGTTGGATGAAACTCGGAAAATACGTGGAGGCGGCGCGAGAGTTTCAAGCCGCGCGCGAGGTTGACCCCGGCTTCTTGCAGGCCTACGAGGCTGAGGCGAAGGCTCTGGAGGCCGCCGGGCTTCACGGCGAGGCAGCCCGAGTGAGGGTTCTTGCTCGGCGACCTTGAAATACCTGGGTCGTCGCGGATGGTGGGCCGAGCCCGCTCTCTTATCGGAACCGGGTTGGCCGTCAACCCTCATGGGCGACACTTCTGCCGTTTGTTCGAAGCCGTAACGCGAAAGCATTCTCCGGCGCTGGAGACAGAGGTATAATGAGTTTTTGGGGTTGGGGTGTGAGGATTAGCTGGGCGCTTCGACTGCCGAAGGAATTCCTATGGAAGCCTTTGAGAGCAAGCACCAAGAGAGTTTCATCATCTCGACAGTGGATCAGGTCTTTCAATGGGCGAGGAAGTCCTCGCTGTGGCCGCTCACGTTCGGCCTCGCCTGCTGCGCCATCGAGATGATTGCGTCCACTACGTCGCGGTTCGATATAGCGCGGTTCGGCGCGGAAGTCTTTCGCCCCAGCCCTCGCCAGGCGGATCTGATGATTGTCGCCGGGACGGTGAGCCTGAAAATGGCGCCCCCCATCAAAAGGATCTGGGAGCAGATGCCGGAGCCCAAGTGGTGCATCTCCATGGGCGCGTGCTCGAGCGTCGGCGGCCCCTTCAATACTTACGCGGTCCTGCAGGGCGTGGACAAGATCGTTCCCGTGGATGTTTACATCGTCGGCTGCCCACCGCGGCCGGAAAACCTTTTCTACGGCCTCCTCAAGCTACAAGAGAAGATCGACAAGATGCACTTGAACGAGCCGCCCACCAAGGTGCGCCTCGACGAGAGCATGATCGAGGAGTTCAAGAAGAGCGTCCGCATCGGGAAGGTGGGAACGCCTGAGTTAGTTCAGGTTGGATAAAGTTGCTTTCGTATCGCGGCGCTCGCGAGCGGAGGTCGAATCATGGGCAATTTCGTTACAGTCGGGAAGCTTTCCGATCTCGCCGCCGGCACCGGAAAGGTTGTTGATGTGAACGGCAAAGCCATTGCCCTGTTCAACGTGAGTGGGACCATCTACGCCATCGACAATACTTGCCGCCATCGCGGCGGCCCGCTCGGCGAGGGGACACTCCACGGCCAGGTCGTGACCTGCCCGTGGCATATGTGGGAATACGACGTCTCGACGGGCGAGTTCACCGGCAACCGCGACATCAAAGTCGCCACCTACGCCGTGCAAGTGGAAGGCGACGAGATTAAGGTTGCCGTGTAGCCGGTGGTCAGTTGTCCGTCGTACTCCTTGCCAACCAAGCCCTTTCCGCGGCATGCGATTCATGTTGCAAGAAACCAGTCCCCTCCAGGATTTGTTGTTTCGACTCTCATTCTCATTTCGAATGAGGGGCAAAGTACCCTGGGGGTCGCAAGGCGTAACAGACGGCTGGCGGCTCATTCATGCCTGAACTTCCCGAGGTCGAAACCATTTTGCGCGGCCTCAAAGCACGCGCGCTGGGCCGGCGCATCACTGCCGTCGAAGTGGGGCATCCGCAAGCGATTGCGGGCGCTGCTACAGACTTCGTAGGCGACGTCCAGGGGCGTGTCATCCGATCGCTCAAGCGCAAGGGAAAAGCCTTGGCGGTCGAGCTTGCGGGCCAGGATGGGCGGCCCCCGAGATACCTTCTCATGCGCATGGGAATGACAGGCCAGGTAACGGTCGGTCCTTGCCACCAGCCCCTTGCGCCCCACACCCACGTGCGCCTCCGTCTCGACGATGGCCAAGAAGAAATACGCTTCCGCGACCCACGCCGCTTCGGCCGAATCCGCTGCTGCACGCGCGAGCAACTGGACCAGATCTTGGCAAAGCTCGGACCAGATGCGCAGCAGATCACGGAGGAGCAGTTCCTGGGCGCGATGCGCGGGCGCCAGGGGGCCATCAAGAGCTGGCTGACGAATCAGCAGATGCTCGCCGGGCTCGGCAACATCTATGCCGACGAAGCCCTGTACATGGCCCGCCTTCATCCCCTGACTCCGGTGGGCCGCGTTCTTCGGGACGCTGCCCGTCGGCTTTACAGGGCGGTGCGTCAGGTGCTGGCGCGCGCCGTCGCGCTTCAGGGAACAAGCTTCCGCGACTACATCGACATTGAAGGGCGGCCGGGGAGCTACCAGCCGCGCCTGCGCGTTTACCAGCGCACCGGGGAGCCGTGCCGCCGCTGCAAAACCAAGATCCGCCGCATCGTGATCGCCGGGCGCAGCAGCCACTTTTGCCCGCGCTGCCAGCCGCGCCCCCGCTACGTCGCCCCGAGCCGACGCGCGCAAGAATTCGCCTTGCGGCGACACGCCTGACCGCCCGCACCTGACTCTCCTTTATTCCTTCAAGTCCGTTGACGGTTTGGTATAATCGCGGCGCTCCGACGCGAGCGCCCCGATGCTCTTCAAGACCCTCAGTGCGGCGGTTTTCGGAATTGATGCCTACCTCGTGGACGTGGAGGTGGATATTTCCGCCGGCCTGCCCAACTTTATGACCGTCGGCCTGCCCGACGCCGCGGTGCGCGAAAGCCGCGAGCGCATCAAGTCCGCCATCAAGAACTGCGGTTTGGAATTTCCCTTTCAAGCCATCACGGTGAACCTCGCGCCCGCCGACGTCAAGAAAGAGGGCTCGGGATTCGATCTGGCGATCGCCCTGGGGATCCTCGGCACCACGGGCGTCCTTTTGAAGCCCGACCTGAAAAGATATCTATTCCTGGGGGAACTGGCGCTCGATGGCGGGCTGCGGCCCATCAAGGGCGCGCTCTCGATTGCGGGGATGGCCCGGCATAAAGGAATCCGCAAGATGGTCGTGCCGCAGGAGAACGCGCGCGAAGCCGCCGTCGTCGAGGACGTGGAGGTCTATGGCCTGCGCTCGTTGCCGGAGGTTTTGGACCTGGTAAACGAAACACGGCGCTTCATGCCGGCCAAGGTAAACACCGCAGAGATGCTGGCGGCAGCCAGCCAATACCCGGTCGATTTCCGCGATGTGAAGGGTCAGCTCCACGCCAAGCGCGCCATCGAGGTGGCGACCGCCGGAGGGCACAACATTCTGATGATCGGCCCGCCCGGCGCCGGCAAGACGATGCTCGCCAAGCGCATTCCCACGATCCTTCCCCCCCTCACCTTTGACGAGGCGATTCAGACGACCAAGATTCACAGCGTGGCCGGCGTGCTGGAGACGGGTCTCGGTTTGGTCGGCACGCGGCCCTTTCGCTCGCCGCACCACACCATTTCCGACGCGGGTTTGATTGGCGGCGGAGCGGTCCCGCGCCCCGGCGAAGTCAGCCTGGCGCACAACGGCGTGCTTTTTCTCGATGAGTTGCCGGAATTCCAGCGCAACGTGCTGGAAGTGTTGCGCCAGCCGCTCGAAGATGGCGTGGTCACGATCTCGCGCGCCGCCATGTCGCTGACATTTCCTTCGCGCTTCATGCTGGCCGCCGCCATGAATCCCTGCCCGTGCGGATTCCAACCTCTTGGATGGGAACCCGAAGCTCGACTTTAGTAACCGCGCCTGACCTGAGGTAGATCTTCGGCATCAATTTGAGAAGCAGTCTCCTCTTTTCTGATGCTTGAAGGAACGGAAACTCAGCGAAGACAGTGCAGAGGTCACGGGAGATTCGCTGCATACCTCCGCCATTGCACAGCGCCTGTTTCTTGACCTCGTCCTGGCAGGCTCTTTCGGTTGCCTCAAGCTCCTGATTGATTTTTGTAACCTGCTCATCCAGATCTTCGCGGGGAATCAACTCGTCTGCGTAAAGCCCCAAGAGATTCTTCCTGCGCTTCCTCAGCGCCTTGATTTTTTCGGTGAGTTCGAACACTGCCTTTTGCGACTCATCATCGAGTGCGTCCGGACGATGCTGCGTGAGTAGTGAGGACAGGAAACTCTCGGAGGTGAACTGCTCAGAAACAAGCCCGTCGATTGTGGAGTCTACCTCGGCCCGCAACATGTACCTTCTTTCGCCCGTTTGCAGGTTACACCCGCCTCTCACCCTACCGATGCAAGCGTAATAGTCTCTACGCCCATGCAACTCTCCAGAAACCGTGTAACAGTTGCGTCCGCAAGCATCGCAGTACACAAGGCCGACATAGCCGAAGCGATTCGGCCTGCGCCGGCGCTGCTGTTGCCATGCCCTTTTCTTTTCGCTCAAGGCCCGCTGGACGGTCTCGAACAATTCATCGCTTACCAGCGGCTCTTTGATGACGCGAACCGCGATTAGTTCGTCACTCGAGCGGGCGACCTTCTTCCGGTCTGCCTGTCGGCCGAATCGTGATGGGTATTTTTCCGGCCCCCGTTTGAACACATAAGCCCGGATGCCACGGTAAATCGGGTTACGCAAAACGTTGGCGAGCGTTCTGTGGTGGATTCCAGTCATGCGCTCGACCTCATGCAGATTGGTCACTCCAGCCGCCACTAATTCGAACGCATGCCTTACCACCTGGGCCTTCTCCGTGTAATGGAACCTCTCAGATTGCTTGTCCCACGCAACACCAGTCGGCAGGGTTATCCAGGAGTTCGGACACTTCCCCTCACGGCGCTTAACCTCTTTTGCTCCGAGCATCCTGCGTTTGATCTGCATCCTGTCGTGTCCAGCGATGATCGATGTGATGCCGCCGACTAAAAACCCCGACTGCGTAGAAGGTTCGATGACCTGCTCCGGCGTAAAAATCTTCTTGTCGTGGTCTTTGAAGTCATCCAGGAGCGCAAGGTCGCTGAAGCGGTCAGGCCGATAGAGACGGTCGAGATCCGCAACCACAACGCCAGCAATCTCCGGTCGCCTGAGGTCTCTGCGTAGCTGTTCATACTCGGGCGTCAAAAGGACCTCGCTGCCACTCACATCGCTGAGCGAGAGCTCACGCACGATTTGAAGCTCCCATAGCTGGGCCGCTCTTGCGATTTCAGCCCGCTGCCTCGCTATCCCGGCCCTGTCATCCGCTGCCTGCTCCTGGGTGCTCACCCGACACAGAGAGATTACCTTCATTGCCGTCCTCCGAAAGCCCGCATAGTTGGCGCGCACATCTCAAGGCTGCTTCGACCTCGCCCCTTTGGAGCGCCTCCTTCAGACGCTCCAAAAGCCGAACACGCTTATTCGCAATGTCGCGCGCCTCGGCAATTATCGCGCCGACGACAACTTCGTCAAGGGTCTCGAGCTTCATCTTTCTGCCCCTGGGCACCCAATAGGGTTTTTGGAGCTCTACGTTATGACCCGGTCAAAGCCCCTCGATTTGAACCAGTTCTACCACTCCTCTTGCGAATAGGCGGTCGGCCAAGTGCGCACTGTAGGTCTGGTACGAGATCGGAGTGTGGAATAGGATGATGCGCCTCTTGATTTGCTGAGCCAGGTTTGGCACTATTGAATGCGGGTGGATTACCCGCTCCTCGATGTCTGGGCGACCGCAATCGCTCTCGCTCCCTACTTAGCTTTTCCCATTTTTCCGTTCAGCATCTGGACCGCCTTCTTGAGCTGGCGAACCTCCTCCTTCTTCCTTTTCCTGGCCTGCCCGAGGTGCTCTATCTCCTTTTCAAGCCGCGCGATCGCGTCTTGGATTTTCCCGACAGCTTCCAGTACTTGGGCTTCGATATTTCCCTCCTTATCCCAGAGAGTTACGATAGGCACTAACGCGCCTTCCGAGACAGCGGAGCATTCCTCCTGTGTCCACGGAGGTTCACCCGTTGTCGGACGATGCTGGGATTGAACCCACATGCCACGGATGCATGCTTCAAAACATCCTCGACGTTGCCTTCATTCAACGCCTTACGAAGTCCTGCAAGGTTCTGCGAACCTCGGCACAACAGTTCGGCAATGCGCTCAGTTACCTCACCCCAGCTTCGCGCCCCAGCGAGCTCTGAAAAGTCTCCGAACTCTCCCCGGGTCGCAACGACCAGTCCCTTCTTCCCCTTCCATTTCATGACACTCACCCAACACGCAAGAATTGAATACCCCGAAGTCGTTGAGGTGCACCTTCTGCTCCCTCAACAACTTAAACTTCACCGCCCTATACGTGTCAGACCAAGCACGTCGGACTCAAATGCCAGCTACGACTGCCCGGCTGAAAGGGCTGACCAGACTGCTGCCGTGACCCACATAGCGACCGCAAGGCCCGCGAGGGCCTGAACCCAATCACCCGCGAACGCCCAACCGCGGATATTAGGATGCCTGCTAAAGCTCGCGACCCAATTGAGCGACCCAAATACAGCACCACCGGCGAGCACGCCAGCAAAAAGAGCGAGAGCAAGTCTCACAAGGAAGGAGAGCGCCGCAAGACCGAAATACACGAAGCCCGCGGCAATCAGAATCAGAAGAACAAGCCCTAGCAGCGCCACCATACAATCCCCCCTTCACGAAAGCCATCTGAATCGCACAAGTCGCCCGTGAGTTAAAAGGCCCCACCTTCCGAACGTCAGTCTGTAGTGAAGGCCGGTCGGACGCGCGAGATCGTGTCGTGCTCTGCCTTGCTAAGAGCTCTTTCCAGCTCCCGCCGTGCTCTTTCCCGTTCCTCCGCGGCTGCAATCGCCTCCGGATTGACGAGGGTCGACCCTCTTATTGCTACCTTACCGTCAGTCTTGCGCAGCCGGACTCGATGAATGCGGACCCCGTCCGGGCCCACTTCTCCTACAGCAAAATCCTGGCCGCGGATTAATGGCAGTGGAGGGTCAGAGATGACCTCCTGAGCAAGACTGGCCGGGTTCGCCCATGCCCTCTTGTTCTCGACAATCGTCAGGCAAAGCGTGGAAGTCCCGTCCCGCGTGACTTCAAACGGGCTGGCCTCTGGCTCCGCCTGCCCAGCAACCTTGGGTACATTCGCCTGCATATGCTGCGCAAACCAAAGGCGGTAAGCCGGTTCCGTCGCAATATGCTCAGGCCGCCCGCCATTGCCAACGATAAACGACGCTCCACTTCGGGCAACCACACGAGCTAAAGCCTCGAAGAAACGTGCAGCTTGCCGCTTGAGATCGTTCTCGTGGCCCTGGAATACCAAACGCAGCCCGTAGAGCTCCTCGCTTGGCGTCCTCAAGAGCATGTAGGCTAAGACTGGCTGGTCCGTTTCCGCGGCAACCCCAAGCACCTTGGCCAGAGCCAGCGGTCGGTCTAGATTAAGGATGATTGGTGACGGCCGGCGTGAGCGAGCGCGGCGAACAAAGTCTTCGATCCTCCCCTCTGACGCTCGAGCATGAACCCCCGCCGATCTAGCTTCTGCGACCAGGTCTTTTGCCCGACTTGGGGCAGGATCTACATACCACGGCTCGATGGCAAACCGCTCAGAGCGTTGGTTGAATTCCTGTATTGCCGGCAGGAGGAGCCGGGCACCACGCCCGGCGCCACCGTTTCGCACAGGGATTATCTCTCGATTGTATTCACTTGGATCTACGATGTTCATCGGATGACCCTCCTTTGGATAATAGAAAGACTCGGTCAGCTCCAGCAGGCTGACCTGACGCGGAAATTTGTCCTAACGTCGCACCGGTGGGCTGTGGCGTAAGCCGTGCCCGTACGGACCTGAACTCTCGTTCGTAGAGTGCTCGGAGGCGCCCTGATTCGTAATCCCACCAGGCCTCTTGCCTGGCAACTGCGTCCACATAGTTCTGGGCCCTTGAATGAGCTCTTCTCGCTTCCTTAAGCCGCCGCCTAAGCTTCCGGATTTCCTTCGTGTGGAACGCTGCCGGCGCTCGCCGCCGCATCGTCGACTCGGCGACAGCAGCAGGACCAACGGTAGCGAAAAGCATGACAGCAGCACTGGCCAGGTCCACTCCTGTTGAGCTGCCCTCGCTGGCTGATGTCTCATCGACTCGAAGAATGGCGACAGAAACCACAAACGCGGCATAAACGACGACAAAAAGAGAAAACCACGGTGAGCGTCGAGGTACTTCGCCAGGCCGTGGCGAAGTCCCCAGAGCCGAGCGGACAGTCACGAAAGTGACGAAAAATGCAAAGCACGCGAGCAGCGCAGCCACGATGCTTTTTTCGGGGTTCTCCAAACCGAGAGCACGCGCCACAAGACTCGAGCCCACAAACTCAGCGCAAAAAAGAAAAACGAGGGAAGCATTTAGGGCGCCGGGAGAGGGGTGATGAGACATCTCGTCTTCCTCGTGTCTCAAGTCCTCCTCGAGCTCCTCGATTTCAGCGCGGTTGTGGAGGTCATGGGCGATGTGCCCATGTTCCAAGTTGTTGTTCGGGTCCCATCCGGGCCGCGGGCCAAGCCTCGCCAGGACTTCCTGCTCTACAAGATTCCCACCAAACTTCGCGTGCTCCCGTGCCCGAGATTTCAGTTCCCGGTCTTGAAACCACCTTATTACGATGCTTATGAAGCTCATTGTTCACGCTCCTCTTGTTTAGAACCCTCTGGACTGCCCTCGAATCGGGGGATCCCACTGTTAAACTGTACCTTGAAGGCTCCGGCACGCGTGCAGGCAGTGCGCCACAGGTTCTGGGTCCGCAGCTCCCGGTCCATGGAAACTCGACACCGACGTCTGTCCACCTCCCCCATCGTGAAAAAGCTGAAATAAATGTGATTGCCCGCCAACATGCCTGGCGAAAGTACGCTCTTCTCGTGCAGTTGGCCGACGAAATGCCCCGGGTTTGGCAGAGATCCGCATTCGAAGTCGCCGAAGTCTGAGTACTCGCGGCCATCGGTGACGATGACGATGTGCCGCTCATATCCGCTTTGGTTTCCGGCCACCGCGACCTTGCTGAGCCCCTCAAGTAGCGGAGACCGCCGTTTCGCTGGACTACCCAAAAAAGGTTCTGCCGACTTGAGAAAGTACTCCTTGGCAGTATCGAAAAACCGCCTCTCGGCAGCGCGCCGCGCCTTGGAGCCGGACTTGGTACGTTTGGGAACATGTTGCTCACCGACAATAACGGTGTCTCCGAGCGTGTTCCCGAGCGCCCACAAACGGACCACGCTCCCAGGCCGACTGCTTGCCCATCGAAGAGCAACCTCCATGGTGGACTGGTAGTTCCTAGGCGAGCAGGTCGAGCCACGACTTCCATCACAGACGAGGTCGACAGCTATCGGGGACGGTCCCGGATCCTCGCAGATTCGGAGAGCACGGCAGGTCGTGGTCAGTGGGCCTAAGCCAGATCCTTTGCTGCATCCAGCCAACAGGACGATTGACGCAGCCAGGAAGAACAACCCTATCTTTCGGCTCGTTTCCAACATGTGCGCGGGCAGCGGTTCCTGCGGGCCAGTAATCAGATGGTTCACTTCTCCCTGCGCTAGGAATCCAGGCACCTTGATCTTCTTGATCCTCACCCCGCACGCTTTCGCCAAAGCCCCTTTCCGGTGCTGGACCACTTCCTTCCAGTTACCCGGATCACTCCTGCCAATCTGAAAGCCGATCCTCATGAACTCCCTCTCCAATAGGCTCAGGTCCACTTTCCACCTCCTTTACCGATTACGGACAAACCAATCCGCGACCGTCAGCTCAGGCGGGACGCTGTCCTCTCGGCCCGCCGTGGCCCCGGCATTCATTTCCCCGAATCCTTCGCCCTCGGTGCTCAAGATGACGGTCTCACCGATTTCATGCGCAGCAGCGGTTATGGATGACCAGTACAGCTGACACATTCCCTTCCAATTCCGGAGAGTAAAGCCGCTCTGCTTGAGGAAGCGCGTAGCGATCTCCTCCTCTTCCCCAGTCAGCGGAAAAGCCGGGAGCAGGAATACCCCGCGTCCGGTGTGGTAAACCCTATAGCGAAGACCAGGGACTATGCCGCCGATCACGAGTGATCCGTTCGGTCCGCAATACCGGGACATCTTTCAATCTTCCTTGAAAGATCTTGACTCTTCCCTCTTTCTCCATTACAAAAACACACGGGCAGGGGCCTTTGGACTCCGTGTTCAGCCTGGCCTATTGCCCTCGAAGCTCTCGGTCAGGCTGCCCCAGCCCTTGCGTGCTTACCCTCTGCCTGCACGGGCCTGCTCTCACATGATGCGCGGCTTCAGCGCAAGCCCAGATACCTCTCAGCATGAGCCGCGGGGCGGAATTCCTCTTCCGGTGAATCGGATCCCGGAGCCCCGGAACCTGGGATCGTTGTGGTCACCTCGAGCCTCTCTTGGTGCTCATAGATGGCTTGGTTCGCACGGTCGGTTTCGCTCGCCCTATTTTGCGCCGTGAACGCAACTAACTTCTGTTCGTAGTACTTGACTCGCGCTTTCCAGCGCTTGACGAGGGTGGTTTCTAGCTTCAGCCGGTGTGTGTGCCGCCCGAGCATCTTTCGCGCATGCGCGAGGCGGGCGGCAAGTTTTTGGGCCGCTCCAGGCCGCGGTTTCTTCTCCTTGACTCCTATTGCGTAGTCTACAGCCCAGGCGTACACCTCGCGCCAGTTTTGAGTGCGCCCGTAACGAGAGGTATTCAAGTCCCGGTGACGCAACCCTCTGATATGCGCCATCTCGTGAGCTGCGACCATGCTGAAATCCACCGGGTCGACGCCCGTCGATGGGACTCTCACCCTCATCCATGGGCTCCCGAGTCGGGCGCGTCCACTGCAGGCTCCGTTTTGCAGTCGCCGCCCATACCGGATCTCGACACGAAGGCGTTTCCGGACATCGGGGTCGAACTCATTCTCGGCAACCCGTTGAAGCAAACGCCGTAAGTCAGCAGTTCGAAAATGCGTCCTGTTATCGATCTTCACGGCTATCCTCTTGTCGCCGGAGTGCCCTTGGCGAGAAGTCCTATTCGCGTCATCAATAATCACTGTCCGGCGGCCCCTATGACTCTCGATCCCCCTCCTTCTACTCCGCGTCTAACTTGCTAGCTCCAACCGCCCGACTTGCCACGATGTCGGCTCGCGTTTATGCTCAGGCAATTACCTATGAATCCGTGGTCTGAGCCCGCCGTCAATGAGCCGACCTAGCGCATATGGCCGAACAGGCGCATCAGCTCTTTGAGAAGTCTTCCAAAGCCTCAGAAATAGAAGGCAGAAGCTGCAGCTCGAGATGCTTCTGGTAGAAGCTCCAAGCCCTCTGCAATAATTCTCTTTTGCGCAGCTCTTTGTAGTACCCAGGATCAAGCGATCGCAATTTTCCAGGGCTTATGCCTCGATAGTTCGATTTCCACAATTGAAGCACCTCATCTTCACTCATCTTCTTCCATAATCTCTTCTCTCTCCTTCCCATCCTGCACCTCCTTAGGGTCGAAATTAGACCGAGGCCGCTCCTGCGCTATCCCATCGGTTTCGTGTTTCGGGATTCCGAAGAGCCGTCACCCCACCACATCTGGCCTCTAGTAGATGGAGCAGCCTGTCGGCCAAGGTTACGTTGACCCGCGGCGGCCCCTTAAAGTCTTCTTGCGTGCTGACCCCGCACCTGACGTTCTTGGCACTCTTGCTCTGAATCCGGGCAGCATTGCTCCCCTTCCTCCCTAAGCCGATGACCTACAGCCAAATCACCGTCTCGTCCTTCGCCTCCACATGCTGGCGGCCTTCTTCTGTGAGCATGTGCGGATAAAGCAGGAAACGCACGCGCCGAGTGTCGAACCGCTCTTGGGCGAACTGCTGCACCCAGCCGAGAAGCTCAGAGACGTAGTTGGTCCAGCCCTTCTTGTTGCGAATCTCGGCCACCCGGCTGGCAATAGTGTTGAGGCCGGTGTCGCGCAAACCCTGCTCCAGCACGTCTAAGTTCTTTCCGCGGCCGTTGAGAGGCTCAAACCAGATTTTCTCGGGTTCATAATCGTCAGCAACCTTCGCCCACCGCTCAGCGAATTCCTTGTAGCCGATGTAGGAACCAGGGATGATCGGGCACCCCATGATGTAGCGGCGAAGCCCTATCTGTTTGGCGGTGCCGAGGATATGTTTCTGCCGGGCAGCCACCGGAGAGGCGAACGGTTCGATCAATCTGGAGATTTCCGGGTTTAGGATTGGGATACTTGTGCCGACTGTCGCACGGCCACCGAAGGTCTCGGCAACGTATGGCAGGTCGCAAGCAACACCGGTCATTTTCGTGAGAAGCCGGAGCCTCAGGTTGGTAGGCGCGAGACGCTCCAGGATGGCTCGTGGGACACCTTGGCGCACGAGACGACTTTGATATGGGTCAACAACGCTTGACACGACAACCTCGAGATCCTTTCCATCCAGCTTCGCGGCATCGCGCCCCACGGCCTCCACGACGTTGGTGTAATAAAGGAATGTCTTGCACTGCCACCAGTCACCTACGTGTTCCTGGTATATGTGCAACCGACCGAGCACGCAATGAGAGCTGCAGTACAGGCACTTGGCCTCGCAGTTTAGGCTCGGGTTCACAGCATGGTCACCAAGCTCCTTCCGCCCGAAGCGTGACTTGGCAATGCCCGATACGCGGGCAAGGCCCTTTTCGTTCGTAAAAGGGAGTGCGAGGATATGCTCTGGCGTCATGTTGGCCCTTACTCCCAGCCGTCCATAGATAGATTCGACTCACGTCCTGGAAACTGTTTGACGAATGGGCCGTCTCGTCTAAGTACCTTCACAAGTCCTCTTTCGCAAAGCCTCTTGACGGAGTTGCCCTTTCTCGGACTTCCATCCCTGACCACGCCCTCCGAAAGCCTGGTCAGTGCTCCGCCACCGTCGAAAGGCTAGCCTCTTTACCATCTATCCCGCCATCAGGCAAAGAGTCTTCCTCTTTCGAGCGTGCACCCCCTCCCGCGGACCACGGCTCACTGAGGAGAGAGAAACACCGCGGGCACAAATGAACGTGGCGGAAGGCCAGCAGGCCCGCGAGCCGCAGAAGAACCTGACGCTGGCGGTGGCTCAGCTCTGGGTTGTGCGTACCAACAGCTGTCAGGCTGTTGAGTGCAGCCCACATCGTTGACATGGCTCCGCCCTCTCTCCAAGCCTGGAGGAGAAAGGGCATCAGAGCGCCTGAAGAAAGGCGACCGCGTTCAAGCCACCTTGAGAGCAGTTGCGGGACTTCTACCCTTTCCGTCGTGAGTACGCGTAGAGCGTGCAGCTTACTTCCCAGGGCGCTCCAGACCTCGGCGGCAAGACGCTTCACCTGCTCTCGTTGACGCTCCCGTGCTCCTGGAAGATATGAGGGAAGCCGGCGCGTTCTGGGCACTCTCCTTGAGACGCACGAGCGGTGCAGCAGGCCGTTACTGCACACAAGTCGGAGGATGTATGTCTCGATGAGGGTGGCAGACTCCCCCATGAATGAATGCGTAAGTCGCACACCGGCCCGGACGACATCACCTGGCAAAACTTCCTCTGCGAGATTTCGACTCAGAACTTCCAACTGGAAGCCCTTGGGAGAAACCTGCAAATCGTGGACATCCACGAGGGTCGTTTCTTCCCCGATTCCCTGGATCACGGCAGACAAGATCTCCACCCCTGGGAGTCGCACAAGGTGGGCCTCCGCCAAACCGAAAAATTCTCCATCAGCGGCAATCACCGTGACCAACGCGCTTCCTAGATTCTTCTCCAAGTCGCCCCGGTCGATCTGGTGTTGTAGCAGAGCCATCCCCATCGACTCATCCAGCTTTCGGATGTAACAAAACGGGGCCTGCAAACGCACGCAGAGGTGTCTTATCCCATCCTGGGCAAGTCGCATCTGCATATCGCCAGCCCGAATAATCCCGGGCTCGCAGCGGATCTGCCTCGAAGGCAAATCGAACTGCTGGAGGGCGCTCTCCTGCTCACCTATTTCCCTCATCGCCTGTTCGAGGTCCATAGGTACCTCCTATTCGCGGCACCAATAGCGGCGCGGCATTGTTTCCCAATGAGACCCGGTAGGGAGGTTGGACGCCACCGTTCTTCCGTTCACCGCCGCTCTCTGGACGCGCTCCTATTCGTGCGACTATTAGGCGGGGGCCACGAGCTACCCATGTGCGGCGTCGCGCGGTCGCCAAATTCCGAGCGGGTCGTCTTGCGTCTTCGAACCTTCTCCTCATCTATGCCTTGACCTTCGTCAGCCTTCTCGCCCGCCTGCAATCGCCTTGGTGGCTCCTTCCATCGCGGGGATGTACGCCGCCCCGCATTGCGGGCAGAATTGCTGTTTGCCGTCTTGCGCGTCTTGGTACTCCTTGGTGCTGATCCGGAGCCAATTGACGGAGCAGATGGCTTCGACGCCGTGGAAAACTGGGCGCTTGTCGTTCCATTCTCTTGTTATGAAGACCACGAAATGTGCCCGTGACGCTATGTCCAGCCCCTTGAGAAGACATTCCGCCTCTTGCCAGATCTCGCGCTGGAGGTGAGGCGGCTGGCCTTGGGCTTCCTTCCAAAGGAGGAACAGGCCCACGAGAGCAGAACGATTGTTTGGGTTACCCACGGCTCCTCTCGCAGCCTGAGATCTCGAATTCGGCCAACAAAAAAGCCCTGAACTCTCGTCCAGGGCTCTGAGCTCACTGGCTTCGGGCCTCTTGTTTACAGCCGGGCGGCATTGGCTAGGACTTTACCTCCGCCTTGTTCTACCCTCCGAATCCGATCAAAGAGCACTCTAACCTTTTGCTTGCAAACCGGACACGAAACCTCGAGCGTATTGCCATATAGCTTCGCCAGCAGGCGCCCCTTTCGAGTGCATCTCGGGCCGCTGCATCGGAGTTCGCCGCGCTCGTTTGTGCCATCCATATACCATGTACCTAGCAAAACTTGTACCGAACACAAAATTCTTAGCCTCATCCGATTGGAAAGGCAAAACTGCAACAAACCCAACCACCTTCCGACTCGTCCGCCCGATTCGTTCTGGGGCCTATAGTGGGGCCAAGGTCTTGGCGTTGCGGAAATAGATGACAAGGGTGAGGAAAAGTACGGCAGGAGAACGGATTCCAACTCGGAGCGGCACTCACCCGCATGAACCGGCCAACACTACTGAAAGAAGCGGTGGCTCGCCTAAGCCCTTCCGCTCCTGGTGGGTGGGGTTTCGACTCGTTGTCTGCCGTGCTAACAACCTTCCGTACTGCCTTCACAGGGAGCATTTCTTGTGGGAGTCTCGAGTAAGCGACAGGCGTGTCTTGCGAGTAGCCCTAAAGCGCTCACACATAATGCGCTCGACGAACAAGTTCGTCTCCGGAGGCGTCCCACCTTGGCGGGCAACCACGCGTATCTTTACGAGTAAACGAGCAACGCCGATCTGAGGAACAATCCCCGGCCTTCTTGGGGACGGACATTCCATTCTCAAGGGACGAGCATGGGAATTTCCGCACCGGCGACGCGGTCGCGTACAAGTTTTGGCTATTCGATCTGCTTTCGAGCGCTGCCACTTTCTGCGTTGCCTCTCCCATGCCACCTCATGGGCTGTTATTAAGACAACCGGCCGGAAGTTACCAGCACCTCTGACGCCAGTTTGGGGACACGAAAACCGTATATCTCCCAACATCCGATCTAGCTATGGTGATGCCGCCTTCCTCTGAAGCCGCTATTCAAATCGTCGGTTGTGTCCCGAATTCTGTGGAAAAGTAGGTAGCGCATTTTCTCCTGCGAAGCCATAAGGTTCATCTAGCCCATCACGGCTGCGACGTCCGCCAGGTCGAACCACCCCTGGATCCGGCGCATCTTCACTTGGCCGCTAGCGAACAAGCCGAAGAACAGCAGCAAGGCCGCTTTCTCCGAAGGCAGCGAAGGCTGCGTCTTGACGCGTCGCCGGAACTCCTCCTGCAGCCGCTCGACGGCATTCGTGGTCCGCAAGGACTTATGCTGGCTAGCCGGGAAGCCGTAGAAGGTCAGCAACTCCTCGCCCGCTTCTTCCACTTGGCCAGGAAGCTGTCGCGCGCCTTTTCCGCCCCCGCACGATTCGCTGCCTAAATGATTGGATTGTACTCTTCGTGGACCCCCTCCTGGGCATGCTCGGGGGCTTTGGCTAAGAGGTTGCGCAGCTTGTGCACGGTACAACGCTGATGCGCCACGCCCGGCCAGATCCGCTCCAGAGCGCAGCGCCAGCCCGCGCGCCTTCGTCCCGTGCCGCTAGCCCCGACGCCCCCGCGTGCGGGCCCGCCCCGCTCCCAGAGCTTCTTCCACTTCTTCGTGGAGAATCTTTTCGATCACCTCCCGCACCCGTTCCCGGATCGCTGCTTCCAATCCCTCTCGCCAGAGAACGGCCTAGCCTTCTACCCCTTCCGTGGTACTTTTGCTCATGGCGTCTTCCTCCTGAAAGCCATTGAAAGAAAAACCTGACGAGCCCTGGCAGGCCATCAGGAACAGGAGGAATACGCCATCCCTTTTTCTACAAGAATCGGGACAGGACCAAATCGTCCGCCGCAAATCTCAGCGCGACAGCCCAATATTTCCGCACTGGGGGTTCCTGGCTTGTTACGTTTAAATAGTTTCTCTGCCTAATAGCAGTGAGCAAGTGTTCGCCATAGCCCGGCGGCGCCTTCGGATATCCCAACCTGCGTCCCCACTTGCTGGTAGTCCGTCTGAAAAAGCCATCCGTGTGTGTCCAGTACGATTGCGAAATAGAGTTATATCAAGAAAGCCTCATAGATAAGTTCCTTCATGCAGTTGCTGATCGAGGCAAAAATGTTGAAAGCTTCGACTTTGTTCCTTCCCAGCGATACAAGAGTGATGAGCTGGCAAAGAAAGAGGGTGAGGAATCTTCTTCACTAATATATCAGCTATCCGAGGAGTTCTATAACGATGCGAGAATGTTCCAGATGTATGAAATTCCGGAACGCTGCAAAGGCTTCGCAGTAAAGCTGCAATTACAAGAAGAATCAAAAAGACTGCTCTTTGCTTTTCTCAAAAAGAGACCTCCCGGAGCAGACGGTGACCCTAAGTGGCAATTTTGGTGCGGCATCCGCCTTTCGTCAATAGAACTGATTCAGGAGGCGTACGAAATACTGAACATTGGAAAAGGGATTCTCGGAAGTCGGTTCCATGCTTGGCTCCAGGATTACGGCGAATGCGATTCTTCAACTGGCCTCACGGACAAAGAACTAGAAGTGTGGAAAGAGAGATTGCGCAGGATTCCGTTTGAGGATCTACGCTGAGTGACTCTCAGGATCCTAGTTCTTCTGGCTTTGAAAGCCCGTACTTCTTGATCTTATTATCAAGCGTGTTCCTATCGATACCTAACACCCTCGACGCCATAGACTTATTCCAGTTGCACCTGGTCAATACCATAGCGATGTGACGCCTGACAACATCATCCAGTCTCTCTCCACCGGAAACATCAGTCCATTGCTCCGGGAATTCGAATTGGATATGTTCCTTTCCGACCGTCGGTGAAGAACCAGACAGTATCGCTGCTCTTTCCATCGTCTGCCGTAGTTCGCGAACATTTCCGGGCCAATCATACGATAGGAGGTGGTCCAAGGCCGCTGCCGAGAGCCTCTTCCTGGGGCGCATCTTTGCTAGGAAGGACCAGGCGATGGGACCGATGTCTTCCTTCCGTTCCGACAGTAATGGCACTCTTATTATGTAGCCAGCTATTCGTGAGTAGAAGTCAGGTCGAAGCTTGCCGTGGGGGCGCAGCAACTTATCAAAGGGTACGTTGGTGGCTGTAATTAACCGAAAGTTGGACTCTCGTTCATCTACCTTTCCTTTTCTCCGACCAGACGACTCACCTAGTCGCCTGTACTTGCGAGTCTCAAGTACCCGCAACAGTTTAACTTGAACGTCCTCCTTGCACTCACCTATTTCATCTAGAAGGAGCGTCCCCATATGTGCGTTAAGAAGCAACCCTTCTTTCTCAACGGCTCCTGTAAAGGCTCCAAGGGTCGATCCGAAAAGCTCCGATTCCAGTAGGTCCTCCGGCACTGCAGCGATGTTCAGAGGAACAAATGCCTTATCTCTGCGAAAACTCATCTGATGAATTGCACGTGCAATGAGCTCCTTGCCCGTTCCGGGACCGCCCTCAATGAGCACTGGCGTATCCCATGGAGCAACCATCTTTATCTCCTCTACGACTTTCCTCATTGGCGAGTTTTCGGAGTAAATTAGGATGTTCCTAAGGTCCTGTTTCTCTCTCTGGAACCGCCGCCATTCGCTTCGCAAAATCGACTTCAAAGAGTCAACAGCATCAGTCTCCTTTGGGTCAACCCACCGACTAACAATCTTTTGGGAGATCCAAGTTTCAATCAGCTGCATCACCTCTTCGTCACTCGGAGAATATCCTTTCTCAACAACGATCACCACGTAGGGCAGCGGCCGCTTTAGCTGCTGGTCCGAGAGGAGTTCCAAGGCACGGACAAGGGTTTTGTAGTCGACACGGTTGCCAAGACGGATAGCCAGGATGTCAATGGAATCCATGCCTGACTCGAGCATTTCGACTTCGGAGCCCAAAGTGCTTGTGGCATCAACCAATTCGAAGTCGTCTTTGAAGTACTTCCGAACCTCTGCTACTTCTCTTTCTTCAAATCCAGCAAGGCCTACGACGAAGGGGGACCTCCGAGTCTTACCCATGAGATCTTGAATGGCCGCGTCAAGGCATTCCAGTCTCTCTAACAGCTCAGTTTCAAAAGACAGTATTTTAGACTTGAAGACAACTTTATCAGCTCCGCAATTCGCGAGTCTCACTGCGAGTTCCGCAGACAAATGTTTTCCAGTCCAGATGATAACAGGTAATGAAGGGTACAGGTTCTTGAGCCCAAGCACTATGTTAAACCCTGCCGGCGCAGTTTTTGTGTCGTCTCCGTAATAGAGGTCTACTATTGCCAAATCGGCATCGGCACACGAATCGAGCCAGTTTTTTTCGTTTTGGCCACTGAGCGCTATCGTGTCCCACGCGGCCTTGTAATGGTTTAGCATCCTCTTCTGGGAAGTTGGGTCATTCTCAAAAATAACCAGTTTGGGCTTCACTTTTCTACTCCTCACACGCCTTAAGAAACATCTGCAGAGTCGTGGTGTTCGCTTGAGGGTCTGATATCAAGTCCAGAAACCCGCCAACGCTTGGGTGTGTTACGGCCCTACGCATGAAGTAGATTCCCATTCCCTTTCCACCCGTGTCTGAAAAACGAGGACCGAATCTCCCCTCCTTAATTGCTTGATATATACGAAATGGGATCGCCTCCTCATTGGTAATCTCAACGATGATCCATTCCCCTCTTTTCTGAAGCTTGACAGTCACCTTGTAGATGTTCCTAGCGATGACGTTCTGTAGACCGAAATAGATAGCGGCGGAAAGGATTTCCTTGTTGCCTTCAACTATCCAGCCGGCTCGCTCCAACGCTCGGGGGTCTGGGAAATCTACCTCAAGGCCCCTGAACTCTCTCTGGATTTCTGAGAATAGTTTAAGAAGGTCTAGCTTCTCCTTTCCTGCATCATCCCTGAGGTAAATTCTACTGACGTGGCTTCCGTATGCGTCCCGCATGCGGTTGAGGATATCTTCTCTCATTTTCTGCACTTGTTTGCTTTTCGATGATCTATATTTCGCAAGAGTCTCTCGCATCCCATACACGAACTCACCAAGGAAGGGTGATGTGAAGTCGACCCATTCATTCCTTTCCTCGGTCATCCCGCACAGACAACCTGAAAGCCACTCAAGCAACGGAAACTTCCTAAATACGGGGTCGCAAACATTCCTGAAGAGCTTAGTCGTTTCTTCTTGATCAGCTCCCCACCAATATGGAAAGGGAGAAAAAATATGGACAATTCCAGATCCACCTGGCGAAGGGATGTAGACACAGGATCGGATACCAACGACGGAGTCTACTTCCCTCCCGCCCACACGGCGGTCGGTTCGCAACTCCAAATCCGGCTCATACATGTAGCGCTTCGTCCGCAATGATTCTTCCGAAATAGACTCTCTGCGTGGTGCTGGCTCCCAAGGCCTGATGACGTCTGAGACGCGGACCATTGCATATTTCACCTCTTCAAGAAAACGGCTTGAAAGTTCCGCTTGAAGATGCGGGTAGACAAAATACTGTCTCAGCTTTATGTCATCAGCCGGAATCAATGTGACCAGGTTCGTTTCTACGCGTCCTTTTCTCGCAATGGAAATTAGCATTGAGGCAACACGAAGGTCATTTTCCAGAGCTCCCGACAACGAGAAATCCTTCACTATTTGCCAGATGTACTTGCTTCTATCCCGCCAGAACTCCTTCGCGAGCTCAAGGGCCTCCCCCGTCGTCGAGACATCGGTGGCGCTTCCCTCGCGTGAGCTGGCCTTGAGCAGCGAGACGATTTTCTCAGTCTCCCACACGCCCCGCCGTAACTCTCCAAGTTTATCGGAATGCTCTCTTATAGCGGTCCATAATGAGTTCGCTAATTCGGAAACCATGCCCTGAATTTCAATCTCTAGGCTTCCCACGGTGTTCCTCAATCTTCATGTGTTTGCCTGACCACTGTAGTCTGCGGCGTCCCGTCATGCAGCTCCAACTTTCCGTCCCTCATATAAAAGATCTGAGTAGCAGTTTGTGAAACCACTGCCTTGTTGTGCTCCGTAATGAGTACCGTCACCCCTCGCCGATTCAATTTGAACACTTCTCCATAGATTTCCTTGACAACGCACGCGCGCAATCCCAGGCTTGGCTCATCCAATAAGAGTAATTTAGGAGTAAGACCCATAGCTCTCGCCAGTCCCAACATTTGCTGCTCACCCCAGCTAAGGTGCCCAGCCAGCAGGTCCATCTTCTTGGCTAAGGCCGCAAGAATCCCAAGAGAACTTCGGAAGTCGTCATCCGGGAATCGGGCCTCCCCAACCCTAAGATTTTCCCTGACGGTTAAAGATGGAAAAACACGTTGATATTGTGGAACTAATACCACTCCTCTGGCAAGCATTTGAGATGGGCTGGCACCGATCACGCTTGCACCCTCCAGCGCAATCTTTCCTCTTTGCGGACGCACAAGACCAGCTATCGCTTTGAGCAAAGTTGATTTACCTGCTCCATTGCCGCCAACAATAGCAACGATTTCACCTTTGTTCGCAAACAGCGATACGCCGTCCAGGGCTCTCATCGAGCCATAATTCACGGCAAGATCTATCACGTCAAGCATCGTGTCCTTGCCCAGCGTAAATTATTGTAGTGCTTGGACCCGCTAGAACCTCATGGGGTAGTCCGTCCGCAATCTTTTCCCCAGCGCAGAGGACGACCATTCGCTCACAAAAATTAAGAAGTGGCTGGAACTTATGTTCCGCAGCCACAACAGCTTTGCCGTCCCGGACCAGACTCGCAATGATTTGTATCACCTTCTCCATTGCTCTCTCCGACAGCCCAGCAATTGGCTCGTCGAGCAGAAAGAGGCGGCCCCCCTTCATCAAGGCACGTCCTAAGCCCACGAGTTTCATCTCACCGAATGAGAGGTCCTTAGCAAGGCGGTCCCTTTTCCCGTAGAGGTCAAATTCATTTAGAATCGACCCGGCACGCTCTCTAATTTCGTGGGGTCCTTTCCGATCCTTCAAGAGAGCAGTGACGACCTCAATCCCGACGAAGCACCGACTGGCCATGACCAAGTTGTCCATAACAGTCATCTGTCGAAGAACACGAATTTCTTGAAAACTCCGCGTTACGCCCGCTCTGGCCGTTTTTTCTGAGGGAAGGTTCGTCACATCACGACCCTCAAAGAATACTTGCCCGAGGTCTGGCCTCAAGAATCCACACACGACATCAAGAAACGTTGTCTTGCCAGCGCCATTGGGTCCGACCAGCAAAACGACACCTCCGCCACCATTCCGTAGAGAAAAAGAGACCCGGCTAAGGGCTGCATTCCCGTTGAATGATTTGGTCAGATCCTTAACCACAAGAAGATCTGCAAACTCTTCTTTACTCAAACTCATACTTTCCGAGAAATCCTTTCGGATATCTTGCCATCAAAACAACCAACGCCAACCCGTAGACCATTTGATGAAGTGCGGCGGGGTACGGCGAGATCCGCGCGAATCTAAGTAGCTCTGGAAGGACCGCAAGAAGAATTGCTCCGAGTGAAACACCCAACACGCTGCCAGCTCCGCCAAGAATAACCATAGATAAGATCAAAATGGATTCCGAGACCGTAAAACCGGAAGGATCGACGAATCCTATCCAACATGCATACAGACTGCCTCCTAGAGCAGCGAAGGCGCCGGAAAGGCCGAACGCAATAGACTTGTGAAGGGTGAGCTCAGTGCCCAGAGACAGAGCGGCGATTTCGTCATCTCTTATGGCTCGCAGGTCATCCGCGAACGCACTAAACCTGGTAATCCCGGCAATGCAACAGAGAGCGAGGACCGCAAACGTGGCAACAAGACAGGCAAAAGCAGCGGACGAGCCGCCAATTCCGGGACGGTGAATCCCCGTAATTCCAAAAGGCCCCTGCGTGAGAGATTCCCAAGTAACCATAATGTTGTGGCCGACCATTCCGACGGCGAATGTTCCAAGTGCAAGGTAGTCCCCCCTCAATCTTGAGCAGAGCATCCCGACTACGAATGCGGTCACTGCGCCGCACAGAACTGCGACCGGCAAGCTCTTCCAAAATGATAATCCATGCTTGATGAGAATCGCGGTAGCGTATGCACCTACGCCGTAAAAAGTTGCATGAGATACAGAGACAACGCCGGTGTTTCCGACGAGAAGGTCAAGGCTTGCAGCGAGCACCACGTAGATACCTACCAGTGTTACCAAGTAATAGAAGTATTCCATTATCTTCCATCTCGTGGAGGACGTGCGCCTAGGAGCCCGTAGGGCCGAAACATCAAGAACAGGAAGAGAACACCAAAAGTCACGGCATCCTTGTACTCCGAGGGAAGCTGCCACAGCGTCAAGGTTTCCAAGGTTCCTAGCGAAAACGCTCCAAGAAATGCACCAAACACATTGGCAATGCCTCCTATGATTGACGCGACGATTGCGTATAAGATTGCTGAGAAACCCATGGTTGGTTCAACGTTTCTCTCGAGAGCAACTAACGTTCCGGCTAGCGCACCGCACCCTGAGCTGATAAGGACTGCCGCTAGAAGAACTCTCTCAGTTCGAACGCCACAGAGCTCGGCCAACTCCTTGCTGTCCGCGGTTGCTCGCATGCTCAAGCCTAGGCGCGTTCTTTTGAGAAGATATGCAATCAAGGCAAGTAAGATCGCTGACACCAGAAGAATGTAAACTTGCGTGGCCGTTATCGTCCCTCCCAACACCTTGTAGACCTTAGGCTCTTCATGGAGCCTCAGTACCTGAACTTCATTGCCGAAGAGGGTCGCTAGGGCACCCTGGAAGAAGATCAGAAGGCCGAGTGAAGCGATGAAGAGGACCAGGCCTGAGGCCTTTCTAGCGCGCAAATGAGAGTAAGCAAACCTGTCTATAAGCCAACCTAGGCCGAGACCGGCGACTATCGAAAGTGGGATAGAAATGACCAGAGAAACTCCATGGGAATAAAGGAACCAAGTCGTGTACGCGCCCACCGCATACACTGCGCCATGGGCCATATGAAAGAACTTGCCCGTTGTAAAGATGAGTACAAACCCGACTGCCAGAAGTGCATAAAGTGAGCCGGCGATGAGTCCGTTTAGCAAAAACTGAACAGCCAA
>Ga0073934_10002876_pt1 | contig 33689 bp, 25 predicted proteins | sample LarsenN4metaG_FD_76834 | JGI IMG/M metagenome (GOLD analysis project Ga0073934, IMG submission 76834) | Hot spring sediment bacterial and archeal communities from British Columbia, Canada, to study Microbial Dark Matter (Phase II) - Larsen... ...
CCTGTATTTTCAACATGCTATGTGGTTAAATTCCAACTTGCGCGAAGTTGGATTTTCATGGCTTAACTGGCTCATAATACGTAACTTACGTCAAATCTTCCCGGATCAACTTACGAATTCGGGATAATGCAATCGTAGTCATAGGCATTCTCCTCCAGACGGCATGGTCCTTAACCCGATGCGGGAAGCTCCTGTTCGATCGCCACGACCGCAAAGGGGCGCATTCGCACTTCAATTCCCTTGGCACCTGTAGCCGTTGCCTCTTGCCAATGCTGGCGGAATGACTCCGGCGAGGTCATCGCCGCTTCCGCGTTGGTCTCATCAAGTGACCGCACCCGGAACGGCTTTCCCGTAACTACATTTTCGATCCGAGTTTTCTGTTCCTTGTCCGTGAGGTTGGCGAGCAGGATTCGGCGCTTGGTTCCCTTCTGAAGAACAAATCCCTCAACAGCTAGCGGGCCGTCTGACACTGCCGGCAGGACCTCTCCGCATCCCCTGCAATAGTCCCTTTCCAGAAGAAATCGATTTCGCCCTGCTGATTCTCGACGTCGTAGGAAATGCGGAACGATTGGCGGGCGATCTCCATCTTCACATGGGCCAGGCGCGGCAGGACCGTGCCCCAGTTGCGGTCGCGAATCGCCACATAAACACGGCGTAGAATCTCGCGGTCATTCAGCCGGATATAACGCAGGTCCCCGGCTTCATATATGAGCGACAGCGGCCCCGCCCGCAACGGAATCTGTTTGGGAAGCGGTTCGTCCAAACCATAAAAGAGAACTCTCTTCGGCAATCCCACTTTCTCCCCCCGTGCCCAGAAGGGCGAAAGGCGGTTCGTCGCGGCAATCACGGGCAGCCCGCCCAGAGTGCGAATGAAATGGCGGCGCGTGTAATCCCGGCTGGATTGCACTCGATTTCGAGCTGTCCTGCGCAACTTCCGCTTCACCTCATTGCTGCTGCTCTGTCGCCGCGGCCCTGGGCTCACGTGCTGCTCGGTCTGACCAAGGGCAGGAACTGGCTCTGGCCGCCATCCACCGAAACTACCTGCCCGGTGATGTGGGCAGCCTCATCGGAGGCGAAGTAAGCGACCAGGCTGGCGTGATCCTCGGGATTCGCCATACGCCCCGCGGGAATCAACTCCACCATCGCCTCGAGGTTCATGCCGCGTTCTTTAGCCCCCTGTTCGAGCATCTCCGTTCGTGTCATGCCGGGGCAGAGGCAGTTGACGGTGATGCCGTAAGGCGCCATCTCGACCGCCAGGCAGCGCGAGAAGTGCACGACGGCAGCCTTGGCTGCGCAGTAGCCAATCTGGTTCGTCCGCACAATGATTCCGGCGATGGACGCGAGGTTCACGATGCGACCCCCGTGCCGGGGAATCATGCGGCGAATAGCAGCCTGCGAGCAGAGAAAGACCCCCTTGGCGTCCACGGCGAAGGCCTTGTCCCAGGCTTCTTCGCTCATTTCGGCCGTGGGGCCAGAAAAGTAGATCCCGGCGTTATTCACCAGCAGCCAGAGCGGGCCGAGTTCGGCTTCGACGCGTTCCATCATCGCCTCGACCTGCGCTGAGCGAGTGACGTCCGCCGCCACGGCGCGATGACCTTCTCGGCAGAGCCCCAGGGCCACGGTCTCAGCCAGGTCAGCCTGCACGTCATTGACGCCCATACGCATCCCGCGGCTGGCGAGGAAACAGGCAATCGCCTTGCCGATGCCCTGGCCCGCGCCCGTCACCAACGCGACTTTGCCTTCCAATCCCGTGTGCACAGTTCCCTCATCCCTCAGGCGGGTGCGACGAGAATCTTGGCGTGCCGCTCCTTTTCCTGAAGTAAGGCATCAAAGCCGCCTCGCACGATGTCCTCCAGGGCGATGCGCCCGGTAATCAAAGGGTCGGTCCGCAAATCGCCCCCTGCCACCATGGCAATCGCTTCGTCAAACACACCGTAGCCACCCATACTGCCCAACAGGGTCTTCTCGCCAAAAACGATGTCGGTGAAGTCCACGGGATTGGGGTGCTCATGGACTCCCATGATGACCACCCGGCCTCTGCGCCGGGCCAAGCGACCCGCGAGCAGCCCGGTCGCGGAAACGCCGCCACACTCGATTACCACGTCCGCACCGGCGCCGTTGGTCAAGTCGCCGAGTGCCTGCACGGCATCCCCCACCGTAGGATCGATGGCCGCGGTCGCGCCGCACTGGAGCGCCCGCTCACGCCGTCCCGCCAAGGGCTCAACGGCGATGAGCATGCCCGCCCCCGCAATCCTTGCTGCCTGCACGGCCAGCAGTCCGATCGGGCCCGCGCCCACGACGGCGACCGACTCGCCCGCTTGTACCTTGGCCTGGCGCACGGCGCGTAATGTGGCGGCGAAAGGCTCGACTAGGGCACCTGCTTCATCTGACACCTCGGGCGGCAAGTTGTAGCAGGTGAAATCGTAGACATTCACCGAACGCGAAAACGCTCCACCATGCCACGAACTACCCAGGTATGCGCTCTTCGGGCAGAGGCCCATCAGATCCTCGCGGCACCATGAGCACTCGCGGCAGCCGATAATGGGGCAAAGGGCCACGCGATCGCCGGGCTTAACACGCGTCACGCCGGGCCCAATCTCCACCACACGCCCTGCAGCTTCGTGCCCCAGGACAACCGGCGCCTGCACGCCGGTAAGCGGATGCGGTCGCGCGGCGGGGATGTACACCGGTCCGCCCACGTATTCATGCAGATCGGTCCCGCAGATCCCGCACCATGCGATCTCCACCTTGACCTGACCCGCGGGCGGGGGTGGGGGGTCCGGGACATCATGCACCCGAATGTCGCGGCGAGCGTGCCAGACCGCAGCTTTCATGCTGCCGTTGTCTCCTCGCGAAGAAGTCCGCGCAGAAATGCCGCTGCCTTCCGTGCGGCGGGTTCAGGGTCGCCCTCCGGTGCCAGCACGACCGACCCCGAGCCCGAGAACCCTTCCTCCCGCAGCACTCGCATGATGTGCCTCCAATCCAGTCGGTCCTTTTCGGCTAGTACTCCTGGCGGCCAGCGGCTGGGATCGTAGAAATGGATGTGACGCGCCTGGCCGCGCGCGGCACGAATGCCGTGCTCGATGGAAGGCTCGGAATCGGCGAGCTGGTAGGTGTCGAGCATCACGCTAAATGCCGGACTCGCGATGCGATCTACCCAATCCATGGCCTGGTCCATCGTATTGATGTAGCTGGTTACGCCCGGGTCGGCGGGCTCGAGCATGATCACGGCGCCGGCTTTCTCGGCATGCGCGGCAAGTTCGCGAAATACGTCTTCGGCCAAGCGGTCCATTTCATCCTGTGATGCGGCGGCAATGCCTGCGCCGCGCGCCGCGCCCAAGCCGACCCGTGCGCGGAAATAGCTGGCAAAGTCCAGGACACGCTTGAAGCACTCGAGTGAGCGGCGGCGAGCGGCGGCATCGGCCACGAGCAGCGGCATTCCCTGGGCGAAGAACCGGCCCGTATTGACCACCGGCATCACGGCGCCAGAGGTCTTCAGGGCCGACTCGAAGACGACGGGATCGGGCACACGTTCCGGATCAGGCATAAATTCGATGCCATCGTAACCCCAGGCCACGGCGTGCTCGGCCAGTTCCGCAGGACTTCCCGTCAGCACCTTGACGATAAAGCTCAGGGCGCTCATGTCGGGCGTCGATGAGAAGAGGCAGAGCTTGACGTCGATCATCGAGATCCCTCCCTGTACCCACGAGCGGATAGCGCCCCAACCTGCGCGTCGCCTCCGCCATCGCCAGTATATTCTCCGGTGGGACGCCGGGCTGGATATTCTTGAGGGCAGCCAACGCACTTTTGCGAGAGGTCAGCTCGGCCATGTACTGATCCTAACCCTCTCACGCTCCTCGGCTCTCACTCGATGCGCAGGGCTTTCCCTGCGCGCGCTGATTCATATGAGGCAAACACCAGGCGGAGGGTTTTCAAGTTGTCTTCACCGGTCGTCTCCGCCGGGCCTTTGCCCTCGAGGGCGTGCAGGATGTTGGCGTGACAATCCACGATGCTGCTCTGCACGACGGCGTACGCGGGGTTTACCCAGCCGTATATCGGTGGGGGGTAGCGCCGGGCGAAAGTGCCTTCTTCCGTCGTCACGCGAATCCAGAAGTTGCCGGCAAGCTCGATTGAACCCTTGCTGCCCTCTACGAACACCAGCGTCTCAGGGAAGCGATCGTCTTCGAGATAATTCTCGGCGTAGCCAAGCTCGGTGATCACCGTGGCGCCGCTGCGCATCCGCATGATCACCGTCGCCACGTCTTCACCCTTGATATGGGGGTGAACGCGATGGATCTGGCAGTAGAGTGTCTCGGCTTCACCGAAGAGGAAACGCGCCGCGTCAAGGACGTGCACCCCCACGTCCGTGAGCACAAACTCCTCCATCTCCGCGAGAAAGGGTTGGTTCTTGAAGACGGGAAAGCCGGAGACCATTCGCAGCCGCGCCCGGAAAACCGGGCCGATACGGCCTTCGTCGAGCACTCGCTTGAGGGCCCGAAGAGGCGTCTGCCAGCGCCAATTCTCGTGGATGAAGAACGGCACTCCGGCCTGGCGGCAGAGCCTCACCATGTCTTCTGCTTCTTGATAGGTCATGGCCATGGGCTTCTGGCAGATCACGGCCGTCTTGTGCGCCACGGCCAGGTGTACGAGTTCGCGGTGCGTCTCGGGGCTCGTGACGATATCCACGAAGTCCAGCTTTTCCTTCTGGAAGACTTCCCGAGGGTCATCGTACACACGGGGGATACCGAACTCACGGGCGCGTACCTCCGCTTTGCTGCGGACGCGGTCGCAGAGGGCCACACACTCCGCTCCCTGGAGCTCTTTCCATCCGGCCAGCTGGTAATGCGACCAGAACCCAGCGCCGAACATCGCGAATCGCAAACTGGCCATGATACTTTCCTTATACTAAGAATCGGCCGGAGTCCTACCCGCTACCAACAGGGTGTCCGTTCACAGGCTCGCCCGCCAGATTGCATGCCAGCCAGCCGACCCGGGAGGATAGCAGTTCCATGCCCCTCGTTCTATAACGATTGAGGATTCGATTCTGAAAGGAATATCAGGCAAGTGCGAGGACGCGGAAACGCGCGCAGTGGGCAGAGTGTGACAGAGTGCCGGATGGCAGCCCGCGCCAGGTGCATCCCGCCTGTGTTACCAGGAGGTTGTGAGCGCGCTGGCCGGTCAGCCCAAGACCCAAGGGTTCTCGGCCGTCCAACGCCCGCTGGGGTAGCTCTTGAACCACGCATACCGGCCGGTGGAGGCCAGCTCGCGCGCCTTGGCGAGAAGGGTGGCAATCTCAGCCTCCGCCATTTGGCGGAAGCGGCAAGCGATATCCACGTTCGTTTTGAGCATCACGAGATCGTCCATGCCGGAGATAACGACGGAAACGGGCAGGCATATTGCATACTGCCGGCACTCCGCGGGCGTAATCTGCAATTTGGTCAGAACATCTTCGCGGCCGCCGGCAAACGTCCCCTTCCCCAAGAAGGCGCCTCGGCCCAGGGTCTTCATGGCCAGTGCACCGATGCCGTTCTTCACGAGAACAGGCAGGACTTCCTGGCTGATTTCGGCAATGGGTCTGTCGGTGTTCGCCAGAACCACTTGGGCCTTCGCAATCCGGAAGTGGTTGAGATAGGTGACGAAAGACTGACCGGTGACGTGCTTGAAGAAGCGCATGAAATGCGACCTGCTCATTCCCATCGTCCGGGCCACATCGCTCACCCCTAGGGGCTCCCCATAGTGCTGTTCCAGGAACTCGAAGAGCGGCCGAATGCGGGCGCAATGGCGGTCCGGTCGTGGCCATGGTCAGCAAATCCGGAGGCGCAGATTTCCACGGTAACGCTTACTGGTACAAGCGAAACGAAAACCTCAACGCCAATGATTTTTTCTTCAACCGAGCCGGAATTCCCAAACGGAATTACCGTTATGACCAGTTCGGTCTCACCGTGGGCGGGCCGATCTACATTCCGAACGAGTTCAACGCCGAGAAAGACAAAGCGTTTTTCTTCTACTCTCAGGAACACTGGCGGATTAACCAGCCGGGCGGACTGAATCAAGTGAATGTCGCGACTGCCGCCGAACGCGCCGGTGACTTCTCTCAATCTCCCGTAAAGCCTTTTGTCCCGGCCACCGGCCTGCCATTCCCGAACGATCTGATTCCAGCGAACAGGTTCAAGCAGTTCGGTCCGGCCCTGCTGAACCTGCAACCCCTTCCCAACCGGGACGCGGCGCAAACCGGGGGAGCCTACAACTATGAATGGGCGGACCAACGCGAAGTTCCCAAGTTAACCCAGTCTTTGCGGTTGGATTCTGGTCCGTCCGAAAAAGACTCGATCTACATCCGAGCCCGGAGATGGTGGACGAACACGCGAGCCTTCACACAGATCGTCGGGATCAGCGGCGGCCTGGACTTGCTCCGCTCGCACTATCTGTTTACCGATGATAGTGTCCAACTTGGCTGGACGCGTACTCTCGGCACCACCATGGTGAACGAGTTCAACGTTGGCTTCCGCGGGGTAAAAGAGATAGGCGCGCCGGAACAGCCAGACGAGTTCGACTCAATTCTCCGGTCCACAACCGGACTCTCGGATCTCGGCCAGTTCTTCCCCGCTGCCAACCCCATGGGGATCATTCCGCAGGTGTCCTGGGGAGGAGGCGCGGTCATCAACAATCCCAATATTTGGTTTGACACGCGGCTACCGATCTGGGCGGGCGACCAGCGCTTCAACATATCCGACAACTTCAGCATCGTGAGAGAGAGCCACAATCCCAAGTTTGGGGCCTACTTCGAGATTACGGACACCAGTGAGGGATTCCGCTCCTTCTTTAGTAACACCGGGTTTTTCGACTTCTCGTGCGACCCGAGCAATCCCCTCGACTCCGGTCATCCCTATTCCAATACACTGTTGGGCAATTTCTCGAGCTATGTGGAAGCAAGCAACCAGCTGGCCGACAAGGGCCGACACTGGATGCTCGAGTGGTTCGCCCAGGACACCTGGAAGGTCACCCGCCGCCTGACGCTCAACTACGGCATTCGGTTCTCCTCCACCAAGCCCTGGAGCGTTCGCGGCCGCTCCCAAGGCGCCGCTTTTGTTGCCTCCCGGTACGATGCGAGTCTGGTCCCACCGTTCTATACGCCCGCCCTGGACGCCAACAACGTCCGCGTGGCGGTCAATCCGCTCGACCCAAACGATGTGCGCCCCCAGGTGTTCATCGGCGCGTTCGTTCCGGATGTGGGCGATCCTTTCACGGGGATGGTCACGCACACCGACACAAGCTATCCCGACGGCTGGATTAACCGTTTCCCGCTCCAGTACGGCCCGCGCTTCGGCTTCGCCTACGACGTATTCGGAAACGGGAAAACCGCCCTGCGAGGCGGCTTCGGTTCTACTAAGCAGACGGTTCCCTCCGGCCAGAACTTCCTCTGGCAGACCACCGAGAACCCGCCTCTCCAGATCGCACCGCAGATCTTCTATGGGAACATCCACACTCTGTTCAGCAGCCAGGGGGTTCTCTTCCCGGGCGGGGTGAGCGCGTACGAGCTGGATATGAAAGTTCCCACCATCTACTCTTACAGCTTGGGCGTTCAACATACCCTCGGAGCGGCCACGATTCTGGATGTTTCCTATGTGGGCAACGTCACTCGGCACCCCTTCCAGAGTACCGATATCAACAGGCTCCCTTATGGCACCCGCTTCCTCCCTGGCAGCATCGACCCAACCACAGGTGGCCCGTTGCCCGACAGTTTCTTGAGACCCTATCGAGGTTACGGGGGCATTGGGTTGATCATGGCCAACGGAATCTCGAACTATAACTCGCTCCAGGTTGCCCTCAATCGCCGCTTCAGCTCGGGGCCTCAGTTCGGTCTCAGCTACACTTACTCCAAGGCCCTGGACCTGACCAGCAGTGACACCGGCGGCCTGCCGCGCTACCCGAACGCGCGCACCTGGATGTACGGCCGGTCCAATTACGACCCGACGCACATGCTCAGCGTGAACTACATCTGGGAATTGCCGCGCGTGAGTAAACACTGGGATAACGCGTTCAGCAAATTCGTCCTCGACCGCTGGCAACTGGCAGGCGTAACTGCCTTTGCCAGTGGACCGCCGCAAGGTATTTACTTCGGGACGAACCCAGGTGTTGACTTCAACGGCGGAGGGGATGGGGAACGCGTCATTGTCCTGAGGGAACCGCAACTCCCGCACGGGGAGCGGACCTTCGACCGCTGGTTTGACACTACGGCCTTCGAACCACCGTCCTGGGACACAACGCCTTGTCTTTCAATGTGCATCGGCAATGCGTCCAAGGCTCCCATACGCGGGCCCGGCATCAACAACTGGGACCTGTCGGTCATCAAAATGATCCCGGTAAAACGCGAGTCCACGTACTTCCAATTCCGCTGGGACCTTTACAACGCGTTTAATCACACTCAGTTCCAGTTTGTGGACACGTTCGCGTTCTTTGACCTGAACACGCGCAAGCAAACGAATGGGCGGTTCGGACAACTGACTTCTGCCCGTCCTGCGCGCATCATGCAATTCGCGCTGAGCTTCTATTTCCAGTTCGCAAATCGAGGCCGGGGCCGGCGGAGCGGCCCCGGCTTCCCTCCTTTCATGCTACACTCTGGCAAGACGTTAAGATGGAGTTGCTTGCTTTCTGCCTCATTTCATTCAGAACAAACTACTGTCCGGACAGGGGGTTCACCACGCAATCCAGCACGCATCCTCAGAGGTTTTGGGCTTTTTCTTTGACCGCTCTGATCCTTCTCTGCATGGGCGCGGCGCAGGCTCATCCGTCAGAGGCGCGCGTGGCCCAGTGGACTCGTTTCGAGGGTGTATTCACGAGCGCTGCCGAGTACTCGAATCCCGTCCAGGATGTGCAGGTCGATGTGGCTTTTATCTCCCCCAGTGGGAAGACGCACGATGCGATGGCTTTCTGGGACGGTGGAAAAACCTGGAAGGTGCGCTTCTCGCCCGCGGAACTTGGCCAATGGACCTATCGCACGCGCAGCTCGAACGCCGCGGACGGGGGCTTGCACGACCGTTCCGGAGAATTTACCTGCACCAAATACCTGGGGACGAATCCACTCTACCGGCACGGAGCGATTCGCGTATCAAAGGACGGATACTCGCTCGCCCACGCCGACGGCACGCCGTTCTTCTGGCTGGCGGACACGGTCTGGAACGGCCCGCTCAAAGCCGATGCTCGAAGTTGGGACATTTTCCTGCGCGACCGCGTGGCCAAGGGCTTTACCGCAATGCAGTTCGTCGCCACGCAATGGCTGGCCGCTGGCGCCAATGGCGACCTCCGCGTGGCGTACCTCGGAAAAGAGAAGATCTGGATCGATCCAGTCTTCTTTCATTGGATGGACAAGCGCATCGACGCGATGAACAAACACGGCTTGGTGGCCGTGCCAGTGCTGGCCTGGGCCGCACACTGGAACAAGCTGACGTTGCACCTCAATCCCGGAACCTTGCTGCCTGACGATCAGGTGATCGTCCTGGCGCGTTACATGGTGGCGCGTTACGGCGCGCATCAAGTGATTTGGGTCCTGGCGGGGGACAGCGACTATCGCGGAGAACTGTCGGAACGCTGGAAGAAGATCGGTCGTGCGGTTTTTGGCGAGCGTCCCTCGCGCCTTGCCACCATGCATCCTGCCGGACAAATGTGGGTGGCGGACGAATTCCGCCATGAGCCCTGGTTCAGCTTCAACGGTTATCAGGGCGGGCACGGCGACAGCGCCGAGCACCTTCGCTGGCTCGTGGAGGGCCCGCCCGCCAAGGATTGGAGCAAAGAACCCCACCATCCCGTCATCAACCTGGAACCGAATTACGAGGACCACCTGAGCTACCACACGCGGACGCGGTTCAATGCCCATGCCGTGCGCCGGGCTTCCTATTGGAGTCTGCTCGTTTCGCCGCCCGCGGGCGTCACCTACGGTGCGCACGGGATCTGGAGTTGGGAACTCGAGTCGAATACCCCGATGAGCCATCTTGGCAGCGGCGTGGCCAAGCCGTGGCAGGAAGCCATGAGGCTGCCGGGCAGCACGCACATGAAGCACCTGAAGTCGCTCTTTGCGTCACTCGAGTGGTGGAAGCTGCGTCCCGCGCAAGATGTGCTGGCCGAGCAGCCGGGGACGCAAGACCCGCTCCGCTATGTGGTCATTGCGACGGCTGAAGGCGGAGACTGGGGGCTCGCCTATCTGCCGGTTGGGGGAACGATTCGCCTCCGCGCGGAGGCGCTCGGGAGTTCGATCAAAGCTCGCTGGTTCAATCCCCGGGCAGGAGAGTGGCTTAAGTCACAGCAAGTTAGCGGCCCCCTCCTGGAACTCCAAGCGCCCGATGCCGAGGATTGGGTGGTCCATTTCGTTTTTCCCCGGAAGGGGTAAGCCATGACTCAACGAAGGTTCCTGTTTTTGATCGGCTCGATCCTGATCCTGGGTTCCGCGCTCGAAGGCGCACCGCGCACGGTCACATTCACTCAATCCGCCGAGACGGTCGAGGCCTACGATTTTGTGGAAGTCAAACTCGACATAGATTCCCCCGACGCGGCGAATCCCTTCGCCGACGTAGAAGTCACCGGCTGGTTCGAACGCGCCAGGGGGAGTGATCGCGTCAATGTGGAAGGCTTCTGCGATGCGCAAGACGGCAGGGTGTTTCGTATTCGCTTCATGCCCTCGCGCCCGGGGGACTTTACGTTTTCGGTCACCTATCGACAGGGCAGCTTCGAAAAGAGCTCGACGGGGACTTTCGGCGTGACCGACGGGCGGCGCCGCGGCTTGGTGCGTGTGGACCCGCAATACCCGTGGCATTTCATCTGGGAGGGAACTGGCGACCACTTTTTCTGGAACGGGACTACAACCTACGCACTCGCAGGGTGGGACGACGAAACCATCCGCGCAAGCATCGACCGGCTGCACCGGCTGAAAGTGAACCGGCTGCGTGTGGGCATGAGCGGCCCGCGCGTCGAGAACGCCCGTGTGTGGTTTGAGAACGTATTCCCCACGGACAAGTTCAGCTTCCTGCTTAATCCCTGGGTTGCAACCCGGCCCGAGAGTGTGGGAGACCCGGGCTTCGATGTGGCGCGGTTTAACGTGGCGTTCTGGCAGAAGTACGAGCGTCTGGTCGCTTACGCGCGCGAGAAGAACATCATCATCTCGGTGATCTTCTATGTCGATGGACGGCGGCCGGGCGTGGACCCCTTCGGAAAAGACGGCATGGGCGGTCCGGAAGAGCAGCGCTACTATCGCTACGCTGCGGCGCGCTTGGCGGCGTTCTCCAATGTGATGTGGGACGTGACCAACGAGTGGTTCCTGTTCCGCACTCAGGAATGGGTCGAGAAGATGGGGACCTTCCTGAAGCAATGCGACCCGTACGATCACCTGACCTCCTGCCACGGGCACGGTGAATTCCCCTGGCGGAAGTCGCCCTGGGCGGACTTTGCGATGTACCAGATCTGGGACGACGAGGGCGGATACGGCGGCATGCTCGAACGCCGGCTCGCCCAAGCCAAGACCGGGCGGCCGATGCCCCAGGTGAATGAGGAATACGGGTACGAGGATCATTATCCGGTGGGCTGGGGCGGCGACAAAAAAGCGCCGGCGCGCTCCGCAGATAATCGCCGGCGACTAGCCTGGGGCATGTACATGGCAGGATGCTATCAGACCACCGGCGAACGCGCCGACACCGGAACGGGCTGGGGGCCGGATACCGGCGGCGGCTGGATCAATGGCCGCGGCGATGACAGCATGGTCATGCTCAAAGGGTACGGCTACATCATGGATTTCTTCACCAGCTTCGACTGGTGGAAGACGGAACCACACAAGGAGCTCGTGGAGGGCGACGCCCTCTGCCTGGCGCAGCCCGGGGAGGTTTATGCCGTCTATCTTCCAACCGGCAAGAGCGTCAAGATTAAACTCGCCACCGGAAAATACGCCGTGACGTGGTTCAATCCTCGCGACGGGAAGACGACGGCGGGTCCATCGGCCAGCGGACGGGAATGGACATCTCCCGCTCCGCCCGACGGGGGCGACTGGGCTATTCTCCTCCGGCGCGAGAGATGATACGACGCGAATCTGATTAGTCCGTTGGAAAGGTGAGCGGGTAGGGACACGAGATATATGCGCGTTTCCACTTTCGTTCTGGGGTCGGTTCTGGCCTGGGTCTTCGCGGTCTCTCCCTCTTCCGCCGCGGGGCCGATTTCACTCCACCCTGAGAACCCCCACTATTTTCTCTTCCGGGGTGTAATTCTTTCGCTCCTTCCCCATGGGCCCCCTCCGTTGTAATTATCTTAACGGGAGGACTCTCCATTTTCCGCTGAGACCCCACGCGCCTTCGGCGCGCCACCGAGCATGAAAATGATTTTGTTAGAAATGCGGGCAGGTGGGGTCAGTCTGTTGTAAAAGGAATCGTGGACGCGATTGCTTGGAGGTCGAGAGCCCCTTTGGCGCCTCTGATCCCGAAGCTGAGACTGACCCGCGCTGCCTCACGCTACCACCTTTTGTCGCACCCGGAAGCGGGAAGGACGCATGGCAGGATCTGGAACAGAGCGGTGGCGCAGCAATCGCCTCCCACAAGGAGGCTAGATGGAGAGCTTAATCGGCCGTTGTTGTGGACTGGATACGCATCAAGCGACCGTCGCCGCCTGCGTGCTGATCAGTCTGTCGAATGGCAAAGTCAAGAAGGTGGTGCGGACCTTTGGCACGACCACGCGAGAGCCGCGGGCAGCGGTGGCCGTGGGCAGTCGGCAGTCGACAGTGAAGAGCAGTGACCAGTGATCCCGCTCTGTGGGAACAAGTGACGGGCCGCGCACTATCAGCGCCTTTCTTCTGACTCCTGACTTCTGACTGCGGTTCCTCTCAACACATTTTACTCTTGTGGTAAGCAGCGTTCTAGTCCGTCCTGTCCCGAAGCCCGCGCGCAGTAGCTAGCGCGGAGTTGGTCAGTAAGTCCGCGGCTTTTACTTGCGATACTTACTCCAGGTCCGGCCGTGAAACGAGTGCTTAAACGGAGTTTTGTTTTGTGGCTGACCGCATTCAGCGCAACCTGCGGTTGCCTATCTGCGCAAACATCCATCGTAGCCATCAAGACACCGGCATTGATCGTAATTGGGGCCGACAGCAAGTTGAGCCAAATTGGCCTGGGAAAGCCAGATGAACCACCAATATGCAAGATCTTCCAGTTCGACGGCGTTTTCTTTGCTCCTGGCAAGCTCGTCCGCGAATCCCGGACAGGCTTGGACGTCGTCGCAATTGCAGGTAGAGCGGCGCAGGGAGAAACGGGTTTCACGGAAAAGGCAACTGCATTTGAGCAACTCGTACTACCCGAACTCTACAAAGCTGTTAAGGTGATTCGGACTGAGCACCAGGATTGTTACTTGAAGTTCGTTCAAGGCCGCTCAGTTCTTCAGGCCATCTGGGCCGAATTCGACGGAAGTGCCCCCGCTTTGTGCAAGTCCTACTGCCTTGTTTCTAGGGCGGGTGAAGGTTTTGAAATCACGGCTCAGAGGCAGGGGTGGGAGCCACAGGATAACGCCCGCTATATAGAGGTTGTGTTTGCGGGACAATGAGAGGCGATTGATAGATACCTAAAGAAGAATCCAGGGTTCCTTCAAAGTACGAACCCGGTAGAGGCAGTTCAGAAGCTCGTCTGGTTGGAAATAGAAGACCGGCCGGACCAAGTGGGTCCGCCAGTGGATGTACTGGTCATTGACAAGGCTGGCGCAAAGTGGATTTCTAGGAAGCCCGAATGCCCAGACATCAGCCCAGTTCACACCAATTCGAGCGCCACTCCGTAGCGGGTGGTCACGGCCCGGGGTCGGTGCCGTGGGCTTTCTGCCCGGCGACATTCCAAACCCACGGCATACAAAGCACGGTGTGGCTACCCGCTTCAAGCGGATCGGCAATCTTTGGTCCGTGCGCGTCGGCCTGGACAAGAGTTAGCTGGACGAGGCGCAGTTAACGGCAGGAGACATGATTGAGAAACACGAAGCACTTGAAGCTGAGGTGCGGCTAATCGTCAAAGCGACTGAAAAGTCTCTCAACCAAGTCGGTTGTGAGATCACCACCGCCGCCGCTGCAAAGGGAAACCTATTGACGAGCATGTCCCAGGTTTAGTTGAAAGAGCCGGCTCTCGGGGAGCTGCACGCTAGGCCACCCGCACCCGGGAATGCAACTCCGGATTCAGGATTCGGTTCAACTCCTTCAGTTCTCGATAGCCTTTCACGCGCCCAAACTTCTTCTCGGCTTCGAGCAGCCCGGCCGCGGTCCAGCGAGCAAGGTGGTCGCCTCCCTGCCAGCGTTTCACGTGGCGCGCCACGTGGCGCACGGTCGACAGGCACGACTCGATGACGTTGGTCCTCGAGAGGCTCCATCGCAGCAGGGGCGAGACGCCCCGCCGGTCGAGCGTGAGCGTCTCTTCCCTGCCTTCCTCCAAGCTGCGGGCCGCGCTGGGATTCACGTCACACAACTGCCGCGAGATTCTTTCCAGCGCCGTCTTCGCCTCCCCGTAGCCGGTCATCGCGTAGGCGGCACGCGGCTGCCGCTTCGCTGTCGCCGGTCGCCGCCAGGGCCGAGCTCAGGTTGAGGTGCGCGCCGATATGGTCGGGCTTCAACTCGAGCACTTTGAGAAATGCGTCCACCGCGGCGGGAGCCTGGTCGCGGCCTTGCTGCTGGAGCACGACGCCCATCGCGAAATACGCGTCGACAAACTGGGGCCGGAGCGTTGTCGCCGCCCGCAGCTTCTCGACGGCTTGATCCAGTTTGCCCTGCTCAGCAAGCGTCAGACCGTCTTGAAAGAACCGCATGGCGTCCGGGCGCGCCTGCAATGCCGCTTCCCGCAAATGCGGCCATTGATTTGTGGAGACCGCGCCCGCCTGGCCCCAAGGAGCATCGGCGGGGATTGCAGTCCCTTCCTGCACGGAGCTCGCAGGGAATTCCTCGTTGACTCTCAAGATCTGATCCGAAGGGGGATGGCGGAGCACCTGTTCAATGCCGCTGGGCCAGCGAATACGGATCCATTCAATGGTTGTCTCCTTGCCGAGACCGAAGAACACCCTGGGATCGTTCGCCGAGGCGTAGCTGCCCGCGGTATTAACCGTGCGGAATTGTTTGTGGCCTGCCGCGGTCGTCAGCTCAATCCGCGCGCCGATGCCGTCCCGGTTGCTCTTCCTGCCCTCCAGCTTCAGTCCTATCCAGTGATTGCCGCCTGCCTCGTTGCGAAGGAAATGGGCGGAGGAATTGTAGTCGGAGACAACACCAGATAGCGGGCCACGAAGAGGTCGAGATAGCTGCCGTTGTCATAATCGAAGAAGCCGGCACTCATGTTCCAGCCGTCGGTGCGAACGCCGGCTTGCGCCGTGATATCGGTGAACGTGCCCTCGCCGTTCTTCGGGTCGAGGATGCAGCCCCCGTAATTCGTGACAAAGAGATCGGTGTCTCCGTCGTTGTCGATGTCCCGTGTCGCCACCCCCATCCCGTACCCGTGGCCCTCCAGGCCTGCGTTCTCTGTGACGTCTGCGAGCGTCCCATCACCGCGGTTGCGGAACAGCCGATTCCAGAATTCCGGAGCGGACTTGTCGGGCACCTGATGGTCCGGCTGCAGGTTCTCTTGTTTGGCCCCGTTGACGAAGAAGACGTCTTGCCACCCGTCGTTGTCATAATCGAAGGTGGATACCCCGCCGCCCATGGTTTCAATCAGGTATTTGTTGGGTGTCGGTGAGTTTCGATACTGGAACTTCAGGTGCGCTGCTTCCTGGATTTCGACAAACTGGATGCCCGTTCGCGGATTGCTGGCAAGAAACGGCGCTAATCACAGGAGAATTACCCAGAGCAGCATATCATTAAAGCTTTTCATAATGCCAGAACATGCGGAGCCAGGTCGCCGATTATCTTGCAAACGCGGCAGAAAAACACCGCCGCTCGCTGCCAATATCGCATACGTGATGCCGAGGAGCGGGCAATGCGGGCGAGGCTCAACGGGCGTGATCCGGGAGGGCGTTCTGGAAGTTTCCCAGTCGGCTTGAGGACCAGGGCGCGATGCCTTTTGCCTGCCGGTCAATCGTTGACGCTGGCCTTGTTTCTGCCCGTGGCGCTGGTGAGCCCGGGCCCATGGATGGACCCGGCGGGGGCATTCCCCGGCGGATTGCAGGACTCTCCCCCGCAGAGCCGTGAAGACCTCCTCAGGCCTTCCGGGCTCGATGCCCTGGCACCGCGACCTCGGGGTTCACACGGAGATCCCTGGAGCAAATCCATTGAGAGGCTGATGGACAACGCGAAGCTTGAAGAAGCGCGGGCGAGATTGAAGAAGGAAACCGCCCTGCGCGGCGAGAGCCACGATCTGCTTTTCCTCGAAGCGAAGCTGCTCTCGAGAGAAAAACGCTACTACGAGTCTCTCAGGTTGCTGCAGCGTTGCCTCGCCCTCCGGCAAGACGACCCAAGAGTCTATTTGCTCATCGCGTCCAACGGCCGGCTGCTGAATCGCAATGATATCGCGAAGCCCGCGTTGAGGAGCGCTATCCAGCTTGCACCCACGGACGTGCTCCCTCGTTTCCACCTCGGAGGCCTCTATTACACCGAAAGCCGCTTTCAGATGGCCGCAGAGGAGTTGCGCGCGGCTATCAAATTAAAGCCTGATTTCATGCCCGCCCACCTCGTCCTGGGTTTAGCCCTTGAGGAGCTGGAGGACCGGGACGGGGCGCTGTACTCATACCGCAGGGCCGTCGAGCTCGCGGAGAGCCAGAAACACCGGCAAGATCAGCCGTACCTTTTTCTGGGACGATTTCTCGCACGCCTGAATCGTCATAACGAAGGGTTGCTCTATCTCCGAAAGGCCGTCGAAATCAATCCCGACTCGAGCGAAGCGCTGTATCTGATCGGCAAGATCCTCAACGTGCAAGGGCGGGACGCAGAAGCCATTGAAGCTCTGTCGAAGGCAATCCAATCTCGCCCCCAATATCTCGACCCTCATTACATGCTCAGCCGGATCTATCAAAAACTCGGCCGGGCGGAGGAGGCGCAACAGGAGTTTCGTGTTTTTCAGGAGTTGAAGGGTCAGGAGAAGGCGAGGGATGACGGTCGAAGGAAACGCCACGAGAACCCGTGAAGGGCGTCCGTTCCCACCTGCTTCGGGGTTTTGCGCCGACTTTGCCGTTCTTTTCCAATTGTCGTTGCCCGCCTCGGTGGCAGTAAAAGCGCCCCACCGCCGGGGCGTCAGATCCAGGTTGGTGACCAGCCCTCGGCGGCAGGTGTAGTGCTTGAACGTGAACAGGCGCTGCTGGATCTCTGGGGGCTCCACCGCCAGGGCCTGCGCTCCGCCACTAACCGGTCCTCCTTTTTCCAGTGAAAAGGGGTGTAAGGAAACTCGGTGGCTTCCCACCCCGAGGCGAACTCGCGGGAGGAAGCTTCGACCATCCTTCGCCGCAAGCGCTGATACATTCGGGCCACGACCACGAAACCCAATTTCGCCTTGTCCAGAGGCTCGCTAATGGCCTTGTCGTAGAGCGCTCCGTCGAGTGGCAACCGGGTGCGGGGGAGCCGCGACCGAGGCGGGGAGCTTCGCCAGGATGTGCCGGAGAAAGTCGGAGGCGCCGCTGGAGGCATGCACATTGCCCGCTCTCAACTCCATACCCAGACTCAGGCCGCTGCGACCTTCGCTTGGAAAGCATCGGGGCGTAGGAGAATTGCCCATGGCGCCGCTTGGGAATATAGCCCCGTGCCATTCCGTCTTGAGCCCCGTAGGTGAGGAGCGTGGTCGTGTCGGCATCCACTGTCGCGCTGTAGAGCAGGCCCAAGCGACGGCACAATTCCGCTCGAAGTTTGTGGTGGGCCGCTTCGAGGCCCCTCCATTGCCTGGGGCCAAAGCGCAGCAGGAAATCCGCAGCGTGTCCTGATGAGGGAAATCAGCGAGACCCAACAGGGTGGGGTCAGTCCCTCGTGGATCAGGCATGGGATGTTTTCGACACGACTCGTCCCCGCCACAATGGAAAAGACGTGGGCCAGAAAAAGGTCGGCAGGAGGGTAGCCCCGGTACTCGTGCTCGGGCCATCGGACCGAAAGCTGAAGGAAGGGGCGTATTGCAAATGCGCGACGGAAGGACTGAAAAAGGCTGAGACCCCCAAAACCAGTCAAGCCGTTTTTTTTCCAAGGCGAAATAGAACTTTTGGGGACGCTTGGCCATTCCTCACAAACGTACCTAGCCCGGATTTCTCACCAGGGAAATGAAAAAGGCTGTCACCTTAGGCATAAGTGTTTTTGTTGAAAGGAACTTCTGCCCAGGAGAAGCGACAGCCTTGATGCCAACAGAGTGTAACCAAGAATCCTTCCAATTTCAGCCTCTACGGAAGCGCGAAGTCCGAGGTCGGTTTGATGGCGGAGCGATCACCAGCGACGCCGGGGGTCTGCTGCTGCGGGAGGTGGAGAAGCGCACCGGGATCATCGCTCAGTTTGCGGCCTCTTTCCGCGACCATCGCGAGCCGGCGCGGATCGAGCACACGGTCGCGGAACTGGTGGCGCAGCGCGTGTACGGACTGGCCCTGCGGTATGAGGACTTGAACCACCACGAAGAACTCCGGCGTGAGCCGCTGCTGGCGGTGTGGGTGGAGAAGGCCGACCCGCAGGGCGAGGATCGGCGACGGGCGCGCGACGGAACTGGCCCAGGCGCAGTGCACGACGATTCGTCTGAAGCTGCTGAAGATCAGCGCGCTCATCCGCGTCACGGTCCGGAGAGTTTGGATCTCGCTGGCGGGCGGCTATCCCTACGTCGATCTGTTCCGGCAGGTGTATGCGCTGTTGCGCCTGCTCCCCTTACAGTGCTGAAAAAAGCCCGGGGATCCTTGCGAGGGTCGAGGGAAAATAGCCCCAGGCGGAAGTGCGCCCATTTCTACCGCTAAATCCTTGCCGCTCAGCCGGTCCCGCCTGTGCAGACCCCGCCCAGGTGCAGCAGCGACACCCTACAGGCCAAAACCTAGGCCGACACCGACCGTCAGGACTCAAAATCAGTTTTTCCAAAACCTGCTGAGAAAAGCGGGCTAACCGCAACGCCCCGCGGCGCGCTGGCTCCGTCGCGCGCCCCGGGCCTTTTCCACTTCTTCGCCCAGAATCTCTCCAATCACTTCGCGCACCCGTTCCCGGATCGCCGCCTCCAAGCCCTCTCGCCACAGAACGGCTCTGCCTTCCACCCCTTGGGTGGCAGTTTTCCGCATGGCGTATTCCTCCTCTTTCTGACCGCCCTCCAGGGCTTTCGGTTTTCTCTTTCAATGGCTTTCAGGAGAATACGCCATTTTATTTCTACAGGAACCGGGAGGGGACCCGCGCAAGCGCGGAAACCACGATGATCTGCATTCATCCGTTCCAGGACGCCCAGCGTCAAGCAGTCGAGAACCCGGCTGGGATTTTGTTCCCAAATGTTCCCGTTTTTGATGCTCGTCGAAGTGGCGCTATGGCGGTAATCCAATGAAAGGAAGAGGGATAGATGGTCGGGGCGCGCGGATTTGAACCGCGGACCTCTTGGTCCCGAACCAAGCGCGCTACCAGGCTACGCTACGCCCCGTTAACATCAGTTGTTAGTGACAAGTGACAAGCCACACCCGGCTCGCTGGCAAGCACTCGTCACTTGCCACCTGTCACTGTCTTCAATGGTCGGGACGGCCGGATTTGAACCGGCGACCACTTGCACCCCAAGCAAGTGCGCTACCAGGCTGCGCTACGTCCCGGAAACTTCAGGTCTGGGGTTTCGGGGTCGGGTTTCGCAACGGCCACGGCTCTAGCCCCTCCGTCTCGACACCCGCAACCTCGCACCTGTGACCCTAACACTTGCGAGAAAGCATTGTCAAGATACCCTGGAGTTCACGGCGGATGACGTTCCAAGGGGCCTCCGCGGTGGCTGGCTGGAAAAGTTCTTTCTGCTGTTCCCCGACCTCGGCACCTTTCGCGAGCTGCTTGCGCGCGCCCTCAATCGTGTACCCCCTGTCGTAGAGCAGGCGCTTGATCTCGAGCACCGTCTGGACGTCCTCGCGCCGATAAAGGCGGTGTCCGGCGCGGCTTTTGATCGGCTTGAGCATAGGGAATTCGGTTTCCCAGAAGCGAAGGACATAGGGCTTGGTCTGAGTCAGCTCACTGACCTCGCCGATACGGAAGTGGAGTTTCTCCGGGATCCTGACTTCGCCCTGAGCCGACCGCACGCGATGTGACGAATGCCTCCGTGCCATGAATAGCGCGCCGAAACCTGGCGTGGGGTCATCTTAGAAAACCTTCCGAGTAGCGTCAAGCAAAGCGCGGTGGCGGGGCGCAGGTGCGGTTCCTGCTTTGGGGCCCGCCGGTGACTCAAGGAAGCAAACTCACCCTTCCGGCTGGCCTCGGCTGAGGTATACTTCCGGCCTGGCGAGATGCATATTTTGCAGTATGGCATCGTCCGCGGAGCATGGCAGAGGGCCGAAGGGGAGGGGGCCTTCCCGCCCGCGTAGCTGCTCATCCAACGACGCGGAAGTCGATTCCTGCAGGCGGTGGAACTCATGCGGCAATACATCATCGGGATCGATGTGGGTGGAACCAAGGTCGCGGGCGGGCTCATCAACCTCAAGGCTCGCCTCGTGAAGTCCGTCGTCGTGCCCACGCGCGCGGAGGAAGGCTTTGAAACCAGTCTCGGTCAGATCACCGAGGTCATCGCGACGTTGCAGAATCATGCTGGCGGCAAGGAAAGGATACTGGGCATTGGCATCTGCGCTCCCGGGCCGCTCAATCCCAAGACCGGTCTGGTGGTCAACCCGCCGAACTTGCCGGGGTGGCGGAACGTCCCACTCGCGCGCCTGGTGGAGAAGAAATTCGAGGTGCCCACAAAAGTTGAAAATGACGCCAACGCTGCGGGGCTGGCCGAGGTCTTGTTTGGCGCCGCCGTGGGCTATCACGACATTTTCTATGTGACCGTGAGCACGGGCATCGGCACCGGCATCATCATCAACAAGAAGATCTACCACGGGAAGAACGGGGTAGCCGGTGAGGGCGGGCACGTTTCGATCGATTACGACAGCCCGTATCGCTGCGGCTGCGGAACCTACGGCTGCATCGAAGCGCTGGCCGCCGGCCCGGCGATGGCACGGCGCGCCCGCGTGCGACTCGAGCAGGAACACTCGACCCCCAGCCTGCTACGCGAACAGACCCAAGGCCACCTCGGCCGGATCACTCCCACGATGATTGCAGAGGCCGCGCGAGCAGGCGACCAGGTCGCCAAGGAAATTCTCAATGAGACCGGCTTTTATCTGGGCGTGTGGCTGGCGGGAATGATAACTCTGTTCGACCCTGAAGCGATCGTGATTGGTGGAGGCGTGGCAAAGATCGGGAAGCCGCTATTCGATAAGATTCGAGAAACCATCCCGAACCACACGATTAACCGTCTATTTGCCCGGAAAACTCCGTTGCTGCCCGCAAAATTGCAGACGCACGTGGGCGTCTTCGGCGCCGCCAGCCTGTTCCTTCCGGAGGAGAGTGGATCGTGACGCGTTTCTAGCCTCTCCGGCAGTTTCTCTGTATTACGCTCCCTATCGGTTCTAAACTCAGAAGGTCGCCGCCGGTGCTTCCGGGCCAGACGGGTTATTGTGTTGCTCTCTCGAACCAAGGGTCGCTCTTGCATCTTGCTGGCTGTTCTCGTTCCCCTAGTCGGACGGGCGAGCGCGGCTTCTCCATCGAGTGGCGTGGACGCGGTCCGCGCGGGCTCGGCACAGGGAGTCATCAAGCTCGACGGCCGGCTCGACGAGGCGGCGTGGAAGGACGCGGGAATCGTCGCCGACCTGGTTCAGCAATCTCCCCGGCCGGGTGAGCTGACGCCCTACAAGACCGAAGTCCGCATTCTCATCATTCGCGATACTCTCTACTTCGGCTTCCTTTGCACCGACCCGGAACCCCAAAAGATCGTTGTCCACACGATGCAGCGGGATCTGCTCCTGGAGGGCGACGATGCGGTGAGCATTGTTCTCGACACCTACGGCGACAGGCGAACAGGCTATTCCTTCACCATCAATGCCGCCGGGGCGCGCGTGGACGGGCTGATCGCCGATCCCGAGCACCCTTCCTTTGACTGGGATGGCATCTGGGACGCGCGCACGGCGCGCCTCGATGCAGGCTGGTCGGCGGAGATTGAGATTCCCGCGCGGACACTGAACTTCACTCCCGGGCTGAAGCAATGGGGACTCAACCTGCAGAGGTTCGTGGCGCGCGACCGAATCACACTTCGCTGGACTTCACCCACGCTCGACTCCTTTCTCTACGACCTCAGCCGCGCCGGGACTCTGACCGGAACGGAAAACCTCAAACAGGGCCGCGGGCTGGAATTCAGCCCCTACGTCATCGGGCGGATGAAGGACTTCTTCGGCAGCAGCTCGCGGGCGTGGCAAGGGACCGGCGGTTTCGACTTCACGTGGCGCGTGACGCCGGAGCTCGCCACCGTCCTCACCGTCAACACCGACTTCGCCGAGACGGAAGTGGACTCGCGCCAGATTAATCTCACGCGCTTTCCCCTCTTCTTCCCGGAGAAACGGTCATTCTTCCTCGAGGGCGCCAATCAATACGAGTTCGGTTTGGGGCTGGGAACCAACTTTATTCCATTTTTCACTCGTCGCATCGGACTGCTTCACGGCCAGCAGATTCCCATCAACGCCGGGCTCAAGCTGAACGGCCGCGTGGGCCGCTGGAATCTGGGCATCCTCGACGTTCAGACCCGCGAGACGCATCTCGCCCGCGCCGTCAACCTGTTTGCCGGCCGAATTTCCTACGACGTCACCAAGAAGTTCCGGGTGGGGACTATCGTCACGCATGGTGATCCGGAAGGTCTGCGGTCGAACACTCTGGCGGGGTTCGATGCCCTTTGGCGGACCTCCACTTTTCGAGGCAACAAGAACCTGCTCGTGGGCGGGTGGACAGCGTTCGGCGCCGGCGACATTCCGCAGGGCCAGCGCGCCGGTTGGGGCTTCAAGGTGGATTACCCGAACGATTTGTGGGACTGCTATACGACGGTGCACGAATTCGGGGATGCGCTCGACCCTGCGCTGGGATTCCTGCCGCGGCCCGGGACCCGCCAGGCGCAAGGCGGGTGCTCGTTCAAGCCCCGGCCTTCCCGGGAACACTCCAAAAGCTGGCTCCGCCAGGCGTTCTTCCGAACCTATCTTTCCCGCGTGGACAATCTGGACGGAACCAACGAGTCCTGGCGCGTGAACACCACGCCGCTCGAAATGGAACTCGAATCCGGCGAGCACTTCCGATTCAGCATCTCGCCCCAGTACGAATTGCTGTCGCGCCCCTTCGAGATTACACCGGGCGTGGCCATCCGCCCGGGAGGCTATCAGTTCACCCGCTGGTCGGTGGAAGGTCAAACCAGTCGGCATCGGCAATGGCAACTCGGCTTCGAGACGGGATTCGGAAACTTCTATAGCGGACGTTTGACGGAATGGGAGCAGTTCGTCAATTGGACTTCCGCCCGGGGCCGGTGGCAAGCCGGGCTCGAATTCAGGAACAATTTCGGACGTCTGCAGGAGGGAAGTTTCGTTCAGCGGCTCTGGCAAACCCAACTGTCGTTCGCCTGGAATCCGAACGTCGTGCTGACGAGCTTCATTCAGTATGACACCGAATCCCGGAATGTGGGCGCCAATACCCGCCTGCGCTGGACGTTCAAGCCCGGCAAAGACCTGTTCATCGTCTGGAACCGCGGCTGGCAGCGCCTTTATACATCGCCCCATCTGAGGCTCGTGCCGGACAGCGAGTTTCTCGCCATCAAGCTGCGCTGGATCTTCCGCATGTAATTGTCGCGGGGCCGCGGCGTCCAACTTCGCCTACCGCTATCCAACCCTGCGCATCCGCTATAGAATGGGAAATGAGTTCAGGAATCTCGTTATGCGGGCTGACGATCGAGGGACGGGGATGATTCTATTTGCGCACGGGAGCAGCGTGGAGGAAGCGAACCGCGGCGTCCACGATCTGGCCAGCCGGATCCGTGCCCTCGGACCCTACTCTTTCGTCCGGGCGGCGTTCCTGGAATGCGCCCATCCCGATCTCGGTGAAGCCATCGCGGAGGCCGTCCAAACGGGCCTCGCGCGCGTCGTGGTTGTCCCCTTCTTCCTGACCATGGGGATCCATCTTCGACGCGACCTCCCCAGCCTGATCGCACTGCAGAAGCGGAAGCACCCCCAATTGGCGATTGAGGTCAGCCAGTCCCTCGAAGGTCATCCCCTGCTGAGCTCGATTATCCTGGAGCGCGTTGAACAAGCACTTCAGGCCAGCGAGGCCAGCGAGTGAGAATCTTTCGAGCATCGCGAATTGCCCTTACGGGCGCCCTCACCGCCGCGGCCTTTGTGGTTGCAGCCTCCCTCAAACCCCAGGGGGCGGCCCTCATCGCCTCGCAGGATAAGCCCAACATCATAATCGTCACGATCGACACCCTGCGTGCCGATCGTCTAGGCTGCTACGGTTACGCGGGCGCCGAAACACCCCATATTGATGCGCTCGCGCGGGGAGGAGTGCGCTTCACCCAGGCCTACACGCCCGTCCCCATCACGCTGCCGGCGCATGCCTCGCTCTTCACCGGCACGTTCCCCATGGCCACGGGGATGCACGACTTCAGCGGCAACAAGCTTCCGCCGCATATTCCTACTCTGGCCAAGATCCTGCGCGACCACGGTTACACGACAGCGGCGTTCATCGGGTCCGCCGTCCTCGACTCCCGTTTCGGGCTCAATCAAGGTTTCGAGACCTACTTCGATCACTTCGATTTCAGCCGCTTGCTCGAAACCAATCTCGACCAGATGGAGCGCCGCGGCGACCTGGTGATGGGCGAAGCGCTGAGCTGGCTCAAACGCTCGCCGCGCCAGCCGCTGTTTCTGTGGGTCCATCTCTACGACCCGCACCACCCTTACACGCCGCCCGAACCGTACGCCAGCCGTTTCCGCGCGCGTCCGTACGATGGAGAGATTGCCTTCGATGATGCCCAGTTCGGCCGGCTGGTCGCTTTCTTCAACCACCTCGGGATCTTCGAGAAGTCGCTGCTGGTGCTGGCCGGCGACCACGGCGAGGGTTTAGGAGAGCACGGGGAGAAAACTCACGGCTTCTTCATCTACAACTCGACGCTCCATGTGCCACTCATCTTCAAGCTTCCCGGCGTGGCCCCGCGCGTTGTGGCCGACGAGGTATCGCTGGTTGATGTCATGCCCACGGTCCTCCAGGCGCTCAAGATCTCTATCCCGACCAGTGTTCAGGGGCGAAGCCTGCTGGGCTTGGCCCAAGGGCGCGCGGGCTCGGCACCGTCCAATCTATACGCGGAGACGTATCTTCCCCTGCTCCATTTTCGGTGGAACCAGTTGCGCAGTCTGCAATCGCGCGGGATGAAGTATATCGACGCCCCGCGCCCTGAAATTTACGACGTGCGCGCCGATCCCAAGGAGTTGAAGAACCTCTACCCGTCCCGCCAATCTGCGGCCCACGCGATGCGCGACCGGCTCAATGGCCTCGTCCGCAGACTTACACCCGCAGGAGGCGCGGCAAGTGGCGAGCGGGAACTGACCGACCCCGCGCTCCTCGAGCGGCTCAAGTCGCTGGGGTACGTCGCCGTGTCGGCCGGAACTTTTGCCGACGCCGGCGGTCAGACCCTGCCCGATCCCAAGGACCGGATCCAAATATACGAGCTGGTTTCCGAGGCTCTGGCTGACAGCCAGCGCGGACGCTATGCAGATTCGTTGGCCAAACTTCAGCAGGCTGAGAAGGTCGAGTCCAACTCCGTGACCATCAACTACCTCACGGCGCTCAATTACTTTCGCTTGCGGGATTTCCCCCGCGCGATCGCCCGGCTTGAGACTACGCTCAAGATCGATCCCAGGTTCGCTCTCGCCGCCTATTATCTTGGCATGGCGCAAGTCCAAACGAATGATATCGACGGCGCGACGGTTTCCTTCGAGCGCGCACTCGAGCTCGATCCCACGAACTTCATCGCCGCCTTCAATCTGGGCGCCGCGTACCTGAAGAAGCAGCGCGTGGACGCCGCCCTCCGCCAGTTCCAGCGCGCCGCCGAAATCAACCCGCAGTACGCCCAAGCCTATGGGGCTTTGGGAGAACTCTATCTCTACCTGAAGCGGCCGGAAGACGCGGCGCGGGCGCTCGAGCGCGCCGTCGAGCTCGCCCCGCGCGCCGCGAAAGCTCATTACAATTTGGGGCAGGCTTATCAGGCCCTGGGCCGCACCGCCGACGCTCAAAGGGAGTTTGAGCGGGCGAAGACGGTGGGGAGTGAAAAGTGAAAAGACAGGAGTCCGGAGTCAGAAGTCAGGAGTCAGAAGAAAGACGATGCGCGGACTCAGACGCGATGGGTTAGTTCTCGCGGTGTCAGCGCTGGCGGTGAGCGCCGGCGTGTGGGCGCAGCCCGCACCCGCGTCGAGGACTTCGGTTCTACTGATCACCGTCGACACGTTGCGGGCGGACCGGTTGGGGTGCTACGGCGCGCGTCGCGTGGCGACCCCCGCCATGGACGCGCTGGGGGCCGACGGCGTGCGTTTCGCCCGCGCTTACGCCCAGGTGCCCATCACGTTGCCCTCGCACGCCGTCATCCTGACCGGCACCTATCCGATGTACAACCGCGTGCGCGACTTCACGAGCGGCGGGATTCCGTCCCATGTGGGTCTGCTGGCGGAAGCCTTCAAGCGTCAGGGGTACAACACGGCGGCGTTTGTGAGCGCCTTCGTTCTCGATGGGACCTGGGGCTTTGCCCGTGGTTTTGACCTTTACGACGACCACTTCGATCCACGCCAATTCGAGACGCAGAACCCCGGCAACATCCAGCGCCGCGCCGAGGAGACAACCAATCGGCTGCTCACCTGGCTGCAAGCAAGGAGCGCCACGAGCCCGCCATTCTTCATCTGGCTGCACCTGTTTGACCCGCACAGCGACTACAGTCCCCCGGAGCCTTTCCGGACGCGCTACGCCGGCCGGCTCTACGACGGTGAAGTGGCCTACACGGATGCGCAGCTGGCCCGTCTTTTCGATTACTTGCGCCGGTCCGGCGCGTATGACCGCTCGCTTGTCATTCTCCTGAGCGACCACGGCGAATCGCTCGGCGAGCACGGGGAGGACGAGCACGGTTTCTTTATTTACAACTCGACGATGCAGGTGCCCTTGATCGTCAAGCTTCCGGGCGGGCAAGGGGCAGGGCGCGTTGTGCCGCAGCCCGTGGGGACGATCGACGTCGCACCCACCCTGCTGGAACTGCTTCGCATCCGTGACCCGCTCAGCCGGCAGTTTCAGGGAACGAGCCTGGCTTCGCTCGTGCTGGGCAAGGGGTCGCCCAGCGATCGGCCCGTGTACGGCGAGAGCTTCTATCCTTCGAACTCCTTCGGCTGGGCGCCGTTGCGGTCGCTCACCATGCGGGGGTTGCGCTATATTGAGGCGCCGCGACCGGAGATCTACGATCTCGCCTCCGACCCGGAGGAATCCCGCAACCTCCTGGAGCAACGCCGCGCCGAGGCCGAAGCCCTGCGTGCCCAGTTGCAGGACATCGAGCGCCGCTACACGGCGGACCTCGCGGTGGCGAAAGGACCGCCGCTCGCGCCCGACACGGTCGAGAAGCTGAAAGCCCTTGGCTACGTGGCCTACTCCGCCCCCACCGCGCCGACGACCGCTGGCGGGCTCGCGGACCCCAAAGACCGCCTCAAGACCTTTAGGGCGATTCTGCGCGCGACGGACCTGGCGTCGGCGGGACGCTTCGAGGAATCCAACGCGTTACTCGCGAGCGCGCAGGCCGAAGAGCCGCGCCTCTACCTGATCCCCTTCATGCTGGCCGAGAATGCGGCGCGCGCGCGCCGCTGGGCGGAGGCGGAGAAGCAGTTCCTCGCCTGCCTGATGCTGAACTCGTCGTTCCAGCAGGCCGTCATGGGGCTGGCGCGGACGTACCTCGCGCAAGGCAAGGCCGATAAGGCACGGCCCTGGCTCGAACTCGCCGTACACGAGAACCCGCGCAACTTCCTCGCCTATCACGGCCTGGGATTAGTGGCGCGCCAGCAGAAGAATCTGGAGGAAGCGCGACGGCAGTTCGCGAAAGCCATCGCGGAGAAGCCCAACTACGCGCCGTCATCGCAGGAACTTGGAATCGTCCTGGTAGAACTGCAGCGGTACACAGAGGCGCTCGGGCCGCTCACGCGCGCCGCCGAGATCGGCCCGGAGAATGCCGTGCTGGCAAACTACCTCGGCGTCGCCTATGCGAACACGGGCCGCCTGAAGGAAGCGGTGGAGTCCTACCAGAAGGCTTTACGGATGAAAGATAATTACGCGGCCGCACGCTTGAACCTCGCCTTTGCCTGCCTCAAGCTCGGTGATCGCGCGGCCGCCCAGCGCGAGTTCCAAACGCTCTGCCAGCAAAGCCCATCCCTGTGCCAGCAATACCGCAGCCGGTTTGAATAACTGTAGCGAGGCTCTGTGAGCCGCGACGTCGCCGTTCGCAGACCGGCGCTAGAGCCAGCACTCATAGAGCGCCGCTACAGCCAAAACAAAAAGGGGGACGATCGCTCGTCCCCCTCGAAATAACGAACTGTCTCTATCCTAGAAGGTAAGCCTCAAGCCAAACTGAATTACGCGCGGGTCAAAGGCCTGCTGCGACAGCCCGAAGTTGGCCGAGCCCCGGCGCGCGTCAGGTTGATAGAGATTCACCCGGTTGAAGAAATTGAAGAACTCGGACCGGAATTCCAACTTCCAACTCTCCGTGATGGGGATTTTCTTGAACACGGAGAAATCCACCTGCGCGAACCCTGGTCCACGGAAGGTGTTACGCCCCAGGTTCCCGTTGGTTCCGGGGGCGGGGGTTGGGAAATCTCCCATCATCTCCTGGAAACGGCTCGTATCCGCGCTGGAGCCTGAACCCAGCAAGAAGTCCGTGTTCTTGAACTCGATGGAGTTGCCCCAGCTCGGCGTGTCGGGCCGGTCATTGAGCAGCCCGTCGCCGTTGAAGTCCGAGCGCGCGCCCACGGTGAACGGGAAGCCCGTTTGCAGCGCCAGCAGGTAGTTCGTCTGCCAGCCGCCGAAGATCTTCCCCAGCGCACCTTTCTGATCTTTCAGGAAGGGCAGCTCCCAGACCACGGATGCGGAAAAGCGATGCCGGATGTCGAAGAGCGCGTTCCCGTACTCCAGGAAGATCTTGTTGGGATCATACGAGTACCCGGAGCTTCCGTACGGATTGGCCTCGGTGGCGCTGCCCCCGCCCGTCAGAGCGTGCCAGGATGACCGGAAGTCGAGCGTGTGGCCCCAGGTGTAAGCAATGTTCGCGGCCAACCCCCGACTCATCTTGCGGTTCAAGGAGACTTGCAGCGCGTTGTAGTTGGAAGTGACACTGTTTTTCCAAGTGCGGAGCGTGCCGAAGCAAGGATTCACAAGTGTCGTGGGTGCCGCCTCGGAGCCGTCGCACGGATTAATGACACTGGCCCGGCTGCGCCCATTGACCACCCGGTTCGGATTCTCTGCCCAGAAAAGCTTCTTCCCGAACGTGCCCACCCAGTTGACTTCCAGCGCCATGGACGGGGTGAGCTCCCTCTGAATGCCGAAGAAACCATTCTCCACATAGGGAGTCCTCAGCCCGGAAGGATCCGGAATTCCCGTCAGATAAGCCAGGTGCGGATTCGACGGCAGCCACCCCATGATGTTCCCTTGGAACCCCAGCCCTGCGGGCCCCTGCCCGGGATTATCGGGAGGGCCGGAGTAGGTTGGAGCGGCGGTGCTGCGTGTGCCGTCCAGATTTGTCGGTCCATACGTCGGCAAAGCCCCAAAACCACAGATGGGGCAGGCGAAGTCGAATGAGTAGAACGGGAGGTTCCAGCGCGAGTTCGAGAGGGGGTTGTACAGGGTGGACTCGTAGAAGATCGCGAACCCGCCACGGATCGCGGTCTTGCCAGAACCCGTGGGGTCCCAGGCAAAGCCGAAGCGCGGTGACCAGTTGTTCTTGTCGGGTTCCATCAGCTTGTCGGCGACGATAAACCCTCCGACCGGCGATACAGTGCTACCCGGGGGCGAGGCACACTTGCCTCCCACCGTGGCCTGACAGTTGATGCTGGCCAGGCGCTCCTCAGGGTTCGATCCAGGCCCCAGCACGAAGTTGGTGATCGCGCCGTATTTCTCGATATGGGGAGCGAAGAAATCCCAGCGCAGTCCGAAATTCAAAGTGAAGTTCTTGGTGACCTTCCAGTCGTCCTGGAAATAGACGCTCACCTCGTAGTTGCGCCAGGCGCGGATATTGGTGTCAATGTGGCCACCCGTACCCGCTGCCAGCTCGGGGTTGACTCCCGAAGCCTGCCAGTAAGGCAAATCGGCCGCAAAGTACAGCATGTCAAAGAAGTAGTAGCTCGGCCGGCCCACGTTGAACTCGCTGTTTTCGATGTTGCGCTTAAACTCACCCCCAAACTTGAGTGAATGCGTGCCCTTTTGCAGGGCCAGCATGTCGGAGTAGTTGTACACGTTTTCGAAGAAGAACTGGGGGTAGCCGTTGTAAGCACCGAAGTTCGCCTCCCCGGCGTCGAAGCTCACCTGCGGCACACCGAACTGGCTCAGAGCGGGGACTAAGGAGATGGCGTTCCGGGTGTAACCAGCGCGGAATTCGTTCACCACGGTTGGCGAGAAACTGCGCACAATGCTGGCCGCAGCCCCCGGGAAGTTCGCGTCGTAAGGCACCGTAAAGCCGCGAATCGCCGAGCTCAGGCTGGTGACATTGGGATCCTTCTGGACGGAGTAGAAGAAGCGTCCAAAGACCCGCGTCTTCTCGCCCTGATAGTCCATGCGCGCGATGTACTGGTCCCCGTTATAGAACACGCCCTGACTGCGCGTCAGAAACTTGGCATTGACGAGGCCAAGCATGGGCGCGCTGCCGCTGAGTGTTCCCGCCTGGACGGCGGGAGCCGTAAAGCCGCTGCAGCCGTCCACCGTCGCGATATTGGTCTGGATCTGCGCTTGCTCCGCGGCTGTCACGCCGAGCAGGGCTGCCAGAGAATTCGCAGTTGCCTGGGGGTCCCCCCAAACCACGCTCCCGAATACAGGCATGCCGACACCGTTCCAGTACGCCAGGAAGCAGGGGTCGGTGTAAGCCATCCTGTAAGTGGCGAGTAGGCCCGCGTCATTGCCACCCACATCGGTCCCGTAGAACTGCCCAACGTCAATGCCGTAGTAACCAGGGACCTGCCCGCTGAGGTACTCGTCCACGGTGGAAATGCCCTCCGTCGGAGCTGGGGCGGGGAAATCGTTGAACAGGAGCGCGGCCACAGAGTTCGGCATCGCGCTCACCACCGCTTGCCGGAAGGCAGGTGTTTCGACGGTGTACTGGGCAGGGAATTGCGTGCGGAATCGCTGGCCCTCGTAACCACCGAAAAAGAAGAACCGGTCCTTCTTGATCGGTCCGCCGATATCGAAGCCGAACTGGTTCTGTCGCCAGAGCTGCTTCGTGGGTCCGTCAAAAAAGTTGCGCGCGTTGAGCTTGTCGTTGCGGAAATATTCCCAGGCGTCGCCGTGCAAGGCGTTAGAGCCGGACTTGATGCTCATGTCCGTGACGGACCCGGCGCTGTTGCCATACTGAGCCGAGAAGTTGTTGGTCATGACCCGGAATTCCTGGACGAAATCCGGGGCGGGTTGAGAATTGCTGCCGCCGCTTAGTCCCTTGTTGGCCACTCCGTCCAGAAGGAAGCCGTTAAAGTTGGCGCGCGTCCCGTTGATGTTGGTCTGAATGCCGCCGGCGGATTGCTCGAAGTTCACTGCCGTGGAGTTCACGGCGCCAGGGACCAGTTGCATCAACTGGTAGATATTCCGGCCATTGAGCGGCATGTTCTGGACCTGCGTCGCCGTCACCACACCGGATAGCCGGCCTTCCTCTGTGTTCACCAGCGGGGCCGCCGCTTCCACGGTGATGGTCTGTGTTTCCGCGCCGACTTCCAGCGCCACGTCAACTCGCAGAACCTGGTCGACTGTCAGCTCCAGATCCCGGTTGATGTAGGTCTTGAAACCTTTAGCCGCGACCGTGACGGTGTACTTGCCCGGAATCAGTGAGGTCACGAAGTACACGCCGGCGTTGTTCGTCGTCAAATTGAAATCAGCCCCGGTCGCTTGATTTAGCACCGTAACCGATGCATCAGGAACGACGGCGCCGCTCGGGTCGGTGACCACGCCGGTGATGGTGCTAATGGTGGCTTGCCCGAGGAGGGTCGCCGTTCCCAGCAAAGCGGAAAGACAAAAGCCCGTGAGATATGCGAGTAACTTCTTTCTCGTCGCGTATGTCATTGACTGCCCCCTTTTGCGAGGAATGTGAGATTGGTTGTTCGTTGGTTAGACGAAGTCGGCTTAACGTGCAAAGCGCCGCTCGCCCCCCCGAATGAGGACAAACTTCCCTTTTGGAAGAAAACTTCAGGACTGATCTGCAAAGGCCCTACTTTGAGTCTCCCTCCGACCCGATACACCCAGAAAAGGAAAAAGAGCGGCCTCCACAGCCGACCCTTCGAAATCGGCCAGAAAGATACTCCGACTTTCAGTCCTGTGTCAAGCAAAACATGGGCCAGTCTTCGTTGACCTCACCGATGGTCTAATTGATTGAAAACACAGGGTGGTCATCAAGCTCTTGCCACGGCGATACGGGCCAGCTACACATTCTCATATGATCTTTTGTTGTGAAAATGTGAGACTTGGGATATTCAGTTGGGCTGAGCTAGCGCGTAGAAGATTCGCGAAGTGCCAGTATTTTCCCGTCCAGCTTCCCGGGCGGGGGCACATCCAACACTTTGAGCACGGTGGGGGCGATATCGAGGATGCTCGGGTCGGATGACGATACCGGGCGGTTTGAAAAAAATATGCCTTGCGTGTCACTCGGGTCGGAGGCGCAATGGTCCCCGCTCCATTTCTTCATGTTGGCGACGACAACGCCGGAAGGAATGGCGCCGAGCGACGTCTGCCAGGACGTTCGGTAGCCGGAGAAGAAATCCACCTGCAGGTCGGGTGCTTCCGCCATGCGCGGGCCGTGGAAGATTTCACGCCCGAGATAGACGTTCTGGATGACGGGCTTTTGCGTGTCGGGATCTTTCACCGCCAAAAGTCCCTGCCGAATCTCCTCCAGCAGCTTGTCGCTTTCCGGGCCGCGATCAACGATGCCGAACTTCTCGCGTCCGCGAAGGTTGAGGTATATCTGCCCGAGGCCCAGCGCGTAGGCTCTGGTGCGGCTCCAATCTACGTTGGGGAAAAAGCTTCCCTGACCGAATAGGTTCTCCAAGTTGTAGGTCTTCTCCTCCGCTCCAGGCTTCTTCAGCGCCATGTAGCCGTTCTGCACGAGCCACGTATTCGTGTTGAACCCCTTGCGCCAACTGTGGAAGCCGTGGTCCGAGACGATGAGCAGCGTGCCATCGGGCTTCATGGCGGCGAGGACGTCGCCCACAATCCTGTCCATGCGAATGTAGCTTTGCTCGATCGCATCGCCGTACTGGGCGGCGAGCTCGGGGTCGTAACGGGGGTGCTCCGGGTCCATGAGACGATAGAACATGTGCGAGATATGGTCCGTGGCCAGGAAGACAGAGACCAGCAAGCTGGGCGGATCATTTCTGAGCTCGTCGAGCGTGATCTCGGCCAGTTTGTCCATGGTGCGGAAGGTGTCTTCAAGGAAGACGCCCTCGTCAATCTTCTCTTCGTTCAGCGCCCAGGTATCGTGCCACCAGCCGAGCGTCTTCAC
>Ga0073934_10002877_pt1 | contig 33686 bp, 26 predicted proteins | sample LarsenN4metaG_FD_76834 | JGI IMG/M metagenome (GOLD analysis project Ga0073934, IMG submission 76834) | Hot spring sediment bacterial and archeal communities from British Columbia, Canada, to study Microbial Dark Matter (Phase II) - Larsen... ...
CGCGGACCAACGAAGTTGGGTGAGAGCTTGCGATATACCTGGATGCGGTTGCGGGCCGATTCGACCACGAAAATCCGGTTGTCATCGTCCACCGCGACACCGGTCGGCCCCCAGAAGTCCTTCTCGCGCTCCAAGCCCCAGGCGCGCTCGCGCTCTTTCCACATTTCCGCGTTGGCGTCGAGCTTGTCCTTGCCCCACTTGGAGATCGTCGCATCGCCGGTGCGCAGGGTAACGAATTGGCCTTCGGGGTCGAAGACCTGCAGGCGATTGTTCAACCAGTCGGCGACGTAAATCACGCCGTCGCTATCCACCGCAACGCCGGAGGGACGGTTGAACTCGCCCTCGCCAGACCCTGACCGGCCGAACTTCATCAAGAACTGGCCATCGGGGCTGAATTTCTGAATCCGATCGTTCCGCCAGTCCGCGATGTAGATATCGCCCTCGCGGTCGATGGCAATCCCCCACGGCATATTGAACTCGCCATCGCCGCTTCCAGCCGTGCCCCACTTCGCCAGGAATCGGCCATCTTTGGTGAATTTTTGCACGCGGTTATTGCCGCTGTCCACGATGTACACGTTCTCATCGGCATCAAAGGCCAGCCCGGACGGGCGGTTCAGTTCGCCATCTCCGCTCCCCGGTCGCTCTTCCCATTTGCCGATGTAATCGCCATCCTTGGTGAAGATGGAAATCCGATTGAGCCACTCGTCGGTGACGTAGACATTCCAGTTGCGGTCGAAGGCGATGGCAGTCGGCCACACCAGGGAGCCATCGTCGAAGTTGTATTCGTGAGGTCCCTGTTGCGGGACGCCGCGGGCGAACGCGGTGACGTACTCTTCGTCGACCGTGCAAACGGTGATGCGTGTGCCCTCCGGGCGATATTCGGAGGCGCGGCACAGCACGTACAGCAGGTTGCCTTCGCCGCGCGCCACAAAGACCGGCGACGTGAAGCCTGGTCCGAACTGCTCGCCGCGGCCAATGGTATAGCCATACTGGATATTGACGTAGGAGATTCCCGTAGGCATGTTCACACCTCATAACGTTGGGAGTTGTCTATGACCGCGACCGCAGCCTCCCTCAGGAGTTGACCGGGGCAGATCCGCCGAGACCTTCCTACCCCGCCGCGCTCCTGCGGGGGCGCGGTGCATGCCGACAGTTGCAGAGCCTCTCAGACTATTGCAGGAAGTCGAGTTGCTCGAAGCGACCTCCCACTATGGGCTTCGAGTCCAGGCCCATCCACTTCTCCAACAACGTGGCGTACAAGCCCCGGAAATCGTTGTTGAAGTGCAGGTCCCCTTCCAGCAATTTCCCAGCCTCCAGCGAGGGATACTCGCCGTACAGGCCGCCCTTCACCTTATCGCCGATGACGAAGGCGATGCCGCCCGAACCGTGGTCGGTCCCGGAGCCATTGTCATGGACGCGGCGGCCGAATTCGCTGAACACCAAGAGCACAACGTTGTCGCTGGCGTTGTGCTCTTTGAGGTCGGCGTAGAAGTCGGCGATGGCCTTGGACGTTTGCGTCCACAGCCGGGCGTGGTTGGCCAGCTCCCCAGCGTGGGTGTCGAAGCTGTTATAGGGCGCGGTGGTATACAGCACCCGCGTCCCCAGGTTGGCCAGATGGGTTTGCACGATGTTCTTCATGTACCGGGCGACGTCGTCATTGCCATACTTCACCGTCGAGGCGTAATTCTGCGTCGCGGTGCTGAGGATGTCGGCCCCCTTCAAGGCATCCAGGCCGGTCTGGGCGATGTACGAGACCACCGCATTTTTGCCGAGCATGGGTGAATAGGTGCGGGCGAACGTCTCCAGGGCTCTGGTCCGCTGATCCTCTGCCTCAATGCCGGTGAGGACGCCGTAGGAGTCCAGGTTGCCCACTGAGGCCACCGGCACGCCCGGCGCCGCCAGGGCACGCGGCAGACCACGGCCGAAGTTGACGCCCGTCAGCACGTTCTCTTTTTTCGGATCGAGCTCGCGGATCGTCCGCCCGAGCCAGCCCTCGTCCCCCACCTTCTCGGGCTCGCAGGTATGCCAGATGTCCATGGAGCGGAAGTGGGAGCGGCTGGGTTTGGGATAGCCGATGCCCTGGATGATCGCCACTTTGCCCTCATCGTAGAGCTGTTTCAGAGGGCCCATGGCGGGGTGAAAGCCGAGGGTGTCATTAATGGGCAGCACCTGGTCTTCCGGAATGCGCACGTTCGGACGGTTATCGAAGTACAGCGGATTGTTATACGGAATGACCGTGTTCAACGCGTCATTGCCTCCGGACAACTGGAGGACGACCAGGACTGGGTTTTTGGTATTCGTTGCCATCGCATGCCCTCCCTTCCCCTTAGGCGAACAAGTATTCGGTGGTGGCGACGATCGACTGCAGCATCTGAGCCACTCGTTGCGGGAATTTCTCCGCCCCGGTCTGGATCTCGCCCTCGGCCCGAGCCAGCGCCACTAACTCTCGGCGCGTTTCCTCGGCCAGTTCGTAGTGACCCAGCAGCTTGAGGCAACCATCCACCAGCTGCTCCGGCGTCAGCGTCGGCCCTTGAGCCCGTAGGCGCTCGATGATGGCCCGCACGCCAGGAAGGTTGATGTTGCCGACCTGGTCGGCGGTGAAGTTAATGCGCTCCACCAGCGTGCCACTGTCGATCCATTCTTTGCCGGTATGCCAGCCCTCCACCGTGGGCGGGTTTAATAAATCCTGGCCCATGTAGCGAATGCTCAAGGTGATGGCATTCAGGCCCGGCTTCGGGAAGGTCATATCGCCCACCAGGCGCATGGTACCGACCACAGTCTCGACCGGGCTCTTCACCCTGGCGAAGCGGGCCTTCTTGAACCAGTCGGCGTTGAACAGCAACCGCAACATCGAGCCGATGTTGTAATTGGACCGGAAGTACTCCTCTTCCAGCTGTCGAATGGCCTCTGGATCCTGCGGTGGCGTATGCTGCCAGGCGGGCACCGGCGGCTCATCGGCGACAAAGAAGTTGTACAGGTGACGTGACACGAAGCGGGCGGTGGCCGGCTGCTTGGAGATGATGCGAATGATGTCCTCGCCGTTCCAGTTGCCCGTTTCGCCTAAAAAGGTTTTCGGGCCGTCGTCATGGTCCTGGGGATTATAGATGAACTTCGACAGGTATCGCCCATAGGGGTAGCGTGGGATGGCGTTGGCCACCGTCCAACCCGTGAAGGCCCGCGCCGCCTCCTTCACGTCATCCTCGGTGTAATTGAGCTGGCCATCCTTGCCCACGCCCATGGAGAAGAGTTCCAGCAGTTCACGTCCCCAGTTTTCGTTGATGGCCCCCTTGTGGCTCATGCAGTTGTCCAGGTAGAAGACCATCGCCGGGTCCATGGCGAGTCGCAGCAACAGATCGTCGAAGCGGCCCATACCATGCTGGCGGAACATGTCGATTTCGACCATTTGCTGGCGAGGGTTCTCGCATTTGGCGTGGCCGGTGCAGAAGATGCCATGCCAGAATAGGGCGATCTTCTCCTCCAGCGGCCGCTTGGTGTTGATCATGCGGAAGACCCACTCTTCCTGCTGTCCCTCTAGGGCGTTCTTGTTCACCCACTCGGTCTTGTACCGCATCATGATGTCGGTGTCGAGAGGGGGCTGGCTGTCCGGATGCAACAGTTCGTCCACGGTGGCCTCGTAGCCCTTGGCGGCGCGGGCCTCTAACTCGGCATACGGTGCTCCGAAACCAGCGCGGCGCATCAGGTGAGCCATCAAGGCGATCGCTTCGTCTGCCATGTCTGTTCTCCTTCTCACATGCCTTGTCGTGCACTGTTATCCTCGCCAGGTGGCAACCTCGACATATAGCGCAAACTTGTGTGCTCGAACACCTCCTTCGGGCCGGCAGAACATGGGGTCTCAGCCCGGCCTGCTCTGCTCGTTGTTCACGCTCCTAAGTCACAAGAGATCCTAGCGCGATGGTATACCGCAGCGAGCCAGACGTCAACAATTAGAATTAGAATCGCGTCAGGAAGCCATGGTAGCGGCACGAGGCTTGGGCCTGCATGCGTCGATCCGGTGCACGCTATCGCGGATGGGGCCGGGCTGATCGGCGCAAGATTTGCCATGCCCGGTCGCATCGGGGAGTTGCGTATCGGCACAGACTTGGATATAGTCCATACTCAATTCGATTTGCGCCTATCGGTCATCGGCCGTATCGGCAAGGCAGCTCTGAGGCGCGCCTGTACAGTGAGGCTGGACCGCGGCGCGGCAGCCGGCAGGCGATGACGCGCCGGAGAGGAGGGGTCGGATGGATCTCAACTATTCCCCTGAAGAAGAGGCCTTTCGCGACGAGGTGCGGGTATGGCTCCGCGACAACTTGCCCGCTGACCTACGCGACAAGGTGATCAACTACCAAGAACTCGGCAAGGAAGATCTGCTCCGCTGGCACCGCATCCTGGCGAAAAAGGGTTGGATCGCCCCGGACTGGCCGGTCGAGTGGGGCGGCACCGATTGGACGGTGGTGCAGCGCTATATCTTCGAGGAGGAGTGCGGCGCCGCCGGGTGTCCGCCTCTGGTGGCGTTTGGGCTGCGGATGGTGGCGCCAGTGCTGCTGCGCTTCGGGACGCCAGAGCAGAAACAGCGCTTTCTCCCCCGCATCTACCACGGCGAGGACTTTTGGTGCCAGGGCTACTCTGAGCCGGGGGCCGGGTCGGATCTGGCCTCGCTGCAGACCCGGGCCGTGCGCGACGGCGATTATTACGTGGTGAGCGGGCAAAAGATCTGGACCACCATGGCGCATTATGCCGACTGGATCTTCTGCTTGGTGCGCACCGATCCGAACCGGCCCAAACGGCAGCAGGGCATCTCCTTCCTGCTCATCGACATGCGCTCGCCAGGGATCACGGTGCAACCCATCATCCTCATGGATGGCAGCCACGAGGTCAACAGCGTATTCTTCGACGAGGTGAGAGTGCCCCTGGAGAACCGCGTCCACGAGGAGAACGACGGCTGGACGGTGGCCAAGTATCTGCTCGGCTACGAGCGCATGGGCACAGGGCGCGTCGGCGTCTCCAAGCGGGAGCTGGCCCGGCTGAAGGATCTGGCGGCATGCACCCTCAAGGACGGCAAACCCCTCCTCGACGACCCACGCTTCCGCGACCGCTTGACCCGCGTCGAGGTGGAGCTCATGGCCCTAGAGATCACCAACCTGCGCTACCTCGACCAGCTCCGGGGGGGGAAGGCACCCGGCGCCGAGGTGTCGCTGCTCAAGCTCAAGGGCACGGAGATCCAGCAGGCCATCTCGGAATTGATGATGCAGGTGGCAGGTCCGCGCGCGCCGGTCTTTCGCCCGATCGATCCGGATGCCGACTTCGATGCGTTTACCGCCTCGTTGGCGCCGCGCTACCTGAATCTCCGTAAGACCACCATCTACGCCGGTTCGAACGAGATTCAACGCAACATCATCGCCAAGGCGACCCTGGGCCTGTAAACGCGCCACTGAGCGCGGAGGACGTGAGATGGATTTCGACTATAGCGAAGAACAGCGCCTGCTGGCTGACACCCTCAAGCGCTTCCTGGCCGATCATTATACCTTTGACGCACGGGCGAAGATCATCGCCTCCGCCGCGGGCTATAGCGAGGACATCTGGGCTGCGTTCGCGGAGATGGGCCTGCTGGGGTTGCCCTTCGCCCCCGAGCATGGTGGCTTTGGCGGCAGTGCGGTCGACGTCATGATCGTCATGGAGGCCATCGGCGAGGGCCTAGTTGTCGAGCCCTATCTCGCCACCGTAGGGCTCGGCGCCCAGTTCGTGGCGCGCGGCGGCACGGAGGCGCAGAAACAACGCATCCTGCCAGCGGTCGCCCAGGGTAAGGCCAAGCTCGCCCTGGCCCAGACGGAGTGGGGTGCGCGCTATCATTTGCACGCCATCAACACACGCGCCCGACAGACGGCGGACGGCTGGGTGCTCGACGGCGAGAAGTCGGCGGTGCTGCATGGCGGCTGTGCCGACGTCTTGGTAGTGTCGGCACGTACGGCAGGCAGCGATACCGACCCCCACGGCATTAGCCTGTTCCTCGTCGGCCAGGGTACGCCAGGGGTATCGATGCGAGAATACCGCACCATCGACAACCTGCGCGTCGCCGACATTCAATTCTCCGGCGCGGTCATCCCCCGAGAGGCGTTGCTCGGTCCCAAAGATGAGGGCCTGCCGCTGCTCGAAGAGGTCGTGGATTATGGCACGGCTTTGCTGTGCGCCGAAGCCGTTGGCGCCATCCGGTACGCCAACGACGCGACGCTGGCTTACCTCAAAACGCGGCGCCAGTTCGGCGTGCCGATCGGCAGTTTTCAGGCCCTCCAGCACCGCATGGTCGACATGTTCATCGACTACGAGCAGGCGCGCTCGATGGCCTGCCTGGCCTGTGTGAAAGTGGACACGGCGGAGGCGACCGAGCGACGGCGCGTCGTGTCGGCGGCCAAGATCAAGATCGCCGAAGCTTGTCGCCACGTCAGCCAAGAGGCTGTCCAGCTCCATGGCGGCATGGGCATGACCGAAGAGTTGAAGATCAGCCATACGTTCCGACGGCTGACGGTGATCGCTCAGGCCTTCGGCGACGTCGATCATCACCTGGAGCGTTTCGCCGCCGCAGGGTAGCGCCGGCGAGACTTCTATGAGCGTCAGGAGCTGGCCCAAGAATTCATCCTTTCCTTTCCCCTCGGGAGAGGGTCAGGGTGAGGGCGGTTCCGAATCTGCTCTATGCTGCAACTCCCCTCACCCCCGCCCTCTCCCAGAGGGAGAGGGAGTTTTTAAAGCCCCGGCAGCTGCTCCAGGTTCTGCCACAGGATGAGTTTTCCTTCTCTTCTTGGGTCAAACTCTTCAAGCTCAGCACCCAGGTCACCGGCCAGTCGATCCGCGTGGCAGCCCGCCAATCGGTGCCCAGCACCACGCGATCGGTGCCTACGCTGACGATGAGGAAGCGCAGGGCCGGCGCGCTGTGGGTCAGATAATCTTCATAAAACTTGCGAAGAAACGCGCGAGGGGGCTTCTCTATGGGCATTCGCACCTCGCAGCGCAGCTGCCAGCCCCGGTCCATGCGGCCCATGCCGAAACACCTATAACCGGCGCCGTCGGCCAGGCAGACCTTCAAGCCGCGGCAACGGTCCATCCCCCCAAAGACGAAAGAGGCGGAGGTGACCGCCCGATCCGCCAAGTTGCCGCTGGCGTTGGATCGGATTGAACAGCTCCCCCTCGGCATGGGTCATCCCATGCCGGTTCTCCCGGCCAAGACCTCACGCTGGAAACATTGCGCTGCGAGATGGGCGTGCAGGTCGATGGCTCGCAGAGGTTTCCTTTTCTCTGACCGTATGGAGAGGTTCACGCGGTCTTGCACTCAACTGCTCAAATGCAGTAAAACCATGCCCAGCAGGATGATCAGACTACCTGGCAAGATGGCGCGCACACGCGCGCGTTCCTGAAACACCATATAGCCGATGCCCAACGCAAACAGGACCTCTGCCTGCTTGGCGGCCTCGACATACGACGTCAGCGTCATCTGATAGGCCAGGCTCTGGGACACGCTCGACAGGCAGGCGAACAATCCCATGCCGATGAACGCCGGCCAGTGGCGGGGAATCTGCCCAAAGTGCTGGGCGGAGCGCCGTAGGACGATCGGCAGGATGATCAGCGAGGCGGCGAGATAGGCCATGAGGTTGGCGAAATAGGCGTCGGAGCGCACGATGATCTGTTTGATGAGCACCACAGTGGGAGCATAGAGCAGGGCCGCCAGCAGGGTATAGCGCAGGCCCCGATCGAGGAACAACTCGCGCAGCGGCGCCCAAAGGGAGCGCCGGCTCTTCGCGATGTTCAAGACGTAAACCCCGGCTAAGCTCACCAGGATGCCGACGAGACCGAGCAGGGAAGGAGTTTCCCCCAGGCTGAGAAAGGCGAAAACGACCAGGAATATCAAGCTCAGCTTCCATAACGCGGTGACGATGGAAATATCCGACAGCCGCAGGGCCTTGGCCAGGCTGAGCGTGGCGGCGGTCTGTGACAGGCCGAAGAGTACCACATACGGCCAAAAGCCTGGGCGAAGCGGCGGAATCCCCTGCCACAGCACGAACCCCGCGGCAAACGGCAACAGAAACGTGAAGCGACCCCACACATTGATGGTATCGTCCAGGGCATGCCCTAAATGCTTCATCGACATGTTGCGCAGCACCTGGAACAAGGCCGCCAGCAGCGCCAACCCGAACCACATGGTTACCTCGTTACTCCTCCTCTCCCTCCTGATAAGGAGAGGGATATCGCGAAGACAGGCCTTCAGGCGTTCCCCTCCCCCTCGATGGGGGAGGGCCAGGGTGAGGGTGCAGACACCGTACTAGGCCCCCATCCGTACCTTCCCCCACCAGGGGGGAAGGCGGCCAAGAGTCGATCGCTCGACATCCTTCTCGGCTCACCATGCCGCGACCGGATCACCCTGGAAGGAGACGAGCGCCGCAGTCCCCGTATCGATAACGAGGCCGTCACTGTAGTCCAACCGCCGCTCTGGCGTCAAGCCCCACCCACGGCCTGAGCTTCGAGAGCAACCGCCTCATGGCGTGTCGAATGCTTGCCCAGTCATGACTGAGCGACCGATACTTTCACCACATCGCACGTGAGGACTTGGCAACACACCTCGGTCTGCGGTAGGATGCATCAGCTTATCACCACTCAGGAGACCTATACCATGAAGAACAAAATCTATCGAACGTTCGATGAAGCCGTGGCGGATATTCCCGATGGGGCTGTGTTCATGTCCCCTGGATTTGGGGGCGTTGGCATCGCCAGAAATCTCCTCGCTGCCTTACATCGCCAGGGCGCCAGAAATCTGACCGGCATCTCCAACAACGGTGGCACGCTGGACGACAAAGTCGATGTCGGCACCTTGATCGCGGCCGGTCAGGTGAAAAAAATGATCTGCGCCTTCACCGCTGCCACTCATCCGTCGCAGGTGACACCCTTCGTGCGGATGTACAACGAGGGCAAGCTTGACGCGGAACTCGTCCCGCAAGGCACCTTGGCCGAGCGCATCCGCGCCGCTGCTGCAGGGATTGGCGCCTTTTACACGCCGACCAGTGTGGGCACCGAACTGGCCAAAGGCAAAGAGCATCGCGAGATCAACGGCCGGATGTACGTGCTGGAGTATCCCCTGCACGCCGACTATGCTTTCATCCGCGCCTGGAAGGCGGATACTTTCGGTAATCTGCAATTCCGCCTGGCCCAGCGGAATTTCAACCCAATCATGGCTATGGCCGCCCGCATCACCATCGTCGAGGTGGAGAACGACATCGTGCCGGTGGGGGAACTGGACCCGGACCACATTCACGTGCCCGGTGTTTATGTTGACCGCCTGGTGCGCATCCCCCCTGACGGGATCTGGGATTGAGCGATGGCAGAGCCAGTGCCGTGTACGCGGATACCAGCAGAAAACCCGCTTCCCTCTGCCTTTCGGAGCATACGCCCCAGGTTAATATCCCCTCTCCCTACGGGAGAGGGCTGGGGTGAGGGGAGCCTAACCTATGAGAGGCGTTTGGAAGCGCCCTCACCCTGACCCTCTCCCAGGGGGAGAGGGGATCATTGTCGCTTGGGCCTTCTCGGAGAGGGCTGGGGTAATGGATAGTGCCGATGTTTCCTCATGCCTTTCGCTGAGCGAGAACAGGCTGGTAGAACTCCCTATGAGGGTGAGCAAACACTCCTAACAGAGATCCAGCAAGACCGGAGGATGCAACGATGTCAGAGAAGCCCCGGCTAGCTCGGCAGGCCATGTGCGACCGGCTGGCCATGGAGTTCCAGGATGGGTGGATCGTCAATCTGGGCGTGGGCATGCCGACGCTCTGTTCCAACTACATCGATCCCGACAAGAGCCTGGTATTTCATTCCGAGAACGGCGTCATCGGCTACGGCCCTCTGGCCAAGCCTGAGGAGGTCGACCGTCATCTGGTCAACGCCGGGGGGCAGCACGTCACGCCCGTTCCTGGCATGGCCATCGTGCACCATGCCGACTCCTTTGCCTTGATCCGTAAGGGGATGGTCGATGTGACGGTGATGGGAGCCTATGAAGTGGCGGAGAATGGCGACTTCGCCAACTGGCGCATTCCGCCCAATAAGGGCGGCGGCATCGGTGGCGCTATGGATCTAGCCGCCTGCGCCAAGCGGGTGTTTATCGCCCTGGAGCATACGACCCGAGACGGTAAGCCCCGCTTGCTGAAGCGCTGCACCTTGCCCATCACCGCCCCGGGCGTGGTGAAGCTGGTCGCCACCGATCTCGGACTCTTCGAAATCACGCCCAGGGGTTTTCTCTTGCGCGAGCATGCCCCTGGTTGGACGCCGGAGGAAATTCAAACGCTCACCGAAGCGCGCTTGCACATCGCCGACGACCTGCGGGAGTTCCGTTTGCGTGGCCAGGCTTGACGCCTAGCCTACTTGGTCGACCGAGGCCGCACGCCGCGGCCTCTCGCTGGCAATGCGCAAGGCTTTGGCGTGCGGCGTGAGACTGCACCGACGGCATCTACAGACGATGGACACGCCCGCGCTGCGCGTCGAACCCTCCCATCCCGCTCCTGAACGGAACCTCAAAACCGCTGACGTCTGATCCCGCCGTGCTGTCATGATCCTCTCTTCTCCCTCTCCTTTCGACGTAAACATTTCTCAGATCTCCCCCCTGCCCACCTTTCCCCTCTGAGGCCGTAAGTGCCACGTTAAGCGCTGGGACGCACCAATGATCCCTTGTCCCCCTGGCAGAGGACGAGGGCAGTTCCAAACGCCGCTCACCGAGTTGGCTTCCTTCGCCCAGTTCTCCCCCGCAGAGAGAGATCCTTATCCTGGCGTCTACACCCATCCACGGAAAGGGGTCATATTCCTATCCACGTTAGCCTCTCCTGCCCGGAAAGCGCGGGATGAGACACGCCAGCGAGCCCGGTGGAAAGCGCGGGAGGGCACTAGTACATTGGATCTCGAGGGGTGCTCGCGCTCAGGTTGGCTGGCTTGCAGAGGATGGGCTGAGGCCGTATGCGCCTACGGGCGTCGCATCATCGGCAGGCGCACTCGAGGGATAGGCGCCCGTCCGTGCTAGGGATTGTAGAGCGACCTCGCTCATGCAAGCGAGGCGGCGGGAAGGAGGGGCATCTTGACCGCATATCGGGTTAGCATGCAAGCGACGTGTCAAGCCGCGCAGGTTCAGGGGATCGCCGAATACCTCCAAGTCATCCCCGGATTCTATGCGAGCGAGCCGCCGCGACAGATTGATCAGGGGCAGGCTCGCATCGATTTCAGCGTGGTCGTGCGTGAAGAGGTCCAGGAGGGGACTCCTCTCCACGCGGCGGAAGAGCGCGTCGGGCAATACCTCTGGCAGCGGCCTGACCTCCAGCCGGTGGAGGTCAAGGCCCTGGCCCAGGAGCCTCTGCCTGAGGACAAAGCGCAAGAGGTGCCACCGGAGCATATCCTCCCACGCCGTTCCCTCTGAGTGTCCGTATCGATAAGGTATAAGGCCTGTAGCGGTGGCGTTTGCCTGATGAGGGAGAAGCCAGCCATAGCAGTTAGGTGAGAGTCCGACTCCTGGGAAGGAGTTCAAGCGCTGATGGCGATGGGGAGTGTTCGGGCCATAGGCCTCGTCGAACTGGTCGAAGGGGTGATCGCGGTTGACACCTCGCCTTGGACGCTGATCTTCGCCGACATCCTGGCGCCGGCCGTGCTGGATCACGACGAAGCTGTTAAGGCTGAAGCGCAAACGGTTATCGCCGGTCCAGATCGAGCGTATGCCGCCGGGGAGCGTGGGGCGAACGCGGCTGGTCGTTGGCGACATACACTTGCTGGCCCTGGTCGATGCGCAGACTTGTCGGCTCTATACGCCGGGCGGGGCGCAAGAAGCTTTTCTTCAGAGGCTATCAGGGAGAGGAGGCGCTGCAGGCGCACCTGGACGCCATCGCAGAATCCCCTCCCACGTTCACTGTTATCGATGAGGTGACGGCCAGGTATGACTCGGTCCCCCTCGGCTCGCCATCGGCAGCGATCGCTCGACACGATCGTGCCGCTTTTCGGGATGCGACGTACCGCCAGGTTGAGACCTTGACGGAGTTGATGGAGGCTTATCAGCCCTCCCCCGTCGAGCGCATGCAAGATCGATTGCTCGAAGTCACCGCCGAGGACGAACCCCTGCTGCGCCAGTTATTGCGGTTCGTGGCTGTGCTGCCGAGCCTACGCTTCGATCGATCGCGTCACGAGGTGACCCGCGCTCTGCGCGAAAACGCCCGCTTGCTACGGCAGGTGCAGCAGCAGCGCCGTGGTCTGTGAGCACGCCTCCTGGTGCTGGCCGCCTGGGACACCGACCTCGCCGCCCGTGCCCTGCCCCCGCGCCTGGTTGGCGCGGCGGTCGATCGCGCGGTCGGTCTTATGGCCGCCCGGTTCATCGTCCCGGACGCCCCAGCCGAGCTCAAGGTCAGGCTCGCACGCCTCGAACGCCTCGGACGCGACGTCAGCTTCGATCAACTCGGCGAGCTGGTACTCACTCAGCAGGAGGCGGAGCACCACGCCGACGCGGTCATCAAGCTGATCGATCTCGCCGCGGCACACTCCGGCAGCTCGGCGGATAGGCGGGTGGTCAACGACGGGGGGATTCCGCGAGGGCAGGTATCAGTGAAGCTCTCCGCGCTATCGACGCATTTCAACCCGATCGATCCGCAGGCAACAGCATCGGAGATGCGCCAGCGGCTGGCGCGCATCTTGTGGCGAGCGCGAGCCCGCGGCGCCTTCGTCTGTTTCGATGCTGAGCATTTACGCCTACAAGGACCTTTCCTTGCGGCTTCCAGCTCTTGTGCTAGCAGCTACACCGGACCTGGATGGCTGGCGTGATTTCGGTTTCGTCGTCCAGGCCTACCTGCGCGATGCCGTCCCGTTTGTCGAACGGGTGGCGGCACTGGCCCGCCAGCGCAGTCACCGCATCCGGGTGCGGCTGGCCAAGGGGGCTTATTGGGACGCCGAGACCGCCCGAACCTGCCTTTACCCACACGCCCCCTGGGATCGAACATCAGGTCCTACACTGCACCGCTGAAGGCCTCTCCCGCGCACTCCCGCAGGTGGGATGGGTGACCCGAGACTATGTACCCGTTGGCCACCTAGTGCCGGGAATCGCCTACTTGGTCCGCGGCATCCTGGAGAATGCCTCACAGGCGGGCTTTCTGGCGCAAAGCCGTAAGCGGCTCTCAGCCGAAGCCATCGCGACCGACCCGGCCCGCTGCCTCTCCGAGCTGGTCGCCCAGGGGGCGTATGCCTGGGACCAAGCGGCGCGGCCGATCGACGAGGACTCCTGGCTCTCACCCATGGTCCGGCTCTACCTGCCTGCCGGGCGGCAGGCGTTCGCCGATGCACTGGCCTTGACCGCCGTGTACCCCCCGGCCCGTGTCACCCCCGCCGACGTGCCCGACGCCGCGCGGCAGGCACGCCAGGGGGCCGAAGCGTGGGTCGCCTGAGGCGCGCTCATCTCGACTGGTGGGATTTGGGAGTGAGGCCCGATCCGCAGCTATGGCCTTCGAGAGTCCACCCGGTCCATCCGGGAGAAAGGAGCACTATATGCCAGGCCACGACATCATCGTCATCGGCGCCTCGGCCGGCGGCGTGGAAGCCCTGCAAGCCCTCGTCGGGGATCTTCCGCCCGACCTCCAGGCCGCGGTCTTTGTGGTCCTGCATCTCACGCCCGAAGGCGCGAGTTTCCTGCGGCAAATCTTGAACAGAGCCGGGGCGTTGCCGGCGGCGACGGCGATGCGCGGGGAGGCCATCATCCCCGGCCGGATTTATGTCGCTCCCCCGGATCACCACCTGTTGGTCGAGCCAGGGTTCGTGCGGGTGGCCCGCGGGCCGAAGGAAAATCGCTTCCGCCCGGCGATCGACGCCCTATTTCGCTCGGCTGCCTATGCCTATGGGCCGCGAGTGGTCGGGGTGATCTCGACGGGCATGCTCGACGACGGCACGGCTGGGCTGTGGGCCGTGAAAGACCGTGGTGGGCTCGCAGTGGTGCAAGACCCGCTGGAAGCCTTCGCCCCGGCGATGCCTCAGAGTGCCCTGCGCCACGTCGCCGTTGATGCCTGCGTGCCGTTAGCGAAGATGGGGCCCACCCTGGCTCAATTCACCAGAGAGCCAGCCGCTGCGGAAGGAGACTATCCGGTATCCAAGAAGTTGGCGATTGAAACACGAATCGCTCGGGCAGATCAGCGACTGGATACAGGCCTTCTGGAGGTGGGAGAGTTGTCGCCGTACACCTGCCCCGAATGGCACGGCAGCCTGGTCCGACTCCGTGACGGGGACATTACACGCTTCCGTTGCCATACCGGCCACGCGTTTTCCATGAACAGCCTCTTGGCGGAAGTGTCGGAGTCGCTGGAGACTTCGCTGTGGAACACGCAGCGCGCTCTCAATGAGAGCAGGCTGCTGCCAAGGCATCTCGCACACCACGCCCGCGACCGGGGGGAAGACGGCCTGGCCGAACGGGCGGAGCCGAAAGCACGCAATGCTGAGCAGTCGGCCCAGATCCTCCGCGACCTGTTGGCGCGCCAGGACGGCCTCAGCGAAGACCAGCTCCGCCGTCAGACCGGCTGAAGGGCTCATAGGCAGGTAAGACGGCCACGTGCCCTCAGCCTACAGGCACGGATGGGAAACGAACAGCCACCGTGGTCTCCCATCTCGCTCCAGCTGCAGAATGCCGCTGAGCTGCTCCACCAGCGCCTGCACTAGGCTAGCGCCAAGGGAGTCCGCCTGAGTGAAGTCTATCTCCGGGTGCATGCCGATGCCGGTGTCCCGGACCATGAGGAGCACCGGGCCCTCGCCGGCGGCGCCACAGCTAATCGAAACCTTCCCCCTACCCAGTAGGAAAGGCGTGCTGGAGGACATTGGTCATAAGCTCCGGGAGGATGAGTCCGCAGGGAATCGCCGTATCCACGGACTTGGAACAACAGTATCGCACCGCTAAAGGCCCCATCGCGCGCAGCCCCTGGCAGATGATTTGGCTGCTCGCTCAAGGCCTGGCTTCAGCGCTGGTGGCAGCCGTCACCGGCTACATGGCCAACTGGGTGCGCACCAGCGCCCCATGCGACAACCAGCACGGCCCCACGGGGTTGGGTAACCGGCGCCATCATCACCCCGCCAGCGCTGGGCCGCTGTCGGCCGCACAGCGTACCGCGCTGGCAGGCGCTTGACCAGCCCCCGCCCGATGGCGGACTGTGGACTGGGCCAAAGGTCGCGGCTTGGATGGCCGCCACGCTGGGACGCCCGGTGCACCCCCAACGGGGCTGGGAGATCCTCCAGCGCCTCGGCTTCCTCCCCACAGTGCCGCGACCACGCCATGCTAAGGCTGACCCTGCCGTCCAGGCTGCCTTGAAAAAAAGCTTCCCGAGGTAGTCCAACGGGTGCAGCACACCCACCCCCACGACGCCGTCGAACTCTGGACGACTGACCAACACCGCCTGGGCCTCAAGCCCCTCCTGCGCCGCATGTGGTGCCGCCGCGGGCAGCATCCCCTGGCCACCGTCCAGCATCGGTACCAGTGGTGCTACCTGTACGCCTTTGTCCATCCCCACTCGGGGCGAACGTTCTGGCTGCTGCTACCGACCCTCTCCATCGCGGCTTTCACGGGGGCACTCGCCGAAGTCGCCCAGCCCCGCAAACCGTCCAGGCCCAACGGTGTCTCACGCTGCAGACCATGCCCGAGGTCATCCGTGTTCACACCAACTTTCATTGGTGGCCGCAAACCGTCTAAATTCATGGCCATCATCCGGATTTGATATCACCCATTCCCACCTACGAGCCGTCATGAAACGCTTCGACGTCGGACGGCTTTATTAGGACGCTGGCAGAGCCTCCACTGCCAGGAGAAATCTCCTGTCGTCCCGCATTTAGCTTGCCTGCCTTGCCCCTCTAGCTTCCCCTCCCAAATTGTGGCACAATGCGGCCATCGAGAACGCCTGTGTGGACTGTCCAGATGTCATCGGATGAGGTGCGGGTTGCGAACCTGAAGGGGGGACAGCTATGGCGTATGACCTGTTAATCAAGAATGGCCGCGTGATCGATGGCTCGGGGAGGCCGGCCTTCCGCGGGGACGTCGGCGTCAGCGGCGGGAAAATCGTGGCCATGGGCAAATTGCGCGACTCGGCGGCGCGCACCATCGACGCCGACGGCCTGGTGGTGGCGCCGGGCTTCATCGACAATCACTGCCATTACGACGCGCAAGTGACCTGGGACCCTCTGTGCACGTTCTCCTGCTACCATGGGGCGACCTCGGTCGTGATCGGCAATTGTTCTCTGGCCCTGGCGCCGGTGCGCCGCGGCGGGGAAGAACGCCTGATGGAGTTCCTGTCGTACGTGGAAGCCATCCCCATGGAGGTGTTGCGCACCATCGACGTGGGCTGGGAGACCGTCGGGGAGTACATGGACACGCTCGATAAGCGGCTGGGCGTCAATGTGGGCACCCTCATCGGTCATTCGGCGGTGCGACATTACGTCATGGGCGACGACTGTCAGGGACGGGCCGCCACCCCGGACGAGGTCGAGGCCATGCGCCGCATCGTGCGCGACGGCATGTTGGCTGGGGCGCTTGGCCTCTCAGTGTCGCGCAACCGCGGCCACTACGACCCCCAGGGCGTGCACATCCCGGCCATTTGGGCCGAGGAGAGCGAGATCTTCGCGCTCGCCGACGTCCTGAGCGAGTTGGGAGTGGGGACGATCCAGAGCGGCGGGGGACGCGACGCCGAGCTCCAGAATCGGCTGATGACCCGCCTGGCCGAGGCCACCGGCCGCCAACTGGTCTACAACAATTTAGGCCAGTCGGCGCGACAGCCCGATGCCTGGAAGGAGCATATGGCCTTGGTCGACGAGGCGGCCAAGGCGGGCATTCGGGCCAATCCGCTCTGTACCCCCAATAGCAATGTCACGCGCTTTAACATGCGCAATACACAGGCCTTCCGCGGCATTCCCACCTGGCATCCAATCCTGCTGGCCTCGGACGACGAAAAGCTGCGGGCTTACAGCGATCCCGCCGTGCGCCAGAAGCTCCATGAAGAGGTGGTGGAGTGGAAGGCGGACATCCCCAGCGCCAACATCCCGCGCCGTTGGTACGATTACATGTGGGTTGGGGAAACGGCGTTGCCGAAAAACAAGCATCTGGAGGGCAAGTCGCTCCGTCAACTGGCCGAAGCCCAGGGCAAAGGTATCATCGACGCCTTTTTAGACCTGGTCGTCGAGGAGCACCTGGATACGGTCTTCTTGCAGGGGGCCTCGAACGTCGATAAAGAGGCCATGGCCAAGATCCTGAATTACCCGCACGCCTTCATCGGGCTGTCCGACGGTGGCGCGCACGTGCAGTTCCATGGCGGGTACGGCTACAGCACGCGTCTGCTGGGCTACTGGGTGCGCCAAGAAGGCATCATGTCTCTGGAGCACGCGGTGCGGCGGCTGACCTTCGAGTCGGCCTCGGCGTTCGGCATCTACGATCGTGGCCTGTTGCGGCCTGGCATGGCGGCCGACATCACCATCTTCGATCCCGACACCGTTAATCCGCTGCCGGAGGACGTGGTGCACGACTTCCCGGCGGGTGGCTGGCGCGTCAGAGAACTCGCCACGGGCATTCACTACACCATCGTCAACGGCCAGGTGTTGCTCGAAAATGGGCGGCATACCGGCGCGCTACCGGGACACGTGCTGAGAAACAGCCTGTACCACAGCGAGGTTCAGGCCTAGCCTAAAGGATCCCTTCTCGTCTCCCACAAGGGGCATAGGCAGCAGGATAGGCCGTGGGAGACACCGATCGTCCCCACTCCTCTAGGGAGAGGGCTAGGGTGAGGGCGGTTCCAAACGCTGCTCCCAGCAGAGTTGCCTTCCCTCACCCCGACCCTCTCTCGGAGGGAGCGGGGGCTTTTCCCCCGCATTTGTGCCCTCGCAGAGGAAGAGGGGTTTCAACAATCCCCTCAACACCATGCGGATGATGGCGTGTTTGGTCATGACCTCCAGCCTTTAGGCCGCGAAGCGCACGCCTCCTCCTGAATGGGATGAAGAGCTTGGCGTCTAATCTTCCAGTCAGCCAGTGAATAGCGAAGTTTCCTAGGATTATAGACCGAGTATGGATGTTGTGCCGCTCCCAACGTTATACGCCCGGCACACCCCGGGCGACATGAAGCCGCCACTTGCAGGCATATGTGGATACTCTCGGCCGGCGGATGGTTTCTGTCGATGCGCCCAAATCGCATGAGCTTGCTAATCTTTGGGATCGCACGCTGGGGTGGTCTCGGTCGCTCGACGATGATTAACATCTGTGTGGAGAGGGCAAGCCTATAGACTGGGGGGGTCAAGAATGCGATATAGACCAGGGGAGCCTATGAAATTTTTTGCTAGCTGCGAAGTCATATGCATCAGAGGCGCTATAGGTATAATTTGCAACGAGTAACGGCACTAACTGTCACGACAAAAAGGCCAGCCGTGCTGTCAATCGCAGTGATAGGTCTCTCTGTAGAGGTGCTGAATTGGAGGTATGATGGTGTCAGTCCGGCAGATTGCCAGATCTGTTGTCAGGCTCGTAAGACCTCGTTTCCGAGCGCGTACCGATAACGGTAGAACGAAGTATGAGAGTGGCTGGGATAGGTATTCTGATACCTGGGAGTCGTCTGTCCTTCGATCAGGAATGCATTATTTAGGAGATGAATGGGGGTCAGATCAACTTACTGATGAAATCATCGATCAGTATCTGAGGCCATTTCTTCCTATGAATGCCATCACGTTAGAAATTGGATGTGGGGGAGGTAAGTTCAGTGAAAAACTTGCACCTCTATGTCAGGAACTGATCTGCACTGATGTCTCACTAAGAATGCTCAGGAGGACGGAAGATCGCCTTAAAGGGGCCAAAAATGTTCGGTTTGAGAAGCTTAACGGGCTGGATCTACACAATTTTGATTCGGAGTCGATAGACTATGTCTTTTCTTTTGATTGTTTCGTACATATTGAAATTGAAGATGTCTACTGCTATTTGCAGGAGATTCGACGGGTGCTCAAGCCGCGTGGGATTGGACTTCTTCATTTTGCAAACCTCAACTCCGACGAAGGTTGGGAGAAGTTCGTCAGAGAGGCTCGGATAAATCGAGGCAATCAAAAGCATTTCGATCGATTTTGCTTCTTGACTTGGGAGATCGTGGAGAAATTCTTTACCTCCCTCGATCTACAGATCTTAGCCCACAAACGCGAGCCGTGGCGAGATATTCTCGTCGTCTTCAGGAGATGACTGGATCGAGCAGTCTCACTCTGGCTGTTCTCAAAGTCCATGCGGGCGGCGCCGAAACGGATGGGCGCCGCCCCCGCGCCCTATTCGGCCGACAGGGCGCTCACAGAGCCAACGCCAGGCTGTCGCACCAAGATGGAGCCACGGAAATGCAGTTTATTCCCCTCTACGACGAATTTGCAGTATCGGGGCTGCTCATCCGCCAACACCGAGGCGACCGACTCCAGGACTACGCCTTCGTGGGTCAGGACTTCGATGCTGGCCGAGAGCGTTTGGCCGCTGACGTTGAGAAGATAACAATCGAGCTGATTGTCTCCGTCCGGGACGAGCGGCGGTGTGAAGAGCGTGGTCGCATGGGCGGCCCAGGCTATCAAGATCAGCCCCGCGAGCAGTGCGAACGTCAACCTGCGGTTCGTAATCATTGTGGTCTCCTTTCGTGCGTTGCTGCAACAGTTCGGTAGGAATCCCATGCCTCCCCCATCGCCATCATATACCCCGCTCCTCCACGAGCGGGGCTGGATGGTATCATCAGCGCATTGACGAGGGAAAATGTATGCCGGCCCTCGCGAAAAGTCATAATCGTGCGGTGAAGGTGCCGGGATTTCTCGGAAACGTTTTGGTAAACTTGCGCGCCGTGCGTCGATGCCGGTCGAGGACGAATGCGGGCCCAAGAGAAGAGGAGAGCTCATCGTGAAGATCACCGCTGTCACGGCGCATCCCCTGTCCATCCCCCGATCTCAGCCCAGCTGGACCGCGCATGAAATCTCCACCGAGGCGAGCTTGATCTTGGTCGAGGTCCGCACCGATAGCGGTGTCGTCGGCTACGGCGAGGTGCAAGGAGGTCCCCTGCCACTGATCTGTCGTCTCATCGAGCAATTCGGTGAGATCATCCACGGCATGGATGCCCTAGCACACGTCGAGGTCTGGGAGAAGCTCTTCGCGTTGACGTCGCCCCGTCCGGGCTGGATGAGTGGCCGTGATGGCCTACCACCGCCCATGCCGCGTGGGCAACGCCCCCAGGTGATGGCCGCCATCGGGGGCATCGATATCGCCCTGTGGGATATCAAGGGGAAGGCCGCCAACCTGCCTCTCTACCGATTGCTTGGCGGATCGCGGCGCGAGCTTTTTACGTATGCCACCGGTGGTTATTACGTCGAGGGAGCCCCTCTGACTGCCTACGCCGAAGAGTTGGGGAGGTATGTCGCCGCCGGCTATCGCGCCGTCAAGCTGAAGACCGGCGGACTCTCGCTGCAGGAGGAACTGGTGCGCATCCGGGCCACGCGGGAGGCGATCGGCGACGCCCTGCTCATGCTCGACATGAACGCCCCGTATGACGTGCCTGATTGCATCGCCTTCGCCCAGGCGGTTGAACCGTACAACATCTTTTGGCTGGAGGAACCACTGCATTGGTATCTGCAGCCAGCCGATTACGTCCGCCTGGCACAGGCGACCTCTATCCCACTGGCGCATGGGGAGCGGGAATGGCACCGCTTCACTGTGCGCGATTTCATCACCTCCGGTGCCATCCGCTTCGTGCAATTCGACGCCACTCGGCACGCCGGTTTCACAGAAGCGCTGCGCATCGCCCATCTGGCCGAACAGCACAGGGTGACAATCGCGCCCCATACCGCGCCACATATCCATGGACATCTGGTGTCCGCCTTCGGCGACAGCGCCTTTGGCGTAGAGTCCCATGGTGACCCTGAGCGCCACCCGATTCAGCATGGGCTGTACACCACAGGTCCTGACGTGCGCAACGGCATGGTGTATTTGAACGACCTGCCAGGGCTCGGCGTCGAGATCGACTGGGCCTTTGTCAAGAAGCACCAGGCCTGAGCAGAGCAGCGTAGTCCGTTGGGTAATGGCGACCGGTTAGAGCGGTTTGCAAGTGTGTGTATGGCTCTCTGGATCGTCGCTTCCGCGCGAATAAACTCGTGATGGGCATACTAGCGTAGGCTAGCATCTAGTGTCTTGGTTCGCTACGGCGCGCTCGAATGCATTCAGTTCGAGTATGCGGTTGTGATGCATCAGGCTGGAACCGATGGTAGGTCTGTTCGGTGATGTGGCACGAGATGTCCCATCAACGGATGCTTATCGGGTGCCCATTCCATGAAGAGGTACACCCCGTCGTCTCCGAGCGTGATAAATCCTAGTTGTTCATAGAGACGACGGGCTCGGTTGAATTTCGCCACATGGCGGCGCCGGCGGCCTCGGCCAAGAGATCCTGGAGGACGGCGGTACCGATGCCAGCCTGGCGGTATTCCGGCAGTAAGGCGATATCGATGCCGCGGATCTTGTCCACCTGGCGTTCGAGATATAGTCGACCGATGGGGCGTCCATGCCACAGAATGACCTGGAAATCTGCCGCCGGGAATTGGGCCAGGTAGGACCGTTGCTGCACGGTGAACTGCATCCGTAGGAAGGCGTCCTGCTGGGCCGCGCTCCACCCTAGAGTGGCCGATTCGTGCTGGCGGGTGCTGGCATAGACTGCGTACAGAAAGCCTTCATCGTCTGGCTGAATGGGTCGGGGCGTGAGCGCCCCGGCCCATCCGGCTGAGCGGTCTTCACCCATGGCCTCTCCAGACTCGGTTAAAGACGGCTTCGTCGTACAGGCCGTGGCGATCCTGGCCTACGGGGACGAGAAAAAGATCGAAGGCGCCTAGGTGGTCATGCCGGATGCGATACATCCCTTGTTGGAGCAACCGATCATGCGGGCCGCGAAACATGATCGAGAAACGCTCCTGGCCGGCGGCTGCCGTTGACGGTGTCTCGCCCGATGAGGCCCATCCTTTACTTGCACCAACTCCAATGCGATCGCCTGCGCAGACGATAAATCGGTCCGAAACTCCGGGTGCATATGTGCGGCGAACGTTTCTGCATGCAGATCATCCAACATCGTTGACGCCCTCCAACCTTCAACTTCAACCCTCACATGACGTGTACAGCTATACCTGTCCTTGAGTGCCGAGTTCACCTCAGGTGCTGGCAGGATCGACCCCGCCAGCATTCGCTCCCGCTATCTGACCCTCACCCCGGCTTTCTGACAGGGCGAGCTACATTGCCCCTCCCCAACGCCGGCTGACAGGGAGAGGCATGTTGCCGCAGTGGTCTTGCAGAATTTCCCCTCCCTCTTGATGGGGAATGGTGCGGGTGGGGTGCCATCGCGGCGCTGCTCCCCTCCATCGTGATCTTCCTCCACCAGGGGGGAAGGAACCTTTACCTACCGTTATGAGCCCCAGGCTAGGGAGGATGAGATCTGCTGAGGAGAGGATGCATATCGGGCAGCGTCGGGTTGATCCCAACGCCCCATATCTCCCTCAATCAGCCGAGGGGAGGGGAGCGATCCTGAGGATTGTACATGAGCTCCCGTCGGCAAAATCTGATGAGCCGCGCCAGGCAGTGAACGATCTGAAAGGGGAGCCGCGGCATGGTGTTGAGTGGCCCCTGAAGGTCGATGGTTGCAGCGATCGGGTTCGGCGGCCAGCGGACGCGAAGTGCATTGGGCAGCCGTGCCGGATAGCGGAGAGCGCTAGCAAACTCCTCCGGGGGTAGGTGATCGATGGCGCAGGGCTTGTCCCACGTCTTGAGCACACCAGGGAGGAGCCACGCTGGCAAATGCGTAGCCCGCGAGGCTACGCTGACTGGGGGAGGATGGCGGCCATATGAGCGCTGCAGGCAGATGGTCAGGGACAATGGAGGTGTGTCGCCGGGCAAATACGGCAGGGGGCTAGAGCTGGTTTCGCTGGAGGGTGGGTCGGCCAGGGAGGGAGCGCAGCCGTATGCGCGCTCCCAGCTGGTGAACATCTTCTGGCCATTGAATCGGATGACTCGGAGGACATCACAAACGGATGATGCCGATGTCGCCATCGATGGTGATCTTGGTACCGAAGGGCGCCGAGACATGCTGTAACCACTCCAAGGTCTCTTGCGCCACGCGGCCTTGCGCCAGGAGCGGTCTGCCGCGTTGCGGAATGGGCCGACCAAAGCCCATATCGATGGGGTACAGCTTGACCTCTTTCAGCGTTTTGCCCTCGTAGTGGCACACGCCGACCACGCTCTGCCAGAACACGGGGTCGGCCGGAAAGCCGCGCTTCCCTGCGTCGGAGCGCGCCTCGAAGAAGTCGCCGGGGGTGTGGTCATGGCCGAGTTCGAAGCGGCGATAGCCTTCGTACGGCACCCAATCGATGGATTCATTCTGGAAAATGAAATTGCCCAGGCTGTAGAAAATGGGTGCCCCCTTGTAGATTTCGATGCCGCGCAGGAAATGCGGGCCATGGCCGGCGAAGAGGTCGCAGCCTTGGTCGATGCTCCAGTGTGCGAACTCCACCAAGAAGTCCGGCGGCGAGGTCCGTGAGCCGCCGTGGTACTCGCCCGTCGTGCCGCTCTCGTGGCAGTGTACGCCATACACTAGCCAGTCCGCCTGCTTCTTGGCGCCGCGGATCCATTTGCCGATGCCGTCGAGGTCGTCTTTATTGACGGACGTTTCCAGCTTGAAGCCCTCGGCCAAACGGAATTCGTTCTCCAGGAAACGCACGCCCGTGCGCTTGTCGATGGGCTTTGTACGGCCAGAGAAGCCGAACTCCGCCTGGGCCTCGTCGTGGGCCTCATAGCCCAGCTCGCGGTTGGCTTTGTGCAGGGCTTCGAAGACATCCTGGGGGACGTGGTGCACCTTCTGATGGCGCAGGGCGTTGATCCCCGGTCGACCGGGAAAATCTGGGCGGCCGGGTCCCGCCCGTGAGATGTCGGAGAAGGTGCTGGAAGCCGACATGATGGCCACCCGACCACAGGGTGAATCTACATAGGCCGGGGCACGCGCATGATCGAGGTCTTGGCCGCCGCCAGCGTGCGGGATGTCCATGTCGTCGAGGTGTTTGAGCGTCGTGAAATAGCCGCCTTCGGAGAAATCGTAGGAATGGTTGTTGGCGGCGAAGACGGCATCGATGCCCATCCATTTCAGCTCGTTGAGGTTTTTCGGATCGGAGCGGGTGTAGGTTCCACGCGTCCACTGCCAGGAATGTTCGAAGTTGTGGAAGAGAAACTCCAGGTTGGCGATGCTCAGGTCGGTGTGGCGTAACAACTCCACCAACTTCAAAAAATCAGGCTCTCTGAAGGGGCGTAAACGCCGCGACAGCATGGCATCGCCCACGACGGCGATCGAGATGTCACCACGTTCGGCTTCGTACAACATAGTGGCCTCCTCAGATGGACAACATTGCACCATGGACTCTCGGGGTTGAGGGTCGATGCTGACCGCGTGAGGTCGGCAGGCCGATAAACTCCCCGGCTGCATGCACTATGTACTATGGAATGGCAGCGGAAAGGAAGTGTTTTCGTGAAGGAGTGCGGAGCGCATTTGACAGGAATAGGTCAAGGGGCTATGCTGCTGCCCTATTGGCAAGCCGTCAATCGCGATCACAGAGCATGGTAGCGGCGCGCATCGACCAGCGACACCGTAAGCGATGGGCCGCCAGCTTGATGGCTGAAGGAAAGGAGACCGACTATGCCGGTGCTGTACGAAAAGCGCGATCAGGTAGGCATCGTCACCCTAAGCCGGCCTGAGGCCCGGAACGCCTGGGGTGCTGACTTCACGGAGGGAATCGCCGAATATTTCACCGCCATGGAGGATGACGACGAGGTTCGCTGCGCCGTGTTAACCGGCGACGAGAAAGGTGGTGCATTCTCTGCCGGGGCCAACCTGAAGAACCCACAAACCCATACGTTGCCATCGGCAGCAGAGTTCATCAAAAGTCTTCCAAAACGGCGAGATCGCCAATTCGAGGTGTTGTCGAACTTCCCGAAGCCACTCATCGCCGCTGTCAACGGCTATGCCATCGGTGTGGGCTGCATTGTGACGTTCTGCTGCGACCTGGTGGTGGCGTCGGATCGCGCCGAGTGGCGACTGCCGCAGGTGGCACTGGGGATCTTACCGGCGTATGGCGGGTCGGTGCGGCTCGCCCGCTGGGTGGGCAAGGGGCATGCCATGCGGCTGGCCATGGGTTTCCCGCTGAAGGCCGATGAAGCCTATCACATCGGCCTGGCCCAATGGCTGGTGCCGCATGCGGAGTTGATGGCCAAGACCATGGAAGTGGCGGGGCATATTGCCGCCTTACCACCCCTGGCTGCCCAATTGACGAAGGAGTCGCTGCTGCGCGGCTTGGACATTCCCAATCTCTCGGACGCCTCCCTGGTGGATCTGTACCGCTTTATGGCCCTGGAAGCGACCGAGGACAAAGACGAAGGCCACCGCGCTTGGCGCGAGAAGCGCAAGCCGGTGTTCCACGGCCGTTAAATCGAGCCCCCTAGGGATCGCTCGTGAGTTCTTTGCGCGCCAGGCGTGGGTCATCCTTCGAGGGACGGTGCATCACCCCGCCTCGCATTGTTAACCGTTGATTGCAGAGCGCGCCAGATCTTTTCCGGCGTGAGTGGCGTATCGAGATGGCGCACCCCAAAGCCGGAGAGCGCGTCCAATACAGCATTGGCCACGGCTGCGGGCGAGGGCACGGTGGAAACGGAACCGATGCCTTTAGCTCCAAGCGGGTTGGTCGGGGACGGGATCTCAACCGTATCCAGGATCGGTGTGGGAACCTCATCGGCCTTCGGGATGGCATAGTCCAGGAGGCTGCCCGTCAGCGGCTGTCCCTCTTGGCTATAGATCATGGCTTCGCTCAGGGCCTGACCGATCCCCTGGGCGATGCCGCCGAGGATCTGCCCTTCGACCAGCTTGGGGTTGACGATGCGACCGCAGTCGTGCACGCCCACATACCGCACGATGTCCACCCTTCCAGTCTCTCTGTCGACTTCCACGACCGCGACATGTGCGCCGAAAGAGATGGGACCGCTCGGCAAGGCATAACGGCCCTGGAAATCCAGTCCGATGTCGAGGTCTTCAGGCAGCGATTCCCTGTCATAGGCCGCCGCTGCCAAGTGGGCAAACGTCATCTGCGCCTCGGGTTTCTGAGTATTGCACACGCGCCCATCCTCGAAACGGACATCCTCAGGCGCACAGCTCAGGAGCTGCGAGGCGAGCCGCGCCAGTTTCCGGCGGGCTTCCTGCAGCACAGCATAGATGGCGGAGCCGCCAACGATGAGCCCTCGGCTCGCACTCGTCCCCTCGCCGAAGGGCACGATCGCCGTATCCCCATGGTGGACCTGCACCTGCGCTGGCGATACCCCCAGCGCATCGGCGACGAGCTGGGCGAAGGCGGTGGCTGAGCCCTGGCCATGAGGAGAGATGCCGGTATAGACGTCAATGCGACCCGAGGGCTCGATGGTCAGCCGGGCAGCCTCGATGCGGTGCTCGCCAGCGGCTCCCGAGGACTTGGTGAAGGTCGCCAGCCCAATGCCGAGAAGGGGTTGATCAGGCTTTCGGCGTTTGGCTTTGTCTCGCCAACCGGCATAATCCACCAGCTCCAGAGCGCGCTCCAGCGCCTGCGCATAGTGGCCTGAATCGTAGGTCAGGCCCGTGGCACTGCGGTAGGGAAAGGCGTCAGGAGGGATGAAATTTCGACGGCGCACTTCGACCGGATCCAGGCCGAGGTCCCTGGCGACCAGATCCAGCGTGCGCTCCATACAAAACGCCGCCTCAGGGCTACCAGTCCCGCGGTAGGCCCCGTTCGGGGTCTTATTGGTCACCACCCCAACAAGCTCGACGTCGATGGTCGGGATATGGTACGGCCCGGTGATGCGGCGACAGACGTTCACCGGCGCCGACGAGGTGGTCAAGAGGAAATACGCCCCCAGGTCCGCCACGATGCAGCCACGCAGCCCTAAGATGGTGCCATCGCGCTTTACCGCGACTTCCACATCCAGGTTGTGGCCACGGCCATGGTAGGCCAACATGTTTTCGCGCCGGTCCTCGATCCATCGCAGGGGACATCCGAGGCGGAGGGCGAGATAGGGGATCAAGACATCTTCGGGGAAGATGCAGTCTTTAACGCCGAAGCTGCCGCCGACGTCTGGGGCGATCACCCGCAACCTGTCGTCCGGCCAGTTCAGGAGGTGGGACAGGTAGTGCTTGAGCCGATACGGCGCCTGAGTCGAGTTCCAGACGGTCAGTAGGTTGTCCTCGGGCCGATAGTAGGCCACCACCCCGCGGGTCTCCAGCGGTGCTGGGGCCAGGCGTGGCACCAGGTAGCGCTGACGAATGACATGATCGGCTCGGGCAAAAGCGCCCTCCAGGTCTCCGGGGCGTTGGCGCAGTCGCATGGAGACGTTCGTACCTAAGGCCTCATGGACGACTGGCTCAGCATCTCGTGCCGCCTCGAGCGGATCGAGCACGGGGGCAAGCGGGTCGTAATCCACCGTGATGTGTTCCGTGCCCTCCGCGGCCGAGTACAGGTCCCTCGCCACCACCAGCGCAATCGGTTGGCCCACATAACAGACCTTGCCCCGAGCCAGTAGGGGGTGCTCTGGCGCGTGCAGCTCATCGACGGTGCGCTCGCCGACCATGGCTCGCGTGGGGATATCGGGGAGAACCCCCGTGATGTCAGCGGCGGTCAGAACGGCCACTACACCCGGCAGCTGGAGGGCCGCGGCCACGTCGACCGCGCGGATGCGCGCGTGGGGGTGCACGCTGCGCAGCATCGCGGCGTGGAGCATATCAGGCCGCGAGACGTCGCCCACGAAGAAACCGTGACCAGTCACCAGTCGGGGGTCTTCAAACCGTTTGAGTGCTCGGCCGACATAGCTCATGCTGCGCCTCCTCGCCTAGGATATGCGTCGAGATCAAGACCCGTCACGCGACGCTCGGGCCAACATCCATCGGTCAATAGCCACGCGCCCAGTCGATGACGTTGGTCAGAGGCTGGTCGTCTAGATAGGCGCGCAGATTGTTGCAGAACAGATCGATACCACGGTGCTGACGGACGTCGCTACCGCCGGAGATGTGCGGCGTGATAAGCACGCGGTCATCGTCCCAGAGGCGACGGTCGGGCTCGCGCTCGAACTCGCCCACATAGACGTCCAGCGCCACGCCCCGTAGCTTGCCGGCGGCGAGGGCGGCGATCAAAGCCTCTTCATCGATGATCTCCCCCCGCGCGACATTGACGAGAATGGTACCCGGTTTCATGGCCGCGAAGGCCTCACGGTCGAGTAGGTTGGTCGTCTCTGGCGTCCATTGACAGCAGACCACGACGCAATCGCTCTCGGGCAACAGTGTGAGTAGCCGATCGGCGCCCTCCAAACGGCTGAACCCAGGGGGCAGCGCGGCATCCGCTGTGATGTGCCGACGCGTGCCGATGACCCGCATACCCAAGCTGGCACACAGTTGCGCCACGTCTCGGCCGATGCCTCCTGTGCCTATGATGCACACCGTCTTATCCTGGAGGAGAAGAGGTCGGTAGGTGCGGTGGTCAAACCGATGCCGCTGGCGATCGCGATAGGCCTGATGCAGACCTCTGGCGAAATGGAGGAGGTTGGCCAGAACATATTCGGCCATGGGACGGGTGTTGCCGAGGCCGCGCGAGGTGGTGGCGATGACATCACTGCCCCAAAGATCCCCCCGCGTGAGATTGCTGGCCCCGGCGGGCAATTGGTGAAACCAGCGCAGGCGTGGCGCCCGCGCCCGCAGATCGAGCGGAAACGGAAACCCCGCCAGGACGACCTCGGCGCTGGCCAGGAATCGGTCGCGTTCCTGGCGTGTGCTCTCGGGGCTGGGCCGGTGGCCAAGGTAACGTTGCACGGTCCACGCCGGCCAGGTCTCACGCAGCTCAACGTCGAACCAGCCCCGGGCATCGATGACCCGGCCCCGTGGGTCGACCGCAGCAATACGGGCGAGCGCCTGGTCAGATACCGGCACGATCACCAAGACTTCCACCGTCGACATCTTCAGACCTTCGCCTTCTGCTGGGTTTCTGCCAGCGACAATCGCGGGGGCTCCACAGGCATCTTGGGTGAGATTCTTAAACTATGGCCCGTCAGTGCATGCTTTTCCTCGTCGCAACAGCCTACCTTCCTGCCAGGGTACGCCAAGCATGAGGCCGAGCCACTCGCCCACCCTTGGCGGCCGGCCTCCTTCATCGCTGGCTCATCCCATAGCTCGCATCTTTTCCTTTATACCAAAGAGTCACGATGGATCAAGCCCTTGTTGGTTGCTGGACCGGCTGGCACATCGGCTCGCTGCTCGCCCCTCTCCCCACAACCGTCACCCTGAGCCTGGACAGCGTTATCACTTCCCCCACCCCAGCCCTCTCCCACGGGGAGAGGGAGCCTTATTCTGGCGCTTATGCCCAGCAAAGGGTAGGGACGATTTGTCTCCCCGCTGAGCGACTATGGGGAAGGGGGGAAGAATGTCTCGCCCATAGTATCTTCGCGGCCTATGTGGGGGAAGATAAGTCCGCAGAGCGGCCATCGATCAGAGCGGGGGTAGCGAGACGGCAACGCACACCTTCCCATCCCGGGTTTAGCGCTGGCGGCGATCATGGTATAATAGAAAACTTCGCGTGCACCATGCGACAATCCATCGATCCACGTGAAGAAAAGAACATGCCGCCGCTCACCTGTAGATCATGGCACGCGCTGTCCTGAATGAGTGAGGCTCCCCCGCACGTTTCACGGCCATGGGATCCTGCGACGCTCGTTGCGATATCCAGCGGTGGTGAAGGGCATTTCCGGTTTTCAAATAGCGAGCAAACCCCAAAGGCTAAGAGGCCGCTCCTGCATCGCCAGCAGGAGCGCGGGAGGGGTCCTCATTGCCAGCGGGTTTCATCATGGGGGATGCGTGAACGATGAACCAACATCAGACCAACGCAGACTCTGGGCTGCCGTCTCACGATCGCCGTCACGCTGGGGAAAGCATAGCTGCCTTCAGCCTCCTGACGGGCGATGATCTCTATCTCTTCAACGAGGGCAGCCATTACCGACTCTACGACAAACTCGGGGCTCACCCGTGCACTGTGGATGGCGCCGCTGGGACTTACTTTGCCGTCTGGGCGCCGAATGCCCGCCAGGTGTCGGTCATCGGCGATTTTAACCATTGGGATAAGGCGAGCCATCCGCTGCAGCCACGCGGGGAGTCAGGCATCTGGGAGGGATTCATCCCAAGGGTCGGTCAGGGCACCATCTATAAATATCACATCATGTCCCACTTCAATGGCTATCAGGTGGACAAGGCCGACCCCATCGGCTTTTTTCACGAGCGACCGCCCAGAACCGCGTCGGTCGTCTGGCCCCTCGATTACGCGTGGGGAGACCGCGAGTGGATGGCCGAGCGCCACCGCCGCCATGGCCTCAATGCCCCGATCGCCCTCTACGAAGTGCACCTCGGCTCTTGGATGCGGGTGCCGGAGGAAGAGCATCGCTTTCTGACCTATCGGGAGCTCGCCCCAAGGCTGGCCGAGCACGTCACGCGGCTGGGCTTTACTCATGTCGAGCTGTTGCCGGTGATGGAACACCCCTTCTACGGCTCGTGGGGCTATCAGACGACCGGCTACTTCGCCCCCACCAGCCGCTACGGCACGCCGCAGGATTTCATGTTCCTCATCGATTACCTGCATCAGCACGGCATCGGCGTCATCCTGGACTGGGTGCCGTCACACTTCCCGACCGACGAGCATGGCTTGGGCTACTTCGACGGCACTCACCTCTATGAGCACGCCGATATGCGGCAGGGCATACACCCAGACTGGAACAGTTTCATCTTCAATTACGGCCGCAACGAGGTGCGCAGTTTTCTCCTGAGCAGCGCCCTGTTCTGGCTGGAGAAGTACCATGCCGACGGCCTGCGCGTCGACGCCGTCGCGTCGATGCTTTATCTGGACTACTCCCGGCAGGCCGGGGAGTGGGTTCCCAATCAGTACGGCGGGCGTGAAAACCTGGAAGCGATCGCGTTTCTGCGCCGCTTCAACGAAGAGGTCTACAAAAGCTTTCCCGATGTCCAGACGATCGCCGAGGAATCCACCGCGTGGCCGATGGTGTCCCGGCCGAACTATGTCGGCGGGCTCGGCTTCGGCCTCAAGTGGGATATGGGCTGGATGCATGACACGTTAGAGTATATGAGCCGGGATCCGATCCATCGGCAGTATCACCACAACCTGCTGACGTTCCGCATGCTCTACGCCTTTCATGAAAACTTTGTCCTGCCGCTGTCCCACGACGAGGTCGTACACGGCAAGAGCTCGCTCATCGGCAAGATGCCGGGCGACGATTGGGAAAAATTCGCCAATCTCCGCCTGCTCTACGGTTACATGTATACCCAACCGGGTAAAAAATTGCTCTTCATGGGGGGAGAGTTCGGCCAGTGGCGAGAGTGGTATCACGAGGAGAGCCTCGATTGGCACCTGCTGCAGTATCCGTTGCACGCCGGGCTGCAGCGCTGGGTGGAGGACCTCAACCAGCTGTATCGCCGCGAACCCGCACTCCATGAATTGGATGCTCAGCCCTCCGGCTTCGAGTGGGTCGATTGCAACGATGCGCCCGCCAGTGTGCTCAGCTATCTACGAAAAGCCCAGGGCACGGGCGATCTGTTACTGATCGTGTGCAATTTCACGCCGGTCGTCCGGCAGAACTACCGCGTCGGGGCGCCGCGCGGCGGCTATTGGCGGGAGGTATGCAACAGCGATGCGCATGATTTCGGCGGCAGCGGCCACGGCAATTTGGGGGGGGTCGAGGCGGCGCCCATTCCGTATCACGGGCGGCCGTATTCGCTGACGCTCACCCTGCCACCATTGTCGGTCCTGGTGTTCAAGAGTGGGAGTCTTGGACGATGAGCTTGCCAGAGCCGTCTGCGATGACATCGCCGCAATCGCTTCCGGCGGTCGGGGCCTGGTACCTGGGCGATGGGCGCTGCCGCTTCCGCGTCTGGGCGCCTGTGGCGCAGGCCGTCAGCGTGCATCTCGTCAGCCCAGAAGACCGCCTCATCCCTTTGGAGCCCCAGGAGCGCGGGTACTACCACGGAGTGATCGACGGCGTCGAGCCTGGGGCGCGGTATTTCTACCAACTCGATCATGAGCGCGATCGCCCGGACCCAGCGTCACGCCTCCAGCCGGAGGATGTCCATGGTCCGTCGCAGGTGGTCGATGCGCGCTTCGACTGGGAAGAGGGCTGCTGGTGGGGTCTGCCCTTGCAGGATTATCTAATCTACGAACTCCACGTTGGCACCTTCACCCCCGAAGGTACCTTTGAGGCGATCATCGCGCATCTCCCGGGCCTCAAAGCGCTGGGCATCACCGCCATCGAGTTGATGCCAGTGGCGCAGTTCCCCGGCAGCCGTAATTGGGGCTACGATGGCGTCTATCTCTATGCGGTGCAATATTCTTATGGCGGGCCCGATGGTCTGAAGCGCCTGGTCAACGCCTGCCATCAGCAGAGATTAGCGGTGGTGCTGGATGTCGTCTATAACCATCTCGGCCCCGAAGGCAACTACCTACCAGATTACGGGCCATACTTCACCGAACGTTACAAAACCCCCTGGGGTGCGGCCATCAACTTCGACGGTCCACACAGCGATGAAGTGCGGCGGTTTTTCATCGACAACGCCCTGTTCTGGGTCACCGAATTCCACATCGATGCCTTGCGTCTCGACGCTGTCCACGCCATCCTAGACCACTCGGCATTTCCCTTTCTCGAAGAGTTGGGGTTGGCGCTGCATACCCGCGCTGAGCGGCTTAACCGGCGCATCTACGCCATCGCTGAGAGCGATCTGAACGACACCCGCATCGTGCGCTCGCGCGACTTGGGCGGCTTCGGCCTCGATGCGCAGTGGAACGATGATTTTCACCACGCGCTGCGCGGCGCCCTGACCAGTGAAGCGACGGGCTATTACCAGGACTTTGGCGAACTCCAGCAGCTTGCCAAGGCGTTTCGCGAAGGCTATGTCTATGCCGGCGAGTATTCGCAGTTCCGGCGACGGCGGCATGGCAACTCGTCAAGCACCATCCCGGCGCAGCGGTTCGTCGTCTTCGCGCAGAATCACGATCAGGTGGGCAATCGCATGCTGGGAGAGCGTCTCAGCCAACTCGTCTCGTTCGAAGGGCTGAAACTCGCCGCCGCGGCAGTGCTGTTGTCCCCCTTCATCCCGCTCCTGTTCATGGGCGAGGAGTACGGCGAAACGGCGCCGTTTCCCTATTTCATCAGCCATCTCGATGCGCAACTCGTCGAGGCCGTGCGGCGGGGGCGTCGTGAAGAGTTCGCCAGCTTCGCTTGGCAAGGGGAGCCGCCCGATCCGCAGGCAGAGGCCACGTTCCAAAGCGCCAAGCTGCAGCCGCAGCGGCGACATGCGGGGCACCACCGGACGCTGGGGGAATTTTATCGCGAACTGATCCACTTGCGAAAGACGCTACCAGCCTTGTCCCATCTCAGCAAGCACGATATGGCGGTGTATAGCTCCGAACAGGATCAAATCCTATGTGTGCGGCGCTGGAACCCGGAGCAGGTGGTCGTGTTGATCCTGCACTTCGGCCGCGTGCAGGCGTCAGTGCGTGTGCCTATCCCAATTGGACGCTGGTATAAACGGCTGGATTCTGCCGAGGAG
>Ga0073934_10002879_pt1 | contig 33670 bp, 37 predicted proteins | sample LarsenN4metaG_FD_76834 | JGI IMG/M metagenome (GOLD analysis project Ga0073934, IMG submission 76834) | Hot spring sediment bacterial and archeal communities from British Columbia, Canada, to study Microbial Dark Matter (Phase II) - Larsen... ...
CACGAGAGTAGCCCAATGATTCGATGTCGACCTCTCATTGTGCTCGTTCTGCTTGGATGGTTCATGCTGAACCTGGTCGGCATGGCTTTTTCTGAACCCTATCGCCCGACCGATGATGCCCAGGTACTTGAGCGACTCGGTTTTAGATCATCGGATCCAGCTGCACGTGAGATCGAGACTCTCCGAGCCAATCTGCGACAAAATCCTCGGCATCTTGAATCCGCCGTAGGACTGGCCACTCGTTACATTGAACAAGGCCGATCGCAAGGCGATCCGCGCTTTCTGGGACAAGCTCAGGCTGTCCTCAGTCCTTGGTGGAACGAGCCGACACCCCCACCTGCCGCACTTCTCTTACGAGCAACGATCCGGCAAAACGCCCATCAGTTCGATCAGGCGCTGGAGGACCTCGATCAGATCTTGGCCGTACAACCGACGAATGGCCAGGCCTGGCTCACCAAGGCCTCTATTCTCCAGGTCCAAGCCCGCTACGACGAGGCGCGCCGAGCCTGCCGGCGACTTGCCCGGTTGGCGGCCCATCACGTGATGCTTGGATGTCTGAGCGATATTGCCGGCGTGACAGGGGAATCGGCCAAAAGTCGAGAGCTGCTCAGGCAGGCCCTGTCAAATAGGGCGCTCTCAGGGCGCGAGCGCACCTGGATTGCGACCATTCTAGCTGAAACAGCGGCCCGCACCGGAGCCATCCGAGAAGCGAAGCAGTATTTTAATGATGCCTTCAAGGTCGGCATCAAGGATCAATATCTGCTCGGCGTCTACGCGGACTTTCTGCTGGACCAACGCCGTTATCGGGACGTCATCTCGTTGCTCCAATCGGAGACGAGCGCGGATGGATTGTTCCTACGCCTGGCACTCGCGGAACAGGCATTGGATCTGTCATCGTTCCAAACCCATACTGCCGAACTGGCGGCCCGCTTTGCCGCCGCTCGGGAGCGAGGAACGGCCGTTCATGTCAGAGAAGAGGCGCGTTTCACATTGGTGTTGCTGCACGATGCGAAACGTGCGCTGCGGTTAGCTCAGGCCAATTGGAATGTCCAGCGGGAACCGGCGGACGCCAGGATCCTCCTCGAAAGCTCGATCGCCGCTCAGAACCTACCTGCGGCCCAACCGGTGCTTGATTGGATGAAGATGAACCGCGTGGAAGACTTTCATCTGCAACAACTCGCAAGACAGCTCCAGGAGACAAGATTCTGATGCGTATCCTGTTCGTCATTGCCTGGCTTCTGCTTAGCGTCCCGGCCTGGGCTCATAAACCCAGCGACAGCTATCTCTCACTGTCTGTTCAGAACGATCACGTTGAGGGGCAATGGGACATCGCGTTACGAGACCTCGCCGATGCCATCGGATTAGACAGTGATGGAAACGGCCAGCTCACGTGGGGAGAGGTCCGGAACAAGCATGACGAAATCGGGGTCTATGCCCTGTCTCGTCTTACGCTGTCCGCAGACACACAAACCTGTGCCACTCAGGTACTGGAGCAGCTGATCGATCACCATACAGACGGAGCTTACTCAGTCCTGAGGTTCCGTTCTGATTGCGGGATTCACATCGAACGGCTCATGGTGGACTACCGACTTTTGTTCGATACCGATGCACAACATAAGGGTCTCCTGCGTCTGACCCAAGGCGGACAAACCAGCTCCGCCATTTTTAGTCAGGAATTCCCTTCTCAAGAATTCTCGGTGGCCAAACGGTCGCGCTGGAACGAGAGCGTGCAATTCATTCGCGAGGGCCTCTGGCACATCTGGCTGGGCTTTGACCATGTCCTCTTTCTGCTCGCTCTCTTGCTTCCTGCGGTCATGGTCCGAGTCGATGACCGCTGGCAGGCGGCGGATAATTTGTCATCTGTGTGTCGGAACGTCGTCAGCATCGTCACAGCCTTTACCTTCGCTCATTCCTTGACATTGAGCCTGGCGGCCTTAGACGTCGTCAGGTTGCCATCTCGCCTGGTGGAGTCTTCCATCGCCGCCTCAGTCGTGCTCGCAGGACTCGGCAATCTGTATCCCACGATGCTGAGCCGTCGTTGGATGGTGGCTCTTGGGTTCGGGCTCATTCATGGGTTCGGATTCGCCGCAGTACTCACTGATCTTGGACTGCTCCACGACTCATTGTTGCTCAGCCTGGTGAGCTTCAACGTGGGAGTGGAACTCGGTCAACTCGCCATCGTCGCCGCATTCTTGCCGCTGACCTATCTGATTCGCCGCTCCTGGTCCTATCCGAGATTGATCCTCACCGGCGGATCGTTGGCGGTAGTTGCCATTGCGCTTGTCTAGCTCACCGAACGGGCATTAGATTTGCGGCTATTTCCTCTCTAGTGGAATGCTCCCATGACTTCGATACACAAATTGTCCGGCAATTGTAAGATTGTGACAGAGCCTATGAGACGATCGCTATCGATCTCGCCGAAAGGTTCGGCCTCACCCAGTTCAGACCTCATTTATACAGGGGTTCCAGCCTACATAAAAATATAGAGATTACCCCTCTTGACTTCTCGCCACGACAATTTATCTGTTGGCCGTTGCTGATACTTAACCAGGTGGACAGGTGTAAGGCCCGACACTGGCGGAGTACTGGCGGCAGAGATTGCCCCAACCCTGTTCGGCCTACCCCAAGGTCCATTAACTTCAACTCTTAACCCATAACAGGACCTCTCGTGGAGAGGAGGAGGGAGTGTTATGAGCACTTATTTGCCGAGTGTGATTTCAACCATCCGGGCCGATGCGTTCGATCATGAAATCGACCGGCTGTTCAATGAGGCCTTGCGAGCCTTTGATGCAGCCGATCAGATGTGGGTTCCAGCTTCTAATGCCTGGGAAGACGACAACGGGTTCTATGTTCAGATGGCACTGGCAGGCTGGGAGCCCAAGGACATCGCCCTGGAAGTCAATAATCAGGTACTCACCGTGAAAGGTGAGCGGAATGTCGAGCTTAAGGACTCGGAGAAATACCACCTGCGGGAAATTGCCGCCGGGCGGTTCACACGGCTCTTCCGGCTACCATCCTTTGTCGAGCATGACAAAGCGACCGCCACACATAAGGATGGCCTGTTGACCATCAGCTTTCCGAAGCGGGAAGAGGCCAAATGTCGGCGTATCATGATTGAAGGGACCTAATCGGTCCTCCTGCCTGCTTCAGTGTGCCCGACCGAGGGGGTCGCACCGGTGTCTTCACCCGGTGCGGCCCCCATTTCCAGGTTCAAGCTAGAGGGCGAACGGTGAATAGGTCCTCGGTTCAGAGGACGAACGAGGGGTACGCGATGAAAGCGAGAGAGGTGAACATGAGACTCCAGAAGCGGTTCACACGATGGCGCACTGATAACGAAGAGCAAGAACAACAACCAGAAGGGCGTCACGCATTGAAGAACGTTACGGGCAGGCTGAACCGGTTCTGGCGGAGGCGGCGAGGGAGCCAACCGAGGGACCATGACGACTGTTCGATCCATCAGTGCGTCAGCGCTTTGGCGCACGGCCTATTCTAACTAAACGCTGAAACGACTTGTGTCGCAGGTGGATGAGAGGAGGTGAACACGATGATGGATTGGAGTTCGGTCATTTATGCCGGACTGGTGGTAGGGGGTGCGATTACGGTGCTTATGATGGTGCTCTGGACCTTGTCCGCCGAATCTAGCACCGTGTCCATCTCCGGATCACCGACCCGAGCAACATCCCATCAGATCGATCTCACGTCGCTCCCAGAGGCGGCGTAACGGTGATCAGGGTGTCCTTAGTCGACGCGGGCGGACTGTGATGAACGGTCCGCTCGCAACAATCACACGCTTTGCGTACCCTGCTCGCAACCTCAATCGGATGCATTTCCAGAACACATCCGGTTCTATCAAGAATACTATCTTGCGTTTTCATGAGATTGGGGCTAGTTTTTAGGCACAGGTAAGCCGCCGTCTGGAGGCAACATGCGAGGCATCGATTTCGTAACAAATAAACGGGGACGGAAGACCGCGGTGCTTATTGACCTGAAGCGACATGGTCAGCTGTGGGAAGACTTTTATGATAGTGTCATCGCTCGAAACCGAGCCCGCGAACCACGAGAGCCTCTGGATGCCGTGAAAGATCGTCTTCGCCGCCTAGGCAAGCTCCGTGGCTAAGTATTCCATCGCTTTTGCCCGGTCGGCGCGCCGCGAACTGGAAGTTCTCGATACCTCAGTCATATCCCGCATCCTCCCCAAGATCGAATCCCTTGGCATCAACCCTCGTCCGCACGGTTCGCGCAAACTGACTGGCGAGAAGCACCTGTGGCGTATTCGTATCGGCGATTATCGAGTCATTTACTCAATTCTCGACAAAGAACGACGCATCGACATTACCGCCGTACGTCATCGCCGGGAAGCTTACGACTAGGGAGCAGTGCAGGTCATAAAAACCCTGCGACAGAGAATGAGGAGCGGGCTTTAATCTGTAAGCTCCCCACAACCAACACTCCGCGGTAATAGTGCAGTCTGCGAACATGCAATCCTCAAATTATGAGTAGGGCTCTCTGCCCGGATCAGACTGAGTAACGCATCGTCTCCAAACATTTCGATGCCGTTTTGCATTACAAAAAACGCATCAATTCCAACAAACCGTTCAGGCCGATACACCAGTCCGCCGAATGAGTTTCAATCCTTGTTTTGATGGAACTGCCTTTCAAACTTCTACCGCGATCTACTCCCGCTCGTGGTGGGGACGGTTTCAATCCTTGTTTTGATGGAACTGCCTTTCAAACCGATGGACTCGCCGCGCAGGCATGGTAGCGGATGCTGTTTCAATCCTTGTTTTGATGGAACTGCCTTTCAAACCGGCACGAGCGAAGACACCCCGTTTCTCACCATCCAGTTTCAATCCTTGTTTTGATGGAACTGCCTTTCAAACCGATGACCTTCACGAGATACAACGGGAGCTTGATGGAGTTTCAATCCTTGTTTTGATGGAACTGCCTTTCAAACCCTGGTGGGTTGACGCCAGGTCGCGCAGAGCAGCTTCGTTTCAATCCTTGTTTTGATGGAACTGCCTTTCAAACCGCATATGGGCGAGTCCGTGACGATTCAGCGAGTACGGTTTCAATCCTTGTTTTGATGGAACTGCCTTTCAAACAGCCTATGACCTGGACTACACTGCCTGAGAAATATCTGTTTCAATCCTTGTTTTGATGGAACTGCCTTTCAAACCGGACGCGGCACCGGCAAACGAAACGGTTGGGCACAGTTTCAATCCTTGTTTTGATGGAACTGCCTTTCAAACCCGAATTTGTCGGTATACGTAGAATTTTTGACGTCCGGTTTCAATCCTTGTTTTGATGGAACTGCCTTTCAAACCGCTCTCGACCCAATAGGCGCACACAAACACGAACTTGTGCCGCAATCAGCCGGCTCATTTTTGTGTCCTGGCTTCTCCTTTTCGACCACTTCATGGGGCAAAATCGCACCTCCTTTCATCGCTCGGCGACCCTAACCGACACTCCTACAAGCGTTTTCCAGTCTCTCCTCACTTCACGCAAATATTTCTGTAGCAACAATCCAGGCATCGCACGGCATGGGGGGTGCGTTTCGGAAAATGCCCTCGCTGAATGATGCCCACAATATCCTTCACCATGGCCGTGGCTTCCCGTCGCTCGCGCTCCCCGATCTCGATTTCTTTGACGACGTTGCCGTTCCGCACATAGCAGACATATCCCCTGGTTACGCGCGACTGGTACGTGTCCTCAATCATCATTCCATAGAGGATGACTTGATACCGGTGCGTCCGATACACCGCGTCTTTGAACTCCGTAAACTTATAATCCAATGGAGCCAATGTTCCATCCGACAACTGGAGCACCTCATCCACTTTCCCTTTCAGGTGATACCGGTCTGAGACTAGATACACATCCACGTCCTTCGCGATGCAGCCGAGCTTCTTTCTCACATAGTCCGGATTCCGAATCTTCCGATGTTCGTGAACCTCCCGTCCCTTCAGCACGATAAAGCGCTGATCCTCATGCTGCGCAATGCCCAAACAGTTCATGAAATAGATGAACCGAGGGCAATAGAGGTACTCGATCACCTCCGATGGGGTGATGTAAACGCCTTGTGTCTCCGAGGTATTCATGCGGCATCAGAAAAACTTCGCCAGCACCTCGTCAGACACCAATGCCTTATCGAAGGCTTGCCCGAGCAGTTTCACCTTCTTGAAATCCTCGTCGCACATCGGGAACATGTAGAGCGAGTCCTTTTCCAGCGTCATCAGTTCCGCACACTGGAGCGCCAAGGCGTCCATCTGGTTACGTTCCAGATTCCCGAGAAACACACTCTTCTGGACTCGGTACAGCCCGGCTTCCTTACACGCCTTCGCGATCTTCGTCCGCTTCGGCGTCGCCGACACATCGTACACCACCCATGTCAGCATCCCCGGCCTCCTTAATCAGCTCATTGGCAATCCGGTGACATTCAAACTGGATAATGTCCCGCTGTTTGATATTCCGGTTCCGATAGCGGACGCTGGTCTCGAAGGTCTCGTTCAGCGCCTCGATCAAGGCCGCCTTCCCCTCCTTGGCCAGCGTCAACCCGCCGGGCACCTGCTCAAACCACTCCTGTTTCACCTTCCGGCCCGTCATCAAGTACACGACCGTCTGGTCCGCAAGGTATCGAAACATCTCCATCAGGTCGAAGACCAGCGACTTCTTGTTGTAATTGTCCGTGTGCACGAAGCCCACATAAGGGTCGAGACCCGCAATCAGGCAGGCCTTCTCCACCATCGAGTAGAGCACGCCGTAGCCATAGTTCAGCAGGCAGTTGAACTCATCCTTGGCAGGCTGACGCGAACGTCCGTTGAAGCGATACCGTTCCGGCAGGATAAAGCTGAGCGCTTCGAAATAGGTTCGACCGGCGGCGCCCTCCAACCCCATGATCGTGCCCCGCTGCTCCTCCAGGGTGCCCGTCAGCGCAGTGAGCTTCTCCCGCCCCTCCGCCAGACGTCCCGCAAAGACCAGCACCTCCGCCTCCTTCTCAGGCCGCGCATGCCCCAGCTTTTTGAGGAACTCGGTTTGTCGGTCGAACTTCGCCGCAATCCATTCTTGCGCCAGCGCCAACCCGCGCGCATCGTCGGCATATTCCAGTTGGCGACGACGGATCAGCGTCGTGCTGCCCAGCTTGGAATGCCACACCCGGCCGTAGGGATCGCCGTGCTCGTCTAGGAACAAGATATCGATGTTGTGGTCCATCGCCGCCTTGATGGCGTCGGTCGAAAGAAATGCGCCGGTCGTGATCATGATGCTGTCCACCTTGCGGACCGATACCTCGAAGATCTTCTCCTCGTTCTTGACGAGAAAGCAGTCGCCCTGCTTCCGGAGATAGGCGCCGAAGCTGTTGATGACCAGTTGCATGAGAGAGCTACTATTTGGGCAGACTCATTCCAACACCTCGTCGGGGAACAGGGCTGAAACCAACGCGCGCGCGTCGAGCAGCAATTGCTGAACATCCTCAAGCTCCAATCCCTCCCCGCCCAGACTCGGATACCGCTCAACCATATAAAAGGCAGAAACTCGCTCACATAAATCACGGAACGACTGTAGGTTCTGATCATGGATCGCGGCCTCATCCAACAAACTTTGCAGCGTATGCACTTTCTTGAGCTTCCAGCCGCGTGCCAACAAATACGCCTTGAGAAACTTCTCCAACGCCTGCTGTAAAAAGAGACCCGCGCCGTCGGCATCGCCATCGGCCAACATCACGTGGATGCGATGCCAATCTTGCCGAGCAACCATGCGCCAGTCGGCCGGGTAGAGAGACTCTTGCCGCGGGCTCACAGATCCACCCCTGTTCCAACCACCTCCGCAATGAATTGATCGCCGCGATCCAGCCGCGATTGAAGCTCCTTCGCCGTCAACACAATCGGCGCCAGCGGCAAGGTATAGCTGAGTTCCCGCACCGTTCGCAGCACCGAAGCCGAGCGTTCATAGAACCGCTCGCTGGTTTCGGCAATGATCAGCAGATCAATGTCGCTGTGTTCTGTGGCCTCGCCGCGTGCCGCCGATCCGAAAAGGATGACGCGCATGGCTCCATAATCTCGACGCAACCGATCGGCAATGGTTTTCAGTCGATTCCGGTCCGCAGTTGTCGTTGCCGGTGTTGTCATGTTGTGTCTTTCATCCGTTCACTACAAAGCTCGGTCATTGTCCGATTTCGTTCACAATTGTCGGGCCGCGCCTTGGTCAGGATACCGAAACCACCTGCGCGACAGCCGACCCCACCAGCACACGCCCTACCCGGGGGGCTTTGGGATACTCGACCCCCGCCACTCGCAGCAGCCCTTTCAGCGCCATTTCCACCGACTCTTGGCACTTTCTGACAGTTCGGTGAAAGTGACCTTGCTCCAGGGACATTTCCGCTTCGGCGAGAATGACACGAGCATCCTCGATATAGGCGCGTCCGAACTCGCGGTTTGTCATAACTCAATCACCTCTCCGAACCGCAGCCCCGGCTTCAGCAGCCAATAGTAGGTGCCGTCGTCGAGAACGATCTTTCGAGAGCCCAGCGTCTTCATTCGCGCACGGAGCTGATCCAGTTTGGCCCGAACGGTTCCGTCGTCATGAAGCAACACCGCATCCTCTACCAGATACAGAAAGATCGGCTTCGTCTCTTGAAACTCCTCGGGGGTGTAGAGAATGGCCGCCACGTCGGGCGTATACCCGCGTCGAATCAGATCCGCATACGGGGCGCTCTGCCGGAGCCGCTCCAACACCGGGCCTAGAAGCTGATGACGCCGATAGCGACTCACCGGCAACTCACTGAGGACCAGGCACACATCTACATCGCTGTCGGGACGCGCCGTGCCCCTCGCCACCGAACCGAACACCAGCAGCGACCGCACCCGATCGCCGAATTCCTCCCGCAGCAACCGAAGCAACTCCTGGATCAACGGCTCATACTCTCCTTGCATTCCCATGTCCCTTCTCTATCCGTTCTCCGCCCGCTGCACCGTCCCGAATCCGCGCGAAACCGATTTACCGAGGCCGATGACAGTGCCTTGATCAAAAGACGGCTAGGCTCTCTTCTTTTTCAAACCTGGCACCCAGCGTCTTATCGTATTCCATCCGACAAAAGGTAATCCCATCGATTTCCTCACGACAGCGCTTCACGTACCACCAAGGCATCTTCACTTCGTAACGCCTCCGTTCCCTAGGATGCACACCTAGAACCTCATCCCGAAACTGGAACGGGATCACCGAGACCTGATGGTAAGACTCCAACCGTGTGAGGAGCTTATCTTCTCCCAATGTGCGGTCCAGTACACCAGCAAGTCGTGCCTGGACTTCCCGTACCGTGACTTGTGCTGCCTGGAATACAGGATGATCTCGCGGATCAACTCCAGCATAGACCTTCTCTACCATTTCAATCAGGTCCCGTTCGGTCACAAGACCTTGCCGGCCGCTGAATGTCCGCCAGCTCCGTTCTAATAGTGTGCTAAGTCCTTTTTGCTCGGTGCGAACATCATCAAAGTAAATTTTCTCACTCCCCTTAGTTGCACGATAAATGTGGACTTCACCAGGAACATGACGCCGGAGCCGGTTCACTCGGCCTGCGCGCTGCGCCAATGCATCCGGCGGAGCACATTCCGTAAACATGACGTCATAATCAATGTCGAGGGCCACCTCTACGACCTGTGTGGCCATCACGAGACGAGGGCCAGGCGCTTGGATTGTCACTTCTTTATCAGCCCGATCCCTAAGGATGAATTTTGAGTGGTAGCAGACTGGCTGATACTGTGAAAGCATTTCCGCAAGTTCTTGGCATTTCCCTACCGTGTTGACGACAACCAAGACTCGGTAGCTATCTCGGACATGCTTAATGATCTTGTCCAGATCTTCTTCTATCCATAGATCATGTACCGTAAACCAATTTCGTGCTGAATCGAGCAATTCCGAATCGCGAATGGTGTCGAATCGAGAGGACATTCCAATCGCTTCTTTTAAGACATTCGCCAACATCACAGGCAAAGTCGCACTCATTATGAAAAATTTTCCCCCAGCTAAAGTAACTTCACGAATCATCTGAGTGATGAGAGCCAGTGTGTATGGATCATACGCATGAATCTCGTCGAGCACGATAGCAGCATCCATGGCAGCCCAGGTCTTCAAGGGCCATCGCCCACCGTGCAGTAAGGAGGCAAGGAGTTGGTCCACCGTCGCAACAGTAACTGGTGTAAAGCAATGCCTCTCAAACAGGACTGATTGACGATACTCACCACTGTCCGCCTCGCTTTCCTCGCCACTCTCCCTCGAAAGATCAGCCAATGAGTGAGAAAGCCCCACGGCAATCTTGTGCTTTGCAAAAAGACGCTCTAAGCGAGCATGGATCGCGTCTGCGGTCACCATTGTCGGCAATAGATAGAGAAGCTTACCTACAGCTCTGGTTTCGATCTGCTTACAGGACCACAGAACTGCCGCCTCCGTCTTCCCAGACCCGGTAGGGGCGACAGCAATCACATGACCGGTGGCCTCGGCACATTGTTCTTGAAAGGGTCGAAAACCTTCAAACACGCCTCTTTTCGCTATAATTTCAGACTCAATGGAGGTTCTCATCAACACGGCCAGTACTGTCGCACGGCTTTGGACTACGACTGTCATCGGATTCAGACTTGCGGACGCCCACCAATCGGAGATCATCAGAAGGCTTTTCAGCACGGCAAACAACGGACGAGTCTCTGCCCATCGATGCGGCAGGCGCTGGACCACAAGATCAGTAATAGAGAGCGCCCCTACCTTTGTTTTACATATCCCCAGTGGTACAAGAGGCAATTCCCACCCTCTTCGGTTAAACAAGTTACGGGCAACATCGAAAGCCTGCTCTGCACCCCCTTCAACCCAACCGAGAGTCCCATTGAAGGATGTCTCGCGAACGAAAGATGCCAACTCACCATCCACCGGCTTATGGTGGCCCAAAACAACCAGCGCTTCTAAGCAGGCATCTGGCGCATCCGGAAAGAGAGGGCCCGCCACCTTCTGTAACAAGGCCGACGCTGCTGCAACGAAAGGAAATGAAGCATATTCATGACGAAAATTGCTCTGTCTGGCTTTTGCCAAAGCCACATCGCTCGCCCGCATCATCTCCTGGAACGCGACCGTCATCTTCCCGATGTCGTGAAATACTACTGTCAGCAGCGAACTCATCAGCAGCCGATCAACTTTGACGCCTCTGTTTTCACACACGCGATGGATGAGGCCGGCATGCTGTTCTGCAATTTGACACCAGGCTGAGTACACCGCTTCCAAGTGTTCGCCGTATGTCTGACGCGGCTCTCGCTTCGCTAAATACTGTGTCGTGGTCATGAAACGGCTATGGCCTCTTCGCCGACGTGGTAAGCATCAACTGGGTCCGCAAGGTGTATGCGATTCCCAATAAATGAGAATGGCCCACGAGCCTCGACTTCGCGACGACCTCCTTCGTATGCGAAACGCACCGGAAGATGCGCCACCCATGGTGCCCGGACAGACTCGATGATTGGGCCACGGAGCACAGCCGGATCAGGTCGGTAGCGGCCAGCGCCCGTGATGTCGCCAGGGATCACACAAAACTGAAATATAGTCGTCGGTGTTATATTGGCATTTCCAATCAGCAGCGTCTCCCGTACTTTAAGCAGGCTATCACTTGGGCCTGCTGTGAGCGCATACACTGGATCCTGAAAACCGCTGACTATTTGCTCAGCAACGGAAGCATCCTCTGCGGCGTAAACCAGTGTCGTCACAAGATCAATCAGGTGCTCGCGCAAGAGGACATCGGAGATTACTTCCGCCGTTTTGATCTTTCGATACTTCCACAAATCCTTCATCTGTCCACGATGGCGGACTGCGACACCCATCTTAACTTGATGCGTTTCAACCCACTCTTGAGCTGATTCTGCGGTCAACCCAAGGGCGGCCCCAAGAAGACCCACCAGCGTGGTCCGAGGCGGTAGCGGCAAGGTCTTGTGAAAAGTGTGTGCTTCCGGAAGCCGGAAAGAAGCACTTTCGGCAAACGCTTTGACAACAGCTAGATACATTGCATCACGTTCCGTAATAGCCGGTCACCCAGTCCTGCATTTTCTGGAATGCATCCCCCAGTGTGACCGTGTTTTCAGGCACTGGATCAAAGCTTCCCGTGCGTACCCCGTAAATGTGGTCTATGATTATTGCCCGATGGTCAGACAAGACTTCAGAAAGCGCCGAAGTCTGAAGACTCCCATTGTGGAGTTTGACCGACTCCAGAAAGATAGGAGCCTTGACCTGCGTGGCCGCTCCCGCTACGAATTTGGGAGAGATGTCGGCGAGAAACCGGCTTTGCCGACCGGAAGTCCAGAGGTTTTGTACAGCCACCAATAGCGCCGAGACGCGCTTGGCACGATCGGGCTTTGAAAGTCCTTCCTTCTCAAACCCTTCCCCACACCCCACTCTATCCAACTCAATCAGAATCGTTCCTCGGTACAGGCCGGAGTGAATCTCCGTTTCAAAGATATTCGGGTCACCTCCTGCTTTTACACTCATATAGTTGGTGCCGAAATCGAGATCACCCTGGTAGGCATCCATTGCCAAAAGCGGGGAGACACGCACCGGAGAGGTCCGCTTCTTAGTACCTCCCTTCGCCCCTGCGTCTCCCTTTGTACCTTCCATATATCCAAAGAGGTCGTCATCAATGTAAGTCTTAGGATCTTGAAGGGTTGTGGCTGCCCCCTTTTTCTGGGTCGCCGCAACTCCCTCTGAAAGCGGGTGCCCAAGATCAGCCAGCCGTTCGCGCAAAGCCCGCCTCACGGCCTGCGACGATACATAGGGGAAAGCCTTTGGCCCCTGTGCTGTCTCACGGGTCAACTTCTTGATATTGACGATGTTATCGGCTTCTTTATCACCACCGTTTAAACTTGCAAATGAGACAGGCGTCAAATAGGTCACAGTCAGTGATTTGGCTTGTTTAAAGTCCTTGCTCATTGTCCTGAACCTCCTTGGTCTCCTTTATTGGGCAAACCGGCATGAAAGGCATTGAAAGCCGCAATCAAACAGAATCCTCGGAATTCTTCAAAGTTACCCGGGGTAAGTACACCTTCATAAATCTCTTTTTTCACAGACAGGCCATAACGATGCTGCAGTCGAGGTATCTCATTGACAAACTCAGCCAACGTCCGCGCCTTGCGCAGGCGAAAGAGACTACCTTTAGCCCGTCCCTCATGCTCATCCTTACTCTTAACCCTCCCCGCAAGAGCTAAGCCGATCTGCTTTCCAAGCGATGCGGCCGTGGCAACCATTTCGGAGTACATGGGTTCCTCCTTGTGACGGATACGTTCATAGAGTTGGGTGAAAACGTTCAGGTCATTACCAGCATCGCCCTTCTTACTCACAAAGACACTGACAACGGATACGATAGGTTGTCTAGTCAAAATGCTCCTAAGAATCAGATCCCGATCCAAGGTGCGGCTTTCAGCCTTTGCATCGTGATCCACTAAAACCTTTGCAACGCGGGACAAATCGATCCCTTCTCTTTCGGCTCGATTGAATAAACGGAACAGATAGGCAACATCATCAAAAAGCCAAGTGTCAGTCACCATCATAGTATTTCCCTTGCTGGTCGCACTCATAACAGCAAAAGACACTGGCGCATCTTCCTGGACAAGCTCATATAGCTCACTCAGAAATGTATCGGCCTCAGAACGAGTGCCTGCTGCATGGCGAAGGGTTTTTCGGTAGACAGTATGGAGAAAAGCCATGCATGTTTCTGCTGGGTGTGTGAAATAGCCTCCCAGCTCGGTCTCGAAATTCCGATACCAGTTGGGCTCGAACTCAGCCGCCCGCATGAGTGGCTGGTAAACCTGTTTTATCTTCGTCAGGCTGGAAGCGAAAGGGAAAAATAAGTGAAGTCGATCTCCTGCCCACATGAAAAACCCAAGCACAGGAACAAACTTGGCTACAAAGGCGCACCGCCAGCACGCTTTGCTAGGATCTCCGCCTTCTGAAAAGAACCCCAAAGTTCCTGACTCACCAGTCACCAACGGAAAAACCGTCTGACTGACTGACTCCAGGGCGACGGCCTGCTGCCCACACAGAAAACATGTCCCTTTCGGCTTTCCAGCTCCAATTTTGATCGCAACCTTCGGACGGACTTGATTCGGTCCATTCAGCAGAAGACCAGCGGTCGTCACATCAAGCCCATGCTGGTCCAAGAATTCGTCAAGGCGAACCTGAAGATGCCGGTGCGTATTTGGTAGCCGTGCCCGAACTTTTTTCTGCTTTTTTCCTGAGAAGACGATTTCTCGTTTTTCTTTGGAGGCCCAATCAATAGTTTCAGCTACAGGTCTAGGCGCTTTGTCATAGATAAGCGCCGCAACGCCCTGGGCCTTCCGCTTGGGAAAGGCCACAAATTGGTCTTTCTCCTCGTCGAAATAAAAGTTATATGTCGCGCGGTCTTCTTTTTGGAATCTGGTTGAAACGTTGTAATAGCGAGCTACCAACTTTGAATAGACGTGCTGCAGCAGATCCTCAACGGAATGCATTGATCCCGTAAGCGTTAGCTGCTCAGGCGTCAGGATTACCGATACTCCAAAGCGATCATCCATGCGTGCATTACCATCAAACTCACCTTCCTGAGGCGGAGCGTGCACCTGTCCCATGATTGTCTGGTATAAACCCACGATCCCGCAATCGTTCCAGAACTGATTGAGTCTTGGGAATGTAACGGTAATTCCGTCCGTCATTTCAGGACTCATGCAATTCTCTCAACTGCGCCGAAGCCGCGGGCGCTCTGCTTGCCTATTCCCCAAAGCGGCGGAATCCAGAAATTCGTGCGAAATCGACCTAAGAAACCGAGAAGCACGACCCCGGGCTTGAGAATCACTTCCATTGGCTCATCGACCTTCACCTCGGCGGATATGGGACCCGGAACCGCATAGCCCAATGCCTTCGACAGAGACAGCAAGTTGCCAATAAGAACTTTTCGCAGAACCGTGCGGGCTTCCTCTTTGCGCTGAAATCGCGTCGATTCAAAGCGGGAATGATTTTCTTCATTGAGAGCTACCCAGGGCGTCACAAATTTGTACTCGAAAGACGCATCGGCTAGCCCAAAGGGAACCGAGCGAATGATACGGTCCATGGAAATGACATCCAGCCATCTCGTCCCAAGCCGTAATCGCGCGGGGGGTTGGGCTAACTGGAGAAGAAAAGCCCCTTCTTGCACTCCCACGACCAAGCCTTGTCCGTTCAGAACCTTGTATTGAATTCGAGGGTGTCCATAGACCAGTCCACGTGGCCCATGGCCGTGGAACTCAGGCCGGTTGGGATATAGCCACGCGAACACTCCACGAAGGTATCGCGCATCCTGCGGCTCCAAACGTTCACTGCACGTGATGGTCACAAAGGTCTGTTCAATGGACTTGGCTTCTACTGTTGGTGCGATAGCCATGTTCACCACTCTGTCCGTTACCGAAGGCAGGCATCAAACTCGCCCCCGACACGCTCCGCCAATCCCTTGAGCGCATTCCCTTCCCAACCTTCTCCCTCAAGGGGCGAGGAAGCCTGACGTCTCTCGCGCCATGGCAAAAACCATGATGCCCGCGTTCCGCAGGACGGATACATCTTTCCACTTAAGAAAGCAATATGGCTATGATTCAAATGGAGGCATTTCCGGCTTTTTTCTCCAGCCGAGGCCCCTCCGATGGCGCAAACGACACTGCGAGGTCGTACCATGGATTAAAATGAGCCTCCGCCCCTGTGATGCCGTTTCGCCTCGCCGGCTGGTGAGAATGTCATCTCAAACTCGATTCGCTGCCCAGGCGGGGGCGGTTGATGTCCGCGCGCAAATGTTCATCGAGGTGATGGATCGCAAACGACCCGTCGTCGTTCCGCCGCACATGGGCAAGGTAGCTTGGAGATGGAAATCCTGACCGGTCAGATACCGGGTCGTGATCCATAATGGAATGACTCACTGAGATGACAGGGACGATTGCCGCTTCTCGATGAGACATGCGTTAATGTCCCGGATCGGCCTGGAATGTCCGGAGACTCGTATGTGCGCACCCTTGGGTTCGGTGCAGGATAGCCCTTTCTCGTTTCAAAATCACCTGTATTTGTACCAAACAATTAGGGACACGGTCTTAGGAGAGCTTCGAGCCCTTCAAGAAATCCGGGCGTTATAGGTACTTCTTGGAGAAAAACGACAGGGGACACATCAGGAGGATGATTTATTCGCCTTGGATGGGGATATACATGACGTTGCCTTGGCGGTTCACAAGCAAGAGAGCGAGATCCGTAGGTTTCAATGGGTCGGCGAGGCGTTGGAGGATTGCAAAGCTGTTCACATGTTGCCGGTTCAGTTCGAGTACCACGTCACCTGGTTGCAGGCCGGAGGCTTCAGCTAAGCTGCCTTCCTCGATATCCGTCACGACGACCCCACTATTCACCGGCAAATCCATTTGCCGTGCCAGAGGCGGAGTCACGTCATCGAAGACCACACCTGCGAGAGGGTGGACCGTCGAGGCAGTCGCCGACGCAGCCTGACTTTTCTTCGGACGTTCGCGCGGTGCTTCCTGAACAACCAGATCGGCTTGATACTGTTTTCCATCTCGGATGAGGTCCAGGCGATGTTTGCTGCCGATCGGCGATTGCGCCACCAGATTCCGGAGCTGGCCGCTGTCCATAATATCCCATCCATCGAAGCGCACCACCACATCGCCTCGTTTCAGACCTGCTCGCTCCGCCGACCCTTTCGATTGCACATCGGTGACGATCGCGCCCTTGACATCCGGAAGGCGAAAGATCTTCCCGAGTGGAGGACTCACGTCTTGAGTCGAGGCTCCCAGGAACCCCCGCACCACCCGGCCTGTCTTGATGAGACTCTGCATGGCGGCGCGGGCCATGTTGCTGGGGATCGCAAACCCGACCCCCACGCTTCCACCGGTCGGACTCGCGATCGCCGTATTGATCCCGACCAGCTCGCCCTGGATGTTCACGAGTGCTCCGCCCGAATTCCCTGGATTGATCGGCGCATCCGTCTGGATGAAGTCTTCGAAATCCGCCACACCGACATCCGCGCGACCGACCGCGCTCACGATACCGAACGTGACGGTGCGGCTCAATCCCAGCGGGTTGCCGATGGCGAGCACGAAATCGCCGACCGCCAAATGGCTCGAGTCCCCCCAGGTCGCCGTTGGAAGATTCGATGCATGGATCTTCACCACTGCCACGTCGGTCTTCGGATCCGTTGCGACGACCTTCCCTTTGTATTGACGGCGATCCGCCAGGATCACTTCCACATCGACGGCATCGGCCACGACATGGTTATTCGTGATGATGTAGCCGTCCGGCGAGACGATCACGCCCGACCCCTGTCCATACTGCCGGCGCGCCGGCGGTTCTTTGAACAGGCCGAACGGCAAGGCTTCGTCGCTGAAGGCCTGGTCTCGCACCATCACGGTCGAGGCAATGCTGACGACAGCCGGAATGACTTTATTGGCGGTAGCCTTAACTTGGCTCTGTAAATCGTGGCCGTTCGTCGTCGGTATCTGTTGAGGGCCGGCCAGTCCGGAACCCGAAGTCATCAGACCGACGAGAATTCCCCCCGCGATGCTTTGCATCGCTATGCGTCTACTGCATTCCACCACTGCGCCTCTAGCGGGATGTTGTGTTTTGAAATCATCGAAAGACCGTGCGCCAGCCTATCACGCAAGACAAGTGGACGCATGCATAATTGTAAGCGACGGTCAGCGGACGGCTAGATTCTCACTGACCCATCTTATCCCTTCTGCGGGCATGATAGTACCTTCCGTCAGGCAGCGTGTAAATACTGAGCCGACGTTAGAAATGGCCTACAGCGGTTCCGATGCCGCCGGTGGCGAGTTGGTCGTCCAGCGTGCCTGTGTGTTACGATCATTTACGCCTGTCCATCACTCCATTCTGTCTTGAATGAAGCTGACCATAGCCAAAGAGGTACATAATGATGCGTCTCGCTAACTTCATCGGCTCTGTTTTGTTGACAACGACTGCAGGAATTCTGATCTCCCCCGGGCATGCCGAAGAAAGTAAGTTTGGAACTCCCAAGGGGGATGAAGGCACCAGAATTTTCAAAGCCACTGAGCACCCCCATTACAGCGGCGAATTTCGCCTCAAGGGTGATCGGGCGTTCCTCGTTGGGAGCATGAGCGATACGACGCCATGGGACCACCTGGACTATGCCGGCCAACGTCTAAACTCTGTGAAGGGAACAATCGACATCGAGGTGAACGAACGGACCAATACGGGGCGCGTGGTGGCCGAGTTTGTCGAGGGAGCTGACCGGTATCGGATTGTCTTTGATCGATTTGCCGCGAAAGCTCCATTTCAAGATGGAGGCATTGCCACCAGAATCTATGAACATGGGGACTCCAACAACGGCGATCCGCTGTATCCGAAAACTTGGTTGTACTTGGGCGGCTGGGGCACCGCGACGATGTATAAAGATGACCAGGTGCTTTACAAGGACTATGACGCGCACTTTATGGTCATGGAGCGTTCTCGCGACCCTAAGACCCATGAAGTTCGATATCCCGTGAAACGCACCTTGCCCGGCGGCGAAACCGATCCGGCTGCCATGGAGATCGACCTGTGGGTGCGATCCAAGGAACAAAACACAAACAATTTTCCTCCATTTGAAACGTTCGTCCATCTTTGTTGGGAAGAAGTCACCTGGCGATAAGTGATAAGCATGGTGCCTATAAAACGGTGCTCATCGATGGACCAGGATATCTACCTGGATCTCGAAGTCTTGATTCGTATCACGTCAATGGTCTAACTTTTCGTCAGAATTCCCTGATGATACGGAATCCAGCTACCCGGATGGTGAGCCGTCCTAAATCGAGATCATGTTCGGACGTATAGGGATTGGCGTCTCGCCATGCGCTACGACCGTAGCGCCCACACATTCTTCTCGGCGATCTGCATCGCCGTAACCGTCGTCTTCTACCTCAAAGAATGAGTCCTGAGCCTAGAACCTATAACGAAGTCAATCCCCAGAAGCTCAGCTGAGCACCCATAAAGACTCGGATGCTGACTGCTGTGAGAGTCCTCTGGACTTAGGCGCTCAAAATAAGCACACTCAGCACCGTTCTCTCGATCACTCACAATACCAATAGATGAGGACAATGTTATGGAAGTACTCGTGCTCATCGCACTGATTGTACTCAATGGTGTGTTTGCGATGTCTGAGATCGCCCTCGTGACGGCACGCCGCAGTCGTTTGGCGGGTCTTGCGGCCGAGGGTGATCGATCCTCGGAAATTGCCATGCGCCTGAGTTCGGACCCTACCCAGTTTTTGTCCACGATCCAGATTGGTATCACCGCGATCGGCATCTTGAACGGGATCGTCGGTGAAGCGGCGCTGGCGGCACCGTTCGCCGTCTGGCTGCAAAGCTTCGGCATTGAGCAACAGCTGAGCGAACTCGGCGCGACGGTTCTGGTGGTCGTGTGCATTACCTATGTTTCTATTGTGGTGGGCGAGTTGGTGCCGAAGCGTATCGGTCAGTTCAATGCCGAGGGCATTGCCCGACATGTGGCTCGTCCTATCTCGGCGTTAGCTATCGTCTCACGCCCGTTCGTGCGCCTCCTGTCCTACTCGACTGATGGAATATTGCGATTGATTGGCATACGTGATCTTGGCCGTTCGAATGTCACCGAGGAAGACATCCATGCCTTGCTGGAGGAGGGCTCAGAATCCGGCGTGATCGAGAAACACGAGCATGACATGGTACGCAACGTGTTCCGTCTGGATGACCGCCAGATCGCTTCACTCATGATTCCGCGCGGCGACATTGAGTATCTGGACATCACTCAGCCCCTGGAGGCCAATCTCAGGCATGTCGCCGAATCCAACCACTCGCGTTTTCCGGTGTGCCGGGGTGGGCTCCATGACATCCTTGGGGTGATTGAAACAAAGCAACTGTTGAACCAAATGCTTGAAGGCGGTGTGATTGACCTGACGACACAACTCCAGCCGTGTGTCTATGTGCCTGAATCGCTGACTGGGATGGAGTTGCTGCAACAGTTCCGTGCCTCGGGCACCAATATGGTATTAGTCATCGACGAATTCTCTGAAATCTTAGGTTTGGTTACCTTGCAGGATGTACTGGAAGCAGTGACCGGCGAACTCACGCCTCGCACTGCTTCAGAGGCAATGGCCGTGCAGCGTGAAGATGGTTCATGGCTGTTGGATGGACTGATTCCCATCACGGAGCTGAAAGACCTTCTTCATCTCGAATCCGTACCGGACGAAGATAAGGGTCGATACCATACGCTCAGCGGCATGATGATGTGCCTGCTAGATCGTCTGCCAGGGACCGGGGATGTCGGTGAATGGGAACATTGGCGGTTTGAAGTGGTCGATTTGGATGGGAGACGGGTCGACAAGGTCTTAGCGAGCCGCTTACCAGAGCGCGCTGAACCTGAAAAATAGCGTGGATTCGTCACAATCATCCCACGGCGGACGCATCGTCTTGACGGGAACGATAAACCCATGGGGGGAATCGGCATCGGATCCCTCAAGAGGCCTCGGTTCGCCTCACGCGCCTCTTCTTCCAGAAGTTTGATGTCCACATCGGAGGAATGGCGGCACAACCACCAGGCCCACCCCGCCTTCACGAGGATTGCAGGATGCACTCCTTCTACCCTCATGCTACCTCATGTCCTCGGAGCATACATGATGACAATCATGCCGCCCAAACAGAGCAGGGCTCCTATCACGTCATAGCCATCCGGCCGATCCCCATCCATACCCCAGCCCCACAACAAAGACAACACGATGAACATTCCGCCGTACGCCGCATAGACCCGCCCGAAGTGAGCCGGCTGCATGGTGGGAATGATGCCATACAGGATCAGCACCACGGCACCGATGGCGGCGTACATCCAGTGTTGGCCCTCTCGAAGTACCAGCCATATCAGATACCCACCGCCGATTTCACACAGTCCCGCGAGCACAAACAGTCCTAATGAACTAATGACAGACATTCTTGCGTCCTTTCAGAAAGGACTCGGCTACCGTTATGAGACCGCTATTTCGGGTGAATTCAAACACCAGACGGCTGACTCTCTTTATGGACAACCAGCGCGATCGCACAAGCGGCACACGTTGCCCCCACATAGAAGGTGAATTCCGCACCGAATTGGTCCCAGACGATGCCCGCAAGCGCGCTTGCGAGTAGCAGGGCCAACCCGCAGGCCAGGTTGAAGAAGCCGTAAGCCGTACCCCGCAGATCGGCGGGTGACGTATGGGCGACCATGGCCGCCAGCAAACCCTGCGTCATCCCCATATGTAGCCCCCACAAGGAAACGCCCAATAGCACAATACCCCAGTGATCGTTCATGGCCAAAACCCAATCAGCGGCAATCAGGACAATCAGTCCTAATACGAGCAGCCTCGTATGGCTCATCGTATCGGAGAACTTGCCGAACGGGTACGCCGATAGCGCATAGATCAGATTCATTGCAACCATGACCAGAGGGACAAAGGCGATGGGCATTCCCCCCTGCTGAGCGCGAAGGACAAGAAACGCCTCGCTGAACCGTGCCAGCGTGAACACCGATCCGATTCCCACCACCCACCAATAGGCGGAGTCGAGTCGTTGGAGATTATCTCTTCGAATCGGGTTCGTCCCCGTCTCGGTTTGACGGCGCGCAGGCTCTCGGACCCCGAGAACCAGGAGTACCACGGCCATCACCCCTGGAATGGCGGCTACCCAGAACACTGCCCGAAAGTTATTGGCCCACAGAAGCATCAGTCCAACGGCAACCAATGGGCCAAAGAACGCGCCGGCGGTATCCAGCGACTGCCGCAAGCCGAACGCTGCGCCTCGAAGATGCGGCGGCGCGATGTCCGCTACTAACGCATCGCGCGGTGCCCCCCGCACGCCTTTTCCGACCCGATCCAATAATCGTGCGGTTAATACCATGCCCACCCCCGGAGCGAGTGCAAAGAGAGGTTTGGTGAATGTACTCAAGGCATAGCCAAACACGGCCAGCGCCTTACGCTTTCCCAGATAGTCGCTCAGCGTGCCGGAGAATACTTTCACAATCAGCGCCAGAGATTCAGCCAATCCTTCGACAAGGCCGACGGCGATGGTGCTTGCGCCGAGGATCGTGACCATGAACAACGGCAGCAAGCTGTGAATCATCTCCGATGAGATGTCCATCAGCATGCTGACAATGCCCAACACCCAGACCCCAGAAGGAATATGGCGCGATGGACTTTGTAGATCTGGATGAAGATTCACTGGTCCTTGCCTCTCGTGGGAGTGGGAATACGAACGCTAATCCTCAGATCCGTATGCTCGATCGATACGCGTTCGATTGATGAGCGCACAGTCCACGATCCATGTTCTGTATGATGAGTGGCAGCATTTCTTTCTGCTGCCACGTCTCTCTCACGTCCGTGGCGCATACATGATGACGACCATTCCAAGCAGGCAAAGAACCGCTCCAATCGTGTCGAACCGATCCGGTCTGGTGCCGTCGAGACCCCAGCTCCAGAGCAATGAGAGCACAATGAACAACGCGCCATAGGCCGCATAGACGCGGCCAAAGTGAGTGGGTTGGACGGTGGGGATGATGCCGTACAGGATCAAGAGGGCAGTTCCGGCGACGGCGTATCCCCAGGGCGTCCCTCCCGAAACGAAAGCCAAACGAGGTATCCACCGCCGATCTCACAGAGTCCGGCGAGGCCAAAAAGAGCAATCGAAACCGGGATAGACATGGGAATCTCCTCCGATATCAAGGTGATCCAGAACAGCGGTCTTTACCAACTTCATGAACCAGGTGTTCGTGACCATCAAAATGTGAGCACTTTGTCAGCGTCCATGACCCACTGAGCCAATTGGCTCATCGTGCTGATTTCGGCGCCCGGGAGTAAGCCGAGATTGTGAATCCCTCGCCCTTCGGCGCAGGTTCCGCAAATCTTGACCTATACTCCTTTGTTGATGAGCGCTTTAAGCATCCGCTCGATATTGTAATAGCCCTGCGGCGTGGTTTGATTGGTCAGGGTGCCGGTCACGGCATCTGCCATCAGGAAAATGCGGATCGCGGCATCGGCGTGCTCCTGTTGTAGCTTCATGGCCAACCGAAGGGCGTTGTACACTTTTTCCGAGCCATACGGCGCATCATTGAGAATGAACAGCAGCGACATGGTTGACCTCGCTTGTGTAAGGTGCTGTGTATCTCGTGCTACAGGACCATGCGACAGATCCTCGAATCAACGCATTCGATTCAACGGATAGCCGCCTGGCGTGCCGACAAAGGGAAGCGTGAGGATGCCGACAAGAGTTTGACGAGCGGGATCTCTGAACTGTTCCAGACCAAGAGTCATGCCTTCATGACCTCCGACTGGTTCAACTCGGTATGTCCCTAACAGTCGATCCCACCACGACACGTTGAACCCAAAATTCGTATTGGTTTCCGTCGGCAAGATCGAATGGTGCACGCGATGCATATCGGGCGTGACGATCATCCACCGGAAGACCCGATCGAGTGCTGCCGGCATGCGCACGTTGCTATGGTTGAACATCGAGGTGGCGTTGAGAAGGATTTCGAAGCTCACGACTGCAGTTGCTGACGGGCCGATCATCGCCACTGCGGCGAGCTTGATGACCATCGACAGGACCACTTCAACCGGATGAAACCGGACTCCGGTGGTGACATCACAGTCCAGGTCGGCGTGGTGCATCATATGGAAGCGCCAGAACAAGGGCACCGCGTGAAAGAGCACATGCTGAATGTAGAGGACGAAATCCAGCATGATGACCGCCAGCACACCTTTGAACCAGAGCGGCGCGTTCACGTGATGCAGAAGCCCCCAGTGGCGGTCTGTCGCGAGGAGCGCCATTCCCACCGCCCCGGCTCCAAATAGGAAGCGCACGACCATGGTGTCCAAGAGCACCACCGACAGGTTGGCACCCCAGCGTGTCACCTTGGACATGACCAGCCGTCTTCGTGGCCTCCACACTTCCCAGAACGTCAGGAGCCCGAACACGATCGCAAACGCCGAGATCCGGGTGACCATTTCTGCTGGCATTCGTTGACCTCCTTATGAATTCCGCTGAGTTCAAGAATATTACACCGGTTGGCAATAGTGCGCCTACGTTGTCGTTCAACATCACACGATCTATGGGGTGAGAGCAGCAAAGATAAGCCTCAATTATCGAGTCCTTGCTGACTTTGGTCCCTCTGCACCCGGTCCGATCACTGCTCCACAGCCGGCAGCGTGGCGTGGTCAATTCCGAAGCGATCCTGTAACAGCTGCAGCAGGCGCCACAACACTGCATCACGATCCGCCCCAACAGAGACCACCACATGGGAACTCAGAGCGTCGAGGCCGGATGTGATGGCCCAAATACGCAGATCATGAACTTCTTTCACGCCAGTCGAGGTCTATCCTGTCTCGAGTCCTGTAAGGAGCCTCCAGTGCTTCACTGAGTAATGAACCATCCTGTTTCTTGATCAACACCCGTTGGGTGTTTAGCGTGTGCCGTAGCTCTAATCCTTAATGCGAATGAGGAGGCCATCGATCGTGCGCATGGTTAGGAATAGCATGATGCACTTCACCAGAAGCCGTGGCTGGGTCAATATGAATGGTGGCATGGGAAAGGTACCGCAGCTCATGCAGGAGATTGTGGCGCACTGCCTTGGCAATGTCATGGCCTTGTTCCACCGAGAGATCGGCCCTCACCGCAACATTGACCTCGGCATGGAGCCGATGGCCCAACCATCTGACTCGGACTTCGCTGACATCGCAGACCCCTGAGGTGTGATGGACCGCATGTGTAATCTCATCAATGACCTCGGGATCAATCCCGTCCAGCAGTCGCGTGAAGACGGCTTTGCCGGATTGCCATACGATGCGAACGAGGACCACCGTGATGACAAGGCCCACGATCGGATCCGCCAGCGCATATCCCAGCCAGACGCCGACCGCGCCCAACAAGACCGATAAACTCGTCAAGCCATCGGCCCGGGCGTGGTAGCCATCGGCGATGAGCGCAGTGCTGCCGATCTCTTTGCCTACTCGGATGCGAAAGATCGCCACCGCCTCATTGCCCACGCAACCAATCAGTGAGGCGGCGATCACAGCTCCCACATAGGAAATCGGCTGAGGGTGAAGCAGCCGTTGCACAGAAAGATAGCCCGTGATCCCAGCACTGATGAAGATGGTGCCAACAATCACCACTCCGGCTATGTCCTCGACACGCCCGTACCCGTAAGTGAATCGCCGGGTAGGTTTCCATTGTCCGAGCCTGAATGCGACCCAAAGCGGAATAGCCGTCAACGCGTCGCCAAGATTATGGATGGTGTCGGCCAGTAGGGCGACACTACCCGTGAGCCAAACCATCAAAACCTGCAACAGGGCCGTGGCGGTCAATCCGAGAAATGACCATTTCACGGCCCACATCCCTCGTTGCGTCGTAAAAAGCGCAGGATCGATCGCCCCGTGAGTATGCCCGTGTGTATCCCCTGATTGAAGAGAGGCATCTGACGGGCTATGGTGGTGGGACTCCTCGTTACGCATCTGTCGATCCTTCGCCGATGGTCTACTCCAATCCTTTATGGATTGTCTCACCGACTCTTCCATAGAATTCCCGTTCGGGCCACAAGGCTTCACCTGGGGGGTAATGCGCTACTGCTTCGTCGCCTGCCCCCGGTCATAGTTCATAGCGACCAATGATCTCTCCGCAATGCTCATGCGTGCCGGCTGCTTCCGGCGTCGTCCGATACTCCACCTTGATAACCCGATCATCGTGCACGATCACCATCGCCGTGCATCGGCGGTTTCCCTGCGCAGGCCAGAACCTCCGATTCTGATTTGCCGAGGAGCGTTTGCTTGGCTGTGACGTGACGAGAGGAAGGTGTTTCGATGCAGCCACTGAGCACGGCGGGAGAGAGAATCACAAACAGCGTGAATAAGACCAACGCACGAACGTCACGACAATTGAGCTTCATGTTGCCGTCTCTGGGTCGGAAACTGATTTGAGTACGGTTACCTCCGATGTGCTCTGTTGAACGATTCGTTGTTCCATCCACCGATACAACACCGGCATCACTACAAGGATCAAGGCTGTTGATGAAAACAACCCTCCGATCACGACCGTGGCAAGCGGCCGCTGTATTTCTGAACCGGGGCCGGTGGACAGCAGCAGGGGAAGGAGCGCCATCATCGCCACAATCGCGGTCATCAGCACAGGGCGCAACCGCAGAACCATGCCGGTCAACACCGCCTCATCCAACGGCATCCCCTGTTCCCGTAGTTGGTTGATATAGGCGATCTTCACGACCCCGTTGAGCACCGCGACACCGAACAACGCAATAAAGCCGACGGAGGCCGGAACCGACAGATACAGCCCGCCGAGCAACAGCGCCAGCAGGCCGCCGACCATCGCAAACGGAATCGCGAGCAGAATCAGCGCGGCTTGTCTGAGGTTTCCGAAGGTAAAAAAGAGCAACAAAAAGATCAAGACAATGACCAGCGGCACGACAATGGCCAGCCTTGCCATGGCCTTCTGTTGGTTTTCAAATTGGCCGCCCCAGGTGACATAGTACCCGGGCGGGAGCTGTACCTGACGGGCAACTGCCGCCTGTGCCTCTTCGACCGCGCCGACGAGGTCACGCCCGACTACATTGGCTTCGATCACAATCCGCCGGCTCGCATGCTCACGGCTGATCTGCGCCGGTCCTTCTACAATTCGAATGTCGGCCAGTTCGCGAAGGGGAATACGGGAGCCATCCGGCGCGGTCACCCAGAGCGCCGCAATCGTCTCCACATCGGCACGCTGCGCGTCCGGAAATCTCACCATGATCGGAAAGCGCCACTGTCCCTCGAAGATCTCGCCGGCGGCTAGTCCGCCGCCGACGGCTTCGATGACCTCCGTGACCTCGGCTACGTTGATTCCGTGACGCGCGATCTTGGCACGATCAATGTCGAGCTTCAGATAATAGAGGCCCGAGACCTGCTCGACCCTTAGATCGGACATGCCGCGCACTTGCCGCAGCACCCGTGAGAGCTCGTCCGCCTTCACCCGCAACGTCTCAAGGTCATTGCCGAACAGTTTGACGGCGACCTGGGAACGGACCCCCGATACTAATTCATCGACGCGCATCGCGATCGGTTGGGACAACCCGAATGCGATACCGGGCACTTGCTCCAGCCGTCGGCGGACCGGCTGTTCAATATCGGCTTTGGACTGGGCCTGCCACTCGGACTCAGGCTTGAGTAAGACGTACATATCGCTGAGTTCCATGCCCATCGGGTCGGTCCCCAGTTCATTGGCGCCCGTGCGAGAAATCACGGAGTGTACGTCCGGTATTTGCAGCAACAACCGTTCGACTTCTCCTGCAATTTTCAGCGATTCGCTCAGACTGATGCTCGGGAGACGGACCAGATTCACCACGATCGAGCCTTCGTCCATGATCGGCACGAATTCCCGGCCGATGAACGGGACCAGGGCCGCCCCGCCGACGAGCAAGCCGACCGCCGCGAGAACGACCAGACGAGTTCTGCGGATGGCCCCCTCCAACATCTGTCGATACAGCCGACGCCCCCGCTCCAACAGACGCCCGCCCGCCTTTGAGACACGAGGCTTCATGAACACCGCTGCCAGCACTGGGACCACCGTCATCGAGAGCACTAAGGAACTCAGGATGGCGATCACCACAGTCATGGCCAACGGAATGAACATCTTGCCCTCCATCCCTTGGAGCGTCAGGAGCGGGACAAAAGTCAACGCGATGATCAACTCGCCGAAGAGGCTAGGCTTCCGCACTTCCAGGACCGCGCGTAACACAATCGGCAAACGCTCGGCGATCAAGAGGGTTCGCCCCTGGGTCTGCTCGCTCAGATGGCGCTCGACGTTCTCCACTTGCACGATGGCTGCATCGACAATCATCCCCAGCGAGATGGCCAAGCCGCCCAGGGACATCAGATTCGCCGACAATCCAACTTGTTGCATGATCAGGAACGTGGCCAGGATAGCCAGCGGCAACGTCAGGGCGACGACAAAGGCCCCGCGGAGATTCCGTAGAAACAGATACAGCACGATGATTACGACCGCGACACCCTCCAGCAATGCCTTCTCGACTGTTTCAAGCGCCCGTGCCACTAATTCGATGCGGTCATAGAACGGGACCACCGAGACGCCGGAAGGCAAGATCCGGTTGATCAGCTCGACCTTGTCTTTCACCGCTGAGACCACCTCCCGGCTATTGCCGCCTCGCAGCATCACGGCAATCCCTTCGAGTACCTCACCCTTCCCGTCACGCGTCACACCTCCCAACCGGATCGCCGTTCCTTGTCTAATTTGCGCGACATCCCGGAGATAAATCGGCGTGCCCTTGTGCGCCGCCACCACGATCTGTTCCAAATCCGTCGCAGAGCGGGCCAGTCCCACGCCGTGAACCACCAACTTATCTCCGCCCTGCTCGATGTAACTGCCCCCGGCATTTTGGTTGTTCCCTGTTACCGCCGCGTGCACTTGACGCAAGGTGAGTCCAAAGCTTGTCAATCGATTGGGGTCAACCAGCACTTCATACTGCTTCGCCAGACCGCCTAGTGTATCGACATCCGCAAGGCCTGGGACTGCCCGCAGCATCGGACGGATCACCCAATCTTGAAGGGTCCTTAAGTCCATCAGTGGCTGTGAGCCTTCGACGAGATACATGAAGACTTCACTGAGCCCCGTACTGACGGGCCCCAGTACAGGCTCAGCGCTTTCTGGAAGCCCTGATCGTGCCTGGAGTACCCGTTCCAAGACGAGTTGCCGGGCAAAATAAATGTCTATTCTGTCTTCAAACACCACCGTGATCACCGAGAGCCCGAATCGCGACACTGACCGGAGTTCTGTTTTGCCAGGCAAGTTCGTCAATTCAATTTCCAGAGGAAAGGTCACGAGGCGTTCGATTTCCGAAGGAGCCAGGGAGGGCACTTTGGTGATCACTTGAACTTGAACAGGCGTGACGTCGGGAAAGGCATCGATCGGCAGATGGCGAAATGCCGCCACGCCGCTCACGATGAGCCCGAGCGCGCCGAGCAGCACGATGAGCCGCTGTTCCAAGACGGCACGGATCAGCCGTTCGATCATAGCGGGCCTCCCGTCGGCATCTGCTCCCGGAGCGCCTCAGATTTCAGCGTGTAGCTTCCCTGTGTCACGACTTCGTCTCCGGCAGCCAGCCCTGTGATGACCTGAACATATTCGGTTGCGGTCGGAGCGATGACAACTTCGCGGGATTCGAACCGACGCGGTCCCCGCACAATGAAGACGACTGTCCGGCTGCCGACCTGTTGGATCGCCGCGCGTGGAACGCTCAAGACGGACTGTTCGTCCGTCAGCAAGGTGATCTCGGCGAACATCTCTGGGCGTAATCGGCCATCAGGGTTGGACACATCCGCTCTCGCCATGACCGTCCTGGTGGCCGGGTCGATCACCGCGCCAACGTAGGTAATGATCCCTCGAAACGTCGTATCCGGATAGGCCGACACCCGCAGTTCGATGGTGAGGCCGGTCTTCAATCGACCGGCCTGTTGCTCCGGAAAATCGGCGCGGACCCAAACGGTCGAGAGATCCGCCACTGTGAACAGCGTCTTATTGGGGTCGATCACTTCGCCGATCGTTGCATTCCGTTCGATCACTTCACTGCGAAAGGGGGCTCGGAGGGAGACTTGTGCGACTTCGGCATGAGGTAATGTTTTGGCTGCCAGCCGCTGGATCTCCCGCTCCGTCATGCCGAGCAAATGCAGCTTTTCTTCCGCTTCATGGAGATCGGCGCGTGCGTTCTCATAGTCGGCCTCGCGCCGTTGATGTTCGCCCGCGCCGATTGCGCCGCGATCCAGCAGCGCTTGGGCCCGTTCGAGAGCTTTTTCCGTCACATTCACAGCGTTCCGTGCTTTGCGATATTCGAGTTGAGCTTCTCCAAAGGCAGGGCTATCGAGCAGCAGAAGCCGGTCGCCTTCTTTGACTCGGTCTCCCAAGTTGGCATATACAGCCACGATCCGCCCCGGCACTCGCGCACTGAGATGCGCAAGTCGATTCGCATTGGGCAGAATCTTTCCCGCTTGAGCTTTCAAGGACATCCGAATCGGGCGAAATCCCACCCGTTCCGTCTGAAGCTGTGTCAGGGTCGGACTCTCCGTCGGCAATTCGAGGATACCGGGCTGAGCCGATGGTTTGGCCTCTGAAGGAGGCGGCTTTGCTGCGTCCTCTTGTTTGGACTGACACGCAGTGAACGCAATCGCCATTACCATAACTAAGAGAAGAGGGCACAGGACCTCGGATAACATGACCATCCGACTGATCATGGCAAGCCTCCTACCGCCTGTTCCAGCCTCGCCAACGCGAGGGAGTAGGTTACTTTAGCCTGGGCAAACTCCAGGAGCGTTTGACGGTACACACGCTGTGCATCGATGACGTCGAGCAGGCTCGCCACACCGTTGCGAAAACTGAATTGCGCAATGTCCAGAGCCTCTTTGGCTTGAAAGAGAAGTCCTTTCTCAAAGACTTGGATCTGCCGTTGAGCGGTTTGCATCTCTTGGAAGTATTGGGTGACTGCTTGTTCCAGCTCGTGCTCTACTCGAGTACGCTCAGCTTGCGCTCGATGATGCGTGCCCATGGCCGTACTGATCTCTCCCTGTCGCCGATACCAAATGGGGACCGGCACGCTCAATCCCGCTGTCATCGATTCATCGCCGGCTTCCCGGTGGTATTGGCCCATCACCGACACGTTCGGGATGCGCGCCGCCCGTTCGTGCTCCAGGGTGAATTCGGCTTGCTCGACCGCTTTTTCTTGCCGGCGAAGCGTGGGATGACGATCAAGAGCCTGCTCGATCAAGGCACCAAGATTGAGACTTGCCTTGATTGATTCAAACTCACCTTGAATGGAAAAGTGCTCTCCCAGCGCCTTTCCCGTCACTTTATTCAGATTTGCGCGGGCTACAACGAGCGCGTTGTCGGCCCTCGCCAGGTCCTTGTGAGCCTTTTGAAGTTCCACCGTCGCTTTAACCAACTCGAATTTGGGCGATTCTTTCGTTTCGACACGTGCGCTGATCAGCTTGACGAAGTCTTCAACGGTCTTGATATTTTCTCCGGCCAACTGCGAGTCTTGTTGAGCAAACAACAGTTGATAGAACGCCGCCTTCACCTCTGCAGCGACCGTCACTTTGGCTTCTTCTATTCCGGCGACTGCACCGGATAATCCTGCATCGGCGGCTCGTTGTCGAGCCACCCGCTTCCCCGGCCACTCCAACGGTTGCTCGACGGTAATCGTCCGTTCAGTAATCGAGACACCGGTGCGCGGGTCTCGAATCGAACCGCGTCCGGCCGAGCCGCTGACGGTCGGGTTCAAATAGGCGCCGGCTGCAACCTGTCGCCCTTTGCTTTCTTCAAGGGCTGCTTCCGCGCCGTTCATGACCGGACTGTGCTTGAGCGCAAGCGCCAGGATTTCCGATAAGGAATAGGGCTTGGCACGTTCAGCTCCTTCTGCCATTTCGGCGCGAAAACCAGAACCGGCCAAGCAAAACACCACAAGGAAGATCATTATTCTGCACGGAATCATTGGACGTCTCCTCCACAGACAGCGTGATCCCGTAGGGTAGAAAGACCGCGTCCGGTTCACGCGTCCGCGACAATATGCTCAATTTGAAAAAGCGAGAAGCTTAAGCGATGAGAAGGGGTGGTCCGCGTGGGGAGATCGCGTGAATGAACGGTACAGCGGGTTGAATAGAGACGGGGGTCCGGACCATCCGGGCAGACCGCTCCACATCTAAAGCCGGGACAGACGTAACCCCCAGTGCCTGACGTAACCCCCAGTGCCTGTGCAATAAACGGTTTAAATGATTTGCGATCCGTCGAATCGTTCTGGAGCGACAAACTGAATTCAGCATGGCTGTCGCCTAGATGCGAGAACTGCGAGAGATTGCCTACACTACCCTCTGCGGATTGTTCGGTTCGATCAACTTGCCAGTGACTGTCGAACTCACAATCAAGGTCCGGAGACCAGGCCATGTGGACAGTCCCTCCGTGGACGTGCCCGACTTCTCCATGCCTGTGATCCGCCTCGGGATGAACGTGGAACAAAGGAGCGGCGAGCATCCATACGGACGCCCAAATGAGGACCACGATCCGAGACCCCGAGAATGTTTGATATCTTCGCTGCATTGCCAGCTAAGCCTAGCACCGTTATCGGATCGAAGCAATCACCTCACTGTGCTTCCACGTCATACGGAATCTGAAAACAGAGCATGCGAATTCTCTAACGGAGTATGAATCCGCAATGCACAAGAGCGTGCTGGAAGCAGCGTTCAATCTGAATTTCAGGAACCCACCCTTCGACTAAGCGGATAGTCACCCGGCGTTCCTACGAATGGGAGGACCAGCAGTTTCGTCAAAGTCAGACGAGCCGGATCTCGATACTGTTCGAGACCCAGAGCCATGTTGTCATGGCCGGCATCCGGCTGAGCACGATATGTGCCCAGCAGTCTATCCCACCAAGACAGGTTGAACCCGAAGTTCGTATTCGTCTCTCTCGGGACCATGGAGTGATGAATTCGATGCATATCGGGTGTGACCACCGCCCAGCGGAGAATGCCGTCAACCGAGTGTGATATGCGAATATTGCTATGGTTAAACATGGAGGTGGCGTTCAGGAGCACCTCAAAAATGACAACGGCGGTCGGCGAAGGGCCTAGAACAGCCACGGTCGAAAGTTTGATGACCATCGAGAAGGCCACTTCGACCGGATGAAATCGAAGGCCCGTGGTGACATCACAATCCAAATCGGCATGATGCATCATGTGGAAGCGCCAAAAGAGCGGCACTGCATGAAACATGATGTGTTGAAGGTACAGCACGAAATCGAGCACCACCACAGCGAGGAGCACTTCTACCCACGTCGGCCAGTGAAATTGATTGAAGAGGCCCCATCCTCTGTCGGCAGCCACCAGGGCGCCTCCGACCGCCCCGGCCCCAAACAGTAATCGGATAGTCACGGCGCCTAACACGACGATCGAGAGATTGGTGAGCCACCGTTTGGCTTTTGCGGTGGTAAGGCGACGACGGGGAGCAAACAACTCCCACAATGACATCCCTGTCAAGACCGCGAGAAACACGGCCAGGCGAATAAGAACATCTCTTGTCATGACCAACAGGTGCTTCCAGATTCCTCTGGGTATGAACGCTCTCGATGCCATGACGTTTTATGCCATCGACATCTCGGGATCAAGACGGCCAAATGATGCTTCATGTCGATTACTTGCCTCGATCTGCGCTGTTGATTCTCATGAACACACAGCGATCAGAACTTTCACAATAGCCCGCAACAATCTACGACGTTCAGCGCCTTCGAGTGACAGGAGCCGGGATGCGTCATACGTTTATCGATCACTTTGGCCAAGGGGCCCCCGGCTCCCCTTGTATTAAAGGAGCACGGCTTGCCCTTGCCTCTCCTGACGAAACGGACCGACCACGCCATAAGGCATAGAGCACCGGAATTACGAGCAGTGTCAGCACCGTAGAGGACACCATACCCCCGATCATCGGGGCGGCAATCCGTTTCATCACATCGGCGCCGGTTCCGGTCGTCCACATGATCGGAAGCAACCCGCCCATGATGGCGGCCACCGTCATCAGCTTGGGCCGCACGCGCTGAACCGCTCCTTCCATGACGGCTTCTCGCA
>Ga0073934_10002880_pt1 | contig 33668 bp, 32 predicted proteins | sample LarsenN4metaG_FD_76834 | JGI IMG/M metagenome (GOLD analysis project Ga0073934, IMG submission 76834) | Hot spring sediment bacterial and archeal communities from British Columbia, Canada, to study Microbial Dark Matter (Phase II) - Larsen... ...
CTTCTCCAGCATCTGCTCCAGTTGGCCGGTTTCCTCACCGACCTTGGCCATCTGCACCACCATCGGCGGGAAGACGCCGGAGAACTGCAGCGGGATGGCGATGGTCTGGCCTTCGCGGATGCTGGCGCGGACCGCGTCCACGGCTTCCCCGATCACGGTATTGTCGATGGCCTTACTGACGACCTCCAGCGATTGCATGATCGGCACGCCGCTCGCAATCAGGGTCCCGAGCGTCCGGGAGAAGCGTGCCACGACGATCTTGCGGTTCAAGTCGCCCAGCAGCGGCAGGCGCAACTTCAGCCGGTCGTACCGGGCGCGCCCCTGCGGAGTGCGCAGGTAGCGGCGCAGCACCCAAGACAGTCCGGCCAGGACCGCAAACACCGCGTACCAGTACCGGCGGATCACGACGCTCACGGCCATGGCGATCTGCGTGGGGAGCGGTAGCGCCCCCTCCCCGCCCAACTCGCGGAAGAGGTTCTGGAACTGGGGCAGGATGACGATCGTCATGAACATCAACCCGCCCAGCGCGGCGACGGTGAGCAGGGCGGGGTAGACCATGGCGGCGCGCACCTTCTGCCGCAGAGCCTGCTCCTTTTCCAGGAAGGCGGCGACGCGGTTGAGCACTTCGTCCAGCACACCGCCGGTCTCGCCGGCCTTCACCATGTTCACGTACAGGGTCGAGAAGACGCGGGGGTGGCGCCCCATCGCCTCGGAGAGGGGCCGGCCGGCCTCCACGTCCAGCCGCACCGCGGCCGCCACCTCGCGCAGCTTCTTGTTGGACGTCTGCTGCTCCAGGATGGAAAGGACGCGCACCAGGGAGAGGCCGGCGTTGACCATCGTCGAGAACTGCCGGGAGAAGATCGCCAGGTCCTTGAGGCCGACGCCGAACCAGCCCTGCAGGATCTCCCCGACGTCCCGGCGCGGCGTTTCCTTCTCCAGGTTGGTGATGAAGAACCCCATCTCCCGGAGCCGGTCGACCACCATCGCGTCGTTGTCCGCCTCGATGGTGCCGGCGATGACCCGGCCGGTGGGATCCTTAGCGCTGTACTTGAAGACGGCCATGTTCTCTCACCTTCCTCCTGGTACGCCCGCAGCTAGCTCAGGCGCCCCCGCGGGGCGGCGACCATCTCTGGCTCCTCGCCGCCGGCCTCGCGGATCATCTTGCGCAGTTCCTCCATGTGAATCGCCCGCGCCAGGGCATCCTCGTAGTTGATCAGCTTCTTCAGGTAGAGGTCCCGCAGCGCCTGGTCCATGGTCTGCATGCCGTACTGGTTCCCGGTCTGAATGGCGGTCTCGATCTGGTGGCTCTTGGCCTCGCGGATCAGGTTGCGGATGGCCGGCGTCGCCAGCATAACCTCCACGGCCGGGACGCGTCCGATCTCCTCCAGGGAGGGCCAGCCGCCGCGCGCCGCGGAGCCCAGCCGCGAGCGGCCGCCCCGGCCCTCGGCCTTGGCGGCATTGTAGCGCGCGTTGGGCAGCAACTGCTGAGAGATGACCGCCTCGACCACGCCCGAGAACTGGATGCGGATCTGCTGCTGCTGGTACGGGGGAAAGACGTCGATGATCCGGTCCACCGACTGCCCGGCGTTGGCCGTGTGCAGGGTGGCGAAGACCAGGTGGCCGGTCTCGGCGATGGTCAGCGCCGCGGCGATGGTTTCCAGGTCGCGCATCTCACCGATCAGGACCACGTTGGGGTCCTCGCGCAGCACCGCGCGCAGGGCGTTGGGGAAGGACTGGGTGTCGAAGCCCAGCTCCCGCTGGTTGACGATGGACTTCTTGTGGTTGTGCAGGTACTCGATGGGGTCCTCGATCGTCACGATGTGGACGCTGCGCTCGGTGTTGATGAAGTCGATCAGCGACGCCAGCGTGGTGGACTTCCCGTGCCCCGTGGGTCCCGTGACCAGCACCAGGCCCCGCGGTTTGCGCGTCAGTTCCTTGAGCGTGGCAGGCAGGTTCAGCGCCTCGGTCGTCGGGATGCTCATGGGGATGACGCGGGAGGCGATGCCCACCGCGCCGCGCTGCCGGTAGACGTTGACGCGAAAGCGGCCTAGCCCCGGCACGCCGTAGGACAGGTCCAGTTCCCAGAACTTCTCAAACTTCTGTTTCTGGAACGTGTTGAGCATGCTGTAGCCGAGCTGGAACGTATCCTCCGGCGTGAGCACGTCGTACTGCTCCATGGGCTGCAGCTTCCCCCACACCCGCATCGTCGGCTTGATGCCGGCGGTCAGGTGCAGGTCCGAGCCCTGGTTTTCCACCACCTCGCGCAGCAGATCGTCAATGTGCATCGGGGTCCCCCACCTCTTTCTGGTCGCTTTACTCCTCCACGAAGACCACGCGCAGGACCTCTTCCGCGGAAGTGCTGCCGTTCAACACCTTGGCCATGCCGTCCTCCTGCAGCGTGCGCATCCCCGCGGCGACGGCCGCCTCCTTGACCTGGCCGCTGGACGCGCGGGCGACGATCAGGCCTTTAATAGTATCATCCACCGTCATGATCTCGAAGATCCCCGACCGCCCTTTGTAGCCGATGCCGTTGCAGTAGTCGCAGCCCACGGCCTTGTAGAAGGTCGGCGGGGTCGTGAGATTCCCCAGCCCCAGCCGCCGCAAGACCTCCGGCGTGGGGGTGTAGGCCTCCTTGCACCGGGTACAGAGCATGCGCACCAGGCGCTGGGCGATCACGCCGATGACCGAGGACGAGACCAGGAACGGCTCGATGCCCATGTCTACCAGCCGCGTCACCGCGCCGGCGGCGTCGTTGGTGTGCAGCGTGGAGAGGACCAGGTGCCCGGTCAGCGCGGCGTGGATGGCGATCCGCGACGTCTCCTCGTCGCGAATCTCGCCGACCATGATGATGTCGGGGTCCTGCCGCAGGAAGGAGCGCAGCCCCGAGGCGAAGGTCACGCCGGCCTTCGGATTGATCTGCACCTGGGCGATGCCCGGCAGCTGATACTCCACCGGGTCCTCGATCGTCGTGATATTGACCTCGGTCCGGTTCAGGCGGTTGAGGATGGCGTACAGGGTGGTGGTCTTCCCGCTGCCGGTGGGGCCGGTGAGCAGGATGATCCCGTGCGGCCGGGTGATGATCCGGTCGAAGCGCTGGTGGTCCTCGGGCAGCAGCCCCAGCTTCTCGATGCCGACGAAGGCGCTGCCCTTGTCCAGGATGCGCATGACCACCTTCTCGCCCCAGACCGTGGGGATGGTGGAGACGCGCAGGTCGATCTCGCGGTTGTCGACTTTCATCTCGATGCGGCCGTCCTGGGGCACGCGCCGCTCGGCGATGTTCATCCCCGACATGATCTTCACCCGGGAGACCAGCGCGGCCTGGACGTGCTTGGGCGGGGTCATCACCGAGTAGAGCGCTCCGTCGATGCGGTAGCGGATGCGCACCCGCTGCTCCTGGGGCTCGACGTGGATGTCGCTGGCGCCCTGCCGGATGGCCTGCACGATGACCTGGTTGGCCAGGCGGACGATCGGCGCGTCCTCGGCCACGGCCCGCAGGCGCTCCGCCGCGATCTCGTCGTCGAACCCCCCTTCCGCCGGCCGGATTTCGGCCAGGGTTTGATCGACCCCCACCGGATACTGGCTGAGCGCCCGCTGGAAGGCGTCGGGGGTGATCACCGCCGGGCGGATCTCCATGCCGGTGAGTTTGCGCAGATCGTCCAGCGCGACGATGTCCAGCGGGTCCTCCATCCCCAACAGGAGGCCGCCGTCTTCGACCGCGATGGGAATCACATGGTGGCGGCGCGCGACCTGTTCGGGGATGCGCAGGAGGGTGATCTCGTCCAGGAGGACATCGGCGAGGTTTACGAAGTCGATGTTGAGCTGTTTGGCGATGGCCTGGGCGATGTCGTCCTGGGAGGCCAGGCCCATGCTGAGGATGACCCGGCCCAGACGTTCGCCGGTCTGCTTCTGCTGCGCCAGGGCGCGTTCCAGCTGGGCCTCCGAGAGGAGGCCCGCCTCCACCAGAATTCGACCCATTGGGGTACGCCGGCGCATGGGGCTCACCCGGCGCGGGTTCGGTGCGCCGCGCGGGCCTTCAGTATAGCGCGGCCCCGTGGGTCTGTCCGGGGGACGCTCCTCCGGGGTGACGCGCGCCGGCGGGGGCGCGGCGGGAGCGGGCGCGGCGGTCACGTCGACCGCCACCCGCTGTTCCGCGGTCTGGCCATAGCGGTCCCGCACCGTGATGTTGAGCTCCGCCATCAGTCCGCCGAGCCTGCTGCCCCGGCGCCCGCCTTAGGGAGCGCGCCAGAGGAAGACGTTGGGCTCCGTCGTGGCTTCCAGCGTCCCCTCGCTGGCCCGGATCTCGAAGGTCAGGGCGTCGTTCTCCGGGTCGCGGGCGACGACCGTCACGCGCGCCAGTCCCCCGGACGGGACCACCGGCGGGTCGATGATCACATGGTCGATGATCGGGGGCTCGTCGATCGCCCCCCGGGCATCCGCGACGGAGACGTTCCCCACCGCGTCCCGCACCGTCACATTGAAGGTCACTGCCTTAGCCATCGTCTCTCCCTCCAGCGATTCCCGGCCCTGTTCTGCCGGCCAGAGCCGGGGAGTCGTCACTCCTGCGTCGTACCGGTTCCCGCTCAGGCGTCGCGCTCCAGCATCATCACCACCTGGTTGCGGTTCAGCAGCACCACGGCGCTCTCGTAGAGAAACTGCCCCTCCAGGGAATACACCCGGGCGTTGGTGATGGGCAGGAAGTCGCGCGACTGGTTGAGGCGGTCCGAGATCCGCGCCGTCGGCGGCAGGGGCAGTTCCCCCTCGATGCGATGCAGAGTGGTCCAGACCACGATGGGCTGGCGCTCCAGCTCGATCTTCACCGGCCGCCTCCTCGACTCTCCGCCGCCAGCGCCACCGGCGGAGACTGCAGCAGCCGCTGGATCCCCTTCAGGCTCATGCCCCGGTCGACCATCGCCTTGATCCAGCGGATGCGCTCCACGTCATCCTCGGAGAAGAGCCGGTGGCCGCCGCCCGTGCGCGCCGGCGTAATCAGATGGTACTGCTCCTCCCACGCCCGGATGCGCCGCGGATTCACGCCGGTCAGCTGCGCCACCGTGCGGATCGGGTAGATGGGCGCCTCCTTGTCCACAATCATGCTGGCGATCCTCCTCCGCGCGCCTAGGCCCTGGGGGCCATCTCGCGCGTGGGAATGTACCCGCCCTCCCGGAGATAGGTGTAGATCTCCTGGGTCTTGGCGAACGCATGGAAGTCGGGCCGGTACTCCTTCTCGAGCTTGTAGTCCACCTCCAGGAACTTGTTCAGCGTGACGAAGAACGCGTACTGGACGATGTAGGCGGCGGTCTCCGGCGCGTCGCGGTTCTTATCGATAAACAGGTTGACGATGTCCACCTTGGGCATCAGCGCGGGATCCACGCCCTCGCTGCGGGCCTTGGACTCCAGCAGGGTGTACAGGTCGTGGGTGGCCTTCCAGTCCTTGGCCATGACCATGGCCACGTCCAGATCGTACTCCAGGTCGCCGCTGCCCATGCTGTGGTGCATCGTCGGCCGGTTGTAGACGTTGAATTCCTCCGCCTCGTCGGCGGGCCGCTCGTCCAGACGGCAGCCCTCTTTGTCCAGCGGGGAGATGGCGAAGATCGGGCAGTTCAGCTCCAGGCTCATCTCCGCCAGCGCCGTGGAGATGAAGTCGGTGCGCGCCCGCTGGTCGTCCACGTACTCGGAGAGCGGGATCTTCTGCAGGTAGTCGAAGAAGATAACGATGTCCGAGGTCTCGAACTCCTGCATCAGGTTGTAGGCGTGGGCGCGGATCCGGTCCAGGGTGTGCTGCCGGCCCGCCTCCACCACGTAGAGGAAGGGCGCATAGCGGCCCATCCGCGTCTGCACCTCGCGCAGCCGGGGCGCGATGGAGCGCCCCTCCGGGTCCGCGCCGGATAGGATCCAGGTGGGGTTGAGCCCCGTCTCGCGGGCCATCAGGCGGGCGCCGAGGACGCGGCGCGTCTGCTCCCAGGTGTAGTAGAGGACCGGCACGCGATGGTTGGCGCCCACGAAGGTGGCCAGTTCCAGGGCGAAGTTGGTTTTGCCGCGGCGGGGCGCCCCGGCCAGTCCGTAGTAGAAGCCGCGGCGCAGGCCGGAGAGCACCTCGTTCAGCCGCTCGAAGGGGCGGATGGAGAAACCCAGCTGGCGCATGGGCTCGCTGCGGTCCGCGAACTCCACCAGTTCCCCAAATGCCGTGGAGACGGGGCTGACCTGCTTGCGGATGCGCCGCTTCTGGATCTCCATCAACTGGCCCACCGCGTCAGTGGTCACTTTCATGATGTCCTGCGGCTGGTCGCCCCCTTTGTGCAGGAACGCGCCCAGGTCGTCATAGACCCGCCCCAGCAGCTCGCGGCTCTCCCGGGCCTTCAGCAGGTCGAGGAACCCCACGACCTGCCCGGCGTTCGGCGGAGTGCGCGCCGCCACGGCGCTCAAGTACCGGTCCATGTCCGGCGAGAGGAGTCCGTGGTCGTCCAGGTAGGCGCGCACGGCCACGTCGTCCACGGCGCTGTTTCGGCCGTAGAGGTCGAAGAGCGCTTTGACCAGCCGGCGCGCCACCGGCGTGGCGATCAACTCCGCGTGGAAGCCTTCGTTCAGGGCGATGGTGAAGAGGTGCCGGTCGCGCAGGAACCCGCTGATGAGGGCGGCCTCGATTTCGTGGTAGTCCATGGTCACTTCCCGTCCGCGAGAAGGATCCGGCGGCCAGACTTCCGGCGAACTTCCGGAGAACTCACCGCGCTCTTCGGCCGGCGTGTGACCGCAAGCGCATCGAAGTGCGAGCCGAGTTTCCGAACAGCACCACGGGATATGCCCACAAGATAGGGCCGCTAGTCGCCGGATCCCCGATTTGTCGTGCCCCTTTGGCGCCGGGTCCCGGGATTCCTCCTGCCGGGGACCCCCGTCTGATTTCTCGTCATCCGGGGCATGAATTCCGTGAACCCGTCCGTCATGTTCCCGCGGAGGCCACCGTGCTCGACGGCATGAGCCTGGAAGAATACAAGGCGCACGTGGGCCTGCCGGCCCAGAACCGTGTGCTGGAGAGCGCCCTGCGCTACCATGAGGCCCGCCTGCGCGCGCAGCGGGGGCCGGTCGAGGACGCCATCGGTCTGTACCGGCGCCTCCTCGAGTTGCTGCCGGACGAGCCCTGGGTGTACGAGGACCTGGTCAACCTGTACCTCCTGCGCGGCGCGGCGCAGGAGGCCGTTCCGGTCCTCCTGGCGCTGGCGGACGTCTACCTCCGGCTGGGCCGGACCGACGCGGTCCTCCGGGCCTATCAGCAGGCCGCATCCCTCGCGCCGCACGATCCACAGATCCAGGCGCGCCTGCAGTCACCCCCGCGGCCGGCGCCGCCCCCCGCGGCGGTCCCGCCCGGTGAGACCACGGCTCCCGGTCCGGCCACGGTCAACGGCCCGGCACCCCCCGCACCGCCGATCACCGCGGAGAGTGCCACGATCACGCCGACCGAGGCGCGTCCTGCCCCGACCCCAGCGCAGCCGTCGCCCGCGCCGCCCCGACCGGCCGCGCCGGCGGAGCGTGCCGCCCGAACCCCCGAGCGCGCGCCCGCGGAGGCCGAGGCCAAGCCGGAGGCTAAACCCCGCCGCGGCGCGCGGTTGGCCGCCCGGAAGGCGGAGAGCCTCGGCCAGGTCCTGCAGCAACTGGGGTACGTCACCGCGGAGCAGGTCACCCAGGCCCTGGAAATCCAGAGCCGGACCGGCGAGCGCATCGGCCAGATTTTGATCGACATGAAGGTCCTCACCGACGAGCAGCTGGCCCAGGCGATGGGCAAGCAGTGGGGATACCGGTACCTGAACCTGGCCGAGGCACGCATTGACCCCGATGCCGTCAAGCTGGTCCCCCACTCCCTGGCCCTGCGGCTGCGGGTCATCCCGGTCACCTGGGAACGCGGCCGCCTCGTCCTGGCCATGACCGACCCCCTCAACGTCATCGCCGTGGACGACGTGCGCCTGATCGCCGGCCAGGAGGTCGAGCCGGTGATCACCACGGAAGAGGCGCTGATGGCGGCGATCAACCACCACTATCAGGTCGAGGCGCCCGCCGAGGCGCTCGCCCGCGAGGGTGGCAGCGACTTCGCCGAGATCACCGAGGACGAAGTCTCCCTGGAGTTGCTGAAGACCCTGGTGGAGGATGCTCCGGTGGTCCGCCTCCTCAACACGATCATCGAGGAAGGCGTCCGGGAGAGCGCCAGCGACATCCACATCGAGCAGCAGCGCACCGGGCTGCTGGTCCGCTACCGCGTCGACGGCGTGCTGCACGACGTGATGAAGCCGCCGCGCGACGTGCGCGCGGCGCTGATCTCCCGGGCCAAGATCATGGCCGACCTGGACATCGCCGAACGGCGGCGCCCGCAGGACGGCCGGATCCACTTCAAGACCAGCGGCCGCACCGTCGACCTGCGCGTGTCCACCCTGCCCACCGTGTTCGGCGAGAAGGTCGTGATGCGCATCCTGGACCAGTCCACCCCGTTGATCGGCCTGAACCGGCTGGGTTTTCACAGCGATACCCTGCGCCAGTGGGAGCAGGCGATCAGCACGCCCTACGGGATGATCCTGGTCACCGGGCCCACGGGGAGCGGCAAGACCACGACGCTCTACGCCACCCTGGGCACCATCAACAGCCTGGAGAAGAACATCGTCACGGTGGAAGACCCGGTGGAGTACCAGTTGCCCCGGATCAACCAGGTGCAGGTCAACATCAAGGCGGGCCTGACCTTCGCCAACTCCCTGCGCAGCATCCTGCGCCAGGACCCCGACATCGTCATGGTCGGGGAGATGCGCGACCGGGAGACGGCGGAGATCGGCGTACAGGCGGCGCTGACCGGGCACCTGGTCCTCACCACCCTGCACACCAACGACGCGGCCTCGGCCGTGACCCGCCTGATCGACATGGGCGTCGAACCCTTCCTGGTCTCTTCCTCCGTGATCGCCATCCTGGCACAGCGGTTGGCCCGGCAGATCTGCCCCCACTGCAAGAGCGCCTACACCCCACCGCCCGACGCGCTCAAACGCCTGGGACTGGAGCAGGAGCAGGCCGTCTCCCTCTTCCGCGGGCAGGGCTGTGAGGAGTGCCGGTTTACCGGCTACAAGGGGCGCATCGGCGTCTTCGAGCTCCTGATGCTGAGCGACGGCGTCCGCGACCTGATCGTCCGGCGCGCGCCCTCCACTGAGATCAAGAGCCTGGCCGTGCGCGAGGGCATGCAGACGCTCCGGGACGACGGCCTGGAGAAGGTGCTCTCCGGCGTCTCCACGATCGACGAGATCCTGCGCGTGGTCTACGTGGCCGACTAGATCCGCCGCCGCTACTGGTCCTTCCAGGAGCGCAGGCGCGTGAAGTTGCTGTAGGTCGCGGCGGGGAGTTCCGCGCTCGGATCGTACGTAAAGACGAAGTCCCGGTCCACGTCCACCGTGTTGGCGAGCACCGCCCCGTACATCTTGCCCGTATGGCCCACCGCGCGGTCCTCGTCCCACTCTCCGTTGGGGACGATGAAGGACCCCACGACGATGCTGGCCCGGTCGATCTGCACCGCCGCCGGGTCCTGGCCGGTGGACTGCACCTGGACCACGATCCGTCCCGCGGCCGCCGGCTGAGGGGTGCTGGACGTGTCGGTAGGCAGCATCCCGAAGCGGCCATACTGACCGACCACCAGGGCCTGGGCATAGGGTTCACCCAGGCGGAGCTCGACCTTGCCCTCCCCCAGCAGGATCAGCCGCCCGCACCGTCCCATGACCAGCCGGCGGATGTTGACGACCGTCGTGGTGCCGGCGGCTCCCGTCTGGATGCGCAGATCCGTGAACGGCTGGCTGCCGCTGCAGCCGTTGGAATCCCCCGCGGCATCGAGGGTGACCTCGTCCCAGGCATAGCCCGTCGTACTGTCCATCGTCCAGCCCGCGGTGGTTACGGTCTGGTCGTTGGGACCCGGCGCAAACGGCGGCAGGGTGACGGCGGGGCAGATGGGTCCGGGCGCAAACGGCGTCGTCGTCCCCTGCACCTGCGCGGCGCAGCCCTGCGAGCAGGTGATCGACCCCACCGCCCGGGCGCTGCCGCTATAGTAGCCGTTGTTGACATATGGCGGCGGCGGGTCGGCGCGCACGCGCGCCGGGTTGCTGGCCGGCCCGAGCAGGCTGATCGTGCCGTTGGAGGCGACGTCGCCGTAGACAGTGATCCCCTGGTTGATTAGCACCGAGGAGTAGCCGCAGATGGCGTAGCCGGTCAGACTCTGGGGGAACCCTTCCGCAACGACCACCAGGGTCCGGGTCGGTCCGGCCACCGGCAGGGCCCCGGTGGAGACGATCCGGCGGAAGGGCGCGGCCGCGCCGCTGCACGGCAGCGGCTGGCCGTTCGGGCAGCCCACCGTGATCGTCGCCGTGCCGAGCACGGTGGATCCGTCCGTAATGGTGATGGTCTCGCCGGCGTAGGTGTCGGCGTTGGGCTCCTGCAGTTGCGCCAGCGCATAGTGCAGGCCCGCCTCGGCCATGTTGAACACGCGGACGGCCTGCAGCTGCCGGACCCCGGCGGAGAGATCGCCGGCGATGAACTGCATGACGCCGGCGGTGACCACCGTGAGCAGCCCCAGGACCAGGATGATGTACATCATCACCGCGCCGCACTCGGCGGCGCGCGCGCGGACAGACACGAGGGCAGCGGGGTCAGCAGTGCTCAGTGAGCCGAGATCGTTAGAAGTCTTCATTAGGATTGACCCAGTCGTTGGCATTGGGCTCGGGGTTGCGCAGCATGATGGCGCGCGTCCACGTCTGCGCCTGGGTGCCGGAGGCTCCCTGCGCCCCCTGCACGGTCAGGGTGATGCGGACCAGGCGGATCCGCCGGATTTCCGCGGGGTTCGTGAGATCGGTCACGCGGAGGCCCGACCCCGAGAAGTAGTCAAACGCCAGCGTGGTCACGCGGACCCGCGGGTCGGAGAGCGGCACTGTCGTCCCCACCGCCCCGGCCAGACACGGCTGCTGGTATTCCAGCACCACCGGGGTCCCGGTGACCGGGTCGGGCCCCACCGAGTACCCCAGCGTCAGCACCTCGTTGCCGGCGGTGGTATCGCTGTTCAGGATCTCGCCGCTGACGTAGAAGGCGCCCGCGGTGGGCTGGAGGGCGGCGTCCTGAGCCACGACCATATCCTGGCAGCGCGGCTCGGTTTGCGCGCTGGGGCGCAGGTTCAGTCCGGCGTTGCGCAGTCGTTCGGACATCCACTCCAGGGTCTGGCGCGCCGTCTCCGTGTCCGCGGCGCGGACGGCCACGATGAGCTTGCTCCGCACCGCCGCCGCGACCAGGGTCGACAGCGATCCGGCGATGACGGCCATCAACGCCATGACCACCAGGACCTCCATCAGGGTCATCCCGCCCTCCCCCGGGCTTCCCCGGGAGGGGGGACGCGCCCCACGGTCGGACCGCCGGGGATCAGGGTGCCGCCGCAAAGCTGAAGTTCGCCACATAGGTGCTCAGAATCGTATACGGGGGTGAGGTCGGCGTCTCGTAGAGCGTCACCGTCAGTTTGCGCAGCGCCAGCCCGCCCACGTCTTCAGCCCGGATCACCGCCCGGTCGAACCCCGCCGGGATCGGTGGTTCGGCCAGGTCGCCGTAGGTCGTGTACCCGCCCGTCGCCGTCAGCGTCCGCGTCCCCGCGGCGACGTCGTCGGCCAGGAAAGAGTAGCCCTGCACCCGCAGGTAGTCGAGTTCCGCCTGGACCCAGGCGGCCGCGTCCGCGCGCAGTTTGCTGCGCCGGGCTTCCGTCATCCCGTACAGCAGGCCGCCCAGAATGGTGGTCACGGCCACGGCGAGCACCGTGGCGGCCACCATCACCTCGATCAGCGTGAATCCGCCGGTGCCGCCCAGCGCCGCGCGCCGTGGCCTACGGCTCACTGAACGACACCCGTCCGGTCCCGTTCTCGATCCGGATAGTGTAGGTGCGTCCCGTGGCGGCGCTGCTCAGGGTGATCGTCCCCGACGCGATCGGCACGCCCCGGCGGTCAAAGCTGCAGGCGGCCGCAGGGCAGGTGGTGCTCAGGGTGATATCTGCCGGCAGCGTTGCCTGGCGCAGCGTGCCACTCGGTGCGGCGATGGTGTAGCCGCCGCTCGCAAGCGCGACCGTAACCGTGGAGCGCCGCACCAGGGCGGCCTGCCGGCCGGCGGCAATGTCATAGGTCATCGAGCGTGCCCAGCCGTCGATGCGTTCCCGCGCCACGGCCCCGCGCATCCCGGAGACGCTCATTCCCACGATGACGCCGAGCAGGCTGACCGCCACCATGAGTTCGAACGTGGAAAAGCCGGCCTCGCCGCGGTGAGAACCACGGTCCCGGCGCCCAGACAGTGCGCGTCGGCGTGCGCTGATCATAGGGCGAACTGCCTTCCCGCACCGGAGGTTATGCCCGCAGTCCAGTCGAGCTAGTCTACGGCCCCGCAAGCGCGCCGCGGGGGCGTGGACCAATGCGGCCCACGCCCCCAGGCGGTGCGGGGGGCCGGGGTCAGGTCACGCCAGGACATCACCCCGGAGATGTCCTGGGAAATTGGCTAGACCAGCGCGGCAGCCAGTTGGCTGTTGCGCTTCATCTCCAGGCGGATGCGCCCCAGGTTGCACCGGGCGTTGCCCACGACGACGAGCAGCGCATCCGGGCCGGCAGGGCCCACGGCCACCGGGCCCTCCTCAAACTCCATGAGCAGGCCGCGGATCATGCCGCGGACCATCTCCGTGCCCATCGCCTCCGCCGCCGCCATGTTGCTGGCGACGATGGCGGCGACGCCCTCCAGGTCCACGTCCTCCGTGGAGAGGCCTTCGATGACGAACCCATCACGGCCGACCACCAGGACGGCCAGGACCCCCTCCACCTTAGCCAGTTCTGCCAGTACGTCCTTGATCTGCGACATCGCGTCGTTCCCCCCGTTTAGAGAACCGGGCTGAGCAGTGCCCGGAGTTTGGTCAGGCTGCTGGCCAGCACTCGCGAGACGTGCTTCTGCGAGATGCCGATGTGTTTGGCGGCTTCCATCTGGGTGAGATCGGTGAAGAACAGGTAGTAGAGGACGCGTCGCTGCAGTGGGTTGAGCTTCTCGATCGCCTCGAACAGGATCAGTTTGTCTTCGAGCGGGAGCTGAAAGGACGCCCGCCCCCGGTTGCGGGTGCGGTCGCGGTCCACCCGGAGTTCGCCCGTTTCCTCATCGGCCTCCAGGGAGATGGTCCGCAGAACCTCGCGAGTCTTGAGCACCTCCAGCAAACCCTCTTCCTCGATGTTGAGCTCGCTGGCGAGTTGTTCCACCGCCGGAAAGCGTCCCTCCTCGGCGATGTAGCGCGCGGCCGCCTCCTCAATCTGGTGGTTGAGTTTCTGCAGCCAGCGCGGCTTGCGGATCGTATCGCGGTGGTCGCGCAGGTAATGGCGGATCTCCCCGCGGACGAGATGGCTGGCGTAGGTGACGAACTTCACCCCGCGCAGGGGATCGAACATGTCCACGGCGTTGAGCAGGCCGATATAGCCCACCTGCATCAGGTCGTCGGTGGGCACGCCGGAAAAGATGAAGTCGGAGACGATGCGCCGGACCAGCGGGGTGCAGGCGATGACGATCTGCTCCTGCAGCGCCGGGTCGCGCGTCTCCAGGTACTGCGCGACGAGGGCGTCCTCGTCGCGCGCCCCGCGGTCGGGCCGGACCGACGGGACGGTGGCGGGCTCACGCGTCGTGGATGGACGTAATGAGGCTGTGGTGCGCTGGCTGGTCTGGCTGCGAGCTGCCATCGGTCTTCCCCCTCCGGCGGCAATGACCCCGAAGACCGGTGAGAATGCCCGCGGCAGGTTGAGCCTGTCGGGGCAGCAGGCTCAGAGCGGCGACGAATGCAGCGACGAAAGGTGCGACGGTCCGCCTGAAACTGAAGTCCCCCTCGGTGGTCTAGCCACCGAGGGGGACTCAAGCCTTTTCCCTTCGGCAGCCCGGCCGACCACTTGCTTGGTCCCGTGGCTTTGCGCCCCCACCTCGCGGTGGGTTTGCCTTTTCGGGGACTTGCTATGAACTTGTGTTCAGCATTATTCTACGTAACCTCCTGAACTCCTGCTGGTTCCTGCCCGGTCCTTCAGGAATCCTTCAATTCTTTATCTCCCCTCTTCATCTCCCCAAACCGGCGCCGAGCTTCTCTCAATCCTCCGGGAACCCCATCTCCAGCTGCGCGGCCGGCGCGCCGGATGACGACGGCGCGAACGGTTTCGGTCAGGATGCGGCGGGGGCGCGGGGGCGCGCGGTGTAGCGGAAGACCAGCCGCCGGTCGGCCAGAGCCCCGACCACCGCGTCCACCTCACCCAGCGTGACCGCTCCGGCCCGCGCCACGTCCTCGAGCGTCCGGGTGCCGTCGAGCAGCGGCAGCCAGCGGAGCATTCCCGTGCCGTGCGCGGCCAGGACGTCCTCCAGGGCCTCGGGCTTCCCCAGGTCCACGGTGGGGGCCAGGAGGAAACGCTCGTCGCCCCGAAATCGACGAGGCGTCTCGCTCCCGGCCTGATCCACCGTGATCTCCCCGGAGTCCGCCGGCGCGGGTGGGGAGACCGGCGCGGTCGGCGTCGGGGTCGCCGCCGCGGCAGTTACCGCCGGAGGCGCCGTCGCCTCCGGTGTGGGCGGACGTTCCACGTCAGCAGGCATCCTCGGGGAAACGGCATCGGGTCCGGCCGCCGAGGCTCCAACAGCGGGCGGCTGGTCGACGACTTCCTCCACCTGACGGGATTCCGCAGGAGTTGGCGGTGCCGGTGCGGCTCCACTGTGGACCGAGGCCGCGAACTCCGGGGATGGGACGGCCTCGGGTCGGATGGTCTCGACCGGTGGCGCGTACTCCGGCTGTGGAGGCAGATCGACCGTCACCCGTCCACGGTAGACCTGCAGCAGGCCATCGGCCGGTTGCGGAGTTCCGTCCTCGGCCACCACCGCCCCCTGCTGGAAGCGCACGGCTCGGACGGCGCCCTCGTGCACGATCCATGCCCCGGCCACGTCGCCCACGAGCACGGCGAGACCGGTGAATCGCTGGCGCTGCGCCCAGGCGAGCCAGGCCTGCGGCGGCGCCACTTCCACGGGAAGCGCCGGATGCAGGAGCGTCAGGTCGCGAATCGCCGCCGCCCAGCGGGCCGGCAGAGCGACCTGGCCCCACCGGGGGGGCGGCAGCCGCTCCAGCCGCTGCGCGACCGTGGCCAGCGCGTGCTCGCCCTCCGCCCACCCCTCATCGTTCCAGAGATGGATGCGCGGGCGCCCGCCGACGAAGAGCAGCACCGCTTCGGCATCGGACCAGCGGATCCACAGGTACCCGTTCCACTCGTGGCGCTGGGCGACCCAGGTGGCCCAGCGGGCGGGAGTGAGGACGAGGCCCTGAGCCGCCATCCCCTACACCGCCTCAATCATCCGCCGGTGCCAGGCCGCGCTCGCGCCCAGCCCGGCGAGCCCGAGAACCCGCAGCAGGTTGATGGGATGCACATCCGAGTACAGGTCATAGGAGGTCAGGTAGGCAAACCCCAGGGCGGCCAGGGCGAGCGCCGCCACACCCAGCGCCACGCCCAGCCAGATATATCCGGAAGTCCCGCCGCGGAAGGCCATGGCCGGGCCCAGCGCTAGGGGCAGCAGCAGCGCCACCATGCTGGCATAGACCAGGTCGAGTCCCTTCTCCAGGCCGTCGACGGGCGCCAGGAGCAGCGGCCACATGAATCCGCCCACGACGACAATCCACAGCAGCGCACCAAACCCCGCCAGCGCCAGACGCTGACGGGCCGTGAGCATGCGATTGACCAGGCGGAACTCCTCCAGCAGCGCTACGAAGAGCAGGAGGAAGGCGAGGAGCAGAAAGGCGTCCGCCGACGACGGGTAGGGACGCATCCGCCCGAACCACTCCAGGAGAGCGTAGGTCAGCAGGCCCCCCGCCCAACTCGCCGTCGCCGCCGCGATCAGGTGCCAGACCCGCCGCTCGTGGTCGCGTCGTGCATAGCCGCGCGCCGCCCCAAACAACAGCAGGGCCGTCGTGGCCGCAGCCGCGATCTGCACCACCAGACTGAAGACGTGCTGCAGGACCCGCGCCTCCGCGTCAACCGGCGCGGGCAGGAAGACCGCCAGACCGGCGGCCAGCAGGAGAACCGGGAGCAGGAGCGCCATCATGCCTCACCTTCCGGTGCAACCAGTCGCTTGACCGCCGCCTCACAGGCGAAGTCCCGGCCCAGGGTCCAGATCAACCGCTCGGCAAAGGCCGCCCCGGCAACACGCTGCAGACCCGCAGCGATCGCCTGCAGGGCAGCGGCGGCCCGCTCCGCGGGGATCAACCCGTGGATCTCACGGCCCATGAGCACGGCATCGGGGGCCAGCACGGCGTTCACCGCCGCCTCCAGTTCCCGGGCGAGCGGGGTTCCGCGGTGGCGACGCACCCGCGCCAGCGCCTCGGGCAGCAGACGCGCCCAGGGGATGCCCGCCAGCAGCCGCGGTTCGACCGGCGCCGCCTCGGCCGGTACCGCCCGGCCCGCCCGGCGTGGCGCCGCCGCGGTCGGGCCCAGGGCGGCGACGGGGGCGGTGGGCGCAGGAACGACAGGCACGATGGGCCGGGTAGGCGCGGGCGTCCCCGCCGCCACCGGAGGCGCAGCCGAGCGCACCGCGACCGTGGCCTCCGTGTCGGCCCACAGCACGCGCAGGACGGCCAGGGGATCCTGCTGTTCCACCTGAACCTCGCCGCCCTCCGCGGGCAGCAGCCAGGCGCTGTGCAGCCGGCCGTGATCGAACCAGACGACACCCTCCCCCGGCTGTCCGGACGCGTGCAGCAGGCCGGAGAACCCGCGGCGGCGGAGCAGCGCTACCAGCGGGTCGAGGCGCACGTAAGCGGGGCGCAGCTCATCATAGAGAGGCCGCGTGCCGCGCGCCGCCCGCAGCACCGACTCCGCCTGCATCCGCGACAGTGCGGGCATCGGCGTGATCCCGTCTACTTGACCCCGCGCTCGCGGTAGTAGCGCAGCGCTCCCGCGTGCATGGTGATCGGCATGCCGCGGCGGGAGGTGGGAAAGCCGATGTCCTTGCCCCGCGCGTGGGCCGCCTGCAGCCGGTCGACGTTGTCCCACAGGGCCTTCGTCAGATCGTAGATCAGCTGCTCCTCCATCTCGAACCGCGTCACCAGCATGGCCATCACTCCCGCGGTCTCCACGGCGCGGTCCTGACCCTTGTAGGTGTTGGCGGGAACGGTCACCGCGGTGTAGTAGGGGTAGGTTGTGCGCAGCTCGTCCACGACATCCCGCGGCACGGGCAGCAGGATCAGGTCCCGGCTGGCGGCGATGTCCGTCACCGCCGCCGTGGGAATCCCCGCGGTGATGAACGCGGCGTCAATCACCCCGTCCTTCAGCTGGTCGGCGGCTTCGGCGAAGTTCAGAAAATCTTCGCGGATGTTGAAGTAGCCCAGCCCAAACGCCCGCAGAATCTGCCGGGCGTTCACCTCCGTTCCGGAACCCGGTGCCCCCACGGCGACGCGGCGGTCGCGGAGGTCGGCGATACTGCTGATGCCCCGACCCCGCAGGGCAACGACCTGGATGGTCTCGGGATAGAGCATGGCCATGCCGCGGAGGTTACTGATGGGCTGCGGCTTGTTGGCCACCCGATCCATGAACATCTCGGTGCCGTGAAAGGCATAGTAGGCGATGTCGTTCTGGATGAACGCCACCGAGACGTCGCCGCGCGCGACCAGTTGCACGTTCGCCACCGAGGCCCCGGAGGTTTGCGCCGTTGCCTGCACCCCCGGCACCTTGGCGGACCAGACCTCCGCCAGGGCACCGCCCAGCGGGAAGTAGACACCGGCGGTCCCGCCGGTGGCGATCGCCACGAAGGTCCGCGGTTGGGCCGCGGCCGGCCAGACGACCCCCACGGTGATGACCAGAATCAGGATGCCGGTCAGGTTGCGGGACATGTGCTCCCTCCTCGCTACGGCCCCACGGCCACAAACCGCCCGCCGCTGAGGCGCGTGATCATCACGGTCCGGATCGGGTCGCCGAACCGGTCGAACCCCACCTCCCCCGTGACCCCGGGGAACCGCCGCAGCGATGCGACCGCGTCGCGGATCTGTTCCCGGTCGGTGCCGGCGCGGCGCAGCGCGAAGGCGAAGATGCGCACGGCGTCGTACGCCTGCGCGGCGAACTGGTCGGGAACCCGGCCGAAGCGGTCCCGGTACGCGCCCACGAAGCCGCGCACCATCGGCAGCGGGGTATCGGGCACAAACCCCGCCGGCACATGCAGGTCGTTCGCCGCGGCTCCCGCCCACGTCGCCGTATCCTCCATGTACAGGGCGTCGCTGCCGGCGATGACCAGGCCGCGGACAGCGGCGCGCACCTGCCGGATCAGCACCGTGGCCTCGTCCGGATAGCCGGCCACAAACAGCGCCTGCGCGCGCTCGCTGACGACGCCCTGCACGTGCCGGGCGAAGTCGCTCTCGCCGTCCCGGTACAGGCGCCGGCTGGTGATCGTGAGCCCCCGGGCGCGCACGGCCTCGGCGAACGCCTGGGCGACCATCGTGCCGTAGTCGTTGCTGTCGTGGACGATGGCGACGCGGCGGATGCGCAGCCCTTCCGCCAGATACGCGGCCAGCGCCTGCGCCTGCGTGCGGGCGGGCAGGGCGGTCCGGAAGACAAAGTGCCCCCCGTAGGGGAGCGGCACGGTGGCACCCGGGGAGATGATGACGATCCGCCGCCGCTCCGCGGCGGGCGCCGCGGCCAGGACGGTGGCGTCGGTCACCGGGCCGACGATCCCGACCACGCCCTGGGCGGCGAGTTGCTCCACCAGGCGGGCCGCGTCTTCGGGTGTGCCCCGGTCGTCGACGGTAACCAGGGCCAACCGGCGCCCCCGGATCCCGCGGCTGGCGTTGATCTCAGCGGCGGCGAGTTCGGCGCCCTCGGCCACCGAGCGGGCGGCGGCGGGCGTCCCACTCGTCTGCGGGATGATCACGCCGAGGGTCAGGGCGTCCGCGGCGGTCGTCAGACCTCCGGCGCACGCTGGCAGCAGCAGGAGGGCCGCCAGCGCAAGCACCCACGATCGCCGGCCCGTGTCTGGCTTCATCAATCTCGTTGCTGAACCTCCGGCTCCGCCGCCACCGACAATGCACAACGCCCCCAGCCCAGGCTGGATGGCCGAGAGGCTGAGGGCGTTGCTCCAGTCCCGGCGACCAGGCGCCGTCGCTCGAGCCTGGCGACCTCACCTGTCGGCAACCCGGCTGACCTCGCCCTCGGGGCGGGCTGGGTCCCGTGGCTTTGCGTCCCCACCTCGCGGTGGGTTTGCCTTTATCGCAGGCTGCGGTGGATTGACCCTGCCGCCGTCCTTCCTCCGCTTCCCTGGTAGGGCGCGATCACGCTGCAGCCCCGTATCGGATACGCTGACCCATTGTTCCCATTCCCCGAGGGGAGCGCGGTTAGACCTTTTGCGGGGCGGGCGCCGGATACAGTTCGCGCAGGCGGGCGTAGAGGTCGAGGACGTTACGGACGTAGAGCACGGTCTCCTCGTAGGGCGGGACCCGACCGCCGTAGCGCTCCACGGCCCCCTTGCCGGCGTTGTAGGCGGCCAGCGCCAGATCCACGTGCTCCCAGCCGAAGTAGTCCAGGTTGCCGCGCAGGACCCGCACCGTCCCGTAGACGTTCTGCACGGGATCGTAGGGGGCCACGCCCAGGCTGGCGGCCGTCGCCGGCATCAACTGCCCGAGTCCCATCGCCCCTTTGTGCGAGCGGGCGGTCGGGGAGTACCCTGATTCGATGGCGATCACCGCGGCGACGAGCCGCGGGTCGATCCGGTACTGCCGGCTGTACCCGAGGATGGCGGTGGCAACATCGAAGGCGGTGGCGTCCGACAGGTGGGCGTTGAAGAACCGCGCCAGCGTCTGGTAGGTCCGGGGGTGCAACGCCGGGGAGGCCGCGGGCACGACGACGACTTTCGCCGGGCGCACGGTGGTGGCGGCCAGACTCCGCAGCCCCTGCCGGGCCGACTCCGCGACCTGCCCGTGGGGGGCCAGGAGCACGACATGCTCCAGGACGCGGCGGGCGCGGTCGCCCTCGCGGTTCCGGGCGAGCGCGTGCCCCCACCAGAGCCAGATGCGGGCGTTGCGGGGCGCCATCGTGGCTGCGCCCTCGAGCACACGCGCCGCGTCGCGATACCTGCTCTGCTGGTAGAGCGTGATGCCCAGCCAGAGCCGCGGTGTCGCCTGGCGCGGTTGCGCCCGCGCCGCCTGCAGGAAGACCGCCTCCGCCGCCTGCCACTTCCCCTGCCGGTACAACGCGATGCCGCGCTCCAGCGTCGTTGCGCCGGCCGCGGGGGAGACCGCCGCGACCAGCAGCAGGCCGGCCAGCACCAGCACCGCGGCCACGCGGACCGTCCTCACGTGAGCAACTCCACCAGTTCGCTGCGCCGCTTCTTGATGGCCAGCCGGGCCCGGGCCACATTGCCCCCGGCCCGCAGCACGATCACCAGGAAGTGCTCCGGGGTCAGGGCCACCACCAGCAGGGAGAGGCGGTCGGTGGAGAGGGAAACGGAATCCACGTCGCCCCCCTCCAGCTTGCGGGCGCAGAACGCGCCCACCTTCAGCAGGGTCGAGAGGTCGGGACCGAGGCGGCCCAGATCCGACTCCAGGTCCTTGACCACCGCCTGGAGCATCGTCCCGTCCATGGCACCGACCGCCGCCGCCTGAGCATCGTCGGGGGTCAGTTCCTGCAGAATCGCGCGCAGCGACATCGCCGGCTTCGTCACGGGTTCCAATGGCCGAGTTGACTTCGACGCGTCCACAACGCCACCCTCCGGCCCGTCGACCGCGCGCGCGACGGCCTCGGTGGGGAAACTCTAATGAAGGTATATGCCCGGCCGGCAGAGGAGGCAGACGCTCAGCGCGCGCCCGGCGGAACCAGTCCGAGCAGACGCCGGACCACGCGCTCCAGCGTTCGGTTGAAGATGCGCGTGGTGAGAAACTCCCGTTCGCTCAATGGCGAGACGAGCACCGTGTACAGGCCGGCCCGGTTTCCCGCCAGAATATCCGTGAGGATCTGGTCGCCCACCAGGGCCGTCTCCGCGGCATTTGTCTCCATGATCGCCAGCGCCCGCCGCAGCATCGAGGTGGCCGGCTTGGCCCACCCCGGCGCGAGAGGAATCTCCAAAGCGGCGGCGATGGCGCGCGCGCGACGGCCGCGGTTGTTGGTGACCAGGCAGAGCCGCAGGCCGGCGGCCCGGATCCGGCCGATCCAGGCGCGGATCTCCGCGGGCACGTCCGGGTGACCGTAGGGCACCAGGGTATTGTCCAGATCCACGATCACGCCGCGGATGCCCTGCGCCCGCAGTTCGTCGGGGTCCAGCAGGGTAATCGAACGCAGCCACCGCCGGGGGCGGAGGCGCGCCAGCCCGCTCACGGGCGCCACCGGCGCACGGCGCGCTGGTGCTCCTCCAGCGTGCGGCTGAACTCGTGGCTCCCGTCCGGGCGCAGGACGTAGAACAGGTACGGCACCGCGGCGGGGCGGACCGCCGCCACGATCGCGGCCAGTCCCGGATTGCTGATCGGGCCGGGCGGCAGACCGGCGTGCCGGTAGGTGTTGTAGGGGGAGTCCACCTGCAGATCGGCCGCGGTCACCCGCTCAGCGTGCCGGCCCAGCGCGTACAGCACGGTGGCATCGATCTCCAGCCGCCAGCCCCGGCGCAGCCGGTTGTAGATCACCCCGGCGATGACCGGCCGCTCCGCCGGCATCCGGGTCTCGCGTTCCACCATCGAGGCAACCGTGACCACGGTGTGCAGCGAGAGCCCGACCCGGGCCGCCTCCGCCCGCAGCGCCGCCGGCACCCGCTCCGCGAACCGCCGCAGCATGGTCTCCACGATCTGGCGCGGCGGAAGGCCGCGCGGGAAGAAATAGGTGTCCGGGAAGAGATACCCTTCCAGATTCGAGCGGAGTGGCAGGCCGGGCAGCCTGAAGGTCAGCCCCTCCTGCCGCGCCAGCTGCAGGAACGCCTCCTGGTCGGCCAGCCCCTGCGCCGCCAGGGTCGCGGCGATCTGCGCGATCGTGTAGCCCTCCGGAATCGTGACGCGGTGGAGGATGACGTCGCCGCGGGCCAGCCGTTCGAGAATCTCGAGCGTGGACATTGCCGGCGAGAGCGCGTATTCGCCGTGACGCAGCGCGCCGCTCCACCCCCGCAGCCGTGCCGCGACGATGAACGCCAGCGGCGAACGGATCAGGCCGGCTGCGCGCAGTTGCCCCGCGATCTCTCGCAGCGATGCTCCCGGCGGGATGATGGTGACCTGCGCGGCGCCGCGGTCGGCGACCGGCTGCAGGGTCAGGACGACAAAGGCCCCGGCCAGAGCCAGGGCCCCCACCAGGCCGACGGCGATCAGCCGCACGTCCTAGCCGTCACTCCTCCGCGTCGGCATCGTCCTCCCGGTCATCATCCTCATCCTCCGCCTCGTCCGCCTCCTCGCCCTCTTCGTCGCTCAACTCGACCTCGTCGTACTCCTTGAGATCCTCCAGGGCGGCGGCGACGCGCTCGAACTCCTCGTCGTCCTCGACGGTCGTCAGCGTTTCGTCATCCTCGACCCGAAAGACGACCGCCTCCTCGTCCCCTTCCGTGGGTTGCAGAATCGCGTACCGCTGCTGCGCCACCTCGATGACGTCCACGATGCGGAATTCGTGCTCCTGCCCCTGGTCGTCCACCAGGCTGATGGTCTCCTGCGGCTTCGTCACTGGGCACCCCCGGCGGTGAGGTGGCCCGCGCCCGCCGGCCGGGCGCAAGCCGCCCGGAGTGTACCACCTTCCCTGCACGTCCACAAGGAAGTGCGGTCCCTAGGCATCGCGCCGGCGGTCCAGATACCCCTGGAGCAGCAGTGCCGCGGCCACCGCGTCGCGCACCCGCCGGCGCCGCTCGCGCCGGAGATCGGCGGCCACCAGGACCCGTTCCGCCTCCGCCGTGGTCAGCCGCTCGTCCCAGGTCTCCACGGGGACGCCGACGGCCTGCCGCAGCCGGACGACGAACCGGTCCACCCGCTCCGTCTGCGCGCTCCGCCGGTGCGCCAGCGTCAGCGGATAGCCGACGACGATCCGCTCGACCGCGTGCTGGCGGACCAGCGCCGCCACGCGCGCCAGATCCATCGCCCACGCCCGCCGGGCGATCACCAGAAGGGGCAAGGCGATGACCCCGGTCGGGTCGCTGATAGCCACGCCGATGCGGCGCTCGCCCACGTCGAGGGCGAGCGTCCGGCTCATCGCTCCTCCGGCCCCAGGATCCGCAGGACGACCGCCTTCGCCGCGTCCATGGCAGCGGCCGCCCGGGCGGGATCACGACCGCCGGCCTGACCCAGGTAGGCATTGCCGCCGCCGCGCCCGCCCAGCACCGTCCCCGCCTGCCGGGCGATGGCCGCCGCATCGATGCCCCGCTCCGCGGCCGCCGCGCTGACCATGGTGACGAAACTCACCCTGCCGTTGGCCGCGCTGGCCAGGGCGACCACGGAGGACGGCGCCGCCTCGCGAAACTGATCTCCCAGCCGCCGCAGCGCCTCGGGGCTCAGGTCCGGTTCGTGGCGGAAGATCAACGTGATGCCCCCCGCGGTGGGAGCGGCGCCGACAATCCGCTGGATCTCCTCGCGGCTGTAGAGGCGCACACTCGCCTGCTCGCGCTCGAGTTGCTTCACGCGCTCCTGCAGTCGCCGCACCGCCGGGAGCAGATCCGCCGGCGGTACGCGCAGCCCCTGGGCCAACTCGCGCAGCGCGGCCTCCTGCGCCCGCAGGTACTCCGCGGCGCCCCGTCCGGACACGGCCTCGATGCGCCGGATGCCGGCCGCCGCGCTCCCCTCGGTGACGATCTTGAAGAGTCCGATTTCCGCGGTGTTCTGCAGGTGGGTACCTCCGCAGAGCTCGCGGCTGTACCCGTCGATCTCCACCACCCGGACCCGGTCGCCGTACTTCTCGCCGAAGAGGGCCATCGCGCCACGACGGAGGGCGTCCTCGTAGGACATCCAGCGCGGCCGCACCCGCAGGGCGGCGAGGATCTGCTCGTTGACCCGTTCCTCCACGGCGCGCCGTTCCTCCTCGCTGAGCGCGGCAAGATGGGTGAAGTCGAAGCGCAGGCGGTCCGGCGCCACCAGCGAGCCGGCCTGTTTGGCGTGCTCGCCCACCACCTCGTGCAGCGCCCGGTGCAGCAGGTGCGTGGCGGTGTGGTTGCGCATGATGTCCCGGCGGCGGGGGGCGTCGATGGCCGCCCGCACCCCATCCCCCACCGCGAGGCGGCCGCGGATGATGCGGCCCGCGTGTACGATGACCCCCTCGCCGAGGCGCTGCGTGTCGCGCACCTCCACCTCGCCGGCGCGCTGGACGAGCCGGCCGACATCGCCCACCTGCCCCCCGCCCTCCGGATAGAAGGGCGTGCGGTCAAGGATGACTTCGACCTCCTCCCCCGCCTCCGCACTCTCCACGCGCTCGCCGCCGCGGAGCAGCGCCAGCACCTGCGCCCGCGCCGCGTGCTGCGCGTAGCCGAGGAACTCGGTCGCCGGCAGATTGGCCAGTGCGCCGCGCACCAGCACAGAGTCCGCACCCACACCGAATTTGACAACTGCCCGGGCACGTTCGCGCTGCTGCGCCATCGCGGCCTGAAATCCCTCCTCGTCCACCGTCAGGTTCTGCTCGCGGGCGATGTCCCGGGTCATCTCCACCGGGAAGCCGAAGGTGTCGTAGAGGCGGAAGACCGCGTCGCCGGGAAGGACCCGCGCGCCGCGCTGCCGGACCTCGGCGATCACCTCGTCCAGGCGCTGCAGTCCCGCCGCGAGCGTCTGCTGGAAGCGCTCCTCCTCCGCCAGGACAGTGCGGCGAATGAACTCCCGCCGCTGACTCAGTTCTGGATACACGCCGCCCATCATCTCCACAACCGCATCGGCGACCTCGCTGAGGAACGGACGTTCCAGTCCCACCCGCCGGCCGTAGCGTACGGCCCGCCGCATGATCATCCTGAGGACGTAGGCGCGCCCTTCGTTCCCTGGCATGACGCCGTCAGCGATGAGAAACGCCGTCGCGCGCGCGTGGTCGGCGATGACGCGGTAGGCCACGATGGCCTGCTCGCGTGCCCGCTCATCGTGCCCCAGCAGCATCTGGATCCGCGCCATGATCGGGCGGAAGAGGTCAGTGTCGTAGTTCGAAGGGACCTGTTGCAGCACTGCCGTAATCCGCTCCAGACCCATCCCGGTATCCACCCCCGGCCGGGGGAGCGGGGTGCGGACCCCGCCGGGCGCCTGGTCGTATTGCATGAAGACCAGGTTCCAGATCTCCACCCAGCGGCCGCACCCGTTGTCCAATTCCACGCTGCAGTCGGAACGGCCGCAGGTGCAGGCCGCCGGGCCCAGGTCGTAGTGCAGTTCGCTGGTGGGTCCCACCGGTCCGACGTCGCCCATCATCCAGAAGTTGGTCTTCTCCCCCATACGGGAGATGCGCTCCGCCGGGACCTGCAGGCCCCGCCACCCTAGGTAGGCCTCGTCATCCGTCTCGAAGACGGTGAAGTAGAGGCGGTCCGGGGGAATCCCGAAGGCCCCGGTGACCAGGTCCCACGCGTACTGAATGGCCTCGCGCTTGAAGTAGGCGCCAAAGGCGAAGTTGCCGCACATCTGAAAGAAGGTGTGATGCTGCAGGCTGGGCCCCACCGTTTCGAGGTCGTTGTGATGGCCGGAGACGCGCAGGCACTTCTGCACTGTCACGGCGCGGTCGTAGGGCCGCTGTTCCAGGCCGAGGAAGACGTTCTTAAACTGCACCATCCCCGCGTTGGTGAAGAGGAGGGTGGGATCCCCCGCCGGCACCAGGGAGGAACTGGGCACGACCGCATGCCCGCGGTCGGCAAAGAACTGCAGAAACGTCTCGCGCACCTGCCGCCAGGTCATTGGCTTCATCGCGTGTTCACCTCGGCGACCGCTCGTCGCCAGACCGAGAGCCCCAAAAAGAAAATCCCCCTCATCCAAGGGACGAGAGGGGGCTCCCGCGGTACCACCCCGCTTCCGGGCCCCCGCGGAGCCCGGCACTCACCTCGCGCTCACGGGCGAGTCCCGGCAGGGTTTCCGTGTCGCCACATCACCCGCGGCTTCAGGGCGGCGCTCCCGGCCGGCGGGAGGCTCGCACCATGCGCCTCCTCGCTCGACGACCGCACCGGGGTTGACCCCGTCATCGCCGTCCGGGAGGCATCGCGCCTCCCGGACCACCTCATGCGCTTTCCGTTCCACTATACGTCATCCGCCCCGTCTGTCCAGGCGGGCGGCGCCGGTCAGCCGCACGCGGTCACCCGGTCGCCGGCTTCCAGGACCTGCCGCGCCCGGCGGATGATCTCGCGGGTCTCCTTGTATTTGATGCGCGCCATGGCTTCATCCAGGGAGACCCAGGCGCAGGCGGTGAAGCCCTCTTCCTGCTGCGGTGTGGGCTCCTCGCCGCCCAGGAACTCCATCAGGTAGTAGTGCACGGTCTTGTCGTAGTACGTGTCCTCGGATCTCCAGAAGAAGAAGTATCGCTCTTCGCCCAGATCGCCGACGACCTGAATGTTGGTGATGCAGCTTTCCTCCGCCACCTCCCGCCGGGCCACCGCCTCCGGCGTCTCCCCGCTTTCGATGGTCCCCTTGGGCAGCATCCACTTCCCGCCCTCGTGCTGGAGGAGGAGGATCTCCGGGCCCTGCGGGGTGCGGCGGAACACCACGCCGCCCGCGCTGCGTGCCCGTTTGACGGGTTTCCCCGCTCGCCGTTTCGCCATCGCTCGCCCCGTACCGGCTGCCGCTCCGCCCCGGCGCCCCGCTACGCCCCCAGCGCCTCCCGCACCAGGCGGTTGACCACGGCGCCTTCCGCCCGCCGCCGCACCCGCGGCATGACGGCAGCCATGACGCGCCCGACCTCGGCGGGGGAGGCGGCCCCCAGGTCCCCCACGACCTCGGCGATGATGCGCCGGAGCTCCTCTTCGCCAAGCGGCGCAGGCAGGTACCCGGTCAGGATGGCCATCTCCAGCGACTCCTTATGGGCCAGTTCGTCCCGGCCGCCCCGCTGGAACGCCTCGATCGCCTCCCGCCGGCGCTTTACTTCGGTCAGGAGGATGTCCTGAATCTCCTCATCCGTCAGGGTCCGCCGCTTCTCGATTTCGGCGTTCTTGATCGCGGCCCGCGTCAGGCGAATGGTGGAAACCCGCAGCGCGTCGCCCGCGCGCAGCGCCCGGCGCAGGTCCTCTTCCAGTTGCTCCCCGAGACCCACCGCGGAAGAGGGTAGTCTAGCTGCGGCGCTTCCGCCGGGCCAGCTTCCGCCGGCGCTTCTGGCTGGGTGTCTCGAAATGCTCGTGCCGCTTGGCTTCGCTGAGGATACCCGACCGCTTCACCTGGCGCTTGAACCGCCTGAGCGCGCTCTCCAGCGTCTCGTCCTTGCCGACACGTACCTCAGGCATGCTCCTCCCGCTCCCTCCCGCCGGCCCGGCTGGCGCTCAGGTGAATCCGCGCCGCGCAGGCTGCCCCGGCCTCCCGCCACCCCGTGGGAGTTCCGCCGCGGCGCTCCGGCCAGGCGGCGGTCAAGTAGACCCCGCCTGCAAACTATCCTCAATGATACACCAGCAACCTGTAGGCATGATACACCAGGAAACCGGGGGCTCTGCCGGCGCGGCGCTTACTCCCAGCGCCGCTCGTCCACCAGCACAGGTCCCTCCGCCGGCAGCGTCCCCGCCGGCAGGATCTCTACGTCGGCCCGCACCTTGATAGCCTCGCGCAGGCGCGTCGCCACCGCCGCGAGGTCGACCGCCGATCCGGGGAGCAACTCCAGGCGGGCAGTCAGCCGGTCCTGGTAGCCTTCTCGGGTCACGACCAGTTGATACCGCGCCACCTCGGGCACGCCGGCCAGGACCCCGCGCACCTCGTTGGGGTGCACGAACATCCCGCGCACCTTCACCGCCTCGCCGACGCGGCCCAGGATGCGGGTCAGGCGCGGCGTGCCCCGGCCACACGGACACGGGTCGAGGTCCAGCGCGGCCAGGTCGCCCGTGGCCAGGCGCAGCAGCGGATACGTGTCGTTGAGAAATGTCACCACGACCTCCCCCGCGCTCCCCGCCGCAGCGGAGTCGCCGCTCTGCGGGTCGACGATTTCGACGAAGACCCGGGGGGAAAGGTGCAGACCGCTCCGGGCGGCGCACTCGTAGGCGATCAACCCCACGTCGCCGGTGGCATAACCCTGCGCGACCCGGATCGCCCGGTCCTCCAGGTCCGCCCGCAGCCGCTCCGTCAGCATCTCCCCCGAGACGAAGGCCACCCGCAGCGGCGAGAGATCCAGCTTCTCCAGAAGCGCGGCCAGGAACGACGGCGTGCCGACGTACCCGCGGATGCCGAGGTCGCGGACCGTGCGCGCCTGGACCTCCGTGTTTCCGGTCCCGCCGGGGATCACCACGCATCCCAGGGTCCCCAGGGCCCCGTCGAACATGTGTCCCGCCGGCGTCAGGTGATACGCAAACGTGTTGAGCACGAGATCGCCGCGGCGAAACCCGGCGGCGTGGAGGGCCGGGGCGAATCCCCAGTAGTCCCGCTCGCGGGACTCGGGATCATAGATCGGGCCCGGGGAGATGAAGACGCGGCCGAGCTCCCCGACGGGCACGGCGGTCCACCCACCGAAGGGGAGTGCGGCGGCCTGGAGCTGAGGCAAGTCCTTCTTGTGCAGCAGGGGCAGTCGCGGCAGGTCGTCGGGCCAGCGCAGGTCCGGGAGCGCTCGCCCGGCCGCCTCGACGGCGCGGCGGCCGGCCGGGGTTCGGGCATGCGCGACGGCGATGACCTCGCCCAGACGGCGCGCCACCCACGCCGTCCACTCCTCCCGCGTAAGCCCTTCCCGGGGATCGAAGAACTCCACGCGCACTGATTCGCCATCGCTGGAAGCAGGCCTTGTGGGGAGGAAGCGCCTCTCGGCAGGCCGTATCACTCTCCCATGGGGTCCGAGCTCCCGCTGGTGGACACCGTGCTGACCGTGGAGCGCCTGACCCTGTGGTTTTCCGGGCTCGTCGCCATCGACGGTGTCTCCTTCTCCCTGCGGGCGGGCGAGCTGCTGGGGATCATCGGCCCCAACGGCGCGGGCAAGACCAGCGTGCTCAACTGCATCAACGGCTTCTACCATCCCCAGACCGGGCGGATCCTCTTCGCCGGTCGGGACATCACACGCCTCCCCGCCCACCGGCGGGCGCACCGGGGCATCGGGCGCACCTTCCAGAACATCGCGCTCTACCCCGGCATGAGTGCGCTGGCCAACATCATGTCCGGCCGGCTGATCCACATGCGCGGGGGGGTGCTGGCCGGCGGGGTCTACTGGGGGGGCGCCGAACGGGAGATCCTCCGCCACCGCGCCAAGGTGGAGGAGATCATCGACTTCCTGGAGATCGAGGAGCACCGCAGCCACCGCGTGGCCGAACTGCCCTACGGGATCCAGAAGAAGGTGGAATTGGGCCGGGCCCTGGCCATGGAACCGGCCCTGCTCCTCCTGGACGAGCCCATGGCCGGGATGAGCGCGGAGGAGAAGGCCGACATGGCCCGCTATATCCTCGAGCTGCGCGAGGTCCGCGGGCTGCCCATGATCCTGATCGAGCACGATATGGGCGTGATCATGGACCTCTGCGACCGCCTCATCGTCATGGATTACGGCAAGAAGATCGCCGAGGGCCCCCCGCAGCAGATCCAGCACCACCCCGAGGTCATCCGCGCCTATCTCGGCGAGGAGCACGCGGCCCTGGCCGGGGAGACCGCATGACCACCCGCGCCGTCCTGGATCGCCCGCCGGCGCCGGCACGGACGACCGGGGTCCCCGCGACGATCCCCCAGTGGCTGCTGCACAATGCGGAGCGGTTCGGCGACCGCGTGGCCTTCCGGGAGAAGGAGTTCGGGATCTGGCAGGAGATCACGTGGCGCCAGTACCTGGACCACGCGCGCGCCTGCGCCCTCGGTTTGGAGGCGCTGGGGCTCGGGCGCGGCGACGTCATCATGCTCATCGGCGATAACCGCCCGGAGCTCTTCTACCTCGCCCTCGGCGCCCAGGCGCTCGGTGCCGTCTCCTGCGGCATGTACCAGGACAGCCTGGCGGAGCAACTGGCGCAGTTGATCGATTTCTCCGGGGCTCGGTTCATCTTTTGCGAGGACCAGGAGCAGACCGACAAGGTCTTGGAGATGACCCCGCGCCTGCCGCAGGTGGAGCGGATCATCGTGGAGGACTGGCGCGGGATGTGGCGGTACCACCAGCCCCAGCTGACGGTGTTCCACGACCTCGAGGCGCTGGGTCGCGAGGCCCACGCCCGGGACCCGCAGCGGTTCGCCACCCTGGTGGCGGAAGGCCGCGCGGACGACATGGCCCTGCTCTGTCAGACCTCCGGCACGACCGCGATGCCCAAACTTGCCATGCTCTCCCATCGCAACCTGCTCAGCCAGGCCGAGAACTTCCTGGCGGTGGAGCGGCACATCGGCCCGCGCGACGAGTTCGTGAGCTATCTCCCCTTCGCCTGGATCGGGGAGCAGATGATCTCCTACAGCCTGCACCAGCGGGTGGGGTTCACTGTCAACTTTCCGGAGGAACCGGAGACCGCCCAGCGGGACTTCCGTGAGATCGGTCCCCACTTCACCTTCGCCCCCGCGCGCATCTACGAAGGGCTGCACTCCGCCGTCTCGGTGCGCATCCTCGATGCCGGGCCCCTCCGCCAAGCCCTCTACGGTGCCGCCATGCGCTTCGGCATCCGCTGCGTCGAGCTCGAGGCGGAGGGCAGGTCGCTCGCGGCCTGGCGCCGCCTGATCCGGGGCCTCTGCTCCTGGACCGTCTACCGGCCGATCCTGGACAAGTTAGGGATGACCCGCATGAAGGTGGCCTGGAACGGCGGGGCCTCCCTGGGGCCGGACTATCACAAGTTCTTCCGCGCCCTGGGGCTGAACCTCAAACAGATCTACGGCCAGACCGAGATCGCGGGGATCTCCTGCGTGCATCGCGACGGCCAGGTGCGCTTCTGGACCATGGGCGCGCCGATCGCGCAGACAGAGGTCAAGCTCTCCGGCGAGGGCGAGATCCTCTCCCGCAGCCCTTCGGTCTTCCTCGGCTACTACCGGAATCCGGAAGCCACCGCCGGCGCGCTGCGCGACGGCTGGCTCTACTCCGGGGACTATGGCACGCTCGACCCCAGCGGCGACATCATCATGTTCGACCGCATGGGCGATGTCATCGTGAAAGCCGACGGGACGCGGGTGGCCCCGCGCGTGATCGAGGACATGCTGAAGTTCACGCCGTACATCCAGGAGGCCATGGTCGTGGGCGAAGGACAGCCCTACCTGGCCGCAATCCTGAACATCGACATGCGCAACGTCGGGAAGTGGGCCGAGGACCGCGGCCTGGCCTACACGTCGTACACCGACCTCTCGCAGAAACCGGAGGTACTGGAACTGCTCCGCGGGCTGGTCCGGGAGACCAACGCGCGGCTGCAGCCGGAGTGGCGCATCCAGCGGCTGGTCTCTCTGTACAAGGAGTTCCACCCGGACGACGAGGAGTTGACGCGCACCCGGAAGCTCCGCCGCGGCTTCATCACCGACCGCTATCGGGACCTGATCGCCGCGATCTACGGTGGCGCCGAGCACTTCCAGGCCGTCTTCACCGTGCGCTACGAAGACGGCCGCGTGGTCGAGCTGCGCCCGGTGATGCAGATTCTCTCCGTTGAATCATGACGAGACCTTTGCGGGCGAACCATGACGCGCGGTCCACGGTAGCGTCGTGAGTCTCGGGTTTGTCCTGGAGGGGACGCTGATCGGCCTGGCCGTCGGCTCGATCTACGCCCTGATCGCGCTGGGCTTCGCCCTCCTCTACAAGTCCACCAAAATTCTCAACCTGGCCCACGGCGAGTTGGTCCTCTTCGGCGGGTACCTGGCCATCGCGCTGACCCGCGCCCTGGACCTGCCGGTTCTGGTCGCGTTCCTGTTCGCCGTGATCGGGACGCTGGTGGCCGCGGCGATCCTGGGGTTCGCCGTGGAGCGGACGATCATGCGCCCGCTCTTCGGCCAGCCTCTCCTGTCGGTCATTATCGTGACCCTGGCGCTGGGCTACATTATCCGGGGGGCTATGGTCGGGATCTGGGGGGGCGACACCCGCCAGTTTCCGCCCGTGCTGCCCCACGATGTGATCCGGCTGGCCGGTCTGGCCGTCCCCCGCGTCGGCGTGGTCAGCGCGGCCGTGGCCGTGGGGCTGCTCCTGATCTTCTCCCTGTTCTTTCGCTACTCGCTGTGGGGAATCGCCATGCGCGCCGCGGCCAACGAGCAACTGACGGCCTCGACGTTGGGGGTCAGCCTGAAGCGCGTCTTCGCTTACGCCTGGGCGTTCGCCGCCATCGCCGGCTCCGTGGGCGGAATCCTGCTGGGCCTGTGGCTGGGGGTGAACTTCGCCCTCGGATACGTGGGCCTGAAGGCCCTCGCCGCCGTGATCCTGGGCGGTCTCGACAGCATCCCCGGGGCGATCCTGGGCGGCTTCGTCATCGGGGTGGTGGAGAACGTCCTGGGCGGGTACATCGACGCGAATGTCCGCTTTCCCGGCTTCTCCCTGTACGGATTCAAAGACATCACGCCCTTCGTCGTCATCCTGATCGTCCTGCTGGTCCGCCCGTACGGTCTCTTCGGGACGGAGCACATCGAGCGTCTGTAAAAGGAGCATCCAGTTCATGAGCGATCCGCGCGTCACCAAACTCGCCGACGTGCTGGTCCGGTACTCGCTGGACGTACGCCCCGGCCAGCAGCTCGTCCTGCGCACTTCGCCTCTGGCCGAGGAACTGGCGCTGGCGACCTACGCCGAAGCCGTGCGGGCCGGCGCCCACGTGCTGACACTGGTGGCGCTGCCGGGGGCCGAGGAGGTCTACTACAAGCACGCCGCCGACGCCCAGCTGGATTTCATCTCCCCAGTGCGTCGGTTGATCACGGAGACGTTCGATGCCGCGTTGACGATCGAGGCCGACTACAACACCCGCGAGTTGAGCGGCGTAGACCCCGCGCGTCTGGCCCGGGCGCGCAAAGCCGCCGCGCCGCTGTCCAAGATCTTCCTGGAGCGCGCCGCCCGCGGGGACCTGCGCTGGTGCCTGACCGTCTATCCCAGCCAGGCGCTGGCCCAGGAAGCGGACATGAGCCTGGCCGAGTACCGGGAGTTCGTGTACGGAGCGGGGTTGCTCGACCAGGCCGACCCCGTGGCGGCCTGGCGCGAGGAGGAGCGCCGCCAGCGCGAACTGATCGCCTGGCTCGCCGGGCATGACCGGGTCGCCCTGCGGGGACCCGATGTCGACCTGACCCTCTCCATCCGGGGGCGTCGCTTCGTGGAGGCGGCCGGCAAATACAACTTCCCGGACGGCGAGATCTTCACCGGTCCCGTCGAGGACTCCGTGCAGGGCTGGATCCGGTTTCACTACCCGGCGATCTACGACGGGCGGGAGGTCACGGATATCGAGTTGTGGTTCGAGGGCGGTCGGGTCGTCAAGGAGCGGGCCAGCAAGGGTCAGGAGCTGCTGACCTCGCTGCTCGACACCGACGCCGGTGCGCGCTACCTGGGGGAGTGGGGCATCGGGACCAACTACGGAATCCGGCGCTTCACGAAGAACATGCTCTTCGACGAAAAGATCGGGGGCACCATCCACCTGGCGATGGGCTCCACCTACCCGGAGACCGGCGGCGTCAATGAATCCGGCCTGCACTGGGACATGCTCTGCGA